>RCUP01000130.1_pt1 | contig 76667 bp, 74 predicted proteins | sample 2166341 | NCBI WGS metagenome assembly RCUP01 (sample SAMN09932325, study PRJNA488358) | compost metagenome | isolation source: compost soil in succinonitrile-enriched | place: Germany: Experimental Botanical Garden | reverse complement strand
CGGAATTCGCCTTCCTGCCGCGCAAGTTCAAGATCGCCGTCAGCGGCGCCGTGCAGGACCGCGCGGCCGTGGGCGTGCACGACATCGGCCTGCAGGCCGTCGAACGCGACGGCAAGCTGGGCTTTCGCGTCTGGGTGGGCGGCGGCATGGGCCGCACACCCATCGTCGGCAAGCTGATCAACCCCTTCGTCGAATGGCAGGATCTGCTGACTTACATGCAGGCCGCACTGCGGGTCTACAACCTGCATGGCCGCCGCGACAACAAATACAAGGCGCGCATCAAGATCCTGGTCAAGGACCTGACGCCGGAAGTCTACGCACAGCAGGTCGACGAACAGTGGCAGCTCATCAAGGGCGGCCCCGACACGATCACGCAGGAATTCGTCGACAGCATCAAGTCCCGCTTTGTCTGGCCGCAGTACGACGCCGCCGCCGCTGCCGACATCGACAACACCGCCGCGCTGGCCGCCGCCGATCCGCGCTTCGCGCGCTGGCTGCGCACCAACGTGCATGCGCACAAGGTGGCCGGATATGCCGCCGTCACCGTGTCGCTCAAGCCCACCGGCGTGCCGCCGGGCGACATCACGGCCGACCAGATGGACGCCGTGGCCGACCTGGCCGACGCCTATGGCTTTGGCGAACTGCGCGTCTCGCATGAGCAGAACCTGATCCTGGCCGACGTGCGCCGCGCGCGTCTGCACGAACTCTGGCAGAAGCTGGAAGCGCTGAACCTGGCCACGCCCAACATCGGCCTGCTCACCAACATCATCGCCTGTCCGGGCGGAGACTTCTGCGCGCTGGCCAACGCCGTCTCCATTCCCGTGGCCGAAGCCATCCAACGCCAGTTCGATGACCTGGACTATCTGTTCGAAATCGGCGAGCTGGACCTGAACATCTCGGGCTGCATCAATTCCTGCGGCCACCATCATGTCGGGCACATCGGCATCCTGGGCATCGATAAGGCCGGCGAAGAGTGGTATCAGGTCACGCTGGGCGGCCGCCAGAACGGCGCCGCCAAGCCCTTGCCCGACCTGGAATCCACGCGCGGCGGCGGCGCGGCCGTGGGCCGCATCATCGGCCCGTCCTTCGCCCGCGATCAAGTCCCCGGCGTGGTGGACCGCCTGATCCGTACCTATCTGGGCTTGCGCGACAGCGACGCGGAACGCTTCATCGACGTGGTGGACCGCGTCGGCATCGATCCCTTCAAGCAGGATGTCTACGCCGACCCTGCCTTCGCCAAACCCGCCCAGATCGCGGAGGCGGCCCATGTCTGAGATCTACGCCCACGACGCCCCCGGCCCGCACCTGATCCGCAACGGCAAGCTGGAAGCCGACACCTCGCGTCCCTTTACGCCGGAACCCGAAGTGCCCGCCGAAGGCCAGGTGCCTGGGGACGAACCCGGCTGGATCGTGCCGCTTTCCCTCTGGAAGACGTCGCGCGCCGCCTTGCGCCGCCACAAGCACCCCGTCGCCGTGCTGCTGGACCCCGACGCCGACCTGGCCGACCTGGCCGAAGCCGATGGCACGCTGAATCCCGCCGGCATCGCCTTCATCGCCGTGGACTTCCCCGTCTACACCGATGGCCGCGGCTACTCGCTGGCGCAGCTTCTGCGCACTCGCTACCAATGGCAGGGCGAACTGCGCGCGGTGGGCGACGTGATGATCGACACCATCCACTATCAGGCGCGCGTCGGCTTCGACAGCTTCCTGGTCAAGCCTGGACACGATCCCCATAAGGCGCTGGACGCGTTCAAGACGTTCACGGTGCACTACCAGAAGACATACCGCGTGCCGGCTCCGGCCGTGCAGGCCTGACAAGCCGGATACGCCGGCTACGCCTGACACGCCTGGCACACCGGATACGCCTGACACGCGTGACTCGCCGGCCCGCGCCGGCGCGCCAGGTCCGTTCTTCGATGGAAGTCAGGCGCCCGCGCCCGGCAACGCCCAGCGCTGCATCCCCGGTTCGTCCTGCGCCAGTTGCGCGCGGATCAGGTCGGCGATGCTGCGCTGGCGCGGCGCCTGCATGCGGCTGATCAGGCTGGATACGCTGACCGCCAGACGGGGATAGCCGCCCGCGTCGCATAGCGCCACCCCCACTCCCAGCACCCCGGGCACCGCGGCATTGCCCACGACGGCCCAGCCCCGGTCGCGCGTGTTTTCCACCAGACGCCGCATCTGCGCGCCGGTCATGCCGCCGTAGGCCCGCAGCGCCTGTTCATTGCGCGCCACCACCTCGTCCGCCTCATCCGGCGGCAACGCGCCCAGCAGCGCCAGCCCGGCCGCGCCCACGCCCAGCGGCTGGCGATGCCCCACCGTGACCGCCAGCACCTGCACCGGGTAGTTCCCCACTTCGCGATGCAGGCACAGGGAGTCGTTCGCGGCGCGGCAGATGAGAAAGGCGGAATCCCCGCTTACGTCGCTGATCTGGCGCAGCACCGGCCGCAGGCTGCGCACCGCCTGCGCATGCGGGTCGCCGGCCATCATGACGCCCAGTTCGGCCACGCGCCAGCGCGGCGCCTGCGACTCGCGCAGCGCATACCCCTCCTCCACCAGCACGTCCAGATAGCGGTACGCCGTTGAGCGCTGCATGCCCGCCGCCTGCGCGATGTCCACCACATGCAGGCCCGCCGCGCCCGCCTGGCGCAGAACGCCCAGCACGCGCAGCCCGCGGCGAAGCACGCGCGGCCCAGAACCTTCGGAATCCGGTTTGTTCAATTTTTGGACACCTTGCGTTGATGACTCCCCTATGTAAGCCCAATATGAAGACGGACAGACGAAGAGCTGTCCAAATATTAGACAAAACAGAACGGAGACAACAATGAAGACATACAGCAAGCGGTGGACCGTGGCAGCGCTGGCCTTGAGCAGCGGACTCCTGGCCAGCGCCCCCGCCTGGTCGGCCAAGCCCTACCCCGAACGCCCCGTGACGCTCGTCGTCGGCTACGCGGCGGGTGGGGCCACCGATATCGTCGCGCGCCTCATGGCGAAGTCGCTGTCGGAAGAGCTGGGCCAGACCGTCGTGGTCGAAAACAAGACCGGCGCCAACAGCAACATCGGCGCGGAGATCGTCTCGCGCGCCGCGCCCGACGGCTACACGCTGTATGTCGGCTCCATTGCCAACACCATCAACCGCACGCTGTACAGCCAGCTCAACTATGACTTCGTGAAGGGCTTCGAGCCCGTCGGCCTCCTGGCGACCATCCCGAACATCCTGGTCGTCAATCCCAAGCTGCCGGTCAAGACGGTGCAGGAATACATCGCGTACGCCAAGGCACATCCCGGCAAGCTGACCTGCGCCTCGTCCGGCAGCGGATCGTCCATTCACCTGTCCTGCGAACTGTTCAAGATGAAGACCGGCACGGACATCCTGCACGTGCCCTATCGCGGCAGCGGTCCGGCGGTGGCCGACCTGCTGGGCGGCCAGGTGGACTCCATGTTCGACAACCTGCCTTCGTCCCTGCCGCACGTGCAGGCGTCCAAGCTGCGCGCCCTGGGCGTCACCTCGCCCCAGCGGCTGCCCACCACGCCCGACGCGCCCACGCTGGCCGAGTCCGGCCTGCCGGGCTTCGACGTGGAATCCTGGTTCGGCGTGGTGGCGCCCGCCGGCACGCCCCAGCCGGTCATCGACCGCCTGAACCAGGCGATGAACAAGGCGCTGGCGAGCCCGGCGCTGCAGGCCTCCTACAAGCAGTCCGGCTTCTTCGCGCCGCAGCAGCCCAACACCCCCGAAACCTTCCGCGCGAAGATCTCCAGCGAAATCGACAAATGGGGCGCGGTCGTGAAGAACGCCAACCTCAAGGCCAACTAGCGTCCAAGGAGCACAGGTGTACCCGATTGATTTTTTCTTCCGCGCCGCCGAGCAGCACCCGGAGCGCGTTGCGCTGGACGGGCCCGATGGCCAGGTGACGTACGCGCGGCTGGCCGCCGACACCCGCGCGCTGGCCGCCGCCCTGCAGGACCTGGACCCCGCGCCGCAAACGCGCGTGGCGATCTGCGCCGGCAATTCGGCGCGCCACATCCTGGCGCTGCTGGCCGTGCTGGCCAGCGGCAAGGTGTGGGTGCCGCTGAACTACCGCAGCACCGAGCGGGAAATCGGCCGCATCCTGGACGCCACGGCGCCGTCCATCGTGATCGTGGACGGCGTGGGCGCGCCGCTGGTGCCGGCCAGCCCGGCCCGGCGCATCGACCTGGAGGACGGCCCGGCGGACCTGGCGCTGGCCGCCTTGCTGGCGCGCGGCGCGGGCCGCGAACCCGTGCGCCATGCGCTGCCGCGCGATGCCACGCAGGCGATCAAGTTCACCGGCGGCACCACCGGCCTGCCCAAGGGCGTGATGCAGCCGTACCACGCCTGGAACGCGGGCATCGTCAACCAGATCGCAAGCTGGGGCCTCACGCACGAAGACCGCTATGTGGTGTCGGCGCCCATCACCCACGGCACGGGCACCTACCTGTTGCCGGTGCTGGCGCAAGGCGGCGCCCACCTGCTGCTGGACAGCGTCACCCCCGCCACCATCACCGCCGCGTTCCGCGAGCGTGGCGGCACGCTGAGCTTCATGCCCCCGACGCTGATCTACATGATCATGGCGCAGCCGGGCGTATCGCGCGCCGACTTCCCCGCGCTGCGCAACCTGATCTACGGCGGCGCGCCCATGCCCGTCGAAAAAATCGAACGCGCGCGCGGCTTCTTCGGTCCGGTACTGGGCACCACTTACGGCCAGACCGAAGCCCCGCAGATTGTCACGGTGCTGCGGCCCGCCGACCTGGAAGCGCCCGAGAACCGCGCCTCGGTCGGACGCGTCACCTCTCTGTCCGACGTGGCGATCATGGACACCGCCGGCAAGCTGCTGCCCCGAGGCGAAATCGGCGAGGTCGTGGTCCAGGGCGACCTGGTGATGACGGGCTACTGGCGCCTGCCCGAGAAGACCGCCGAGACCATCGTCGACGGCTGGCTGCATACCGGCGACACCGGCCTGATCGACGCGCGCGGATACCTGTTCCTGAAGGACCGCCTGCGCGACGTCATCATCACCGGCGGCTTCAACATCTATCCCGTGGACGTCGAAAACGCGCTGTCCGCGCACCCGGCCGTCTACGAGTGTTCGGTGTTCGGGCTGCCGGACGACAAATGGGGCGAGGCCGTCCATGCCGCCGTGCAGTTCCATCCCGGCGCGCAGGCCGGCGCCGACGAACTCAAGGCCCATGTGCGCGCGCTGCTCGGCCCGGTGGCCACGCCCAAGCAGATCCACATCCACGACAGCCTGCCGCGCTCCAGCGTGGGCAAGGTACTGAAGAACGCCGTGCGCGACGCCGCGCAAAAGGAGACCTCATGAAAACGCCCGAAACCCGCCTCTGCGCCCATCACCTCACTGGCATGTCGTACCGGGATGTCGATCTGGTGGAAGATCTGATCGGCAAGAAGACGTTCACCGAAGTCATGGTCATGCAGATCCTGGGCCGCGACGCGCGCCCCGTGGACCTGCGCGTCGTCGACGCCGTGCTGGTCACGCTGATGGAACACGGCATGACGCCCAGCGCCATCGCCACCCGGCTGATCTACATGAGCGCGCCCGAGAACCTGCAAGGCGCCGTGGCGTCGGGCCTGATGGCCGTGGGCAGCCAGTTCGTCGGCACCATGGAAAACTGCGCACGCCTGCTGGACCGCATCCGCCAGGCCGCCGACGGGCAGGCCGAGGCGCTGGCGATCGCGCGCGAATTCCGCGCGTCCCGCAGCGCGCTGCCCGGCTTCGGCCACCATCTGCACAAGCCGGACGATCCCCGCGCGGTCAAGCTTCTGGCGCTGGCCGAAGCCGAAAGCGAGCTGGACGGCGGATCCATCAAGGCGCTGCGGCTGCTGGCCGGCGCGATTGACGAGACCTATGGCAAGCACATCACCATCAACGCCACCGGCGCGGTCGCCGCGCTGCTCAGCGAGATCGGCGTACCCACCGACCTGATGCGCGGCTTTGCCGTCATCTCGCGCGCCGCCGGGCTGGTGTCCCATGTCGCCGAAGAGCAGCAAAGCCCTTCCGGCCGCTATATCTGGGAAACCATCGACCACGCCATTCCCTACGTGGGCAAAGGCAAGACCCACCAGCAGAGCGGCGGACAATCATGAATTCGGATGTGCTGGTCACCGGCGGCAGTCAGGGCATCGGCCGCGCGATCGTCGCCCGCCTGCTGGCCGACGGCTTTCCGGTCATCAATATCGACCTCAAGGCGCCGCCCGCCCTTCTGGATGGCGAAACCCATGTACAGGCCGACCTGACCGATGCGCCCGCCCTGCGCGACGCCGTCGCCCGCATCGCCGGGCAGCGCAACGTGTTGCGGCTGGTGAACAATGCCGGCATCGTGCGTCCCGCGCTGCTGGAGGACACCACGCCTGAAGACCTGGCCGCCGTCAGCGCGTTGAACCTGACGGCGCCGCTACTGCTGCTGCAGGGCCTGCTGCCCGGCATGCGCGCCGCGGGCTTCGGCCGCGTCGTGAACGTGGCCAGCCGTGCCGCGCTGGGCAAGGCGCGGCGCAGCGCCTACGCGGCCACCAAGGCCGGCCTGCTCGGCATGACGCGCACCTGGGCGCTCGAGGTGGCCGCGCACGGCATCACGGTCAACGCCGTGGGGCCCGGTCCCATCGCAACCGAGCTCTTCGACCGCGTCAACCCGCCGGGCGCGCCTCAGACGGAGCAGATACGGTCAGCCATTCCCGTGCGCCGCATGGGCACGGCGGACGACGTCGCGCACGCCGTCGCATCGTTGCTGGACGCGCGCGCCGGCTTCATCACCGGCCAGGTGCTGTACGTGTGCGGCGGCATGACGGTAGGACTGGGGAACGCGGCATGACGGCCGGTCTGGATACCCGCCTGGCGGGCAAGGTCGCCTTGGTGGCCGGGGCCGGCGCATCGGCCACCGGCTGGAGCATCGGCAAGGCGAGCTGCGTGACGCTGGCGCGGCAAGGCGCGGCCATCGTCGCGCTGGACGCCAACCTGGCCGCCGCCGAAGACGCCGCGCATGAAGTCGAGATGGCGGGCGGCAGCGCGCTGCCGGTGCAGGCGGATGTCGCGGACCCCGCGGCCATGCAGGCGGCGGTCGACGCCGCCCTGCGCCGCCATGGCCGCATCGACATCCTGCAGGCCAACGCCGGCATCGGGAAGGTGGGCGGACCCGAGGACATTACGCTGGAAGAATGGGACCGCATCCAGCAGGTGAACGTGACCAGCCTGCTGATCGCCACCCGGCTGCTGGCGCCCGTCATGCGGGCACAGGGCGGCGGCGCGATCGTCACCGTCTCTTCCATCGCGGGAATCCGATACACCGGCTATCCGCACCTGGCCTACAGCGTCAGCAAGGCGGCCGTCATCCACTTCGCGCGCATGGCCGCGCAGCAATATGCCGCCGACCGCATCCGCGTGAATACGGTCATTCCGGGCCTGATCGATACCCCGCGCGTCGCCAACAACGTGGCCCGCATGTTCGACGCGGACGACCTGCAAGCCGCGCTCGCGGCGCGCGACAGGCAGGTGCCGATGGGACGCATGGGCACGCCATGGGAGGTCGCCAACGCGGTGGCGTTCCTGGCGTCGGACGAAGCGTCTTACATCACCGGCACCGAGCTCGTCGTGGATGGCGGCCTGACCGGCAAGTACACGTAACGCGCCAGCCGGCATTCAAGCCTATTCCGCCTTGATGCCGCCTCGCTGGATCACCGCCGTCCACTTGGCGACATCGTCGCGGATGCGTTGCGCGAACTCGGCGGGCGTGCTGCCGACCGGCTGGAAGCCCAGGCCCGCGAGCTTGTCGCGCAGTTCCCCGCCGCGCACGGACGCCGCCAGCGTGGCCGACAGTTGCTCGATGATCGGCGCGGGCACGCCGGCAGGCGCAACCAGGCCGAACAGCGGCGAGATATCCACGCCAGGCAGCCCCGCTTCCTTGAACGTCGGCACATCGGGCAACTGGCTGACGCGCTGGGAACTGGTGACCGCCAGCGCGCGCAGGCGTCCGCCCTTGATGTGTTCCAGCAGCGTGGGCACGGTGGCGAAGGCAAACTGCACCTGGCCGCCCAGCAGATCCGTGATCACCGTGCCGCCGCCGCGATAGGGCACGTGCAGCACATCCACGCCGGCCTGTTGACGCAGTTGTTCGCCCGCCAGATGCGGCCCGCTGCCCACCCCCGCCGTGCCGAACGACAAGGTGCCGGGATGCGCCTTGGCCAGCGCCACGAAGGACGCGACATCCGTCGCCTTGACCGACGGATGCACCACCATCACGAACGGCGCCGTCGCCATGAGCGAGATCGGGGCAAAGTCCTTGATCGCGTCGTAGGGCTGGCGGTCACCCAGCAACGCGGGATTGATGGTGAACGTGGAATCAACCATGCCGATGGTGTAGCCGTCCGGCGCGGACACCGCCAGCGCGCGCGTGCCGATGGTGGTGCCGCCCCCGCCACGGTTCTCCACCACAAAGGGCTGCCCCAGCGCCTGTGCGTAGGCCTGGCCGGCCATGCGACCCAGCGTGTCGGTCGCCGCGCCCGGCGGGTATGGCACGTACAGGCGGACCGCCTTGTCCGGATATTGCGAGGCCCGGGCCGCGGTGGTCCACGGCAGGACGGCGGCGCCCAAGGCCATGGCCGTGCCGTTAATCAGGAACGATCTGCGTGATTGATGCATGCTTTGTCTCCGTGTTTATGTTCTATTTGGCCGGGGATGGTCCGGCTTCGGTCCGGCCGCCGACTGGCCGCGGTCCGGGCCAATCAAGGCTCATGCGCTGTAGCGCCCCGCCGCAAGCTCAGCTTCGGGGTCCGCGCCCAGGCCGGGTCCGTCCGGCACGCGCACCCAGCCATCTTCGATCGGCACGCTGCGCGCATAGGGCACGTGCGCCAATTCAACGTAAAGCCGCTCCAGCGACACCTCGGCCTGCTGCGCCGCGATCAGGTGCAGGCTGGCCAGATAGCCCGGACCGAAAAACGCCACCTGAGGCGCGCAGACGACGGGCGTGCCCACGCATTTCTGCGCGATCCGCCACGCGGCGCTCAACCCCATCTTGATGACGCTGGGCTGCACATACTGCACGGCGCCGGTATCCACCAGCCGTTCCAGATCGGTGGCGCTGCTGGCGTTCTCTCCGACGGCCAGCGGTATCCCGCAGGCGCGCTTGAGCCGGGCCAGTTCGCGGTCATCCTCGGGCGGCCACAGCGGCTCTTCGATCCAGAACGGGTCATACGGGCGCATGGCGTCGATGGCGGCCTCGGCCTCGGCGGGCAGCCAGGCGCAATTCGTGTCCACCATGATGGGAATGCCCGGGCCGGTGCTGCGGCGCACGGCCGCCAGCGCATCGGCGGTGCGCTCATGCAGCTTGATCTCGGCATAGCCTTCCTGCAAGGCCTGCGTGGTCACCGCGTCCAGGCGTTCCGCGTTGCCGTAATACTGCAGCAAAGACGCATACACGCGCACCCGGTCCCGGCGCTTGCCGCCCAGCAAGGCATGCAAAGGCACGCCGGCGCGCTTGGCGCGCAGGTCCCACAGCGCGATATCCAAGCCCGCCAACGCATGCACCACGGGGCCGGACCGCCCCAGGTTATGCAGCGTGCGCTGCATGCCGGGTAGCAGCGTGCCGTCGTCGGCGTCCCGTCCGCAGGCCAGCGGCGCGATCAGGGTATCGAAGATGGCCGTCAGGGCGCGCGGCTCGACGCAGTACGACTCGCCCCAGGCGACCGCTCCGTCTTCCGTCTGCACGCGCACCAGCGCGCTGTCCAGCTTGTCGCGCGGGCGTCCGGCGAACAGCGGAGCAGGACTCCAGTGATGAAAGGGCAGGCGCAGGGGAATACAGGTGACAGAAACAATGGTGTTGGCTGGCATGGCGGCTGAGCGGCGGATAGATCCTGAAGTCGATCCGGCTATTCTCGATGCCGCCTATTCATATGGTCAAATAGATGAATTGACTATTTTCATATGAATTTCATATGCTGAATCGACGCGAACTCCTGCTGCTGCGCGCGATGTACCGGCACGACACGGTCACCGCCGCCGCCGAGGCGATCAACATGACGCAACCCGCCGCCAGCGCGCTGTTGCGCGACATGGAAACGCGCCTGGGCTTCGCGCTGTTCAGCCGCGAAAACCGGCGCCTGCATCTCACCAGCCAGGGCCGATCCCTGATTCCCGAAGTGTTGAACGCGCTGGCCGGCATAGAAGCCGTCGACCGGCTTGCCGTCGATATCCGGCAGGGCGCGCTGGCGCGGCTGGACGTGGGGGCCGTCGCCATCGCGGCATCCAGCCTGCTGCCCGCCGCGATGGCCGCCATGCGCCAGGCGCACCCGTCGGTGGCGGTCACGGTCCGGGCCGGCACGGCGCTGGAGATCATCGAAATGGCGGTGGATCACCGCATCGACCTGGGCATCATCATTGGCTCGCCCTCGGATATCGACCGGGTGTCCAGCCTGCGGCTGGCTCCCTTGAGCCTGCACGCGGTCATGCGCAAGGATCATCCGTGGGCAAGGCTGCCGGTACTGACGTTGGCGGAGGTGGCCGAAGCCGGCCCGATCGTGCTGGCGCCCGCCCTGCCCGCGGGCCGCGCGACGCGCCAGGCGCTGGACACGCGCGGCCTGCCCTATCGTCCCATCATCGAAGTGGCGCAATCGTCTGCGGCCTGCGCGCTGGCCGCGGAAGGACTGGGCGTGGCCATTGTCGAAAGCCTGGGCGCCCACTACGCCGAGCGGCAAGGCTTGGCCTCCCGCCATCTACTGGCGCTGGAAGACCCCGTGCTCGCGGTGGTCTGGTCTCGCGACCGGGCGATGAGCGCCCCCGCGCAATTGCTGCAGGCGGGTTTGGCCGAGCAGGCGCGCACCTGGCTGACCCGGGCGGTCGATCCGACGGCCTGAGGCAACGCCCGCGGCGCTTGCTACGTGCCTTCCCAGTGCGGACCAGGCACGGCAATGTCGAAAAGCTCGAGCACGCGCGCCACGGTATGGTCCACCATCTCTTCGATGGAAGCGGGCCGGTGATAAAACGCCGGCAGCGGCGGAAAGACGATGCCGCCCATTTCGGTCACCGCCGTCATGTTGCGCAGGTGAGCCAGATTGAAGGGCGTTTCGCGCACCATCAGCACCAGGCGCCGGCGCTCTTTGAGCGTCACGTCGGCGGCACGGGTGATGAGGTTGTCCGACAGGCCGTGGGCCACGGCGGCCAACGTCCGCATCGAGCACGGCACGATCACCATGCCCGCGGTCTGGAACGCGCCGCTGGCCAGCGTGGCGCCCACGTCGCGCACACTGTGGACGTGATCCGCCAGGGCGTAGACGTCGTGGCGGCTGACATCCAGTTCGTGCTTGATGTTCAGCACGCCGGAGGCCGACACCACCAGATGGGTCTCGACATCGTCCACGCCGCGCAGCGCCTGCAACATGCGCACCGCGTAAAGCGCGCCGGTGGCGCCCGTGATGCCGATGACCAGTCGCCGCATGGAGGCGTTAAGCCGTTGCGCCGGATTGCTCCAGCAGCGTCTTCAGTTCGCCGGACTCGTTCATTTCATTCATGATGTCCGAACCGCCGATGAATTCGCCGGCCACGTACAACTGCGGGATGGTGGGCCAGTTGGAGAATTCCTTGATGCCCTGGCGGACTTCGTCGTCCTCCAGCACATTGACGGTGACCAGCTTCTTCACGCCACAGCCCTTCAGGATCTGAATGGCCTTGCCGGAAAAGCCGCATTGCGGGAACTGGGCGGTGCCCTTCATGAACAGCACCACGGGGTGCTGGGTCACGGTTTCGCGGATGAATTCTTTAACGTCGCTCATGGTGGTCTCTTGGACAGGCATAACGGAATACGCCAATTATAGGTACAGCGGGAAAAACCGCTCCGATTACCCCGGCGCGGCGCCGGTCTATCCCGGAAATTCAAGGGCTCAGGGGCTAACAGCCGCCATCGGGCGACCCGGCCGCGGGTGCCGGTCCATCAGCCGCCGCGCTTGCGTCCCCCCGAGATCCGCTCGATGCCGGCCAGATCCTGGCGGCTGTGCACGCTCTCGAATCCGGCCTCGGCAAGCATATTCCGCACTGCCTGTGCCTGGTCCCAGCCATGTTCCATCCACAGCGCGCCGCCCGGCTTCAGGCGGCTGGCGGCGCCCAGCACGATGCGCGCCAGGTCTTCCAGTCCGCCCGCGCCGTCGGTCAGCGCGCCGCGCGGCTCGAAGCGCAGGTCGCCCTGGTCCAGGTGCGGATCGTCGCTTGCCACATAGGGCGGGTTCGACACGATCAGATCGAAGCCCTCGCCCGCGGGCACGGCCTCGTACCAGCTTCCTTCCACGAAGCGCACCGACGCGGTCAGATTCCAGGCATTGCCCGCGGCCACGGCAAGCGCGGCGGCGCTGACGTCCGACGCCATCACCCGCGCGTCGCGGCGCGCCAGCGCGATCGAAATCGCGATCGCCCCGCTCCCCGTGCCCAGGTCCAGCACGGCGGGCCCCGCCACGCCCGCCACGCATTCCAGCGCCGTCTCGACCAGCACCTCGGTGTCCGGGCGCGGAATCAATACGTCGGGCGTCACGCGGAACAGATGGCCCATGAACTCGCGCTGACCCAGCAGATAGGCCATGGGCTCGCCGGCGATACGCCGCAGCGCCAATGCCTCGTAGGCCGCCGCCGCTTCCGGGGCCAACGCATCGGTGTCGTGCGCCAGCAGCCACGCGCGGGGCTTGTCCAGCACGTGCTCCAGCAGCATGCGCACTTCCAGGCGCGGCAGCCGGGTATCGAGCAGCAGGCTCTTGATCTGCGGCTTGGTCATCGCGCCCGGCTCAGATGTCGTCGCCCAGCGCGGCGAGCTGCTCGGCCTGGTGCTCGGCGATCAGCGCGCCGGTCAGTTCTTCCAGATCGCCTTCCATGATCTGCTGCAGCTTGTACAGCGTCAGGTTGATGCGGTGGTCCGTCACGCGGCCCTGCGGGAAGTTATAGGTGCGGATGCGCTCGGAACGGTCGCCCGTCCCGATCAGGCTTTTGCGCTCGGCGGCTTCCTTGCTCTGCCGCTCGCGCGTTTCCTTGTCCTTCAGGCGCGCGGCCAGCACCTGCATGGCCTTGTCCTTGTTGCGGTGCTGCGAGCGGTCGTCCTGGCACTCCACCACCAGACCCGTCGGCAAGTGGGTGATGCGCACCGCCGAATCGGTCTTGTTGATGTGCTGACCGCCCGCGCCGCTGGCGCGGAACGTGTCGATACGCAGATCGTTCGTGTTGATGACGATCTCCGACATCGCATCGGCTTCCGCCATGATGGCCACGGTGCAGGCCGACGTGTGGATGCGGCCCTGCGCCTCGGTGGCGGGCACGCGCTGCACGCGGTGCGCCCCCGACTCGAATTTCAGGCGGCCATAGGCCCCGTCGCCGTCGATGCGCGCGATCACTTCCTTGTAGCCGCCCAGCTCCGATGCGCTTTCCGACATCAGTTCGACGCGCCAGCCGCGCTGCTCCGCGTAGCGCGTGTACATGCGCAGCAGATCGCCGGAGAACAGCGCGCTTTCGTCGCCGCCCGTACCCGCGCGGATTTCCAGGAACACGCTGCGCCCGTCGTTGGGGTCGCGCGGCAACAGCAATAGCTGCAACGCGGCTTCCAGGGACTCCAGCTTGCTGCGCCCCGCCTTGATCTCGTCCTCGGCCATGGACTTCAGTTCGGGATCGGACAGCATCTCCTGGGCGGCCGCCAGGTCTTCCTCGGTGCGGGCGAAGGCGGTGAACGCCTCGACCACGGGCTCCAGCTCGGCGCGTTCGCGGGAAAGCTTGCGAAAACGGTCCATGTCGGACGCGGTTTCCGGTTCGGCGAGCAGCGCATCGACCTCGATCAGGCGATGACACAGATGCTCCAGCCGGCTGCGCATGGAAGATTTCATGGGGGGATGACCAAAGAGAAAACGGAAACAGCGGGCGCCCAAAAAGCGAACGCCCGCCAAGAGGCGGGACGTGGGACAGCGCCGCTAACGGCGGGAGTCGCGGCCAGGGAAGAGGCGCGGCATCCAGGCAAGCAGTTGCTTGCGGTCGTCGCCTTCGCTGCGGTTCAGGGCCGCCAGCGGACCGTGCAGGTATTTTTGGGTCAGGCCGTGCGCAAGTTGCTCGAGCACGGCCTCGGGCGATTCGCCCCGCGCCAGCAGGCGGCGGGCGCGTTCCAGCTCGGCGGCGCGGACGTCTTCGGCGGCCTGGTGCAGGTCGCGGATGACGGGCACCACTTCGCGGGACTGCATCCAGTGCATGAAGCCCTGGACGCGGGTTTCGATGATGGCTTCGGCCTGCACGACGGCGGCGCGGCGGGCGTCGGTGCCGGTCTGCACCAGCCGGCCCAGGTCATCCACCGAATACAGGTAGACGTCGTCGAGGCGGCCGACTTCGGGTTCGATGTCGCGCGGCACGGCCAGGTCGATCATCACCATCGGGCGGTGGCGGCGCAGGCGCGTGGCCCGTTCCACCATCCCCAGTCCGAGGATGGGCAGGGAGCTTGCCGTACAGGACACGATGACGTCGAACTCGGACAGGCGGTCCGTCAGGTCGGACAGCTTCATCGTGCTGGCCGAGAAACGGTTGGCCAGGATTTCGGCGCGTTCGGCCGTGCGGTTGGCCACCACCATGCTGCGCGGACGTTGCGCGGCGAAGTGCGTGGCGCAGAGTTCGATCATTTCGCCCGCGCCGATGAACAGCGTGCGGGCCTGGTCCAGATTGCCGAACACGCGTTCGGCCAGGCGCACGGCGGCGGCGGCCATGGACACCGACTGCGCGCCGATGGCGGTCTGCGACCGCACTTCCTTGGCCACCGAGAAGGTGCGCTGGAACATCTGATGCAGCAGCGTGCCCAGCGAACCGGCTTCGCCGGCGGCGCGCACGGCGTCCTTCATCTGGCCCACGATCTGGGTTTCGCCCAGCACCATGGAATCCAGGCCGCTGGCGACGCGAAAGGCGTGGCGGACGGCGTCGTCCTGGTGATGGCGATAAAGGTGCGGGCGCAGCGTGCCGGCGTCCAGGCGGTTGTGTTCGGCCAGCCAGGCGGGCAGTTGATCGGCCACGTGGCCGTCGGCCGCGCAGTAGATCTCGGTGCGATTACAGGTAGACAGGATGGCGGCTTCGCGGACGGAACCGCCAAACGCCGAACGCAGGCCTTCCAGCGCGGGCTTGACCAGATCGACGGGCATGGACACGCGCTCGCGGACCGAAACCGGCGCGGACGTGTGATTCAGACCGAAGGCAAGGACAGCTACCGACATGTGAGAGGGATGGCGCAGGCCACCCGCGGCTAAGCGTTAAGTACTGCCACTATAAGAACAATGCGGCACGGCTGGCTTGTCGCGCATCAAGCGCGCGGGACCGCCCAGCTGTAACAGCAAACCGCTAACGATTATACCCCTGCGGGTTATCCCCAGACCAATCCGACGGCCCGGCGCGACCTTATGCCGCAGCTTTCGTGCCGTGGAGCCAACAGTCCGGCTCGCGAGCCACCCGGTTTTCTCGCCGTCAGTGAAAAAATATCCTTTCCGTTCCTGACTGGCACAAGTTCAAAAATTTGTGTATAGTTGCGGACTTCGTTGGCCTGGTAGCTCAGTCGGTAGAGCAGAGGATTGAAAATCCTTGTGTCGGTGGTTCGATTCCGCCCCAGGCCACCAAAGAATTTTCGGGAACCTGGTTCCCGCAGCAGTGCAAAGAAAAGCTAGAAGAAATGCCCAGGAAAACCCAGCCGATCCGCTGGGTTTTTTGTTTTTACAGAGGGCGTTGACTGCGCTTTTGGATAGCGGGCCCGCGCATCTGCGGCCCCGCCCCACCTGCCCCGGCAATTTGTGTATAGTGGCGGGCTTCGTGGCCTGGTAGCTCAGTCGGTAGAGCAGAGGATTGAAAATCCTTGTGTCGGTGGTTCGATTCCGCCCCAGGCCACCAAAGATATCTGCCCGAAGATATCTGCCCAAAGATATCCGCCCAGAGATAGCGCCCCGGGATTCAAGCAAAAGCCCAGCCGTACCGATGTACGGGCTGGGCTTTTTGCTTTGGCAGCGTTCCTTTTCCGTTCATGTGTATGGCATTTCGCGATATCGTGGAATGCCGCCCGCCGCCATGGCCGTGCGAAAACCGTCGTCGCAATTCGTAGCACCCCCAACGGAGTCGCGATATGCGCGTCCGCGCACGAATTCTCTTCTGCCTGTTTGGACTGGCCCTGGGATGGGCGCGCCTGGCGCATGCGGCCGACACCGTCCCGACCTCGGCGCCCGTGGCGTCCTCACCCGCCATCCAGATGGGCGACATCCCCCTGCGGGCGGATACCGACCTGCGCTACGCCGAAGGCGTGCTCCAGCGCGCCGCCGCGGCGGATCCCGCGTCCGCCTTCATCCCGGCGCTGGACGCGATTGCCAGGTCCGCCGACGAAAAACTCTATGAATTCCAGCCTGCCCAGCTTCGCAACTTTCCCATCATGCGGCTGGAAAGCCTGGAGCGGCATTGGAACTTCGATGCCCGCCGCCTGACGCACTGGCAGGCCGAGATGCGGCAGGCGACGGCCTGGTACGCCAACGACGCCGCGGAGCTGCTGCGCCGCCAGACCGCCTGGCAGGCGATCAAGGACGCCCCCGGCGCCGCGGGCCTGCCCGCCGTCTTGGCCGATCGCGTAAACGTGGTCCTGGCGCAGTTGTCGGCGGCGGGCCAGGCCCTGTCCGGCCCGCTGTCCCGCCAGGTCGAACTCGAACAGCGCGCCAACGCCATCGAAGAGCAGATCAAGGCCGGCCGGCGCGCGGTCGCCGAGGCGATCGACTTCGTCGACGCGCGGCTGTTGCGCGTGGATTCGCCGCCCCTGTGGGCGCTGAGCCAATCGGCGAGCAGCAGCGAAAACACGCTGGCCATGCTGCGCGCGGGACTCGACATCGAAGTGCGCTTTGCGCGGGAGTACGCCGCGGCGGGCAGTGGCAACCAGCGCGCCCTGCATGCGCTGCAATTGCTGCTGCTGCCGTTGCTGCTATGGCTGGCCCGCAAGAGCCGCAGCGCGATACGCACCGGCGTGATGAGCGAGACGGCAGCCGGCGTGCTGGGAAGGCCGTTTTCCACCTGGCTGCTGCTGGCGATGCTTGGCGTCCTGGCACTGGAGCCGGACGCGCCGCTGATGGTCCAGCAGGTCGCGCTGGTGCTCGCGGCGGCGCCCGTGCTGCGGCTGCTGCCGCCCTCCAGCCGGCGCCAGCTGGACCTGTGGCCTTATGCAATCACGGGGTTGTTCCTGGCGGAAAGGCTGGGATTCCTGTTCCTCGCCAACACCCTGTTCTACCGGCTCTCCACGGTGGCGCTGGCCGCCGCGGGATTGGCGGCCATCCTGTGGCTGCTGGCGCGCGGCCGGCACCGGACGCATCCGCCCCAATCCGAGCGGCTGTTCAGGGCGCTGCGCGCCGTGGCATGGGGCGCGGCCGCCCTGCTCAGCCTCTCCGTGGTCGCGAACCTGTTCGGCAACGTCTCCCTGTCCGAAATGCTGACCAGCGGCATCCTCGGCAGCGGCTACTTTGGCCTCGTCCTCTATGCCGGCGTCACCGTCATCATCACCCTGCTGCAACTGCTGCTGGCGCGCCAGGGCATATCGCGCTTCCGCCTGGCGCGCGAACACGCTCCGCCGCTGGTGCAACTGCTGATACGGCTGCTGACCGCCGCCGCGGTCGTGGGCTGGGCGGTGTATGCCATGGACCGCTTCCGGGTGCTGCGCTCGACCTACGCCATCGTGACCCAAGTGCTGTCGTACACGCTGGCGTTAGGGCAGGTTTCGATCAGCCTGGGCAACATCCTGGTGTTCGTGATCTCGGTGCTGATCGCCTTCTGGACCGCGCGCATGGTCCGGCTGGTGTTGCACGACGAGGTACTGACCCGCATGTCGCTGCCGCGCGGCGTCGGCAACAGCATCGCCTCGCTGACGTACTACCTGGTGCTGCTGCTGGGGCTGGGCATCGCCCTGTCGGCGGCGGGATTCCAGACCAGCCAACTGACCATCGTGTTCGGCGCTCTGGGCGTGGGCATCGGCTTTGGCCTGCAAAGCGTGGTGAACAACTTCGTGTCGGGCCTGATCCTGATGTTCGAACGGCCCATCCAGCCCGGTGACGTGGTGGACATTGGCGGCACGTCGGGGCAGGTGCGGGACATCGGCATGCGCGCCACCCGGATCAAGACCTTCGACGGCGCGGATGTCATCGTGCCCAACGGCAGCCTGCTGTCCGACAAGCTGACGAACTGGACGATGCTGGACCGCAGCCGCCGCATCGAAATCAGCATCGGCCTGGCCTACGGCACGGAGCCCAGGCAGGCGATCGAACTGCTGGACCGCGTGGCGCGCCAGACGCAAGGCATCGTGACCGATCCCGCGCCGGCGGCGCTGTTCATGGGCTTTGGCGCATCCACGTTGGATTTCAGCGTGCGCGCCTGGACGTATGACTTCGACCGGTGGATCGACATCCGCAGCGATATGCTGACGCGGATGTATGACGCGCTCAGAGAGGCCGGCATCGAGATCCCGCTGCCGCAGCGGGATTTGCACTTGCGCAGCATCTCGGCGCAGGCCGGCCAGACGCTGGCCGCCAGCGCGTCGCCCGAGCCGCCTCCAGCCCCCGGCTGACCTGCTGACCCGGCACTTCAGATTTGGCCAGTCACCGGCACCGCCAGGCCATGCTTGACGCGGTTCATCACGACCAGGGTGGAAAACCGCTTCACGTTGGGATTGCCCCAGAAATGCCGCTGGGCGAAGACCTCGTATTCGGCCATGTCGCGCATGGTCAGCGTCAGCACGAAATCGACCTCGCCCGTGACCGACAGGCACTGCATGATTTCAGGCGCGCCCTGCATCGCGCGCTTGAAATGGTCCAGCTTGTCGGCGCGTTCGCTTTCCAGCGACACCAGCACCACCATCGTGATTCCGCGCCCCACGGCGGCGGGGTCCACCACCGATACGTCCGCCGTCACCACCTTGGATTCGCGCAATCGCTTCATGCGGCGCAGGCAGGACACGGGCGACAGGTTCACGCGTTGCGCGACCTCCTGGCTGGTCCGCAGGTTGTCTTCCTGCATGCTCTGCAAGATCTGGAGGTCGAAATCGTCTAGTTCCATGGAGCTCTCGGAACGCGGGGCGCGGGGGGGGTTTGGGCTATGGGCAATTCTAATCTCGCCCGCGACGGAATCCGGCCCCATTTCGACGGGAAACTGCATTTCCGGCACGCCGGACGCAGGAATTCTTCAGGCGTCTTGCTTACACTGGGATCCCTCCAGGCCCGCATCGCGGGATTCCCAGCCGCACCCGCAATGCCATCACTCCAACTTTTCCTGCTTTTCCTCGCCGCCGACGCGGCGCTCAAGCTCACGCCCGGCCCTGACATGGCGTTGACCCTGTCCCGGGGAATGACGCAGGGCTTCCGGCCCGCCTTCCATAGCGTGCTGGGCAATGTGGCTGCCGGCTTCATCCAGGTGCCGGCCGTGGTGCTGGGCCTGGCGTCGGTGCTGCGCGCCTTTCCGGCGCTGTTCGTCGGCATCAAGGCCGCGGGCGGCCTGTATCTGGGCTACCTGGGCATCAAGGCAATACTGCGGTGCGCGCGTTCCGCCGACGTGTCGCTGGCGGCACGTCCGGGAGATGCCCGCGACGCATTCTGGCAGGGCTTCGTCACCAACCTGCTGAACCCGAAGGTGCTGCTGTTCATGATCGCCTTCCTGCCGCAGTTCACCTCCCCCGACAACGGGCCGGTCTGGATCCAGATGCTGGTGCTGGGCATTACGATGAAAGCGCTCAGCCTTCCCTATGGCAGCTTCTTCGCCTATGGCGCGTCGCGCATCCGCGGCTGGGTCGGGCGCAATCCCTGGTTCCTGCGCACGCAGCAAGGGGTGCTGGGCGCGATCATGCTGGGGCTGGCGCTCTATGTGCTGTATTACGCTACCCCGTCCCCATGACCGCCGCGACCTTGAACAACGGACACCACGCCTCGTCCTCCACCCTGCTTCCCACCCTGTCGCTGATCGGCGCGATGGCGTCGCTGTGCATCGGCACCTCGTTCGCCAAATCGCTTTTCCCCGAGGTGGGCGCCCAGGGCACCACGGCCTATCGCATCGTCATCGGCGCCATCATCCTGCTGGCGTTCTGGCGGCCCTGGCGCTTTCCGCTCACGCGCGTCAACGCGGCCAAGATCGCGCTGTACGGCGTCACCCTGGCGTGCATGAACCTGCTGTTCTACATGGCCCTGCGCACCTTGCCTCTGGGTGTAGCCATCGCCATCGAATTCACCGGGCCGCTGACCCTGGCCGTCGTGCTGTCACGGCGCGCCATCGACTTTGTCTGGATCGCCTGCGCACTGGTCGGGCTGGTCCTGCTGATCCCCACCGGGCAGTCGGTCCACGACCTGGATCCGGAAGGCATCGCCTACGCGCTGGGCGCGGCCGTGTGCTGGGCGCTCTACATCGTCTTCGGCAAGATGGCGGGCAATGTGCATGGCGGACAGGCGACGTCGCTGGGGCTGCTGGCGGCCACGATGGTCGCCCTGCCGGTGGGCGCGGCTCACGCGGGCATGGCCCTGCTCGACCCCAAGCTGGTGCTGGCCGGTATTGCCGTCGGCATCCTGTCCAGCGCGCTGCCGTATTCGCTGGAAATGGTGGCGCTGCGCCGCCTGCCGCAGAAGACCTTCGGCGTGCTGCTCAGCATGGAACCAGCCATGGGCGCGCTGGCCGGCGTGATCGTGCTGAACGAACACCTGTCCCGGACGCAATGGCTGGCCATCTGCGGCATCATCGTCGCGTCGGCCGGCTGCGCGGCGACGGCGCAGCGCAGCCGCAAACCCCCGGTGCCCGCGCCCGACTGATCGCGCGCTCAGCCAAAACCCGGTTCGCGCTGCGGCGGCGCCAGCGGATCGAAGTCTTCCCAATGGTTGTTGCGCCAGCGGCCGTTGGCATGCTCCACATCTGACCCGCCGGCATCGCGCAAAATGCGGCAGGCCAGCATTTCGCGCTGCGGGCGGGTCCGCACGGCGACCATCACGCCGGCCTGGCGGATTTCGGCATGGGCATCCGGGTTGAAGTGGCCATGCTGGGTGGCGCCGTGGCCGGTCACCCACAGCGCGCCAAATAGCGATCCCAGATAGGCGCCCACGCCCGCCGCGGCCAGAATGGCCGCGATCGAATCGCTGAGTTCCGACGCCACGAAACCGGCGAACACCGCGAACACCGCGCCTACGCCGCCCGCGCCCAGATACGCGCCCATGTCGGCACGCCCGGAGTCCGGATCGGAACGGCGGTCGCCGCCGAACGGGAAGCGGCCGTGTTCGCCGGCGGGATTCACGTAAAAGGTATGGATATCCCAGTCGGGAAAGCCGCTGGTGGCAAGACGGCGAGCCGCGTCCTGCGCCGCCTCGAAGCCCTCGAATCGGGCTGCTACGATCAGAGACATGGCAATCTCCTTGCCCGGATCCCGGGCTGCGTGCTGATCGCTTTATCGTACGCCCTCGTTGCCCCGCGGGATGCTCCCGTTACACCTTGCGGCGGCTGTTACGGGCATGGCCGCCGCGGGGGCCCGCTTGAGCGTCGATCCTGGAACGGCAAGGCGCTTACGCGCGGGCCGCGCCCAGCCACCGCAACCCGGCCGACGTGGAACCGGCCGGCCGGTACTCGCAACCGATCCAGCCGCCGTACCGCAGTTCGCGCAGCACGTTGAACACCCAGCCGTAATCCAGTTCGCCCCGGTCCGGTTCCTGGCGCAGGGGCACGCCGGCGATCTGCACATGGCCGACCCGGCCGGTGGGCAGATACTGCCTGAGCTTCATCGTGACATCGCCCTCGACGATCTGGCAGTGGTACAGATCCATCTGGACTTTCAGGTTGGGCGCGTTGACGGCCTGCACGATGGCATGCGCGTCGTCCTGGCGGTTCAGGAAATAGCCCGGGATGTCGCGGGTATTGATGGGTTCGATCAGCAGGGTGACCCCGGCCGAGCGCGCCTCTCGGGCCGCCCAGTCCAGGTTGTCTTGATAGCAGTCCAGCATCGACTGGCGCGACGCGCCCGGCGGGACCAGGCCAGCCATCACGTGAACATTGGCGCAGGACAGCGCCGTGGCATACGACAGCGCCTGTTCGATGCCCGCCTGGAATTCGGCCTGCCGGCCCGGCAGAGCCGCCAGGCCGCGCTCGCCTTGCGTGGTGATGCCGGGCGGCGCATTGAAAAGCACCTGCGCCACGCCGGCGGCGTCCATGCGCTCGCGCACGAAGGCAGCCGGGGCTTCGTAGGGAAACATGCATTCCACGCCCGCATAACCGTCCGCGGCGGCCGCCGCATAGCGGTCCAGGAACGCATGTTCCGTGTACATCATCGACAGATTGGCGGCGAACTTCAGCATGGCGGGCTCCTGGCGCATTCAGCCGCCGCCAGCGGCGGCATCCGGGAAAAATATCACAGCCCGGCGCCGCCCCCAACAAGATCAGTACGTCATGCGCACGCCCAGCAGGACACTGCGGCCGGGCAGCGGCGCCACTGACGAAATGAACGACGCATGGTTGTACGCCAGCTTGTTCAGCAGGTTGGTGCCGCGCAGGAAGACCTCATAGCCGGTCGCGCCGTACTGGCCGCGATAGGCCACCACGGCGTTGACCATGTTGTAGCCCGGCGTGCTTTCCTCGTAGGCGGCGATGTCCTTCTGCGCGAACACGCGCGCGTATTCGACGCCGCCCGACCACTGCTCCCACGTCACGTTGCCGCGGACGCCCGCGCGGCCGGCCGGGATGCGCGGCAGATTGCCGTCGCCGCCCGTCAGCTTGCCGCGCACGTAGTCCCCGAACAACGCTGCCGAGAACACAGGGGTGAACTGGTGCCGCAGCTCGCCTTCCACGCCCGTGAATTCCGCATCGCGTTGCGTGTACTCGATCAGACGGAAGTTCTCGTAGCGGTCCAGCGTGTTGGCGTAGATGTAGTTCTTCACGCGGTTGTGGAACACGCTGGCGGAGAACGTGGTGTCGCCCGAGTGCTTGCGCAACGTCAGATCGATGTTGTGCGAGGTTTCGCGGGTCAGGTCCGGGTTGCCCAGTTCATACGTATTGGTGGCCAGATGGACACCGTCCGCGTAAAGCTCCTGCGCGGTGGGCAGGCGCTGCGAACGCGACAGCGACAGGGCCACCGAATATTGCGGTGCGAAGTCCCAGATGGCCGCGGCCGACAGGGAGGTACCCGACATGCTGTTGCGCGGATCGCCGCCCGACGGCGAAATGCGCTGCCAGTCCTGGCGCGCGCCCACTTCAAAGCGCCAGTCCTTCAACTGGTATTCCTCCAGCACGAACAGCCCGTTCGAGCGCGTCTTGCTGCGCGGCAGGAACGCCTCTTCGCCGTCGGCGCGGAAGTCGCTGTACGCATTCTGCAAGCCGATCACGCCCCGCCAGCCCGCGATGGGCTTGTGCTGCAACTCCACGCGCAGGTCGTAACCCTTGTTCTTGAAGCGCGTGCCGACCTCGCCGCCCTCGATCTCGTCGTGCTGGTAGTCGGTCAACCCGCCGCGGATGCGAATCTTCTCGAATCCGGCGAACGGATCCTGGTATTCGGCGCGCAGGTCCATGCGGTTGCTGCGCAGCTTCACATAGGGCACGCCGCCATGTTCATGCTCGTGGTCGTGGCCCTCTTCCTCGCCTTCGTGATCGTGATCGTGCCCGCCGCAATGCAGATGCGTGCCGTGCGGGTGGCAGCCTTCGTATTCATGGTTATGTCCGGGCAGGCCATACTCGCTTTCCAGATGCGTGAAAGCCAGACCGACGTACCCGCGCGGCGTGATCCACGACATGCCCACCGAACCCTGCGACGATTCGCTGTAGGAGCCTTCGAGCTTGCCACCCGGCCAATCGGGCACGTCGTAATCACTGGTGCGGCGCTTCATGCCTTCCACGCGTACCGCGAACCCGCCTTCACCGGCCGTGATGCCGACCGCCCCGGCGCGCTCCTTGGTGCCCGTCGCGCCGCGCAGCTCCGCCTCCGCCGCGATGCCCTTCTCCGGCACTTCGGTCGGGATCTTCTTGTCCACCACGTTGACCACACCGCCGATCGCGCCGCCGCCGTACAGCAAGGTGGCGGGGCCGCGCAGCACTTCGATGCGTTCGGCCAGCAGCGGCTCGACCGTCACCGCGTGATCGGGAGAAATCCCCGACGCGTCCATCACTTCGGAGCCGTCCGACAGCACCTTCACGCGCGGCGCGGTCTGGCCACGTATCACCGGCCGGCTGGCGCCGCCGCCGAAGGTGTCGCTGTTGACGCCGGGCAGATTCTTGAGCGTCTCGCCCAGCGTACCGCTGCGTTGCTCGATCAGCGCGTCGCCTTCCAGCACCGACGCCGGCGACGTGGTGCTGTTCAGGTCCAGGCCCAGGGCGGTGGCCGACACCGTTATCGGCGCCACCGTCCTGGCCTGCATCGACTCCGCCTCGGTCTCGGCCTGCGCGACGGGCGCCACCAGCATCAATGAGCACACCAGGGGTTTCAAGGTGGCCCGCCGATTTACCCGTCTGGAAATTGGCCTGCCGCTTTCTCTCTTGATCCCCAGCTTCTTGCCATTCATGTTCGTTCTCTCGGATGTTATATCATTACAAATAAGTAACGAATGATATAACATTTCAGAACTGACACAAGAGGCGGTGCGACAGGGAGCGGGCCAGAGTCGGCCCGCGAGATCGACTCAGCAAGGCGGGGGGCCGCCCAGACTGGCGGCTCCCCCCATCACCCAGCCTTGAATTCCTTGTTCCAGAACTCCAGGATGTCCGCCTTTTTTTCGGTCAGCCCCTTCAGGTCGTAGGCATGCAGAAGCTTGACCTCCGCTTCCGAGAAGCCCACGCGCTTCAGCGGTTCCGGCAGGGACGCATTGGTGACGGTCGGCGCGTAGCCCATCTTCTCGGCGAAGCCGATCTGGCCTTGCGGGTCGAGCATGGCATTCAGATAGGCCCAGGCCGCGTCCTTGTTGCGGCTGTTCTTGGCCACGGCGGCCTCGAACGACACCGGCACCGAGCCTTCCTTGGGGATCACAAAGCCCAGGGGCAGGCCGCTGTCCTTCCATTGCAGCGCGCGCGCCTTCCACATGCATGCAATCGCGATCTCGCCCGACTTGAAGGCCGCCGCCACCGCTTCGTTGGACGGATAGATGCGCGGGGCGTTGGGTTTGAGCTTGGCAAGAAAGCGTTTGCCGCCCTCGAAGTCCTTTGTGTTGCCGCCCGCACCCAGGCCGACGAAGACGGCGTTGTACAGATACAGGATGTCCGAAAACCCCACCTGCCCCTTCCACTTCGGATCCAGCAGCACCTCCAGCGAATCGGGCGGGGTGGGGAATTTCTCGGTGTTGTAAACCAGGGTCATGGCGCTGAAGATGTGCGGAATCGAGTACGGCGTCTTCAGCGCCGGAATGGCGTGCGCCAGATTGGGCAGCTTCTTGGCGTCCACGGGTTCCAGCGTTCCCGAGCGTTCGGCGTCATACATGTCGACCTCGCCCAGCAGCGCCACGTCCATGCTGCCGCGGCGCGAGTTCTTTTCGGCGCGCAGCTTGGTGACGCGGCCCACGGCGTTGCCGGTGTCGTACACCACCTTGACGTCCTGCTTGGCGACGATGGGGTTGATGATCTGTTGCAGCAGGTTCTGGTAATCACCGCCCCAGGTGCCCACCACGATTTCTTTTTCCGCCGCGTTCGCCATGCCCGGCACCCAACCCAGGGCGGGAGCCAAAGCCAGGCCGGAGGCCGTCTTGATGAAACCACGGCGAGTCAGGTTTTTCTCTTGCATAGCAACCTCGTGTCGTAGGGGGGTAAAAGGGTTCAGGCCAGCAGCTCCACCGGCGCGTCGGGCACGGACGCCCGGATCTCGTCGGCTTCGATATCGCGGGCGATCACGATGATGGCGTCGCGCGCATCGGGCTGGCGAGTCAGCCGCTGCGGCGCGCTGAAGGTCGTGCCGACGGACTGGATCAATATGGGTTCCGCGCATTCGCGCACACGCACCACGGCCTTCACGCGCAGCAGGCGTTCGCCGCAAAGCCCGGCCAGGTTATCCAGCCATTCTGAAAAATCCGTCCAGCTTATGCCGGTGCGCGCACGGGCCGCCATGACCCGGATGCGCGGATGCGCAGCGCCCTGCCCGCCCGCCGCCAGCACGCGCGCGGCCAGGTCCGCCAGGTCCGTCACGCCTAGAGCCGGGGCGAATGCTGCCTGCACGGCGCGTCCGCGGTCCAGCTCGGCCACCACCTCCGCCAGGGGATTCAACCCCGCGGCACGCGCGGCGCGCGCGTCCAATCCGCCAGGCGGCAGCAGATCGGTCTTGGTCAGCACAATGCGATGGGCGGCGCCAAACTGCGCCATGGCCTCGTCCATGCCGGCCAGCGCCTCGACGTCGCGCGCGCAGTCGTCCGTGCAGACCACCGTGAGCCGCAAGCCCCGGCTGGCCAGCTCGGGATCCGCCAGCGACGCGATGACAGGGCCGGGCCGCGACAAGCCGCTGCATTCCAGGATGACGCGCGCGAGCGGTCCCGCGCCTTCCGGCCGGGGCGCGTCCAACAGCACGCTGAGCGTATGGACCAGATCGCTGCGTAGCGAGCAGCAGACGCAGCCATTGGCCATCAAGGTCATCGGCACGTTGCCGCTGTCGTTGGCGACGATGGCGCCGTCGACGCCAACCTCGCCCGCCTCGTTGACGATCACGCCCGTGTCGGCCGACGCCGGATCGCGCAGGTAATCCACCAGCAGCGTGGTCTTGCCGCTGCCCAGGAACCCGCAGAGCAGGAACAGGTCGATGGCCATGTCAGGACGCATCCCCGCCGCTGTCGCAGGGAGACCCCGCGGGCGCTCCCCCAAGGGGCGGCCGCTCGCCGTCCGGGTCGTCCGCCCAACTATCCTTGACCATGGCGCGCACATCCGCCAACAGCTCGGCGGTGTCGTACACCACGCCGGACTTGATCGTGGTGCGCAGGCAGCGCTTCCATTCCACCTTGGCCGTGTCGTCGTTCAAGCGCATGGCGCCGGTGCCGAACAGCAGCTTGAAGTCGGTCAGGGGATTCTGGTCGTGGATCAGCAGGTCGGCGCGTTTCTGCACATCGATGGAGCCGGTATCGTCATCGATGCCCAGCAGCGCCGCGCTCTGGGAGGTGGCCGCGCGCAGCACTTCAATGGGATGAAAACCCGCCTCCTGCAGCAGCTCCAGCTCGCGGATGAAGCCAAACCCGTAGATCTGGAAGATGAAGCCCGAATCGCTGCCGGCGCAAACACGGCCGCCCAGGTTTTTATATTCGTTGATGAATTGCATCCACAGCCGGTAGTTCTGCTTCCACTCGATCTCGTTGGTGGTGCTCCAGCGGTACCAGTAGGCGCCATGGCCGCCGCGTTGCGGCTGGAAGTACTTCCACACCGCCTTCCAGGTGTAGTCGTCGTGCCAGTCCGCGCGGCGCGCCCGCATCAGGTCGCGGTTGGCGTCGTAGATGTTGAAGGTGGGCACGAAGGTGTGGCCCAGTTCAAGGAACTGGTCCATGACCTGGCGCCACTTGGCCGACCCGGGCTGCGCGGCCTGCATGAAGGTCTGGCCGGCCACGGCGAAGCGGTAGTACTCGTCGCTGTAGTTGTAGTCGGTGGGAAAGGACTGCACCACGCGGTCGTCGAACAGGGCCTCGGGCAATCCGTAGTAGTGCTCGGAACTGGTCAGCCCCCAGCGCGCGGATTTCAGCGCATTCACACGCGTCACCGCCATCTGCGCATGATGGCAGCCCGAGCGCAGGCCAAGTTGCGACGCTTCGTCCAGCGCGGCTTCCATGATGGCCGGCGGCGCACCGAAGAATTTGATGCCGTCCGCGCCGCGCGCCGCCAGCTTGCGCACCCACTCCCGTCCCTGCTCCGGGGTATGGATCGTCTTGACCCGGTCGTTGACGGCGGGGAACACCGAATGCACCACCATGCGCGGCGCCGCGATCCTGTTGGCGGCGGCAAGTTCGCGTTGCTCCAGCGTCCAGCCCAGCCCGCCCATCGCGCCCATCTCGCGCACGGTGGTCACGCCATGCGCGAGCCAGAGCTTGTAGATGTAATCGGCCGGCGGCACGATGCCGCTCATGGCGTGGTACGGGGTACCGATGTGCGCGTGCGCATCCACGAAGCCGGGCGTCACGAACTTGCCGTGGCAATCGATCTCGTGGTCGCCCGGGCCTGGCCGGCGCTTGGCGTCGATGGCCTTGTGCGGCGTGCCCACGTTGACCAGGGCGGTGATCCGGTCGTTCTCGATCACGATATCCACCGGCCCCCAGGGCGGTGCGCCGGTGCCGTCGATGATGGTGGCGCCGCGCAGGATCAGCCGCGCGAACGGCCCTTGCCCCCGGTCCCGGTCCACGGGCGCGGAGGGCGGATGCCAGCCCTTGGCGGCGTTGACATCGCGCGATTCTTCGCCGACTTCCGATTGGGAAAACGTGGGATCGCTCATGGCGCCTACACCCCCATTGCGTTGTGTTCGATGACCCCGCCTTTCATGATCAGCGAGAGGTGTTCGCCCTGGCCCAGCAGGCAGGACAGATCGCGGTACGGATTGCCATCCACCAGCAACACGTCGGCCAGCGCGCCCGGCTCGATGCGGCCAAGCTGGCCGACCTGGTTCAGGACCTCGGCGGCGGTGGTTGTCGCGCACTGGATGACTTCCTGCGTGGACAGCACCTCGTTGCGGATGCGGAATTCATCGCTCTGCAGCCGCTGGGACGGGCCCAGCAGGTCGGAGCCGTAGCCTATCTTCACGCCGGCCTTTTTATAGATCTCCAGCGAATGCAGGCCCGCGGTGCGCACGGTGGCGATCTTCGCCACCGAATCCGGGGGCAGGCCGTAGTCAGCGCCTTCGTTGGCCAGCGCCTCGTAGGTGACCAGTGTGGGCACCACGAAGGCGCCCTTCTCGGCCATGAAGCGCGCCACGCGCTCATCGACCAGATTGCCGTGCTCGATCGTGCGCACGCCGTTGCGGATGGCGCGCTCGATCGCATCCGCCGTGTAGGAGTGCGCCATCACGTAGGTCTGGCGGCTGGCGGCCTCGTCGACGATGACGCGGATCTCTTCTTCCGAGTAGCCAAACGATGCGATAGGGTCGGTGGGCGAAGCCACGCCGCCCGAAGCCATCATCTTGATCTGGTCCGCGCCCATCTGCAGTTCCTGGCGCACGGCCTTGCGCACATCGTCGATGCCGTCCGCCACCCGGCCGATATCGCCGGCGCGGAAGCAGCAGCCGCAGAAGCTCATGGGACGCAGATGATCCGAACGCGGGCGAGGATCGCCGTGGCCGCCCGTCTGGCTGATGGCGCGGCCCGATATGAACAGCCGAGGCCCCTGGACCGTGCCTTCATTGACCGCGCACTTCAGGCCCCAGCCCGCGCCGCCGGCATCGCGCACGGTCGTGAAGCCCCGGCGCAGCATGGCCGCCATGATGGGCACCGCCCGCATCATGACGAGCGCATCGGGCAGCACGCCCTGCGTGCTCAGGTTCAACTGGGTCGCCAGCACATGCACATGCAGGTCGATCAGGCCGGGCATCAGCGTGCGGCCCGCGGCGTCGATTACCCGGGCGGAGGCCGAGCTGATGGGTGTGTCCGACACTTCCCTGATGACGCCGTCCTCGACCAGGACATGGTGGCCCTCCAACAAGTCGGCCTGCAAGGGATCAAGCAGGTTTGCATTCTTGAACAGTACAGCAGCCATGAGGATTTCCTTGGAGTGTGACCGGGATCAGGACGCCATGGTCTTGATATAGCGGCGGTGGATCAGCCAGTTTGAAATCAGGGCGATGACAAGCGTGCCGCAAACCAGAATGACGGCCAGCGCGGCGCCGAACGGCCAGTTCGAAGCCTTGGTGATCTGGTCGTACAGCGCGGGCGCCATCATGGTCAGGCCGGAACCGCCCAGCAGCACCGGCGTCGCGTAGGCATTCATGCAAAGAATGAACACCAGCATCGTGCCCGCCGCCACGCCGGGCGCGGCGATAGGCAGCACGATGCGTCGGAAGGTGGTGAAGAAGCTGGCGCCCACGTTGCGCGCGGCCTCTTCCACCGACAGATCCATGCCTTCCAGCACGCTTTGCAACGTCAGGATCAGATAGGGCATGACCACGGCGGTGGTGCCGATGACGACCGCCGTGGGCGTATACATCAGCGTCAGCGGCTTGCCGATGATGCCCAGTCCCTGCAGCACGGCATTGACGACGCCGGCGTTGCCCAGCGCCACCATCCAGCCGGCCGCGCGCACCACGTTGCCCACCATCAGCGGAAAGACCAGCAGGATCACGAACAGGCTCTTGTACCGGCTTTGCGTGCGCGCAAGAAAGTACGCCACCGGGAAGCCCAGCACCAGGGCCAGCACGGTACACAGCGCCGCGATGCCGAGGGTGGTGAAGAAGATGTCGCGGTAGTAGGGGTCGCCGAAGAACTTGGCGTAATTGTCGAATGTGAAGGCGGTCTGCATCAGCTCCGCCGGGTCGAATTGATTGAAGCTGTAGCGCGCCAACTGAAGAATGGGGATCATGATGATCACCAGCACCACCAGCGACGCCGGAAACGCCAGCCCCGGCCCCAGCCAGCGGCTGGGGCGTCCGTCTTGTGTCGCGGTCGTCATCGCGGCGCTCCTATTGCGTGAAGGCGACGCAGTCGTCGGGATCGAAGCACGCGTAGACGCGCGCGCCGGGCGCGGGCGGCGCGCCGCGGGCGCCCCCGTTGACGATCTGGCTGACCATGCGGTCGCCGCCTTCGAGTTGCACGCGCACTTCCAGCACCGACCCCAGGTACAGCGATGACTCGACCACGCCCGCCAGCGCGTTGCCGCCCGACGGCTGTTCCTGCAGGCGGACCCGCTCGGGCCGCACGCCCACATGGGTGGCGCCGTCGCCGGCGGGCGCCGCGATGCGCTGGCCCGCCGCGGTCTGGAACACGTTGCCGGCCTGGCCGCGCCCCTGGAACACGTTCATCTTGCCCAGGAAGTCCGCCACGAACAGATTGGCCGGCCGCTCATACAGCGTGTCCGGCGCGCCCACCTGCTGCACGATGCCGTCATGCATGATGGCCATGCGGTCCGCGATGGCCAGGGCCTCTTCCTGGTCGTGCGTGACGAACACGGTGGTCAGTCCAAGGCGCCGCTGCAAGGACCGGATTTCCTCGCGGACTTCCAGGCGCAGCTTGGCATCCAGGTTGGACAGCGGCTCGTCCAGCAGGAAGACCTTGGGTTCGATCGCCAGCGCGCGCGCGATGGCCACCCGCTGCTGCTGGCCGCCGGAGAGCTGGCGCGGATAGCGTTCGCGCAGCTCGGTCATACGCACCATGTCCAGCACGCGCCGGACCTTGCCCTCGCGGTCCGGCTTGGGAACCTTGTGCATTTCAAGACCGAACGCCACGTTCTCGGCCACGGTCATGTGCGGAAACAGCGCGTAGCGCTGGAACACCATGCCGGTATCGCGTTTGTGCACCGGCAGCCGCGTCACGTCGGTGTCTCCGATGCGGATTCGCCCCGCCGTGGGGGCGATGAAGCCGGCGATCATGCGCAGCGTCGTAGTCTTGCCGCAGCCGCTGGGCCCCAGGAAAGTCACCAGTTCGCCTTCAGCGATCTCCAGTGAAAAGTCCGACACCGCCACCGCCGCGCCGAACTGCTTGCGGATATTTTCGATCGAGACCTTCGCCATTTCTTACACCACCTGACTGAGTTTCACATAGCGGTCGGTCACAAGCATGATGATGCCCAACAGCAGGATTTGCACCGAGGCCACCGAGGCGATGGTCGGGTCCAGATTGAATTCCAGGTACTGCATGATGGCGATCGGAAGCGTGGTGCGCCCCGGCCCGACCAGCGACAGCGACAGCTCCAGGTTTTCGAAGGACACCACGAAACTGAAAAGCGCCGCCGCGACGATGGAAGGACGCAGCATGGGCAAGGTGACCCGCATGAACGCGACCGGCGCGCTGGCGCCCAGGTTGCGCGCCGCCTCTTCGATCGAGCCATCCAGGCCCGCCATGCCGGCGGTGACAAGCCGCACGGTCCACGGGATCGTCAGGCACACATGCGCGATGACCAGCCCGCCGAAGGTGCCGACCAGATCCTTGTCCAGCACCTCTTCGGCGCGCAGGTAGAAAAGATAGATGCCCACGCCCGCGACGATGCCAGGGATCAGCAGGGGCGACAGCAGCAAGGTGTTGATCCCCTTGCTGCCCTGAAAGCGGTAGCGCGCGATGGCGACGGCGGCCAGCACGCCCATGATGACGCCCACGAACGCGGCGACGAGCGACACCTGCAGGCTGAAAAGAAAGCCATTGGCGAACGCCGGGTTCTCCCAGGCTTTCACGTACCAGGACAGCGTGTAGCCGGACGGCGGAAAGTAGAGGATGGCGTCCTTGAAGAAGCTCAGCCAGACCACCAGCACGATGGGGCTGAGCATGAACGCATACATCAGGACAACGAAGACGCGGTGCAGCCACGTGGCCCACGGAATCACGCGCAGAGGCTTTCCCCGGGTGGCCGTGACGGCCGAGTTCAAAGGAGGCGCGTTATGCAAATCCTGTTTCCTTGCAGCAAGTGCCGGCTCGGTTGGAACTCCTCCGGTGGAAACTCTATGGCTCCTACGGTTAACCAAGCATATCGACGGGTTGCTGCGCGGCTCAACTAGGGATAACCCATGACAACTCGATACTCGCGGGTAATCCCTGCCGCGGGCCTCCAACCGGTGCAACCTGCCGTAAAGTGCAAGCCGCGACAGGTGCAACCCGCGAATCGGTGAGTGGCTACCCGCCTGCTTCCAGGCCGCACAGCGCCTGCAGCACGGCCACGCGGCTCTGGCCCAGAACCATGCCCTGCCAGTCTTCCTGGCCGCAATAGAACGCGTCCAGCGTGGCCTGCAGGATGTCGCGGCGCAGCGCCTCGTCGGCCTCGGGATGCGCGCGCAACCAGTTTCGCCCGCGCAGTGCATGCACCACGCCTTCCCATGGCAGGGTGCCGAATTCCAGCGCCATCAGGGTCGGCACCGCATCCGGGCAGGCTTGATAGATCAGTCCGGCCAGATGGCCGGTAATGTCCACCGACGCGGACGTGCCCTGGTAGGGCACCGCGATGTCGCTGCCCCACCATTGGCGCGCGCGCGCCACTTCGGCATCGTCGCGCCGGCCGGCGTAGATCTTCTCGCCGTGGCCGCGCGGCCCCAGCCCCGTATGCACATCGATCCAGCCTATGTGCGCGTAGCGGCTGGCGTGCGCCCGCAGGATGGTCCGCAGATTCAGGAGCGACGGGGCGTGGCGGCCGCCACCGTAGAAGAGACCGTCGGCATGCGTGTACTGGCCGCGCGAGACGGCCTGTATCGTCGCCGCCTGGCCGTGCTTGTCCAGATAAAGGGCGATGTCCCGACGATTCTTCTCCGTGGGCGGCCATTCCGGTGGCAGCAACAGGCCATGGATATCGCCATAGCCCGGATTGGCCGGCAGCGGGCTGCCGTCGAACGGCTGGGCGTTGCGGTTCAGATCCACATTGCCTTCGTCGGTGCGCGCGATCCACGAGAACCCGTACGGATTCACCGCATGCACCAGCAAGAGCGCCACACCCGCCCGGCGCGCGCGTTCCAGCATGGGCGCGTCGTCCAGCAGGGCAAGCTGACAGCCCGAACCGCAGAACCCTTCGACCCCGTGCGTGGCCGACGTCATGATCAGCAGGCGCCGGGCGTCGGCGTCGCCGATCAGCGCCACATCGGTGGCCAGCGGTTCGCCCTGGCTGCCGGCGGGATCGATGGCATAGGACTCGATGAGCGCCGCCACGGGCTGGGCCCCGGCCAGGAATCGCTCGCGCGCCTGCGCGTAGCTGCTCGAGAAATAACGGGTCAAGGCTGGCATGGCAGGACTCCTGGTTATCGAGGTCATGGACGCTGCGGTCGCGTCTCCGCCAAGGACGGAGACACCCCAGACCGTACACCACCGGCATGCCTGTTGTGCGCGCGGACTTCGGAAATCGTGCGGCCAGGACGCCCATGGCGACCGCAAACTCGCCGATGGACCGGGTTATCATTGGCTCCTGGCGCCGCCGATGACTTCGAGACCGGCTATTTCGCCTTCTCTCCTGTCCCTGTCCATGGCGTTTCCCCGACTTCCCTCTCCTCCCACCCTGACCGACACGGTCGCCAAGCGCCTGCTCGCCGAGATCGACGAGGGTCGCGTGCTGCCCGGCGAAAAGCTGCCCACCGAAAGCGCCCTGGCGGAACAGTTCGGCGTCAGCCGCACAGTCATCCGCGAAGCCGTGTCGCGGCTGCGGCAGGACGGCGTGGTCGAAGCGCGGCAAGGCAGCGGGGTTTACGTCACCGGCCATACCGGCAACAGAGCGCTGCGGATCGACGCGGCCGAGCTCTCCACGCTGGATGCCGTGCTGCATATCGTCGATTTGCGCCGCGCCCTGGAAACCGAGATCGCGGCGCAGGCCGCGGCGGGACGCAGCAAGCAGGACATGGCGGACATCGACGCGGCACTGGCCGCGATCTCGCAGGCCGTGGACAACGGCGGAGACGGCGTGCAGGAAGACGTCGCCTTCCATCGCAGCATTGCGCGGGCCACCGGCAACCCCTATTTCATGACGACGCTGGCATTCGTCAGCCAGTTCCTGGAAGCGGCCACGCGCGTCACGCGCGGCAACGAGGCCCGCCATGCCAACCTGATGCGCGACGTGCTGCAAGAGCACATCGCCATCGTCGAGGCCATCCGCCGCAAGGACATCGACGGCGCGCGCGAAGCCGCCCGCATCCACATGGTGAACGCGGCCAAGCGGCTGAGCCAGGCGCATCGCTGATCCCGGCGGCCTCCGGCCCCCGTCCGCGCCAAACGCCTACAGGAACGCCTTCGTGAAGAAGTCCGGCGTGCCGAAGTTTCCGGACTTCAGCGCGATGCTGATATCGCCCCCCGCCACCGGCGCATAACCCGCGCACCACGGCACGCCCGGATCGATCTGCTCGCCGATCGCGATCTGCTCCAGCCCCAGCGCCTGCACCACCGCGCCGGACGTCTCGCCCCCCGCCACGATCAACTGCCTCACGCCGCGCTCCACCAGCCCGGTTGCGATGCGTGCGATGGCCGCCTCGATCATGGCGCCCGCGCGGTCCGCGCCCAGCGCCCCTTGAGTCTGCCTGACCGTGTCGGGCTGCGCCGTCGAATAGATGAGCACCGGACCATCCTGCATGCGCGGCTCGGCCCAGGCCAGCGCCTGGCCCACGACGTCCTCGCCCGCGGCCAATTTCATCGGGTCCAGCGCCAGCGCCGGCCGGCCGCTTTCGATGAAGGCGGCCACCTGCCCGTTCGTGGCGGCGGAGCAGCTTCCCGCCACCACCGCCTGCAACCCCTGCGCGCGCGCCGTGCTGGCCGCGCTGACGGCCGCCAGCCCCCAGTTCCCGGGCAGGCCGATCGCCACCCCGGAGCCGGCCGTGACCAGCGGCATGCCGCGCAGGGCCGGGCCCAAGGCCAGCAGATCGTCGTTGGACACGGCATCGACGATGGCGATCTCGATGCCTTGCGCCGTCAGTTCCTGGATGCGGGCGCGGATGGCATCGCTGCCGCGCGCGACGACGCCGTAATCGATCAGGCCGACCCGACGCGAGGTCTGCGCCGCCAGCACGCGCACCAGGTTGGGATCGGTCATCGGGGTCAGCGGATGGTGCTGCATGCCGGATTCGTTCAGCAATACATCGCCGGCAAACAGATAACCCTTGAACACCGTGCGCTTGTTGTCGGGAAACGCCGGGGTGGCAATGGTAAAGGCCGTGCCCAGGCTGGCCATCAGCGCATCGGTGACCGGCCCGATATTGCCCCTTGGCGTGCTGTCGAACGTGGAGCAGTACTTGAAATAGATCTGTTCGGCGCCCTGCGCCCGCAGCCATTGCAGCGCCGCCAGCGACTGCGCCACGGCCTCTTCCGCCGGCAGGGTGCGGGTCTTCAGCGCGACCACGACGGCATCCGCGTCGTCACGCAACGGCGCGCCGGGAATGCCGATGGCCTGCACCGTGCGCATGCCCGCGCGGACCAGGTTGTTGGCCAGATCGGTGGCGCCCGTGAAATCGTCGGCGATACAGCCCAGCTTGATGGTCATTTGGCCTCCGGCAGGGAAATGCCCGGGAATATCTTGATCACCGCGCTGTCGTCCTCGCGGCCATGGCCGGCCGTGGATGCCTGCATGAACATCTGATGCGCGGTAGACGCCAGCGGCAGCGGAAAGCGGGTGTGCCTTGCGGTGTCCAGCACCAGCCCCAGGTCCTTCACAAAGATGTCCACGGCGGACAGCGGCGTGTAGTCGCCGGCCAGCACGTGGGCCATGCGGTTTTCGAACATCCAGCTATTGCCCGCGCTGTGCGTGATGACCTCATACAGGGCATCGGCGTCCACGCCTTCGCGCAGGCCCAGCGCCATGGCCTCGGCGGCGGCCGCGATGTGCACGCCGGCCAGCAACTGGTTGATGATCTTGACCTTGCTGCCCGCCCCGGCGCTGTCGCCCAGGCGATAGACCTTGCCCGCCATCGATTCCAGCACCGGCAGGCAGGCCTCGTAGGCCGCAGCGTTGCCCGCGGTCATCATGGTCATCTGGCCCGCGGCCGCCTTGGCCGCGCCGCCGGAGATGGGCGCGTCCAGGTACAGGATGCCCTGCCCGGCCAATCGCGCTTCCATGGCGACGGACCAGTTGGGATCCACGGTGGAACACATGACGAATACGGAACCCGGCCGCAAGGCGGCGGCGATCCCGCCGTCGCCATACAGCACGGCCTCGGTCTGCTGCGCGTTGACGACCACGCTGATCACGATGTCGCAGGCGGCTGCCATGTCGGACAGGCACGCGCATGCCACGCCGCCCTGCGCCGCGAAAGCCGCGGCGGCGTCCGGACGGATGTCGTACACATGCACGGCATGTCCGGCGCGGCGCAGGCTTTGCGCGATGCCCGCGCCCATGGCGCCCAGGCCGATCACGCCAACGCGGCGTGGTGTTTCTGTGGAAGTTGTCATGTCGTCTTTCGTCCGTCGCGGGAAGGGGGTAGGAATGCGCTTCAGCGCGGCAGGTCGTCGGCCATGTAGGCCCGGATGATGTCGGCGAAGCTTGCGTCGCCTTTCAAGCCCAGCCGCGCCGCGCGCGTGGTGTCCCAGCGGCCCGGCCAGCTTCCGACGATGCGTTCCACGCGTTCGTCTGCCTGCCAGCCGATGCGGTCGGCGACCTCGTCGCCCGCGACGTCACGCAAGGCCTGCGCCATCTCGGCCACGGTGACCGACACGCCCGGCAGGTTGATGGGCGCGCGGTCCGCGACCGCGCCCGCCTCCAGTTCGCAGCCCGCGATCAGGGCCTGGATCGCGCCGCGCGGCGACAGCAGCCACAGACGCGTATCGGCGCCGACCGGACACACCGCCGGCTCGCCATTCAAGGGTTCACGGATGATGCCGCTGGCGAACGAGGACGCCGCCGCATTCGGGCGTCCGGGACGCACGCTGATGGTGGGCAGACGCAGTACGCGCCCGTCGACGAAGCCGCGCCGCGTGTAGTCGGCCAGCAGCAGCTCGGCGATCGCCTTTTGGGTGCCGTAGGACGATTGCGGATTGAGCGCGGTGTCGTCGCGCACGGTTTCCGGCAAGGCGCCGCCATACACCGCCACCGAACTCGTGAAGATCACGCGCGGCGTGTGGCCCCGCGCGCGGCAGGTCTCCAGCAGGGCGCGCGAAGCATCCAGATTGATGCGCATGCCCAGGTCGAAGTCGGCCTCCGCCTGTCCGCTGACGATGGCCGCCAGATGGAAGATGGCGCGGGTATCGGCGTCGATGGCCTGGCTCAGCACCGCCGGGTCGGCGATGTCGCCCACCAGCGGGCGCACGCGCGGGTCCGTCAGCGCGTCCGGCTTGACGACATCCAGCAGGCCGATTTGCGTGATGGCCTGGGGCTTGCCGCCATCGAGCGTCAGCGTGCCCTGCTCCAGCAGTTTGCGGGCCAGCCGCTGGCCCAGGAATCCCGCGCCGCCAGTGATCAGTATCTTCATGATGGAGTGCTCAACGATTGGATAGATAGGGTTGGGCCCAGCCCAGGCCTTGGGAAGTGCCTGCCCTGGGACGGTATTCGCAGCCGATCCAGCCGGCATAGCCCAGCGCGTCGATGCGCTGGAACAGGTACGGATAGTTCAGTTCGCCCAGGTCCGGTTCGTGCCGGTCCGGCACCCCCGCCACCTGGATGTGGCCGATGCCCGCCATGTCGCGCTCGAGCTTCACGGCGATGTCGCCCTCGACGATCTGGCAGTGGTAGATGTCGAACTGCACCTTCAGGTTGTCCGCGCCCACCTCGGCCCGGATGGCCTGGGCGTCATCCTGCCGGTTCAGGAAAAAGCCGGGGATGTCGCGCGTGTTGATGGGTTCGATCACCACCGTCACGCCGGCGGTAGCCGCCGTGCGCGCCGCCAGCGCCAGATTCTTCAGATAGACGTCGCGATGCACGGCGCGCTCCTGCCCGGGACCGATCAGGCCCGCCATCACATGCAGGTGGCGGTTGCCCAGCACGGCAGCGTATTCCAGCGCCTGGTCCAGTCCGCGCCGGAACTCGTCTTCGCGGCCCGGCAGCGACGCGATGCCGCGTTCGCCCGCCGTCCAGTCGCCGGGCGGCGCGTTGAAGAGAGCCTGCGTCAAGCCGTGTGCGTCCAGCCGCGATTGGATCTCGGCGGCCGCGAACTCGTACGGAAACAGAAACTCCACGCCCTCGAACCCGTCGGCCGCCGCGGCGGCGAACCGGTCCAGGAAGGGATGCTCCGTGTACATCATGCTCAGGTTTGCTGCCAGGCGCGGCATGTCGATTCCTTTATGTGCTGTGGTTGCGGGCGGCGCGCTAGCGGTTCACCAGCTTGGCCGGCGTGAACCAGACGGCGATGGCGCCGATGACCAGCACGCCCGCCAGCACATACATGCCCGACGCGGTGGAACTGGTCAGATCCTTCAGGTAGCCGATCATGTAGGGGCTGGCAAAGCCGGCCAGGTTGCCCACGGAGTTGACGATGGCGATACCGGCCGCGGCCGCCGTGCCTGACAGGAACGCCGTCGGCAGCGACCAGAACAGCGGCGCGCACGTCAGCACGCCAGCGGCCGCCATCGACAGGAAGACCAGCGACACCACGGTGTTGTCGGCGAAGGAAGCCGCCGCCGTGAAGCCCACCGCGCCCGCCAGCGCCGGCACGATCAGATGCCAGCGGCGTTCGCGCCGCTTGTCGGCCGAGTGGCCCAGCAGGTTCATCACCACGATGGCGCAAAGAAAGGGAATCGCGCTGAGCAGACCGATATTGAAGGCGCCCGTGACGCCAGTCGATTTGATCAGGGTGGGCATCCAGAACGTCAGCCCGTACTGCCCCGCGACGAAGGCAAAGTAGATCAGGCACATCCACCACACGCGCTTGTCGGCGAATACCGCGCGCAGCGAATGCTTCTGGGTTCCGGCCTGCTTCTGGTCGTGTTCGATCTCGTGCGTCAGCAGCTTCTTCTCGTTGTCGCTCAGCCATTTGGCGCTGGAAATGCCGTTGTCCAGGTACATGATGGTGACCACGCCGATCAGCAGCGCGGGGACCGCTTCGATCAGGAACATCCATTGCCAGCCCTGCAGGCCGTGCGTGCCGTGGAACGCTTCCATGATCCATCCCGACAGCGGATTGCCGAAGATGCCGGCCACGGGAATGGCCGACATGAACAGGGCGATGATCTTCGCGCGGCGATGGGCCGGGTACCAATAGGTCAGGTACAGGATCACGCCTGGATAGAAGCCGGCCTCGGCCAGGCCCAGCAGGAATCGCAGGACGTAGAAGCCCGTCGGGGTTTCGACGAACATGAACATGCCCGACAGAATGCCCCACGTGATCATGATGCGCGCGATCCAGATCCGTGCCCCCAGCCGATGCATCAGGAGGTTGCTGGGCACCTCGAACAGAAAGTAGCCGATGAAGAATACGCCGGCGCCCAAGCCGAACACGGTTTCGCTGAACCCCAGGTCCTCCGACATCTGCAGCTTGGCGAAGCCGACGTTGACACGGTCCAGGTAAGCGATGACATAGCAAAGCATCAGGAACGGCACGAGCCGCCAGAACACCTTGGCATAGGCGCGAGCGGTTTCGCGGGACTCGGGCGGCGACGACGCCGCGGGCGCGGCGTTAGAGGCCAATTCCATCGGGGGCATGACTAGTCTCCAAAAGGGATGCGCCGCCTTGGTCCGCGAGGCCGCGGCCGGCAGCTTTCTACGAAAAGCGGGTTTAGTAGCGCGCCCCGAAGGCCGCGCGCAGTTCCTCGATGGCATCGGCGGACAGCGGCGCCGGCCGGGGATGGCTCATCAGCCACAGGCGGGCGGTTTCCTCCAGCTCTTCCAGCGCATACGACGCATGCGGCACCGAGCGTTCCCACACCACGGGACCCAGCCGTTCGAACAGCGCGCCGCGCACCTGGGCGGCCACGGCGGCGACCTCGGCCGCCGCTTGAGGGTCGCCGGGGCGGCGGTAACCGATCAACGGGATTCGTCCAACCTTCATGACCTGATAAGGCGTGATCGGCGGCAGCACTTCGTCCTGCCGCCACACGCCCGCAAGCGTCAACGCGACCAGATGCGTGGAATGCGTGTGCACGATGCCGCGCGACTCGGGGCTGGCGCGATAGATGCCCTGGTGCAGGACCAGCGTCTTGGACGGCTTGCCGCCCGCGACCCAGTTGCCGTCCAGATCGACCTTCGACAGTTCGGCGGGATCCAGGCGGCCCAGGCAGACATCGGTAGGCGTGATCAGCCAGCCGTCGTCCAGCCGGGCGCTGATGTTGCCGGCCGCGCCCACGGTGTAGCCGCGCTGGTAGAGGCTTGCGCCGATGGTGCAGATCTCTTCGCGGATGCGGGCTTCTTCAGTCATGAAACGCCCCCGGGGAACGGGGGCGGACAGCACAAAGCAATGACGGCCAAGCCTGCATGATGACGTGTCTCTTGAATAGAAGTTATCGGGTCATCATACAAATTCTGCAAACGTGAGGATATGGGGTAAACCCGAGCCACACGCAAAAGAGGAGAGGCGCGCGGGTGCGCTACCCCCCCGCCCGGGCAGAGGGGGCAACGGTCATCCAGCCTGTCAGGGCCGTCGCCATCAAGAGCAGCAGCGAGGGGTACAGCATGCTCAGGTTGCGCGCCTCTCCCGCCGCCGCGAACAACAGGAACAAGGGCACATTGACGGCGAGAGCCGCCAGGACATGCAGTCGGAACGCGGCCGGCAAGCGGCCCCAACCGGCGGCGGCCAGGCCCGCGATCGCCAGCATCATCACCGCGCTCAGGCCTTTGGGCAGCGTTACGCCATACGTGTTTTCCGTGCGGAACCAGTTGCCCGGATCCAGGAAGTAAAAGAGGTTGGCGCCCGGCTGGAAGCTCACCGTGCCGCCCGGATTGCCGGCATAGCGCACGCGCATCGCCAGATACACGCAGCCGCAGATGAATGCCAGCAGGCCCACCACGGCCGCGGCCTGCAGCCGCGGCAGGCGGAGCCGCAGCAGCGGATACAGCGTCAACACGAAGAAAAGGAACGCCTCTTTGTTCCACGCACCGACCGCCGCGACGGCCGCCAGCAATCCCAGCCGAACCGCGGTCCGGACGGGCGATTCGATCGGAATGCGCCATGCCAGCAGCATCGCGCAGGCCATGAACAGCACTTCGAAGAAATCGTAGAAGTAGCCGCCCTCGGTCAGGAAGAACGGCAGCATCAGGGCCATGGCCAGCGGCGCGACGGTCGCGGCGGGCGCACTGGCCCCGGCCCGCAGGCACAGGGCGCGCATCGCGAACAGCGAGCCCAGCAGCGCCAGGAAGGCCAGGTAGTAGACGATGTGATAGCGCAGCGTGACGGACGGCTGCAATGCCTCGGAGGCCGGAAAGCGCATCGCCAGCCCCGAGCGGCTGTTCACGCGGCGCGGCTCCGCAAGGCGCTCGGATATCCGCTCCACGGTTGCCGCCGGCAGCAGGGACTGGACGCCGTTGGCGATGGCGGGCGCGAACTGCCGGTACACGTAGGGCCGATACGCCGTGCCGTCCACCATCGACGCCAGCGAACTCGGCCCATGGCCATCGTTCAAGCGCCATTTCGTGTAGAAGCCATTGAACGCCGCCGCGGCGACCGTCACGTACAGCAGCACCATCAGAAACCGGCGGTAGGCCGCGCTGGTGAAGAAACGCGTCATGAGGCTTGCACCGCGTTGGCGGGACTTGCGCTGGCCGGCAGCGCCAGCCATTTCGACAGCGACAGCGCCGTCAGGCACAGCAGCGACGGATACAGCATGCTCAGGTTGCGCAATTCGCCCGGCGAGCAGAACAGCACGAACAGCGGCATGTTGATGGCCAGCGCCACCCACGCGTGTTGCCGCAAGGCCTGCGGCAGACGCCCCCAGCCGTTGATGGCGAGGCCGACGAACGCCAATATGGTCACGATGCCGAAGCCGCGCGGCAACAGCACCCCATACGTGCTTTCCGTGCGCACCCAATTGCCGGGATCAACGTAAAAGCGCAGGTTGTCCAGCAACTGGTAGTCCACGGTCGAACCCGGATTTCCGGCGAATCGAATGCGCAGCGCCAGATACACGCAGCCGCAGACCACCAGCAGCCCCGCCACCAGGGCGGCCGCGGGCACGCGCGGCAGATTGCGCCGCAGCAGGGGATACAGGGCCGGTGTGAAAAAGAAGAAGGCTTCCTTGTTCCAGGTCGCCAGCCCGGCCACCACCAGCAGGGCCAGCAGGCGCAGCGGCGTTCGATGCGACGCGTTCATCGCCAATAGGACCGCGATCATCATGAACATCAGTTCGACGAAGTCGTAGAAATAGCCGCCCTCGGTCAGGAAAAAGGGCACCAGCAGCGCAAGCACGGCCGGCGCCGCCGTCGCGGCCACGGCGTCCGCGCCCGCTTGCAGGCACACGCGCCGCATGACGAACAGGGATGCCAACAGCGCGAAGAACGTAAGGTAGTAGACCAGGTGGTAGCGCAGCGTGACCGCGGGCATCATCGCTTCGGACCCCGGAAAGCGCATCGCCAGTCCCGACCGGCTGTTCACCCGCCGGGGCTCCGTCAGCCGTTCCGACACGCGCGCCACGGTCGCCTGCGGCAGCATCGCCTGGATGCCATTGGCCAGCGCGGGCACGAACTGCCGGTACACGTACGGGCGATGGCCCGTGCCTTCGACCAAATACGAAAGCCCCAGCGAGGGATGGCCGTCGTTCAGACGCCACTTCGTGTAGAAGCCGTTCATCACGGCGGCCGCAATCACGATATAGGCGCAGCACAGCAGAAACCAGCGATAGCCCGCGCTACTGAAAAAACGTGTCATGGAATGCCCGTAAGCCCTATTTCGAGATCAGGAAAACGCCGAGTGCGATAAGGGCCGCACCCGCCAGGCGCATGGCGGAGACGGATTCGGCGCCGACCAGCAGGCCGTAAAGAAACACCCCCGCGACCGCGAACGCGACCATCAGCGGATAGGCCAGCGTCAGATCCAGTTGGCGCAGCGCCAGCGCGTAGAAGCCAAAACCCAGCCCGTAGGCCCCAATCGCGGCCAGATAGGGCAGCGCTTGCGCCGTGAAGGGCAGCGCGACCGCCGCCGACGAATTGGCCCCCGCGGCCTTGAGCGCCACGCTGGCGGCCACGCTGCACGCCGCGCTGAGGACCAGCCATAGATATGCCATCGTCACGCTCCCACCAGCAGAACCACCACAATCACCCAGGCCAGCACCGCCATGCGTATCTGGTTGTCGGCCAGCAGATCGCGGCCCGGCTCTTCGCCCGAGCCGCCCTTGTACAGCAGATACATGTAGCGGAAAACGCCAAAGGTCACGATGGGCAGGGTGATGACCAGATGCTGGGTGCCGTGCAACGCCGCGGTCTCGGCATCCACCGTGTAGAGGCCGTACGCCAGCAGGGTTGCGCTGGCGGTGATGGCGACCAGGTTGTCCAGCAATTGCGGGGAATAGTGCCGCAGCACAATGCGCGTGCTGCCTTCCATGGCAAGCGTTCCGCCCGGCATCGCGACCATTTCGGCACGGCGCTTGGCGAACCCCAGGAACAGGGTCAGCATGAAACTGCACAGCAGCATCCAGCGCGAAGGAACAATGCCCACCGCGTAGGTGCCGCAGGCCAGCCGGATCATGAAGCCGGTGGCGATGCAGAACACATCGACCAGCACTTTGTGCTTCAGGCGCAACGTATAGGCGATGTTCAGAATCAGATAGCAGGCCACGGCCAGCGCCACCGCCCATAGCCCGGTGGCCAGCGGCAGGCCCAGCGCCCCGCAGAACAACACCGCGATCAGCGCGCGGGCCGCCGGCAGCCCGACCCGGCCGCTGGCGATCGCGCGATGGCGCTTCTTGGGATGGGCGGCGTCGGCGGCCCGGTCGTGATAGTCGTTCAGCACGTAGGCCGCGCTGGACGCCAGGCAAAACGCCACGAAGCCCACGCCCACGCTGAATACCAGGCGCGGATCCGACCAGCCATGGCTGAAGATCAGGCCGATCAGGACAAACCCGTTTTTCAGCCATTGCTGCGGACGCAGCAGCGAAAGGATGCCGTTCATGGCTTCACCGCCTGGCCGCGATACCACGCGTGCTGCGCGGCATCGATCATCCATTGATCGCCGCGGCTGTCGCCGTACGCGTGGAGTTCGTACTGGTCCTGGGAACCGAAGCGCTCGATCAGGCGGCGCATTTTTTCGGGGCCCCAGCAATTGGCGCCGTCGAAGCCGCCGGTGAGCCGTCCCTGGCCGTCCACCGCCATCCGCGTACAGATCAGGTCGTCGAAACCCAGGTAGCGCGAAACCTCTTCCAGATAGATGTCGGGCGACGCGCTCACCAGCACGCAATGGTCGCCGCGCTGCTGATGCCAGCGCAGCCGTTCCACCAGCGTGGGGCGCAAGGGGATGGTGTGTACCCACGCGCGCGCGACATGCGCCAGTTCGGCCCGCGACCGGCCCTTGAGCGCGGCGCGGCATAGCGCCATCTTGGCGTATTCATTGCTGCGCAGGCGCACGGCGAACCCGGTCAAGGCGGGCGCGGCCTGCAGCAACGCCCCAAGCAGCCTGGTCCATGAAAGATGGGCCAGGAACGGGACAAAGGTGTCGCGCTGCGTCAGCGTGCCGTCGAAGTCGAAGGCCGCGATCACACGCGCAGGGACAGGAAACTGGGATTGTGTAGCCATGCTGCTTTCGCGGCGAAATCGGGCAAGCCGGCCCGCCGCAAACGATGCTGGAAAAAAGCCGGCGCTAAAAACGCGAAAGCGTTTACTCGCACGCCGGCTCATCTGGACGTGGAGCTGAAGGCTCAACCCTACGTTTTATATCAAATATTGTTTATTTGTAACACAATTACAGCGGGTTGATCAAACCTCTGGCGTTTGCTCCGGCACGGCGCAGCGTGGCCGCGAAGCGCCGCGCCCCCACCGGCGCGCTCGGTGTGATCATGGTTGCTGCGCCTTGAAGGCGCCCTCTTCTTCCAGCACCTGATTGGCCGCCTTGAAGGCGTCCAGGCCGGCGGGAATGCCGCAATATACGGTGGCCTGCAGCAGGATTTCCTTGATCTCTTCCACGGTCACGCCATTGTTCAGCGCACCCTTGACGTGCAGCTTGAGTTCGGCCGGACGGTTCAGTGCCGTCAGCATGGCCAGGTTCAGCATGCTGCGTGTCTTCTTTTCCAGGCCGGGACGGCCCCAGGTATAGCCCCAGCACCACTCCGTGGTGATGTGCTGGAACGCCATCATGAAGTCATTGGCGCGGGCCAGCGAACCGTCTACGTACTCGCTGCCCAGCACCTCGCGGCGCAGGTCCAGGCCCTGGTCGAACAGGGCTTGGGATTCGGATTTGATGTCTGCCATGGGGTCCTCGTGGGATGTGGACGGGCCTTGAACAGCGGCCGCCGCCTGTCGGTCGTCCGATTGTCGGCTGGGGCTCTTCGGGCGGTCAACCGGTTGATTGTCAGACAATATGGCTGGCGCCGGCACGCAGTGCGTATCCGTCACCCGCGCACGCGGTACGTCCACCGCAGGAATTGCTTACAGCGAATACCGATAATCGCAATTCAGGGTGGCCTTGAGCGGGTTCGCGGTCTGTACGCCGGCGGCCGCGCGCGGCCGGGGCGCCGTCAGCTTGGCCTGGAAGGTTCCGACGACATCGCCGTCGGCGTTCTTCTTCACCGCCACGCTGGCGGGCAGCGCATAGAGCGTCAGCGCGACACCCTCTGCGGGCACCCGCAGCACGAACACCGACTGCGCAAAATCCGACACCACAAGGCTGCCCTCGTGGGCGTCGGCATTGAATGCCAGATCCGCGCCCGCATAGCTCAGCGTCACGTCCAGATCCTCCGAGGACGGCGACGGGATGACACCCTTCAAGCCCACCTTGCCGCTATCCGACACGCAGGACAGCTCGGCAGGGGCGGACCCGGCGTGGGCGGTGCCCAGAATCAGGCCGGCCAACAGCAGGCAGGAAAGGGATGCTTGTGCGGTCATAGTGGGTGTCCTTAGGCGTCGCCGTGATAACCATACCGGATGCCGTTCAACACCCGCGTGCGCACCATCTCATTGAAGGGGTAAGTGTAGGCCTGTCCCACCACCACCACGTGCGCGACGTTGGCCAGCACGCGGCGGCGCAACGCCTGGCCGATGGATTCGTCGTCCTGGCCTGGCCCGACGCGGGACATCTGCAGAAAGAGCTCGCTTTTCGTGATGCCGTTCTGCATGAAGGAAAACGCCGTCCACACGCAGACCAGGGTCATGATCAATGCCAGTCCGGCGGCGCGCGTCGCGGTGCGTCCCGGTGCCTGTCCGGCGGGCGTGCGCAACCAGACCAGCAGTTTGGCGATCAGGTACAGCAGCTTGGCGAAGTGGCCCACCGCGCCCAGCAGCGAACACAGCAGCGCCACGGGCGGCACGATCGCCGCGCGCGCGGCGTCCTCACCCAGTTTGTGATGCTGGCCGCCGCGGGTAAAGTCCACGCTCCGCGCGGAAAAGCGGGGCAGCGCCTCGTCAACGGCGCGGTCCAGCATGCTGTCGTAAAGCCGCTTGAAGCCGGCCGCGTCGGTATAGTCGACAGCCACCGGCATGTTGGCCGGCACCATGAGCGTCTGGCGCAGCAGCTTCTGCACGCCGGGACGCGCCACGAAATCCTCGTACGACAGCCCCGGCGGGATAGCGTCGCCTTCGACATGCACGGTGCGGCTGCGCATGGTTTTCCAGTACTGCCGCGCAACCGCGTCGTTGAAGGCGGCCCGGTCATGAGGCTGCCAGTCGCCGGGCACGGGAATACGCTTGCGCACGTCCTGCACCACCCGGCCCTGATAGCGCGCGGGCACGTTCTCCGGCGTCCAGCCGCGCCGGGAAAGGTTTCTGCGATAGTCGCCCCAGGCGCGGTCCTGCTCGCGCGCCAGACCGATGTCGGACGCCACCGGCACGCCCGCATACTTCCTCCAGCGTTCCGCCACCGACTGCATCACGCTGGTGTAGACCTGGTGGTAGCCGCGGATGCCCGGCGCCGTCATGCGGACCTGCCGGTCATCGAAGGTGAACGTCTTCATCTGCCGCTGCAGGTCGGTGCGGATCACCTGGCGCTTCTTGGGCTCGACCTTCTCGTCCAGGTTGTCGATGTTGGACAAGAGCACCTGGAACACCGCCAGAAACGCCTTCCCTTCCGGTCGCGCGTAGACCTCGTCGTCCACCAGGCCGTCCAGGTGCAAATCGCCCTGCACGAGCGCGCGCTGCAGCAGGCCGGAATTCGTGGCGATGCGGCGGAAATCCCCATCGCGCGTGTCCACCAGCACATTCACCATGAACTTGATCGCGCTGAACACGACGAACGCGGTGAGCCCGCAGGCCAAGGCGATCTTCCAGTACGACGGCCGGCCGCCGGCGCGCAGCCGCCGGGCCAGCAGGAGCTGCAGCACCACCAGCGCGGCGGCGATTCCCGACAGCGTGCGGCCGAAGAACTCCAGCTCTTCAATGTCGTGCGGCGTGGCGCGGCTGCCGACCACGTCCAGCAGGCGCGCGTTGAATCCCAGTTCGAAGCCGAGGTAGATCACCGTCAGCACGATCAGGAAAAGAATCTGGCGTATCTGGGCTTGCTTCACATCAATCTCTCAGGTCCAGCCGGGTCGACGTGATCTCTTCCTCGGGCAGGTCCAGCTTGGCTGGCGTGCGCGAGGCGCCGCCGGATTGGGGCGCGGCGTCCGCCGCTGCAGGGGTGCGCTGCGGCGGCGGCGCGATGCGCCCGTTCGCCTGACTGCCGGCGGCCGGCGGCCTGCTGGCCGTCCCCGGTACGCCCGACCCGGCCGGGCGAGCGGGCGTTCCGGGCTTGGCGGGCTTGCCCGCCTTGCCGCCCGCGGCTGGCGCCGGCGGCGGATAGACGCCGTGCACCCGCAGCGATTCCAGATAGCCCGGCGGATACAGCGCTTCGTCGGCGAACGGCTTGGCGCGCGGGTTCATGCCGGCCACCGTCTTCACGTCGCCACGGCGCATGCGGCCATCCTGCGTGTAGACAAAGCGCTCGACCCGGGCGCCCTTCGGAAAATCGAAAGTCATGGCGCTGCCGCCGTCCTGCACCAGCACAGCGGGCCGGTCGCGGCAGTTGCCGAGCTCCCAGGACAGCACATCGGCCCCTTCGATCGCCAGCACGGTGTAGCGATAGTCGCAATTGCGCCGCTGCGTCTCGATGACCACCACCGTGCGCGCGCCGATATTCTCGGTGCGGGCGATGCGGGCCGCGTCCACATTGTTCAAGGGGATCACGCGCTGGCTGCCCGACAGCTTGACCGAGAACCGGGTTCCTTCGCGGCGCAAGGTGCCTTCGCCGCCGCTCTGCAGCGCAAACTGCCCGATCTCGGTGCCGAACAGGGCGGCGGTGTCCACGCCATAGGTGTACCCGCCCCGGGAATTGGTCTTGACGGCGCAAGCGCTCAACCCTCCCAGGAGCAGCAGCGCGGCCAGCAGCCGCAGTGCCAGCGGGCGCAGGGAGGGCGGTCGGACGAAAAGCGGAGACAACAAAAGCAGGCGCATCGACATCGTGGTCACGGGAAATGCAGCCGCCACCGGCGCGAAAGCCCTTGGGCATTCCCCCGCCGGCAGGGGCTGGTTTCGTCAAAGCCCTGCAATGTATCTCAAAGTTACAACGCAGGAACAGGCTTGTTTCAATTCCGCCATGCCGCAAGCGGCCTTATTTAGCGGGTTTCGCGGCGCCCTGGCTCAGTTCCAACGCGTCTTTCAGCACCTGGCCGGCGCTGTGACGGATGGCCGACACGCAACGCGCGACGATGGCGCGCAGCAGTTCCGGGGCGGGAAGCTTGTCCGGCGCGGCCACGAAACTCTCGATCGACGCCGACACGCGTCCGGCCGTGGGGCCGCTGGCCGCCTGCACGCTCAGCTTGACGGCCTTGCAACCGTGGTTGACCGCGTTGACCACCTCCAACAGTTGCAGACGGGTCACGCCCAGCTCGTTCGCGTCGACAAAGCTGGGATAGACCAGGCGCATGAACTCCGGATCGGATTCCGACAGGCTGAAGAACATGGTGCCCAGATCGGGATGGCGGAACAGCACATCGCCATCATCGTCGACGCGGGCGACGAGGCCCAGTTCTTCCTGGACGACGCTTTGATAAAGGGCGGCAAGCGGGGTGAGGTTGGACATGCTGGAACGCTCCGTGTGGATGATGGCGGCGGGACAATCCGCGCCCTTGCCGACTGCTACGCCCCGGCCCGGAAAAGGTTCGGAAAATCTTCCGCGAAAAAAAATCGAACCTTTTCCGCCGCCAGGCGTAGCCATCCATGCAGGCACCCCGCCTACCCCATCCGAAAAGGAAAGACCATGCAAGGAAAAGAGCTGCGCGACGTGCTGACGCTGGCCAAAACCCACGGCAGCCGCTGGGCCTCCGTTGCCGTCACCCGGGTCAATCGCGGCGACGCGGTGGCCGCACTGCTGTTTCTGCTGGCCACCACCGTGTTCTCGGTGATCACCGTGCGCATGATGGGTTCGCAGGTCGGTATCAGCTTCTACGACCTGCTGCGCCTGCTCAACGGCGGCGACGTGCAGGGCGCGATGGCTGGCCAGGGCTCGGGCGCTGGCATCTACGCGCTGCTGTGGCTGCTGGCCGTGGCCGGCCCCCTGCTGCCCTCTCTGCTGCCGCAACGCGCCGCCAGGCTGGGCTACTTCGTGCCGCTGGCGCTATGGGGCATCACCCTGGCCGGCGTCATCTCCGAAGTGCGCGAATTCATGAACGCCAGCCGCCAACTGGCCGGCTTCATGGGCAATTCGCGCGGCAGCCGCAACATGGCGCAGGACGTGGCCTCGACCATCTGGAACAGCCTGAGCTTCGGGTTCGGCCTTTATCTGTCGCTTGCAATCGCGCTGGGCTTCGCCGTCCGCGGCGTCATGATCCTGCGCCGGCGCGCTTGATTTTCTGGCGATGCACGGCTAAGGTGCCGTCGCCCCCGTTCCGAGGGCGCCGGCACCTTTTCGCCGATGGGCAGACCTTCCGCGTCCAGCCCGGCACCAGAATCTGAATCATGAATACGCTCGACCCCAAGCGCTACGTCATCAACAACGTCGACGCGCTCCTGCGCATCATGCATGCCGATCCGCGTTATGCGCTGGACTTCCGCAACAAGGCCGAGCAGCACATCACGCTCAAGCTGCGCAAGAAGTTCTTCAACACTTCGCCCGACGGCGTCATCGATGCCTTCAACAGCGCGTTGTTGAAATTCCTGCAGACGCGCACGTTCCGCGACGAGGGCTTCCTGCACGGCCAGCCCGCCGAAGGCTGGGCCGCGCACGAACTGGCGCTGAGCAAGCTTGGGGGCTATCTGTACCGCGGTTCTCTGCACGAGCTCATCCAGGCGCATCGCCGCACCCGCCACGAAGTGCAATGGAAGGCGCCGCCCGACGATGGCGCCGACGCCGCCAGCGCCTTCGACGAGGCCGAGGACCTGGGCGACCCCTCGCCCTTCGCCGACCCCGCCCGCGCCTACGAACACCTGTCGGTCGTCAAGCGCATGCGCGATTGCCTCAACAAACTCAGCGACACCCTGCGCGCCACGATGTTCCTTTATCTGGACGAGATGCCGATGGAACAGATCGCGAAACTGCAGGACCTGCACGTGCCCACCGTCAAGAGCCGATTGCACGCCGCGCGCAAGCTCGTGGCCGAATGCACGCGCAAAGGAATGGACTGACCATGCCTGAAGACAAAGTACTGTCCTACCTGTCCGGAGAACTGGACCCCGCCGCGCGCCGCGCCTTCGAAGCCGAACTGGCGCGCGACCCCGCGCTTCGGGCCGAGGTCGACGATTGGCGCTGGCTGGCCCAGGCGCGCCAACTGGCGCACAACGAGATCGGCCAGGCCGACCGCGATAGCGCGTTTCTGCGCGCGCTGGCCGCGAGCGCGCCCGCCACATCCGCGCCACGATCCGCCGGACGCCGCCTGTGGCAGTGGATCTGGCCCACGCCCTCCGGCCTGCTGATGCCGCTGGGCTGGGCGCTGGCCATCATGTTGTCCGTTGTGGTGGTGCTGCAAGCGCCGCGCGAGGACGTATTTTCCGATGGCGTGGCAACGCGCGGCGGCGGCGCCTGCCCGCGCCTCGCGGTGGATCTTCCCGACGGCGTCACGGCCCGGCAATTGCGCAACACCCTGTCCCAGTACGCCGTGTCCATCGTCTCGGGACCGGACGAGGACGGCCGCTTCGTACTGGCGTCCACCCGCGAATCCTCGTTGCGCGACGCCGCCTCGGCGCTGGGCGCGCTATCCGCAACGCCCGCGCCGGCCGGCGCGTGCCCGCGGCCGTGAAGACGATCGTGACGGCGCCGGGCAGCCAGAAACGCTCGACACGCCGGCGCCTGCTGACCGCGGCGCTTGGCGCCGGCCTGCTGGCCCTGCACGCAAGCGGCGGCACCAACCCCGCGCCGGCGCCGGTCCCCGCCAAGCGGCGCTACGCGCTGGTCATCGGCAACGCACGCTATGCCGTTGCCGCCAACACCCTGGCCAATCCGGTGAACGACGCGCGTCTCGTGGGCGATTCGCTGCGCAAGCGCGACTTCGATGTCACCGTGCTGACCGACCTCACCACCGCGCAGATGGAAGCCGCGGTCGACGAGTTCGCGGCGCGCGCCACGGGCGCGGACCTGGCCATGCTCTACTTCGCCGGCCACGCCGTGGCGCTGGACGACGTGAACTATCTATTCGGCGTCGAACTGCCCTTGCCGCTGGGCGAGGTGCGCATCAGCACGGCGCAGCAAAGTTCGCTAAGCATGCGGCGCGTGTCGCAAACGCTTCGCCGCGCCCAGATCCGGGCGCGCCTGCTGGTACTGGACGCCTGCCGCACCAACCTGACGCGCGGCGCGTCCAGCGCCGGTCTGATCCACACCGTGCCCGCGGGCGGCGAGTTGATTGCGTTTTCGACACAACCCGGCGCCACGGCCGAAGACGGCTTCGGCCGCGACGGACCGCGCCACAGCCCCTACGCCTTCTACTTCGCGCAAGGACTGGACGCGATGCCCGCGTCCGCGCCCGTCGAGAACTTCTTCAAGCAGCTCACCGGCGACGTGCAGGTGGCCACCGCCCACAGGCAGATCCCCCACTACGCCAGCAGCCTCGTCGGCACGGTCACCTTCACCAGCCTGGCCGATGGCCAGACGCCCGCGGTGCCCGGCGGCCATGCCGCGCAGCCAGGGCGCGGCCCCTCTCCCACGCTGGGGCGCGACCTGATCAAGGACCGCATGAGCGCGTGGGAGTATGAGATCGAACGCGGCGCGCAGTACCTGGATGAACCCCGGCTGGAATCGCTCACCGCGCGCGCCCGGGCGGGCGACGTGGTGGCCATGACCACCTTGGGCCTGATTGCCGAAAACGGCGATCACGTCGAACAGAATTACAAGACCGCCGCGCTCTGGTATCAGCGCGCGGCCGACCAGGGCTTCGCGCCCGCGCAGACCTATCTGGGCGAACTCGCCGGCATGGGCCGGGGCGTGGCCAAGAACTACAACGTGGCCGAGCGGCTGTTTCGCGAGGCCGCCGAGGCCGGGCACCGCCGCGCCGCCCTGAATCTGCTGGACTTGAAGGTGCGCATGGGCCAGCCGCTAGACCCGCGCGAATGGGCGACGGTGCTGCAGGATGCGGCGCGCAACCCGCCGGGGTTTCCGCTGCCCGGCATGCCGCCCATCCAGGGCATGCCGGACATGCCCTGGATGCGGGCGCTGGGCGGGCGCTTGCCGGGCCAGCCCTGATTCCGGAGACGGCGCGGCGGCGGCCGCCCGGCGCGGCCCGGCGATCGGCTAGGATGGAGGCGTTGTCCATCGGAAGGAGCGCTCCATGCCATCACTGAGACACTACGCCTGCGCGGCAGCCTTGGCCGCTGCCCTGCCCTTCGCGGCGCACGCCGAAAGCATCACCCTGCAAGTCGCACAGGCCACCGCCGGCGCCGATCCGCACACCAACGCCCGGGTCGTGGACATCCAGCTCAAGCCGGAAAGCGGCAAGGCCCTGGCCGATTTCACCCGTGACCGCGTCGGCAAGCGCATTCAGCTACGGTCGGGCGGCGTCATGCTCTCCTCGGCCACCCTCATGAGCCCGCTGGAAGGTGACAGCCTGCGCATCACCGCCGGCCAGCACGGGTTCGCCGGAAAAACCGCCGAAGAGATCGCCCAAGGCATCATGAAGGATGGCGGGCTGACGGTGGACGACGAAAACACCGCCAAGTAGCGCCGCGCCCCGGTCAGTTCGCGATCTCGAACAGGCCGGCCGCGCCCATGCCGCCGCCGACGCACATCGTGACCACGGCATAGCGCACGCCGCGCCGGCGGCCCTCGATCAGTGCGTGGCCCGCCATCCGGGCGCCCGACATGCCGTACGGGTGCCCGATGGAGATCGCCCCGCCGTTGACGTTGAGCCGTTCGTCCGGAATGCCAAGCTGGTCGCGGCAGTAAAGCACCTGGCATGCGAAGGCTTCATTCAGTTCCCAAAGCCCGATGTCGTCTACCGTCAGCCCATGGTGCGCCAGCAGGCGCGGGACGGCAAGGACGGGCCCGATGCCCATCTCTTCCGGCCCGCAGCCGGCCACGGCCATGCCCCGATACGTGCCCAGCGGCGCAAGCCCGCGCCGACGCGCCGCGCTGGCCTCCATGATCACGCACGCCGACGCGCCGTCCGACAGTTGCGACGAGTTCCCCGCCGTGATGTGCTGCCCCGATTCCAGGCGCTGGCCGCCCTTGAACACGGGTTGCAGGCGCTCGAGGTTTTCCAACGTGGTTTCAGGCCGGTTGCCTTCGTCGCGGCTCAGCGTGATGGTCTTGATGGATTCCTCTCCGGTCGCGCGATCCGTCAGGCGCATCGCGACGGTCAGCGGCACGATTTCATCATCAAAGCGGCCGGCGGCCTGCGCGGCGGCGGTGCGCTGCTGCGACCGCAGCGCATAAGCGTCTTGCGCGGCCCGCTCGATGCCATAGCGGCTGGCGACGATCTCCGCTGTCTCCAGCATGCTCATGAAGATCTCGGGCTGTTCACGCATGAGATCGGCGTCGAACCAGCGGCTGCGGTTCATCGTGTCGTTCTGGACCAGCGAGATCGACTCCAGCCCGCCTGCCACCACGATATCCATGCCTTCCTGCGTGACCTGGCGGGCGCCTGCCGCGATGGCCATCAGTCCGGACGCGCATTGGCGGTCCAGCGTCATGGCAGCCACGTGCGCGGGCAGGCCCGCGCGCAACGCCGCCTGGCGCGCCACATTCATGTGCGTCGTGCCTTGCTGCAAGGCGGCGCCAAGAATCACATCCTCCACCTCGCCTGGCGCGATGCCGGCGCGCGCCACCGCGTGCGAGATCGCATGCCCGCCCAGCGTGGGCGCGGTCGTGTCGTTGAACGCGCCGCGGTACGCCCGGCCTATCGGCGTGCGGGCGGTCGAGACAATGACGGCTTCTCTCATGGTGATTCCTTGTTTGTCAGGGATGCCAGACGGTATGGCTTTGTTCGCGCGCGAATTGCATGACGTAGTACGGGCCCAGTCCGCCCTTGCCGGTCATGCCCGACCCCTTCCATCCGCAGAACGTCTGGATGCCCGGCCAGGCGCCGGTGGTCGCGCCGCTCGCGCGGTTCACGTACAAGGCGCCCGCCTGGGCGCGGTTCAGAAACAGGTCGATCTCGTCCTCGTCGGCGGCGTAGCAGCCCGCCGTCAATCCGTAGTCCACCGCGTTGCCGTCATCGATCGCCGTCCGCAGGTCCGCGTACGGCTGCACCGCGACAAACGGCAGGAACAGTTCCTGCCGATGCAGCCGGTGCGACGCCGGCAAGCCGGCGGCAACGGCGGGTTGCGCGTAGTGGCCATAAGCCAGCTCACCCGCGCTCAAACGGCTGCCGCCCAGCGCCAGCCTGCCCGCCGCGCCCGCCTCTTCGCAGGCCGTGCGATAGCGCCGCCAGGCTCCCTCGTCGATCAGTGGGCCCATGAACACGCCGCGTTCGCGCGGATCGCCCACGGTGATCGCCCGCGCGGCCGCGCACAGCCGGTCAACAAAGGCATCGTGGACGCTGGCATGCGCATAGACCTTGGAGCCCGCCGAGCACTTCTGCCCTTGCAAGCCGAAGGCCGAACGCAGCACGCCCTGGACCGCGATGTCCAGATCCGCGCTTGCCGCGACGTAGGTCGGGTTCTTGCCGCCCATCTCGGCGATGACCGGTTTCGCGTGACGGCCCGCCCCCACCGCCTGCAGCAGGTCCATGCCCACTTCCAGGCTGCCGGTGAAGGCGTACCCATCGATGCCCGGATGATGCGCCAGCGCCGCGCCGGTCTGCGCGCCCCCGAACACCCCGTTCACGCAGCCGCCCGGCACGCCTGCGGCATCGCAGGCGCTGAGCAGCAAGGCGCCGGTCAGCGCGGCGCGCGGCGACGGCTTGTACACAACCGTGTTGCCCGCCAGCAGGGCCGCGCAGATCATGTTGACGGAAAGCGCCAACGGAAAATTGAAGGGCGCGATGACGGCGAACACGCCGTAAGGCCGCAGGACGTCATGCGTGCTTTCATTGGGAAATGCGCGGGCCAGCGGCTGGCGGTAGCCGTCGCTGCGTTCCGCCTGATCGCAGTAGTAGCGGATCAGGTCCACCGCTTCTTCGGCTTCGCCCAGCGCTTCCAGGCGCGATTTCCCGATTTCGATGATGGTGCCCATCGCGAAGTCGTACTTGCGTTCGGACAGCACCGTCGCCAGCCGGCGAAGCACCTCGATGCGGGCGGCCCAGCCTTGCGCGGCCCAGGACGGCTGCGCGCGCCGGGCGCTGTTGATGGCCAGCTCGACGACGTCGCCCCCCGCAGCGGGAAAGCGCCCGATCAGCAAGCGGTGGTCGATAGGCGATAGCGCGTCCTGCAGGACATCGCCCCGCGCCGTGCGGCCGTCGAAGCGATGGAGTACATCCTGGCCCAGCATGCGCGACTGAAAATCGGGCATCCGCCGGTCCAGCAGATCGTGCACCCCGGAGAAGTCGGTGTGGATGTTCGAATAGGTAACGCGGGGCAGTTCGCGGTCGTTCACGGTCTATCCTCCCGGGCGGCGTTCAGAACAGCACGACCTGGCGGATGGCGGAGCCGTCGCGCAGGCGGTCAAAACCGGCATTGATGTCGTCGAGCGCCAGGCGGTGCGTCAGCAGCTTGTCCACCGGCAGGCGTCCGGACTGGAACAGCGAGACGAAGTTGGGAATGTCCCGCTTGGGCACGCAGGTGCCGATGTACGAGCCCTTCAGCGTGCGCTCTTCGGCCACCAGGCCCACGGCCTGCAGCGACAGATACCGATCGGGCGGCGGCAACCCGCCCGTGACCGTCATGCCGCCGCGCGCCGTGGCGCGGTACGCGAGCTCCAGCGCCGGTATCGAACCCGCGAGTTCAAATACGTACTCCGCCCCGCCGCCGGTCAGCTCGCGGACGAGGTCCGCGGCGTCCGGGTCGGAAGCATTGACGCAATGCGTCGCCCCCAGTTCGCGCGCCGTCCGCAGCTTGTCCTCGGACAGATCCACCGCGACGATCTGGCGCGCCCCGGACACCTGGGCGCCCATCACCGAGCACAGTCCCACCCCGCCCAACCCCACGACCGCGACGGAGCTGCCGGGCGGAACGCGGGCGGTGTTGACCACGGCGCCCATGCCCGTCAGCACCGCGCACCCGAACAAGGCGGCGTGTTCGAACGGCAAGGAAGGATCGATCTTGACGCAGGATTCGCGCGACACCGTGGCGCACTCCGCGAACGCGGACACGCCCAGGTGGTGGTTGACGGCGTGCGCGCCCAGATACAGCCTGCGGTCGCCGCGCAACAGGGTGCCCGCGCCGTTGGCCGCCGCGCCCGGCTCGCACAGGGCCGGACGGCCGCCCGCGCAAGGCAGGCAGCAGCCGCAGCTTGGCACAAAGACCATCACCACATGGTCGCCCACCGCCAGATCGCGCACGCCCTCTCCCAGGGCCTCGACCACGCCGGCGGCTTCGTGGCCCAGCACCATCGGCAGCGGCCGCGCGCGGTCGCCGTTGATTACGGACAGGTCGGAATGGCAAAGCCCCGCGGCCTTGATCCGCACGGTGACTTCGCCATGGCCCGGCGGCCGCAGGTCGATCTCGGCGATCTCCAGCGGGCGGGATTGCGCATACGGAACGGACGCGCCGGACTGGCGCAGAACAGCGGCTTTGATGCGCATGATGTCTCCTCTAGGGATGCGCGTGGATGCGGCAACGCCCGGGGTCTTCGGCCCGGGACGGCACAATCGCTCAGGGGGTGGCGCGCAGCAGCGGTTCGAGCGCGGCGCGCAAGGGCTGGGGCAGTTCGACCGGCCTGTTGCTTTCCCGGCCGACGTAGGCATGCGTGAAGCTGCCTTGCGCGGCGGCCTCGTCGTCCTGGCCGCGGAACAGGGCGTATTCGTAGGTCACGCTGGTGCGTCCCAGCCGCCCCACCCGCACCCCGATCACCACCGTGTCCGGAAACGCGACGGGCCGAAAATACGAGGTCTGGCTGTGCACCACCAGGCCGATCACATCGCTTGCGCGCAGATCCAGCACGCCCAGCTCGATCAGGGTCTGGTTGACCGCCGTATCGAAGTACTCGTTGTAGACCACGTTGTTCATATGGCCGTAGACATCGGTATCGCGCAGGCGCGTCGTCATGGGCAGCAGGCGGGGATAGTCGCGGCGGACAGTGGGCGCCGTGCGGGCGTTGGCTGCCGTCATGCGCCCTCCTGCGCCCGCTTGAGAATCCGGGCCACGTGCGCAAGCCCTTCCGCAGGCTCGACCAGCCTGGACAGGCTGGCGATGTCGTCGAAGTGCGCGGCGATGTTCTCCGGCGTGCGTTCGGCTTCAGGAAAATACAACCCCTCGCTTTCGACGATGGCCAGCCGCGCGTAGGTGCCCGCCCCCGCCAGCAGCGCCGTGCGGCTGGGCGCGGCGTCGCTGACCAGGAACAACGCGGCGGGCGTGACGTAAGCCGGGTCCAGCGCCTGCAAGGTTTCGGCATCGAACATCTCCGCCGTCATCCGCGTGGCGGCCGTCGGCACCAGCGCATTGACGTGGATACCATGGCGGGCGCCCTCCAGGTGCAGCACGTTCATCAGGCCGACCACGCCGGCCTTCGCCGCGCCATAGTTGGCCTGGCCGAAATTTCCGTACACGCCGGAGGTGGACGTGGTCATGAGGATGCGCCCGTAGCCCTGCTCGCGCATGACGGGCCACACGGCGCGCGCGCAATTCGCGGAGCCCAGCAGGTGCACGTCCACGACGGCGTTGAAGTCTTCGGCGCTCATCTTGGCGAAAGTCTTGTCGCGCAGGATGCCGGCGTTGTTGATCAGGATGTCGATGCGGCCCCATGCGTCCATCGCCCGGCCGGCCATGGCCGCGACATCGGCACTGTTGCACACGCTGCCGCCATCGGCGATTGCCTGGCCGCCGGCCGCGGCGATCTCGTCGGCCACGGCCTGGGCCGCGCCGCCAAAATCGTTCACGACCACCCGGCAGCCCCGGGCGGCCAGTTGCAGCGCGTGGCTGCGGCCCAGGCCCTGCCCGGCCCCCGTCACGACAGCGACGCGATCATCGAAGCGAATGCTCATGGTGCTCATCCTTGGAGAATGGTCATGGTGATCCAGTCGGCCACCAGAGCGGGGCGCGCCGCGCCCTCGATCTCCACGGTGACCGCATACCGGGTGGTGAATTCGCGCGCATTGCGGCGCGTGAACTCGCTGAGCGTGAATCGTCCGCGCACCCGCGCGCCGACCGGAACCGGCGTCAGGAAGCGGACTTTGTCGAAGCCGTAGTTGACGCCAATGGCGCCGTCGAAGGCGGGCAGCACGTCCTGGCTCAGGGCGGTCAACATCGACAGCGACAAAAACCCGTGCGCGATAGGGCCGCCAAACGCGCTTTCACGCGCCGCGCGTTCGGGATCCACATGAATGAACTGGTGATCGCCGGTGGCGTCGGCAAACAGGTTCACCTGCGCCTGCGCGATGGTGACCCAGGGCGAAACGCCGATTTCCTGGCCGACACGGTCGGCAAGCGCTTGCGGGGGACTGGCAATGCAGGAAACGTCGGAAGTCATGATGGCCGGGGAAGTGTGAGGTGGGCGGACCGAGCGGCAAAAAGAGGCGCTTGAAGTCGAAAACATACCGAGTAGTATAAACTTCGATTTTCGGATTTGTACAGGCCGCCGCGTGATCGAGTGGCGCCGCCGCAAACCGCCACCCATGCAGGCCAGGCTTACCGATTGGCTAAACTGGCGCTTTGCCGCCAGACAAGAATGGAGAATGCAGGATGAAGGGGGAACCTACGTTGACGGCTGCGCGCGATGACGGCATGGGCAATATCGAGATACTGACCGCGGCGGCCGAGTGCTTCATGGAACAAGGATTCCACGCATCCAGCATCGACGACGTCGCGCGGCGCCTCGGCGCCACCAAGGGCCGGGTCTATCACTACTACCGCTCCAAGACGGATCTGTTCTTCGACGTGCACCGCGAAGGCATGCGGCGCAACTTCGAGGCCGTGCGTCCGGTCATGAAAGAAAAAGGCCCGGCGGCCCAGCGCCTGGCGCTGATGCTCAAGCATCATGCGCTATCGATGATGGAGAACCTGGCCTTCGAAACCGTCGTGGTGCAAGGCGTGCACATGCACCGTCTGGGCGCGACGACCCCCGCCCAGCGGCAGACGCTGGCCGACCTCATGACCATCCGCGACGATTTCGAAGCTCTATTCAAGCGCGTCGCCTACGAAGGAGTGGAAGACGGCTCGCTCGCCATCGATGACGTGTCCGTCGCGGTCAAGGCAGCGCTGGGCGCGATCAACTGGCTTGCCGTGTGGTACCGGCCGCGCCTGGGCGAAACCCGCGACGACCGCGAGATTCTCGCCTCCAAGGTCGTGCACACCATCATCGCCGGACTGGGCAGCCGCGGCTGATACGCCGAAGGCGCACGTATCAACCGCAAGATGCGCGCCAGCCGCAGCGCCCGCATCACGCGGGCGCCCGGCGTCTCAGGCCAGCTTTTCGCGCCGCAGGCGTATTCCCGCGCGCTCACGGTCCCACGTGCCCTCGGCCAGGCCCTCGCTGCGCAGCACATGCTTCTGCAGCTTGCCGCTGGCGGTCTTGGGCAATTCATCAACCACCCGGACATAGCGCGGCACCATGTAATGGGGCACGCGCTCGGCCAGCCAGGCGATCAGCGTTTCCGGCTCGACGGCCGCGCCATCCACGGCCGTGACGACGGCCAGCACCTCGTCCTCGCCATGCTCGCTGGGCACCGCCACGGCCACCGCCTCGCGCACCGCGGGGTGCGCGCAGATCTCGCCCTCGAGCTCGAACGACGAGATGTTCTCCCCACGCCGGCGGATGACGTCCTTCAGGCGGTCGACAAAGTAGAAGACGCCCTCGGCGTCCCGCCGGAACGCGTCGCCCGTGTGGAACCAGCCATTGCGCATGGAGGCAGCGGTCGCCTCGGGATTGCGGTAGTAGCCGGAAAACAGCGCCCACGGGCGATGCGAGCGGATCAGCAGTTCGCCCACGTCGCCGTCCGGCACCGAACGGTCCTGCGCATCGCCCACGCGCAGCTCGAACCACGGCCGCGGCTTGCCGCAGCGGCCCGCCTCGGTCAGGCCCGGACCGGCGCTCAGGGGGCTGGCGATCTCGGTCATGTTGTAGACGGTGTACAGATCCACGCCGAACCGGGTCTTGAACGCCGGCGCGTCCTCGCCAAAGGGCACGATGAACACTTTGCGCAAGGGATGTTCCAGGTCGCGGGGCGACGCCGGCTGCTTGAGCAGGAAGTTGGCCATGACGCCCAGCAGCAGCACGACCGTGCTCTCGGTCTCGCGGATCGCGTCCCAGAATTCGGCGGTGCGGAACTCCGGCACCATCGCGATCGACCCGCCGTAGGCGAGCATCGCATAGACGTACAAGGTGCTGCCGCAATGGAAAATCGGTCCCGCGATCATGCAGCGGTCTTCCGCCGTGATGCAATCAAAGGCATCGGGGCCCATGGTGAATAGCTGCACATAGGACGTCACCACGCCCTTGGACAACCCGGTCGTGCCCGACGTGTACATGATCGACTGCGTGTCCCAGGGCTCGATCGGCGACTCCGTGGCCAGCAGATCGCCGGCGGCCGGCTCGCCGGGCGCGTCCTCCAGCTCGGCAAGCGCCACGCCGGCGGGAACGGAGGGCTCCGCCTCCGCCTCGCCGGTCAACAGCACCCGCGACAACGCGCCCGGCGCCAGCTCCCGCAGACGACCCGCCAATGCCCGGTGCGCCAGCATCAGGGACGCCTGCGCGTTTTCCAGCACATGCTCCAACGGCCTGCCCCGCAACGCGGTATTCAGCGGCACATAGACGGCGCCCAGATAGTTGATGGCGAACCAGCTCGTCAGCAATTCGGGCCCATTGCCCATCCAGCACAGCACCCGGTCGCCCTGACGCACGCCCTCGCGGCGCAGGGTGGCCGCGCGGCGGCGAACCTGGGCCAGCGTCTGCGCATAAGTCCAGGCGGGACCGTTATGAAACCGGACAAAGATTCTATCGGGTATCTTTTTGGCCTGGTTCTCAAGCAAATAGCGTAGTACGCATGCCTGACGGTCCGGCACTCCCGCCTGTGCTTCCTGATTCATCCAACGTCTCCTCGTTTGCTGTTTCGCGTTATTTTTCATGACTTTTCGACTGCCATCCAGGGTCGCCGGATGCGGATTTACCCGCACAAGCCGTCCTGTCCCGGGCTCAGGGCAAGCAATCGTCTTGCGATTTTTTCAACATACTTGGTAGTATATCCACGAATCGCCGCAGCAAGTGGAAGATTCCGGGACGGTTTCCCGGGCTCCGGCCGGCGGAAAAGGACGGCAAATGGACATGATTTCAATCGAGCGCCTGGATGCGGTCGCGGTCGTGCGGTATGACCGTGGCGGCAAGGCGAATGCCCTGAACCTCGCGGCGATCGACGCCTTGACCGACGCCGCGCACCAGCTCGCCCGCGACGACCGCATCCATGCCGTGGTGTTGACCGGCACGCCGGACGTGTTCAGCGCCGGCATCGATTTGAAAGACCCTGGACTGTGGGGCCACGACGATCCCATGGCCACGCAGCGCGCCCTCGCTCGCGGCGAAACCCTGTGCCGCGCCTGGAGCGAGATGCCGCAACTCACGATCGCGGCCATCGACGGCCCGGCGGTAGGCGGCGGCGCCGTGCTGGCGCTGGCCTGCGACTGGCGTGTGCTGGGCGCCAGCGCCTCTGTCCGTCTGCCCGAGGTGCGCCTTGGCATGCCACTGGCCTGGGGCGGCCTGCCAAGGCTGGCCAGCCTGGCGGGACCGGCGCGCGCCAAGCTGGCGCTATTCACCGACATGCGCCTGGACCCCGCGACGGCCCTGCAATGGGGACTGGCCGATGCCCTTGCCCCGGCTGGCGAGGCGCTGCGCACGGCGCTTGAACTCGCCCGCGAGGCCGCTGCATGCCCCGCCCTGGCGCTGCGCCTGACCAAGCGCGCCATCGACGCACAGTTCGACGCCAGCCATCAGGCGCATGCCCAAACCGACCAATTTCTGCTGTGCCATATGTTGTCCATCGACCGCAGCCGGTCAGGCGTTTCCGCCTAACCGGCCGCACCAGCTGGCCGCGACTGGCTGCCGCGCTTGGCCGGCCGCGACTGGCTTGCCATACCCGACCCCCGTCCGGCCGAAACGCCGCCGCTGCACTTCCGATCCGCCTGAGAGCGGACGTAATCCTGGAGGAATGACAAATGAACCGCTTGCTTACCGCCCTGCTCCTTGCCGGGACGTTCACCTTGCCGGCCGCCCACGCGCAGACCGACAAACCCATCCGTATCGGCGTGCTGACCGACCTGTCGGGCATGAACGCCGACCTGTCGGGCCAGGGTTCGGTGGAAGCCGCCCGCATGGCGGTCGAGGACTTCGGCTCCACCGTGCTGGGCCGCAAGATCGAAGTCATCTCCGGTGATCACCAGAACAAGGCCGACGTCGGCTCCGCGACCGCGCGGCGCTGGATCGACCAGGACAACGTCAAAGCCATCGTCGACGTCCCCACCTCGTCCGTCGCGTTGGCCGTGCAGGAGATCACGCGCACCGCGAACATCGCCTTCCTGGCCTCGACGGCGGGCACCTCCGACCTGACCGGCAAGGCCTGCTCGGCGTCCACCGCCCAGTGGACCTATGACACCTATGCGCTGGCCAACGGCACCGGACGCGCGCTCACGGAATCCGGCATCAAGAAGTGGTACTTCCTGACCGCCGACTACGCCTTTGGCCACGCCCTCCAGGCCGATACCGAGAACGCCGTGAAAAACGCAGGCGGTCAGACCCTGGGCGCGGTCAAGCATCCCCGCGCCTCGAATGACTTCTCTTCCTTCCTGTTGCAGGCACAGGCATCGAAGGCCGAGATCGTGGCGCTGGCCAACTCCTCGGGCGACACCACCATGGCCATCAAACAGGCCAACGAGTTCGGCCTGATCAAAAGCGGCCAGAAACTCGCCGGCCTGCTGATGTTCATTACCGACGTCGATGGCGTCGGCCTGGACCAGGCGCAAGGCCTGGTGCTGACCACGGGCTTCTATTGGGACATGGACGACCGCACCCGGGACTGGACCAAGCGCTACGCCGAGCGCATGAAGGGCCGCGTGCCCACGATGGCGCAGGCCGGCGTCTATTCCGCCGTGCTGACGTTCCTGAAGGGCGTGCAGGAAAGCGGAAAGCTGGAAGGCGACGCCGTCATGAAGCAGATCCGCGGCATGAAGATCGACGACATGTTCGCGCGCAACGCCTATCTGCGCGAAGACGGCCGCCTGGTGCACGACATGTACCTGGTGGAAGTCAAAAAGCCGTCCGAATCCAAGGCGCGCTGGGACTACTTCAAGATCCTGCGCACGATCCCCGGCGACAACGCATTCCGGCCGCTGAACGCCGGCGGCTGCCCGCTGGTGGCGGCCAAGTAGCCCCCGCCGTCACACGAAGAACCCCGCGCAATCCCAGCCGGCCCCGCGAAAGCGGCGTCGGCTGTTTTGTTTGCATCAGGGAACCGGCCACCACTCGTGTGTGTCGCCCCTGGCCGGCCCTTCAACTCGCGGCAACGACCAGACGCAAAAAAGCCGGCGTCGCTTTCGCTATTCCGGCTATTGCCATGGTGTCGGGAACACCACCAAAATTTCGACCACATGGAGTGGTCGGGGCGAGAGGATTCGAACCTCCGACTCCTGCGTCCCGAACGCAGTACTCTACCAGGCTGAGCTACGCCCCGAGTCTTAGTTACTACCTTAGTTACTACTGCTACTACTTCGACTCTTACTACTACCAACCTGACGGCGCTCAGTGCTGCCAGATTCTGCTGCTGATTCTCTTCGCGGCTTTCTTCACTTTCACTATCGGCTCATCCGATCTCTCGGAACCGCCTTCGGTGATCATGTGTCAGTGATCAAGCTTTTTTCAGTGACTTTCCCGCTGCCTTTCGGCTAACGATCTCTATTCACCGCGAAAGCGCAGAATTCTAACAGAGAATTTTGAAAAGGGGAAATGGGGTAGATCGACAGGGCTTTGCGGGCGCGATCGGCCTCGGCCACGGCGGCCTGGCGGGCATGCTCCAGCGCGTCGGTGGCCTGAATGGCGGCGGCCACGGCGGCGAAGTCGGCGTCGCCCGTCTTGATGGCGTCGCGGATCAGTTGCTGCTGTGCCGGCGTGCCCACTTCCATGACGCGGATCAGCGGGAGGGTGGGCTTGCCTTCGCGCAGGTCGTCGCCCACGTTCTTGCCCAGGGCTGCGGCGTCGCCGCTGTAATCCAGCACGTCGTCGACCAGTTGGAACGCGGTGCCCACATGGCGGCCATAGGCGGCGGCGGCGGCTTCCTGTTCCGGGGTGGCGCCCGCCAGCACCGCGCCCACCTGGGCGGCGGCCTCGAACAGCTTGGCGGTCTTGTAGCGCACGACCTGCAGGTAGCGTTCTTGCGAGACGTCGGGGTCGTGCACGTTCAAGAGTTGCAGGACCTCGCCTTCGGCGATCACCGTGGTGGCTTCGGACAGGATGCTCATGATGCGCATCGAGTCGGCCTCGACCATCATCTCGAACGAGCGGGAATACAGGTAGTCGCCCACCAGCACGCTGGCCGCGTTGCCGAACACGGCATTGGCGGTTTCACGGCCGCGGCGCAGATCGGACTCGTCGACGACGTCGTCGTGCAGCAGCGTGGCCGTGTGGATGAATTCCACCACGGCGGCCAGCAACTGGTGATGCGTGCCCTCGTACCCGAGCGCGCGTGCCACCATCAGCACCATGGCCGGGCGCATGCGCTTGCCGCCCGCCCCAATGATGTAGTCGCCGATCGTGCGGATCAGGACGACATCGGAATTCAGCCGCTCGCGGATAACCGCATCGACGGCTTTCATATCGTCAGCAATGGGGGCAATGAGCGCGGGGAGATTCAAGACGTATCCGACAAGTGTGAAGCGAGCCGCGTGACGGCTCTTACCGCTGGGCCCGCCAGCGGAGGCGGGGGATTCGACCACGGATTATACGGGGAGTGCACGGGGAAATCCGGGCGCGGCCGGAATCGGCGGCGCCCGGTCTGGCGCGGCGTGCCCGCGCCGCCCTTCCGGCCGGATCAGCGCCCGCGCGGCAGCAGGCCGCGCGCGGCCAGATTGGCGTACAGCGCACGCACGCCGAATGTCCAGGGCGGGATTTCCGTGGCGAGCTGGACGTCGTTCACGAGCGCGCCCAGGCGCTCGGACGCGATCACGACGCGATCGCCCAGGCGGTGGGTGAAGCCGGTGCCGGGACCGTTGCGGTCCTGGCTGGGCGAAAACATGGTGCCCAGGAACAGCATGAAGCCGTCGGGGTACTGATGATGCGCGCCGCAGGTCTGGCGCACCAGATCCAGCGGGTCCCGGCTGATTTCGCGCATGTGGCTCACGCCATCCAGTTCGAACCCGTCGGGGCCTTCGATGCGCAGCGACACGTCGGCCTGCCGCACGCTGTCCATATTGAAATCGCCGTCGAACAGCCGGATGAACGGGCCAATCGCGCAAGACCCGTTGTTGTCCTTGGCCTTGGTCAGCAGCAAGGCGCTGCGGCCCTCTATGTCGCGCAGGTTGACATCGTTGCCCAGGGTGGCGCCCACAACTTCGCCCCGGCTGTCGACCGCCAACACGATCTCGGGCTCGGGGTTGTTCCACTGGGATTCCGGGAGCACGCCGATCCGCTCGCCGAAGCCCACCGACGCCATGGGCGGCGTCTTGGAGAAGACCTCCGCGTCGGGGCCGATGCCCACTTCCAGGTATTGCGACCATTGGCCGCGTTCAAGCAGTTCCGCCTTCAGCTTGGCCGCTTCGGGCGAGCCCGGCCGCAGGCGCGACAGGTCGGAGCCGACCAGCGCCTGCATCCGCACGCGGATCTCGTCGGCGCGGGTAGCGTCGCCGCCGGCCTGCTCCTCGATCATGCGCTCCAGCAGGCTGATGGCGAAGGTGACGCCGGCCGCCTTGACGGGTTGCAGATCGCAGGGGGCCAACAGGCGCAGGCCGCCTTTGCCTTGCAAGGCCGCGGCCATCAAGGTCCGTGCATCGCCCAGCGATTCTCCTTCGGCGCGTGCCGCGAGCGCCACGCGGTCGGGACGGTCCAGCAGGTCCGACACCGTGGGGACGACGGCCGTGATGTCGATCACCTGACCTTCGCGCACCACGACGACGCTGGGCCCATCCGCCGGCGCCGGACGCCATACGCGCCCCACCAGCAGCGCCTTCGACAGATCGGAAGGCAATGTGTTGTCTTGGTTCATTGGTCTCCACCTTTAATGCCTTGTGTGCCGCATTCCAATACGGTGCAAAGCAGTCTAGGGGACTTCATTTATCATGTCCAACATAATGACTTGACGTCCAATATATTGGAATCTACGCCCACATGGCCAATGACTACGACGTTCCCGCCATCCGCCGCACCCACGACATCCTGCGGGTTCTGGCAAACCGCCGCACCCCTGTCAAAGCCGCGGAACTGGCCCAAATCTGCCAGCTCGCCAAGAGCACGCTGTATCTGTTGCTGGACTGCCTCGAGCAACGCCGCTGGATCGAACGCCGGGACGGCGGCTACATCGTCGGGCTGGAACTCATGGCCCTGGGCTTTGCCTATCTGCGCCAAGATGGCCTGCAGGCCGCCTTCCAGCAGACGGCGAGCGCGTTCGTTGCGCGCAGCAACGAAGTCGTGCAATTGGCGGTGCTGGACGGGTTCGACGTGGTCTATCTTGCCCGCGAGGACGCGCGCCGTCCGGTCAGGCTGGTGTCGGACCTGGGCTTGCGCCTGCCCGCGCACGCCTGCGCGCTGGGCAAGGCGCTGCTCGCCAGCCTGTCGCCCGACGAGCTGCACGCCTGCCTGCCCGCCGCCCTGCCCCGCGTCACCGACCGCACGATCGCCGACATGGCCGCGCTCAACCGCGAGCTGGACGATGTGCGCCGCTCGGGCCTTGCCCAGGATCTGGAAGAAGTCGCCACCGGCCTGGTCTGCTACGCGGCCTACGTGGGCGTGACGGCGTTGGGCAAGCGGGTCGCGGTCAGCACTTCCATCCCCACCGACCGGCTGGACGACGCCCGCCGGCTCGAGTTGCAGGAGGGCATCCGCCGGGTGGCCCGCGACCTGGCGCTACGGGTCCTGCCGGCCGCCTGAAGCCTCCGCGCCACACCTAAGCCCTTAGCCTGCAACGGCTTTTTGACTTTCTGAAATCTCCGGGCTAATATCTCGGATTCGGTCAGCAATGCCCGAATTACGTCGGTTGTTTACGTTAACCCTCTGGGTTCAGAGTTTTCCACGTCTTGCCTTGCAGGCATCCACCTCCAGGCATCCAAAGACACCGGACTCTTCCAGTAGCGGCAATCCCGTCCAGCAGGGCGGGCAGCGTAAATGAACCCATTTACCTATTTAAGGAACACCCCATGTACGCGGTCGTAAAAACCGGTGGCAAGCAGTATCGCGTTGCCGCTGGCGAAAAACTCAAGATAGAACAGATACCGGCAGACATTGGGCAAGAAATCACCCTGGACCAAGTGCTGTCCGTGGGCGAAGGCGACCAACTGAAAGTTGGCACGCCCCTCGTCTCCGGCGCTGTGGTCAAGGCAACGGTTCTTGCGCAAGGCCGCCACGACAAGGTCAAGATCTTCAAGATGCGCCGTCGCAAGCACTATCAGAAGCATCAGGGCCACCGTCAGAACTACACCGAAATCCGCATCGAAGCCATCACGGCTTAAGAAGCGACTCGGTACCACTTAGCAGGAGCTAAACATGGCACAGAAAAAGGGCGGCGGCTCTACGCGGAACGGACGCGACTCAGAATCAAAGCGTCTGGGCGTCAAGACTTTTGGCGGTGAACTGATTCCCGCTGGTTCGATCATCGTGCGTCAGCGCGGTACTCGCTTCCACCCCGGCGTGAACGTCGGCATGGGCAAGGACCACACCCTGTTCGCGCTGGTCGACGGCAAGGTTCAATTCGGCTTCAAGGGCGCATTGAACAAGCAGACCGTTTCGATCATCGCTGCCGAGTAATCGGATAGCGAGCCTGCAGTTTGCGGGTCCGCGGACACCAAGTCCACGGACCAGCAAGCTCAGCAACGCGGTTCGCCGCGTTCTCGAACGGCAAAAGCCCTGTCGCATGCGGCAGGGCTTTTTTGTTTCAAGGCAGAATGGCCAGTAATCTGTAGCCACTGCCCTCCCGGCGGCGCCCGAAGCCTGCGGCGCGGCCCTCACTTATCTACACGCGCATACACCATGAAATTCGTAGACGAAGCCACCATTGAAGTGGTCGCCGGCAAAGGCGGCAATGGCGTGGCGAGCTTTCGCCGCGAAAAATTCATCCCCAAGGGCGGCCCGGACGGCGGCGACGGCGGACGCGGCGGCACCATCTATGCGGTGGCCGATCGCAACATCAATACGCTGATCGACTTCCGCTACGCGCGCCTGCACCGCGCCAAGGGCGGCGAGAACGGCCGCGGCTCCGACCAGTACGGCGCGGCCGCTCCGGACATCACCCTGCGCGTGCCGGTGGGCACGATCATCCATGACGCCGAAACCGGCGAAGTCCTGTTCGACCTGAACACGCACGAACAGAAAGTCGTGCTGGCGGCCGGCGGCCAGGGCGGCATGGGCAACATCCACTTCAAGTCCAGCTTGAACCGCGCGCCCCGCCAGTGGACGCCCGGCAAGGAAGGCGAACACCGCTACCTGCGCATGGAACTGAAGGTGCTGGCCGACGTGGGCCTGCTGGGCCTGCCCAACGCCGGCAAGTCCACGCTGATCACGCGCATCTCCAATGCGAAGCCGAAGATCGCGGACTACCCCTTCACCACGCTGCACCCCAACCTGGGCGTCGTGCGCACCTCGCCGTCGCGCAGCTTCGTGGTGGCCGATATTCCCGGTCTGATCGAAGGCGCCTCCGAAGGCGCCGGCCTGGGCCACCTGTTCCTGCGCCATCTGGCGCGCACCCGCGTGCTGCTGCATCTGGTGGACGTGTCCACGCCGGATCCGGATGCCGACCCTGTCGAGCAGGCCGTCATCGACGCGCGCGCCATCGTTGAAGAACTGCGCCGCTACGATCCCGAACTGGCCGCCAAGCCGCGCTGGCTGATCCTGAACAAGCTGGACATGGTGCCCGACCCCGAGGATACCCAGCGCCGCTTTCTGGAACTCTACGACTGGAAGGGGCCGGTCTTCGGCATTTCCGGCCTGTCGGGCGAGGGTACGCAAGACCTGCTCTACGCGCTGCAGGATTACCTGGACGCCGAACGCGAAAAGGAACACCTGTCGCAGGATCAGGCCGACGGCTCCTATGTGGCGCCAGACCCCCGCTTCGATGACACGCGCACGGATGCCGACAAGCCCGCCGCGCCGCGCGGCGGCGACGAATAAGCCATAATCGCAGTCCCTACGATTACGTCTTTTCCTGCCGCAGCCGGCCCCCATCATGTCTGCTGAATCACCTGCCGTTTCCGTCGTCACCAACGCCCAGCGCCTCGTTGCCAAAGTCGGCTCGTCGCTGGTCACCAACGAAGGCCGTGGCCTGGACCGCGCCGCCGTGGCGCACTGGGCCGCGCAGATCGCCGCGCTGCACAAGCAGGGCAAGCAGGTCGTGCTGGTTTCCAGCGGCGCCATCGCCGAGGGCATGGCCCGGCTGGGTTGGCGCAAGCGCCCGTCCGTCATGCACGAGCTGCAAGCCGCGGCGGCCGTGGGCCAGATGGGACTGTGCCAGGCCTATGAAGCGGCGTTCGCCGAGTACGGCCTGCGCACCGCGCAGATCCTGCTGACCCACGAAGACCTGGCCGACCGCCACCGCTACCTGAATGCGCGCAGCACGCTGTTCGCGCTGCTGCGCCTGGGCGTGGTTCCGATCGTGAATGAAAACGACACGGTGGTCACCGACGAAATCCGGCTGGGCGACAACGACACGCTGGGCGCGCTGGTCACCAACCTGATCGAAGCCGATACGCTGATCATCCTGACGGATCAGCGCGGCCTGTACGAATCCGATCCCCGCAAGAACCCCGACGCCAAGTTCATGTCGCACGCCCAGGCCGGCGATCCCGCCCTGGAAGCCATGGCGGGCGGCGCGGGCAGCGGCATCGGCACCGGCGGCATGCTCACGAAGGTACTGGCGGCCAAGCGCGCGGCGCACAGCGGCGCGCACACCGTCATCGCATCGGGCCACGAACGCAATGTGCTGACGCGGCTGGCTCAGGGCGAGTGCATCGGCAGCGAACTGCGCGCCGTCCTGCCGGTCTGGTCCGCACGCAAGCAATGGCTGGCCGACCATCTGCGGCTGCGCGGGCGCGTGGTGCTCGATGACGGCGCGGTGCAGGCGCTGCTGCGCGAAGGCAAGAGCCTGCTGCCCATCGGCGTCATGGAAGTGGAAGGCGAGTTCGGCCGCGGCGACGTGGTGGCCTGCGTGGATAGCGAAGGGCGTGAGTGCGCTCGCGGCCTGATCAATTATTCGTCGGTGGACACGCGCCGCATCCTGCGTCAGCCTTCGTCGCAGATCGCGCGCATCCTGGGCAGCATGACAGAACCCGAGCTCATGCACCGCGACAACCTGGTCGTGCTTTAGGACTTGTCCGGCCAGGGCTGCACCGTGGCGACGCCGTGCGGCATCAGGATGTACCCCCAGCCGCGCACCGCGAGCACCGGCAGTTCCATGTTGAAGCGCCGCGCCTTGCTGCGCAGCCGCGACACGACCACGTCCACGCGCCGCGCCCCGTCCAGGGGGTTACGCGCATCGCCAGGAAAGAAGCGCTCTCGGTGCAGGCATTGCCCCGGCGCATTGAGCAGCCGGACAAAAAACGCACGTTCGCGCGCGGTCAGGGGCAGGCGTTCACCGGCGGGGCCGGCCAGCACGCGTTCGGGCGTGTCGACGCGCCACAAGCCTGCGCCGCGTCGCGCGCGCCGGTACAGGCTGCGCAACAGGGCATCCCATTCCAATGATTCCATGCCGCCCGGCGCGCAGGCGTCGACACCGGCATCCAGGGCCGCGGCGCGTTCAACGGCGGTGACGCCGCACGCCTGCCAGACCAAGGCGGCGCCTGGTGCCGCGCGGCGCAGGGACGCGACCAGCTCGGGCATGCCCGCGCTTGCGCCGCGCAGCACCAGGGCGTCCGCGACCTGAGTCGACAATTGCTCCCGCAGTGCCATCGGGGAATCGAAGACACGAACCTGCCACCGCATCCGACGCAACGCAGCGGCGGGGTTGGTGCCCGTCATTTCGTCGAGTTGCACGACGAAGACGCTGCCACGTTCCTGCATTGCGCAGCCCTCCACACATATCACCTAGGTAATGTTTATAACTACCAAAGTGCCCGATCCGCAAGCTTCAATCGCCTTGTGAAAACATTCTCAGACCGACTGAAGCATGCACGTCTCTTGCGTGGTCACACGCAGAAGGCGCTTGCCCGTTTAGTGCGCATTTCGCAAAGTGCAATCGGCAGCTACGAAAGTGGTTTGCGGCATTCCAGCCGCTCCGCCCGAAAACTGGCGCAGGTTCTGAAAATCGAGGTCGAATGGCTCGAGACCGGCAAGGGTCCCATGGAGCTGCCCATGGACGGCTACGACCTGAGCAACACGCTGCCCGCCTCGGGCGTGGCCGAGTCCACGCCGCGTCCGGGAGGCCGGCAGCGCCCCATGGCGCCCTGGCCCTACCCGAACATCTCGCCCTCGCAGTTTGAATCGCTCACGCCCGACGATCGCATGATGCTCGAGGCGCTGACACAGACCTTCATCGAAACGGCGCTGCTTCGCCGTGGCATCAAGCCGCGCGGACGCAAGATCGGCTGATTCCGAAGGAAAAGCCCCTTTTCACGCGCTGCCCCCGGACGTTGCCGTTGCTGCCTTGCGGCGGCCGGACATAAGAAAGCCGCGGTCGATACGACCGCGGCTTTTTCATTGCCGGACGAATCAGGGCTTGGGAGCGGGCGCCGGAGCCGGAGCCGTGCCGCCTGCAGGCGCGGCCGCCGCGTCGCCGCGGATCTTGGCGGCGATCTCGGAAGCGGCCTGGGCCGACGGCACGCCAAAGGCCAGGACACCGCGATTCAGCGGCTCGCCGATAAGCGGCGCGGCGACGAGTTCCTGATCGATGACCAATGCCAGCACGCTGCCGACATTGTTGGTGCTGACGCTGGTGAGCTTGCGCGTGCCGGCTTCGGAGAAGCGCAGACCCACGAAGTTCTGGCCTTGGCGGTCGACGAGGGCGGCGGCGTCGGTAAGATCGGCGCGCGTCAGGACCGGCGTTTCCTGAAGATAGAGCTTGCCATCGGGCAGGCTGAGTTCACGCAGGCCAGGACCAGGCTCACGCTTGGCCAGATAGAAATCCACCCGCGATGCGGTAGCGGTGGCCGCGGATTGCTGGCCGGCTTCGGGGGTGGTCGTGGCGCCGGACTTAGTCGGGGCGGTCTTGCAACCCGCTAGCGCCAACGTCACGACAATCAAGGCGGGCGCCAATGTGCGTAGATTCAGTTGCATGCTCGTTTCCTTCTTGAATGGACTGATGCCGGACGGTAAGACACTAAGACTGTACACGCGGCGTGTAGCAAAAAGTGTACCGAACCTGCATGACGCCGTCTGTCCAGTCTGAATCCAAATGTAATGCAGTAATACGAGCCCTGCCCTGGGCTGTGCCCCATGAGCCGGCGCGGCCTTCGCACCGCGCCATGATCAGGACATGATCCGGCCAAGACCCAGCCCAGAACCCAGCCATTGGAATGCCGGTCAGTTGAGGCTCTATACTTCGCTTTCGCGCAGGGGTACTCGTCCCGCTTTCAGGGCGGCGACGTGTTGAGAGAGTCCCTTCGTACCAGTACGGATAATGCCGATGCTGGGAGCCGTATTCCCGCCACGCGTCCTCGCACGCCTGGCGGGAGTCCATTCCCGATCGGCTCCAACCACTCGCTTGGAGCTTTCAATGAACGCCAATCCCAAATTCCTGGCCGCTACCGCCGAAGTCGACGCGGCGGCCGTCGCACCGCTGCCCAAATCCCGCCGCGTGTATGAAATCGGCTCGCGCCCCGACATCCGCGTGCCGTTCCGGGAGATCGAGCAGGACGATACGCCGACGATGTTCGGCGGGGAAAAGAATCCGCCACTGACCGTCTATGACTGCAGCGGCCCCTACACCGACCCCGAGGTACGAATCGATATCCGTCGCGGCCTGCCCGAATTGCGCCGCGCGTGGATCGAGGAGCGCGGCGATACGGAAGTGCTGTCGGGCCCGACCAGCGACTACGGCAAGGAACGCCTGACCGATCCCAAGCTGACGGCGATGCGCTTTGACCTGCAGCGGCCGCCGCGCCGCGCCACGTCCGGCGCCAATGTCTCGCAGATGCATTACGCGCGCCGGGGCATCATCACGCCGGAAATGGAGTACGTGGCGATCCGCGAGAGCCTGCGCCGCGAGCACTATCTGCAAACGCTGCGCGACAGCGGTCCCGACGGCGAGAAGATGGTCAAGCGCCTGTTGCGCCAGCACCCGGGCCAGTCGTTCGGCGCGGCCATTCCGGCCGCCATCACCCCCGAGTTCGTGCGAGACGAGATCGCGCGCGGCCGCGCCATCATTCCGGCCAACATCAACCACCCCGAAGTGGAGCCGATGGCCATCGGCCGCAATTTCCTGGTTAAGATCAACGCCAACATCGGCAATTCCGCGGTCAGTTCGGGCATTGGCGAGGAAGTGGAAAAGATGACCTGGGCGATCCGCTGGGGCGGCGACACGGTGATGGATCTGTCTACCGGCAAGCACATCCACGAAACCCGCGAATGGATCATCCGCAATTCGCCCGTGCCGATCGGCACGGTGCCGATCTATCAGGCGCTGGAGAAGGTGGACGGCAAGGCCGAGGACCTGACCTGGGAGATCTTCCGCGACACGCTCATCGAGCAGGCCGAGCAAGGCGTGGACTATTTCACGATCCATGCGGGCGTGCGCCTGCCGTTCATTCCGATGACGGCCGATCGCATGACGGGCATTGTGTCGCGCGGCGGTTCGATCATGGCCAAGTGGTGTCTGGCGCACCACAAGGAGAGCTTCCTGTACGAGCGCTTCGAAGAGATCTGCGAAATCATGAAGGCCTACGACGTCAGCTTCTCGCTGGGCGACGGCCTGCGTCCGGGTTCGGGCTATGACGCCAACGACGAGGCGCAATTCGCTGAACTGAAGACGCTGGGCGAACTGACCCAGGTGGCCTGGAAGCACGATGTACAGGTGATGATCGAAGGCCCCGGCCATGTGCCGATGCAGATGATCAAGGAGAACATGGAGCTGCAGCTTGAGCATTGCCACGAGGCGCCGTTCTATACGCTGGGGCCCCTGACGACCGACATCGCGCCGGGCTATGACCACATCACGTCGGGCATCGGCGCGGCGCTGATCGGCTGGTACGGCACCGCGATGCTCTGTTATGTGACGCCCAAGGAGCACCTTGGCCTGCCGAACAAGAAGGACGTGAAGGACGGGATCATTACGTACAAGATCGCGGCGCACGCAGCCGATCTGGCCAAGGGTCATCCGGGCGCGGCGATCCGCGACAACGCGCTGTCGAAGGCGCGTTTCGAATTCCGCTGGGACGATCAGTTCAACCTGGGCCTGGATCCGGATACCGCGAAGGAATTCCACGACGAGACGCTGCCGAAGGACTCGATGAAGGTGGCGCACTTCTGCTCGATGTGCGGTCCGCATTTCTGCAGCATGAAGATCACGCAGGATGTGCGGGATTATGCGGCGGCTCAGGGGGTTAGCGAGAAGGAGGCCTTGCAGAAGGGGATGCAGGAGAAGTCGGTGGAGTTCGTGAAGAAGGGGGCTGAGGTTTATCAGCGGCAGTGAGATTTGTTTGGTTTGTTTTTTGTGGCGGGTTAGGGAGTTCTTAAGACGCCTGGCGTGGCGGCTGCCTTCGGATTCCCTCGGGCTTATCTGACGCCCCGCACCCCCAGGCCCCCGCCACGCCAGGCTTTTTTGGTTTCAGCTTCACGGACGCTGGGGCGAGTTGGGTTCTTCAGGTTCTCACCCACGGTGGGGGGTAGAGGAATATCTTGCGGTGCCCGCCCCCGGCCGGCCGCGCCGGCGGCCTTGGGGGGCTTACGCTTTGTCTTGCGTCGCGACGGTGTCGCTTCGCGTGTGGCTGCTCTGTGGCTGGGTTCTTGCCACGATTTTTTCGCTTGCGAAAGATCTTGCGTTGCTTGCCCCTGGTCGGCCGCGCGGGCGGCCTCGGGGGCTTTGGCGGTGTTTTGCGTCGCGATGATGACGCTTCGCGGGTGGCTGCGGAAGATCCGGGTTCTTACCCAAATCTACGCAGCCTCACGCGTCTCGCCATCGGTGCCGCTACACATGGATCAGACCTCGTCACGAGGTGCCTGACACCTGAGCCGCCACTAATCATCACTTGAACCCCGGCGCCCGATGGGCGGCGCGCGCGAGAGAATTTGCAGGAGCAAGCGGCTCGCCATCGCGCGCCGCCCATCACCGCCCCTCCCCCAACGGCGAGCACCCTTAGCAAACCGCCCACCGCATTCGCGAAAGCGAACACCCCCTCGACGCCCCAATGCCATATGCCGATTGCTGCCGCCCGCGCGGCTGCAATCGGCGTCCCCGCAGATTTCATTCCCTGACCACAGCTCTTGTAGCGCAACAAACCAAGAACCTCGTAGCCCGGCGGCGCGGGCGCCGTGGTTGCGAGCAACCTCGATGCGCCCGAGGGAATCCG
>RCUP01000129.1_pt1 | contig 76924 bp, 53 predicted proteins | sample 2166341 | NCBI WGS metagenome assembly RCUP01 (sample SAMN09932325, study PRJNA488358) | compost metagenome | isolation source: compost soil in succinonitrile-enriched | place: Germany: Experimental Botanical Garden | reverse complement strand
CGGCGTCCCAGCGCCGAGGCATGGGCCGCATGGCCGCAAACATCGACGCCGTGCCGCGGCGCAGTTGAACGCCCGGCGCCGTCTCGACTTGTGCCAAGCCGTCCAACCTGGCTTTCAGGCCCTGGAAGATGGTGACCGTTTCGTCCGGCTTGTCCGCGAACGACCAAGGACCGACAGTGTCCACCGCTGAGTCCGCCATGGGTCCGATGACGGCGATCCGTCGATGCACCCCGGCTTGCAACGGCAGGACGCCGTCCCTGTTTTGCAGCAGAACCATCGCCTGTTCCGCCGCCTGCCGGGCCAGAACCCGATGCTCCGGCGACTGCAGGACGGCTTCGCTTCTCGAGGCGTCGACGTAGGGATTCTCGAACAGGCCCATCCTGATCTTGGCGATCAGAACGCGACGCGCAGCCCGGTCCACGACCGCTTCGTCCAGACGCCCCTCACGGACGGCCGCGACCAGGTTGTCGAAGGCGCCGGCGCCTAGGGACATCTCCATGTCATTGCCCGCGCGGATGGAACGCACGGCGGCGTCGGTCGCGTCCATGGCGAAGTGCTGGGGGATCAGACTCCGCACGGCGTTGGCGTCCGAGACGACGAAACCGTCAAACCCGAGTTCCTGGCGCAGCAAACCGTTCAGCAGGCCGTCGTTGGCGACTGCTGGAACGTCGTTCAATTCCATATAGGCGCTCATGACATTGGCGGCGCCGGCTTCGATCGCGGCGATGAAAGGCGGCAGATAGAGGTTGTAGAGCTGGGCGTCCGACAGGTTCACGCTGTCATAGTCGCGCCCGCCCTCGGACGCGCCATAGCCCAGGAAATGCTTGGGTCCGGCCAGAAGGCGATCCGGCTGGCCGATGGTCTCGCCCTGGAAACCGCGCACCTGGGCCCGTGCCAGAACCGAGGCCAGATAGGGGTCTTCGCCCGGTCCCTCGACGATACGCCCCCAGCGCGGATCGCGCGTCAGGTCCAACATGGGAGCAAAGGTCCAGTGGATGCCGACCGCACGGGCTTCGCGCGCCGCCACGACCTGGGACCGCTCGACCAGGTCCGGGTTCCAGGTCGCCGCCATCGCCAATGGAACAGGAAAGATAGTGCGCAGGCCGTGCACCACGTCATAGCCGAACAGCAGCGGTATCCCCAGCCGGGTCTCCTCGACCGCCATCTTCTGAAGCCGGTTGGCGACAACCGGGTCGCGTACGAACAGCAGCGAGCCTACGGAGCCCTCGCGCACCCGCGTCTCGACCAAGGCGGCGCTGCCGAGCACGAACTGCTGGCTGACCTGCCCCACCTTTTCTTGCAGCGTCATATGCGCGATCAGGGCGTCGGCGCGGGCTTCGGGCGATGGAACCTCGGCAGGCGCCGGCGGCGTCGCTTCGGCCGCCACAGAGGTTCCGCCGAGCAGGACCACGCCGATCAGCAGGCGTTGCAGAAATCTCATCGGCATCAGAACACCCGATAAAAAACGGCCGATGCGGACGCTGATCCGCATCGGCCAGTAACAAGCAGGGCGACCCGGGAGAGCCGCCCGGCTCAGGATCAGAAGGTCTTGCGAACGCCGACCGAGACCATGCGCCCCAGGGTGGAGCCGTTCGCCGTCCCCCCGGCCGCGTTGTAGAAAGGCGGTTCCTCGTCGAAGATGTTGTCGATGTTCAACGTCAGCGAGGTGTCGCGGAAGGCGCCGCCCAGACCGAGGTCATAGGCGCCGAACAGATTGATGCTGGTGAAGCTGTCGACCTTGGTCTGGCCGACGACATTGGTCACGTCCGCCGAGGAACTGTGATTGACCGTCAGTTCACCGATAAACTGGCCGTAGACGAGGCCCGCCGACCCAACCAGCGAGTAACGGCTGGCGCCGTTGTCGAACTCGTCGGTCTTGGGCGCGCCGGCGATGGCGCGGCTCTCGCGGTTCAGATTATAGGTCCCGGCCAGACCGACACGCCACAGGCCGAATGAGGCCGGGCGAGTATATTGAAGATCGAAATCGATGCCATCGACGTCAAGCGTGCCCAGGTTGTTGCGGCGCGCATCAATGAAGACCGCCGGGGTCAGGAAACCCGCATAGAGCGCTGCGATGCTGGGCGCGCCGTCCACGGCCAGACCCGCCGTCAGGGCGGTCGCCTGGGCCAGGGTCGGGTTCAGTACGTAAAAGGGCTTGTAGGCCGGATCGGCGTAGAAGGGCGCGCCGCGCAGGAAGGGCGCCAGGCCGATGGCGTCCTGGAAGGCCACGTTGAAATAGGTGACACTGGCGCTGAAGCCCTGCAGCGCACCGTCCGGCCGCCAGTCGGCGCCCAGCGACCAGGTGTCCGCCGTCTCGGGCTTCAGATTGGGGTTGCCCCCAGCCAGGATCATGGTCGGACGGAACAGGTCGGTGATGGGGGCGCCCGCGGGCAGCCAGGGGCTGGCGCCGATGACCTGAACCCGCGTGTCCACGCCATTGCCCATGTCCGACAGACTGGGCGCATGGAAGGAGGTGCCCCAGTTTCCGCGGAACGTCAGCGTCGAGATCGGGCGATAGTTGAAGCCTATCTTCGGATTGGTCGTGTCGCCCACGTCGCTGTAATCGTCGTAGCGCACCGAGGCTGACAGATCGAACGAGCCATAGGCCGGGCTGTCGAACAGGGGCGCCAGAACCTCGGCGAAGACCGAGGTCACGTGGCGCTTGTCCGAGGCATGGGTCAGGTTCAGAGCGGACGGCGCGCCGGTCCCCTGCTGCGCCTTGATGGTTTCCTCGTGATACTCGGCGCCGACGGCCAGCTTCACGTCGCCGGCAGGCAAGGCGAACAGGGCGCCATCGACGACGGCCCGCGCTTCGCGGATCTCCTGCGTCGCATGGCCGTAGCTCTGGAAGTCGATGATCCTCTTCAGCACGTCGGCGTTGGTCGCACCGACATCATAGGGGTTCAGCGCGGTCGCCGTCGTCATGCCGGCCAGGGCCGCCGCCTCGGCCGCCGTATTGATCTGCCAGGTACGGACCAGGTTGGTGCTGCGCCCCCAGTTGAGCGAGCCCTTCAGGCGCCAATCGTCGTTGAGCTGATAGGTCAGCGACGGCGTCACTCCGGCCGAGGTGAAGCGGCTGGTGTTCTTGGGCGCCGCCGCACCCCAGGCCTCGGAATAGTTGAAGGTGACGTTGTGACCCAGTTCCGCGCCTATCGGACGGAAGTAGGGGTTCATGACGGTGATCAGGCCCCCGCCGCGAATGCCCGTCCCCTCCGCCGAGGACATGCCGCGACGACCGGTTTCACGCTGTGAGTAGTAGGCCGTGGCGTCAAACGACAGGCGATCGCTCAAGTCATGCGAGATCGTGGCGAACAGGCTGTGGCGCTGCTCTTCCGGATAGAAGTCGATGGCCTTGGATTCATCGCACAGATTGGTCCCCGGCGTGCGCCCCGGCAGCACATAGTCCACGCCGGGCAGCAAGGGCGAGAAGGGGTTGGGCGTAGTGATCGTGCCCGGCGAACAGGCCTTGGACCGGAAATCACTCCCACCCTGTGCGCGCAGATCCTGGGTGAAGTAGTCGCGATCCGCGCCTGCGATATTGCTGTGCTCGGCATAGGCGTAGGAGATGATGGCCGAGCCGCCGCTCCAGACCTTGCCCGCCGTCAGGTTCAGATCGAACTGGTCGTAGCCGTCGGCCACGCCGTAGCGGCCGGTGACCTCGACGCCGTCGAACCGCTTGCGCGTGATGAAGTTGACCACGCCGCCGATGGCGTCCGAACCATAGATGGACGACCCGCCGTCCGGGATCACCTCGACGCGCTCCAGCACGCCGGGCGGAATGACAGAGGGATCGGGCGAGGTCTGCAGAATGCCGGCGCCGACCATGCGGTTGCCGTTCAGCAGCACCAGGGTTGTCGAGCCGCCCGAGGCGCCCAGGTTGCGGATATTCGGCCGATTAATCGGCAAGGCGATGGTGCCGCCGGGCTGGGGCGCGCTGTTGAAGGCGTTGGAGATCTGGGGAATGCGGGCCAGCAGGTCGTTCGATGAGGCGGCCCCTGTGGCGATCACCGCCTCGCGCGCCATGCTGACGACATTGGTTCCGGTCGGCGCGACCCCGCGCAGCAGGGTGCCGGTGACGACCACGTCGTCCACCTGGGACGTCGTCTCGGCGTCCGAGGTCGTCGGCTGCGTCGCGGTCTGGGCCGAAGCCGCATGTGCGGCCGACAGGCCGAGCAGGACCATCGCGGTGGTCGCCAACAGCCTCGTGTTCAAGGATGCATTTCGCATGTGTTTTCCCCCAGACCTGACCGGCCTGACCGCCCTGAGCGGATGGTTCCTGGACAGGCGGCTGACGGAATCGCCAGACGCCTTGGCACTCCCGGCGACGGTTGATCCATCGTCCCAGATTATGAGCAGAGGTTCCGCTACTTCAAAAATTTCGTCAAGATTTATTTGAGCGTTTGCATAACCAAATTTCATCAGGCTAGGCTGAGAGCCTCCAAACGCCCCTTCTTTCACCCGCTGCCCGGCCGCGAGGTTTGCTCCTGATGCCCTCCCCCTTCCCTCGCCTCGCCCTACTGGTCGCCATCACAGCCGCCTTCGCCTTTCCGGCGGCGGCACAGACCTTCGACGTCTGGCCCGGCGCGGCGCCAGGCTCAGAGCATGCCGCTCAGGTCGAGGCGGTCAGCCCCTTCCCCGGCGGTCGTTTCGACGTCGTGCGGAACGTGACCCGGCCGACGCTCGAGGTCTTCAGGCCGGCGCCCGGCACGGCGACCGGCGCGGCTGTCGTCATCGCCCCCGGCGGCGGATTCCGTTACCTGACGATGCAGGCCGAAGGTCGCGATGTCGCCCAGGCCCTGGCCGCCCACGGCGTCACCGCCTTCGTCCTCAAATACCGCACGCTGGAGACCCCAGCCGATGACCGGGCCCACTGGCGCGACTTCTTCCTCTTCATGGCCGAGGCGGCGCGCAGCAATGGCGCATTCAATCTCGACGACGCCTCCGCGCTCGGCGTCGCCGACGGCCTGCAAGCGCTCAAGGTCGTGCGCGAACGCGCAGTCGACTGGGACGTCAACCCCGACCAGGTCGGCATGATCGGCTTCTCGGCCGGGGCGCGGGTCACGGCGGGCGCCCTGCTGTCGTCCGATCCCGCCGCCCGCCCGGCCTTCGCCGGCCTGATCTATGGCGCCAGCTTCAACGACGCCCCCCTGCCCGCCGACCTGCCGCCGGTCTTCCTGGCCGTGGCCGGCGACGACAAGCTGGCCGCGCCGACAGTGCTCAACTTCTATCAGGCCGCCATCCGGAACGGAGCCCAGCCCGAACTGCACATCTACGCCAACGGCGGCCACGGCTTCGGTATGAACAAGCAAGGCAAGAGCAGCGACTTCTGGATCGACGACCTGCTGAACTGGTTGAAAGTCCAGAAGCTGGCCAGACCCTAGCCAGCCGCCATCTCGGCCAACGCGGTCTTGAGAACCTTGCCCAGACCGTTGCGCGGCATTTCATCGACGAAGGTGATGGCCGAAACACGCTGCAGCGAACTCAACCTTTCATTGGCCCAGAGGCGCAGAGGCTCGGCCTCGATGGTCGCGCCGGGCTGACGCACGACGAAGGCCACCGGCGTCTCGCCCCAGGTGACGTCAGGGACGCCGATGACGGCGGCTTCGACCACCTCGGGGTGGGCGTCGATCTGGATCTCCAGATCAATCGGATAGATGTTGAACCCGCCCGAGATGATCATGTCCTTCTTGCGCCCGACAATCTGCAGGAAGCCCTCGGCGTCGAACCGGCCCAGGTCGCCGGTGCGGATGAAGGCGCGTCCGTCGGGCGCCGTCCAGCGCCCGGCGGCCGTGGCCTCGGGACGATTGTTGTAGCCGATCATCATCTGCTCGGAGTGGCTGACGATCTCACCCGTTTCGCCAACGGACTGCTCGACGCCGTCGTCGTTGATGATGCGGATGTCAGAACCCGGCGCGGGCATGCCGACCGTATGCAGTTTCTCCGGGAACAGGTGCGCGGGCAGGAAGCAGATGCCCCCGCCCTCGGTCATGCCGAAGATCTCCAGCAGGCCGCCCGGCCAGCGTCGCAGCACCTCGGACTTCAGCTCAGCCGAGAAGGGGGCGCTGGTGCAGAACTTCATCTGGAAAGCCGACAGGTCGGCCGCGTCGAAGGTCGGCTCGGCCATCAGGCGTTGATACTGGACCGGCACCAGCATGGTGTGGGTGACAGCGTGCTTCTGAGCGACGTCCAGGAAGGCGCGCGTGTCGAACTTGCGCATGATCACCACCGAGCCGCCCACCCGCAGGGTCGGCAGCATCGTCACCAGCGTCGTGTTGGAATAGAGCGGCGTAGTCAGCAAGGTGACCGCCTCGGGCGAGAACAGGCCCGCCAGCGCCGCCATCTGTCCTTCGCGCATCCGGTGGGAATGGACGATGCCCTTGGGCACCCCGGTCGTCCCGGACGAATAGATGACGTTGAAGGCGGTCGCCGGATCAATGGCCTCGACCACAGGCCGGGCGTCCTCGGCCGCCAGCCACTCCTGCCAGGGCTTGCCGCCCGACGAGCCGTCGAGGGTGATGACGGCGGGCGCGCCCTCAGACCGATCCAGCCGCGCGGACTGGCTAGCGTCAGAAAAGATCAGACGCGGCTGGGCGTCATCCAGCATGGCCTTCAACGTTTCGTCCGTCACGCTGGGCGCCAGCGGCGTCGGGGTCATGCCCGCCCGCACGGCGGCCAGGAAGACCGCGGCGTACTCGACACCGGGTTCCCCCAGCAGGGCCACGCGATCCCCGACAGACAGTCCCTCGCGTTGAAGCGCGGCAGCAGCCCGGTTCATCAGAACGTCAAGCTCGGCATAGGTCACAACGACCTCGCCCTGGCTCAGCGCCGGGCGATCACCGGAGGCGCGCGCATGCTGTGCGATCGCTTCAGAAAGACAGGAAACAGTCATGGCCCTCACCTACATTCATCTTTGCGTAAAAATGAATGTAGCCGCGCCAGGCGCCACCGTATAGACGGCATGACCATCTTCCGCGCGCAGGAAGCGCGCGCCGCGCGGAGCCTGCCTGAGGCGCGCGCCGCCGTTGGGAACCCAGACTTCGGCGCGGGTGGCGCCAGGAACAGCCACGTCCAGAACCACCCCCTCCCCGTCCCTGCGCCAGGCGGACCGGACTTCGCCGCGCGGCGTTTCAATCCGGCCCGAGGCCTGGCTCAGGTCGCTCGGCAAAGCCGGTCGGATGACGATGTCGGCATAGCCTGGCGAACCCGGCCGGATGCCCGCCAGACCTTCGTAGAACCAGCCGCTGACCAGCGCGAAGTAGTGATGGTTCCACGACCGAGAGTTCAGCCCCCAGCCCTCCAGCATGGAGTGGATGTCATTGGCCAGCCAGAAGCCCCAACCGGGCTGGCTCGTCCGCGTAACCGCCCGATAAACGGCGTCGGCGTGGCCGTAGTCGCTCAACAGGGTCAGACCGTAGCGCATCGGATAGACGCCCATGGTCAGGGCGTAGTCGTTGGCTTCCAGATCGGCCGCAACCGCATCGGCGACCTTCTGCTGTTCACCATCCGGCACGATGCCGAAGGCCAGCGGCAGGATGTTCTGGGTCTGGCTGAAAGGCGGGGGCGGCCCGCCTTCGACGGCGCGCGTGACATAGCGATGCGTCGCAGCGTCCCAGTATTTGCGATTGTAGGCTTCACGCACCTCGGCCGCGACCGCCTGATAGCGGGCGACGTCGGCTGTCTTGCCCAGGGTCGCGGCGTTCCGCGCCAGCATCGAGACCATATAGAAATAATAGGCGCTGGTGGTCGCATCGACCGGCCCGAACGGCCCCTTGCCGGCATAGTCCCCCAGCCCCCTGGCGTAGGTGAAGTCAGGAGCCTTGATGAAGGTCGAGGTGTAGTCGACCAGACGCTTCTGCGCCTCGTACATGTCGGCGACGATCCGCTCATCGCCATAGTGGCGCAGCAGGTCGTCCGTGATGACGAACAGGGCCGCATCCCAGGCCGGGGTCGGCCCCCAGATGTAGGACCAGCCCGGCGTCTGGTCGAAGCCGTAGTAGGGTGTCGACGGCACGATCTCCGGCAGTTCGCCGCTGGCCGCCTGGGCGTCGCGGAAGTCCGCCAGCCACTTGGTCCATACGCGCGCCATGCCGAAGTTGACGCCCGCTGCCCCCGCCGAGGCCTGACCGTCGCCGGTCCAGCCGTTCTTCTCCAGACTGGGCGTGTCGCTCATCAGGCCGTGCATGTTGTTCAGCAGGGCGTTCTGCGACGCCTGCTGGATGCGGTTCAACAGATCGTCGCTGCTTTCGAACGCCCCGATCAAGGCCACGTCGGAGTGGATGATCTCGGCGGTGACGAAGTCCTCGCCCGGCGTGCTTCCCAAGCCCTCGACCTGAACATAGCGGAAGCCGGCGTAGCTGAAGCGCGGCGCCCAGACATCCTCGCCTTGGCCCGCGAAGGTGTAGTGATAGGTCTGCAGTTGGGCGTCGATCAGGCCGCTGGCGACCAGGGCCGAGCCGTCGTCGTTCTTCTTTTCGGTCAGGACCAGTGTGACGGTCCGACCGGCGGGCCCTGTCATCTTCAACTGCGGCCGCCCTGTCAGGATGCGGCCAAAGTCGAACACCCAGACGCCGGGGCGCACCTCGGTGCGGGCGACGGGCTGAACCTGCGCTACGGGCCTGATCGGCTCGGCCGAAGCGGCGACCAGGACCCCCGTTGGCGGGATCGCTTCCCGCGCGGGGGTCCAGCCCTGACCGGTGAAGCGCGCAGACCGCCAGCCAATCGGTTCGCGTCGGGCGTCATAGCGCTCGCCCGCATAGATGGAGTCATGCAGGGTCGGCCCGTCTGCCGTGGCCCAGTTGCGGTCGGTCGTCACTACCTCGCGGCGGCCATCTGCAAAGGCGATCTCGAGCTGGGCGCGCAGCGACGGCTCAGCGTGCCAGGGGGCCTTATGGAAATACCATTCGTTGGGTTCGGTGACGCCATACCAGCCACGTCCCAGTTCGGCGGCCAACACGTTCTCGCCGGCGCTCAATAGACTGGTCACGTCATAGGTTTGATAGAGGACACGCTTGCCGTAGTCAGTCCAGCCCGGCGCCATCGGCAGCTCGGAAACGGCTTGGCCGTTCAACGTCAGATCCGCCCAACCGCCGGTCGCGACATAGAGACGAGCCGAGGCGATTTCGCCGCCTTCGATGGAAAAGACCCGACGCAACAGCGGCGCGGGGTTGGACAGCGGAACCACCAGATCCTTGGTCGGCACGCCCGAGGCCAGGATCAGACCGTCCGGCCCGAGGCTGCCGCCGGACAAGGGATTCTCGCCGTCGGCGAAGGCGGTTTCCAACGCCGCGCCATCAACCGGAACCACCGCCAGGCGATGGATGACAGCGGCGTCGGGAGCCGCGGACAACAGGCCGATCGTCCCCCGCGTCTGGCTGGCGTCGCGCAGTTCGTCGATGACCCGACCGTCCAGCCGTGTCACGAGACGGTCGCCGACGGCTTCGATGCTCAGGCTGTGACGCCCCTGACGCAGGGCCTCCGCCGTCATGCCCAGGTCGATCTTCTTCAGCGTCGTCTGGTTGACCGAGGCCCGCGTCCCGCCCGGATAGCGGCGGACCTGGGCGTTCAGGACCGCCCGTCCCTCGTCCTCGCCGATCCGCCAGACATAGGCCTCGCCATAGGTCTTGCCCTCGGGCGAGGCGCGGAAAAGGACGTCGAACTGGCGCCCCTTCAGGGTGAAATCGACCGTCACCGTAGCGTCGGACCAGCCCTTCGGCGCCTCGGCGTTGCGCCCGATCCAGGTCGCGCTCCAGTCGGACGGGTTCAACAGCCCCATTTCCCACGACGCGGTTTGGCTCCACGGCGAGGCGCGGCCGCGCGCATCCCAGGTGCGCACCTGCCAGACGCGGCGCTCGCGCGAAGACAGCCCAGGCCCCTGATAGGTGACGGCGGCGTCCACGACGGAGGCCACCCGACCGGTATCCCAGACCACTTGCCCAGCCATCAGCGCCTGTTCGGAAACCCCGACCCGCAACTGATAGGCGCTCTGCGCCCGCGCCGCGGGGGGCCGCCACGACAGGCGCGGCAAAGGCGTGTCGATGCCGATGGGGTTGGCCGCCCCATTGACCACCAGGGCCGAGGGCCGATCGGACGCTTCGACATCCTCGGCATGCGCGGCGGTGACGACCGACAGGCAGGCGAAGCCCACCATGGCCAGCTTGAGCATCGACATGGCGGCTTCCCCCTCCGCTATTTTTCAGCAGTCTCTCAGACAGGACGTTTCACGGTCCCGCCCATGAGGATTGTCTAGCCGGCCGGTTGCGCCGGAATGGCGCGCAGCAAGGCGTCCAGTTCGGCCACGGCGGCGTCGTCCAGATTGGCCTGCGGGAACTCCGCCAACTGACGCGGCGACAGGCCGCCGATCATTTCAGCCAGGCCTGCGGATTCTTCCGGCGTCATCGGCGGAGCGCCGGCGGCGATACGGCGCTTCTCGAAGAAGGCGCCGACGACGACCTTGGCCTGTGGATCGGCGATCAGCTCGGCCATGGTGGTGTCGACGGTGAACTTGGCGTCAGACGCGGCGGCGGGTGCGGGGGCCGCCGTCTGGGCCAGGGCGGGGGCCGTGGTCAGGACCAGGGCGGCGGCGAGGGCGAGGCTGCGGATCATGGTCGTTTCCTTGTGGTTATTCTTAGTGACGTTGTGACGGCTAGCGGACCAGCACCTGGACCAGGGCGTCGGCGTGGGCCTCGATGACGGCCGGGTCGGCGGGGTCGATGTTCCAGACGCGTCGCACCTCGGGCGCCAGGGCATAAAAGGTCTGGGCGGCGCCGACGAAGATGTAGACGAGCGCCGGGGTCGAGACGTCGGGCAGGATGCCTTCCCGCTTGCACATCTCTATGAAGCGCCCCGACACGCGGCTGATGTCGGAAATGAAGGTGTCGACGGCCCAGTTCAGGCGTTCATTGTCGCGCATGCTCTCCTGAACCATCAGGCGGGCGTGCTCGGGATGCTTGGCGTAGTAGAGGACCACCGCGCGGATCACGGCGCGGGCATAGGCCCTGAAGTCGGCATAGGCCGGATCGTCGTGGCGCGGCATGGCCAACTCCTTGGCCTGACGCTCGAACAGGAAGCCCACGGCGGCGCGCCACAGGGCGTCCTTGCTGGAAAAATGATACTTGATCAGGGCGTTGTGCGCCCCGGCCAGGGCCGCGATCTCGCGCGTCGACGCGCCGTCGAACCCCTTTTCGGAAAAGACTTCCAACGCGGCCTGCAGCAGGCTGGCCTGCGTCGCTTCCCGCTGCTGGGTCCTGAGGTTCACCTTGGCCAAATCTGCTTACCCGAACGCTTTCATCCAGAACGGCCCATTCAGATCGACATCCACGCGACTGTCAAAGGCCCCTCGACATTCATTATGCATTTGCATAGCGTAATGTGCAAGCGATCAGGCTAACGGATCGGCCAGCCAGCCGCCGGACCGGTCGGGAGGATTACAGAATGATTCAGACCCGTCGCCCACGGCGCGCCCGCCTCGGCTTGAGCGTCGCCAGCCTGAGCGCGATCCTGCTGGCCGCCGGGGCTTGCGCCCAAGGCCCGGCGGCCGCCGTCGCACCCGCCGGACCCTCGATCGAAATGCGCATCGCGCAGGGCCCGATCCGGGGCGTGGACGAAGGCGACGTCCTGTCGTTCAAGAATATCCCCTATGCCGCGCCGCCGATCGGCGACCTGCGCTGGCGCGCGCCCCGCCCTGCCCCGCGCTGGACCGAGGTGCGGGACGCCAGCGCCTACGGCGACGACTGCATTCAGGCGCGCCCCATGTGGGACGACACCCAGACCCGCCTGGCCGTCAGCGAGAACTGCCTGAGTCTGAACGTCTGGACGCCCAAGACAAGCGCCAATGGCCCGGCGCCGGTCATCGTCTGGATTCACGGCGGCGGCTTCGTCATGGGGTCGGGCAGCCAGCCGATCTTCGACGGCGCGCGGCTGGCGGCGCGCGGCGCCGTGGTCGTGACCTTCAACTACCGCCTGGGGCGCTTCGGCTTCTTTTCCCACCCAGCCCTGACCGCCGAAGCCGGCGACGAGCCGACCGGGAACTACGGTCTGATGGATCAGGTCGCCGCCCTGAAATGGGTCCATGCCAATATCGCAGCCCTCGGCGGCGACCCGGCCCGCGTGACCATCATGGGTCAGTCGGCGGGCGGCGGGTCAGTGCTGCAACTGATGAACATCCCTCAGGCGCAAGGCTTTTTCCATCGCTCCATCGTCCAGTCGGGCGGCGGCCGCGACCACTGGCCCGCCTTGCGGGCGCCGGATGACGCCCGATCCGGTGAAAGCGTGGGCGTCGCCTTCGCGTCGGCGCAAAATCTGAGGAACGCCACAGTCGCCGACCTGCGCGCCATACCGGCGGACAAGATCAAGGGACGCCTGGACCTGCTGACGCCCGAGAAAGACACCTATTCCGGCCCGATCATCGACGGCCGCTTCGTCACGGCCCAGGTGATGGACGCCTTCCGGCGCGGCGCTCAGTCCAACGTCCCCATGATCATCGGGGCGACCGATCTGGAACTGGGCGTCATCCCTGCGGTGTTCCGAGGCCTGCTGGCGGACCGGACGATGGAGGACACGGGCGTGCCGCGCGAGTCGCTGCTGGCCGTCTATGGCGACCGAAACGCGTTGAACACCCATATGCCGTCCGAGCTGACCTTCATCGAGCCGGCCCGTCGTCTAGCGGCGCTTGGCGCGGAGAAAGACCGCCCCGTCTGGCTCTACAGCTTCGGCTATGTGCAGGAGAGCAAGCGTCGCGACACGGCCGGCGCCGGTCATTCCACCGACACGCCCTACAGCTTCGACACCCTGGATCGCGTCAAGGGTCCCTTCACCGAGGCGGACCAGAGGATCGCGACCGCCATGGCCGACTACTGGGTCGCCTTCGCTCGCGACGGCCGTCCCGACGCCGCAGGCCAGACGCCATGGCCACGTTACGACGCCCGCGCGGATCAGGCTCTGCTGCTCGGCAACACCGGCGTCACGGTCGGCGCCCCGCCCCAGGCCGCCCGGTTGAACGCCCTGGGGCTGCTGCGCGACAGTCTGGCGACGCCCTCCCACTAGGCAAAGGGAGGGGGCGAACGCGCCCCCTCCATCACGCCATCAGGCGGGCGTCAGTGCGATCTGCAGGGTCCCTGCCCCCTCGGCCGCCACCGCCACGACCTGCGCATCCTCGTCATGTGACCACTGCGCCGCCACGCCGGAGACCTCGACCTTGACCCCGTTGGGATAGCGCCAGCCCGGCACGAAGATCTCGGTCGCCGCCGTAATCGTCGCATCCACCTTGATCGTCGCCGTCAGACACGCTGACGCCGCGTCGAACGCCACGGCCATGATCTCCCCCTGCCCCCGTTGGACATAGGGCCGCGAGAAGCCTTCCAGCGCGCGACTGCCCGAGGCCGGATCGTCGGCCGTCGTCGCCTGGTCGCGCGAGAAGATCGACAGATCTTCCTGATTCCAGCCGTCGCCGATGCGCAGGTCGTTCGCATTGGTCGCGGAATAGTTCCACTGGGTCGAGGACAACAGCAGCCCGTCCATCGCATCATACATGGCCCCCAGAGCCTGCGAATGCGCGCGCCAGACCCCGGGCCCGCGCTCGCCCTCGGCCCAGCGCTCGAACGCTTCCCCGTGGTTCAGGTCATAGGGAATGCCGAACTCGCCGATCAGGGTCGGCGCGCCGCCATCGCGCATCGACAGGCCCATGGCGCGGATGAAGCCCAGCTGGAAGGCGTACCGCTGACGATCCTCGTCATGCGGCAGATCAGGGTCAAACGACTTGGTTCCCAGAATTTCAATGTCGTACCAGTGGCTGGCGTTGACCGTCCGTTCCGGCATCGGCTGCGGGAAGGTCTTGCCCTGCAGCATCAGGTAGGGACACATCTCGCCGAACAGCAGCCAGTCTTCGCGCACGCTGCGAATCGTTGTCGCCACCCTGGCGAAGAAGGGCGCCATGAAGTCCTGCTCATGATCCAACGCGCGCCCCTCGTGAACACGGAAGAAGTCCTCGTCGCGCGCCACCGCCTGGCCGTTGATCAGCGACCATGCCCCCGCGACCTCGAACGGATCGGGCCTGTCCTCCAGCCAGATCGAGACGCCGCCGGGGTTGAGGACGGTCTCGCCCGCGACCTGCATCGCGCGCCCCTCGCCGCGCGCCATCACCGGCACGGTCGCCGACAGGCCTCGCGCGACCTTCAGGCCGTCCAGCGGCGTCCATGACGGTCCCGGCCAGACGGGCATGGCGCTGGCGGCGTCCGGCCCGACCCGGCGCTGTGACAGCTTCTGGCCGACCCAGCCCAGGCCTGGCTCATTCAGGCTGTCGAAGCCCAGGATATTGGGCAGATGGCGCAAACGTTCCGCCACCGCGCGCATGGCGCCGAGATAGGTCTCCTGCAGGAAGTCCTGCACGTTGCGCTCGCCCACGCGCCAGTCGGGCGTCAGGGTCGCGCCGGCGAAAAAGGCCGTCCACATGACGCCGTTGACCGGCATCTGATAGTTCCGAGGCCAGCTCATCATCGGATAGCGGTCTTCCTGACGGCGCTCGGGCGAGGCGTAGTCATAGCGCTGCTGCATGACATGGACGGCGTCGGCCGCGTCGAAGGCCGCCAGGTTGAGACCGACCGCCTCGAACACCCAGCCGGGCGCCCCGTCGCCGCCGCTCATCCGGCTCCAGACGTCCTGGTGGAAGTCGATGAAGACCGCCAGGCCATGCGCGTTCGCCTTGGCGCAAACGGCGGTCAGGTAATCCAGATAGTTCTGATCATACTGGCCAGGCCCCGCGTGCTCGACCGCCTCCCAGGTCGTCAGCAGGCGCAGGACGTTGAAGCCCCAGCCGCGAATGCGCCCCAGATGCTCGTCCGCCTCATCCAGCGGGAAGGGCCGCCCCACGAAACTGACGTCGCGGTGATCTGAGAAATCGCGCGGGGGATTGGACCCGGCGTGGCTCAGCGGGATCTTCGTATCCCCGCCCAGATTGACTCCGCGCAGGATGGCGTGCCGCCCTTGGGCATCGACGAACCGGGGCCCGTCAATGTCGAACATCAGTTGCTGCATTCGCCTATCGACCTCACGAAAAACTCGTTATACAGTTGGACAATAAGAAATGCGCTGGATGCAAGTCCAGCCTAAAAAATCGTGGGCTTGGAAAGGGTTGGGGACGTGGGGGACATCACGGTGACGGCGCCCGTGCGCATATCCGCAGGTCGCAAGCTGGCGATCGGCGTGGGGGATTTCGGCTGCAATCTCTACTGGCAGATGACGCAGCTCTATCTGCTGTTCTTCTACACCGACGTCGTCGGACTGCCGGCGCAGACGGCGGGTCTGATCTACATGATCGCCCTGATCTGGGACGCCGCCATGGATCCGGTCGTGGGCCTGGTCGCCGACCGGACGCGCAGCCGGTGGGGTCGCTATCGCCCCTATCTGGTGCTGGGCGGACCGCTGCTCGCCCCGGCCTTTGTCGTCCTGTTCGTCGGCCCTTCGGCCCAGACGGTCGGCGCCGTCGCCTTCGCCCTGATCAGCCAGCTGGTGTTCCGCACCCTCTACGCCGTGGTCGCCATTCCCTACGCCGCGCTGTTCGCGCGCGTAACGAGAGACAGCGCCCAGCGCGGCGACCTGACCGGCTTCCGCATGGTCTGCGGGGCCCTGGCCGCCATCATCGTCGCCACCCTGACCCTGCCCTTGGCCACGGCCCTGAGCGGAGGCGCTGAGGGACGGCAGGGCTGGATCATCCTCGGCGCCGCCTATGGCGCGATCGCGACCGGCTGCCTGCTGCTGACCGCCTGGGGCAGCCGGGGCCTGGACACAGCCAATGAAGCCCCCGCGCCCCGACGCCCCTTCGGCGAGGCCTGGCGCAGCCTGTCCTCCAACCGGGCCCTGCACCTGTTGCTGGCGGCCATCGTGATCAGCTCTTTCTCGACCACGATGTTCTCCAAGAACCTGCTGTATTATTTCAAATACATCGTCGGCGACGCCGGTCTGGGCAGCATGGCCCTGGGTCTCATGGCCCTGATTATCGTCCTGACCACGCCGCTGTGGGCCGTGGCCCTGCGCCTGATCGGCAAGCGCAACAGCTGGCTGGCCGGCGCCGTCCCGACCGTCGCCGGCCTGGTCCTGTGGCACATGGTCGACGGCCAGTCCCTGACGCTACTGTTCACCGCCCTCGGGCTGCAGGCCATCGGCGCGGCCGCCTATGTGGTCTGCTTCTGGTCCATGCTGCCCGACACCGTCGAATACGGCGAATGGCGCAGCGGCGTTCGCACGGAGTCGCTGGTCTTCGGCCTGACGGTCCTGGGTCAGAAGGTTGCGCTGGGCCTGGGCGCCGGCGCCCTCGGCCTGGCCCTGACCCGTTTCGGCTATGTACCCAACGTCGTTCAAAGCCCGCAAACGCTGGCCGACATCAAGAACCTGATGTTCTGGGCGCCGCTGGCCGGAACCCTGCTCTCCGCCGGCCTGATCTGGTTCTACCCCATCAACCGGCGCACCCACGCCGAGATGGTCGACGACATCGCCGCGCGCGCCGCGCCCTCCCCTGCAGCTTGAGAGATCAGGCCATGATGACCCGAACCGCCCTCGCCGCGACCAGCGCGCTCACGGTGCTCGCCGCCGCCGGCGCCGCCAACGCACAGGCGACCACCGCGCCTGCCGCTCCGGCGCAAACCGCCGCCGATCCGGCCTGCGCCGCTCTGATGAACCTCCGCCTGAACCATACCCGCATCGACGCGGCCTTGGCCATGAAGGCCGGCGACCGTCAGCCCATCGACGCTTTCGGCGTGCCGGCCCTGCCGACCGCTGCCCCCTATTGCCGCGTCTCGCTGACCCTGACGCCCGTGACGGGGTCCGAGATCCATTCCGAAGTCTGGCTGCCCGTCGCCGACAACTGGAACGGCAAGTTCGCGGCCATGGGCAACGCCGGTTTCGGCGGCTCCTTGGGACCGCCTCGCCTGTCGATGCGCCCGGCGGTGGCGCGCGGCTATGCGGTTGCGGCCTCCGACATGGGCCACACCGAGCCGGGCGCGGACGGCAAGGACGCCTCATGGGCGTTGAACCAGCCCGAACGGATCATCGACTTCGGCCATCGCGCCAACCATGTCACCGCCGTCGCGGCCAAGGCGGTCATCGCGGCCTATTACGGCCAGGCGCCGCGTCGATCCTATTTCCAGGGCTGCTCCGACGGCGGTCGCGAGGCCTTGATGGCGGCGCAACGCTATCCCGACGACTTCGACGGCATTGTCGCGGGCGCCCCCGGCGCCGCCTGGACCCATCTGATGACCAGCTTCGCCTGGTCCTGGAAGGTCGCGCACCAGGACCCGGCCAGCCGGTTGAAGGCCGCCAACCTGACCCGCATCCAGACCGCCGTGCTCGAAGCCTGCGACACTCTGGACGGCGTCAAGGACGGTGTGATCGAAGACCCGCGCATCTGTCGCTTCGACCCCGCCTCGCTCCTGTGCGACCGCGACGCCGCCGAAGGCTGCCTCACCGCCGGACAGGTCGCCGCCGTGCAAGGCCTCTACGGCGGCCCGCGCCGGGGTGTGACCGGCGCTGCCCTCTATCCCGGCTTCGCGCCGGGCGGCGAAGCCCAGCGTTCGGGCTGGGATCTGTGGATCACGGGCGACGCGGCCCAGCACCCCGACTTCGCCCGCTCCTTCTTCGCCAACTTCGTCTTCAACGACGCCGACTGGACGCTGGATCAGTTCGACTTCGACCAGAGCTTCGACACCGTGCGCGAGCGGATGGCGGCGATCACGGAATCCGACAACCCGGACATGGCGGCCTTCAAGGCCTCGGGCGGCAAGCTGCTGATGTATCACGGCTGGAACGACGCGGCCCTGCCCGCCGAGGGCACGATCCAGTATTTCGAGACGGTGCGCGAGACCATGGGCGCGGATGAGGTCGACCAGTTCGCCCGCCTCTTCATGGTTCCCGCCATGGGACATTGCTTCGGCGGCCCCGGCCCCAACGCCTTCGACAGCCTGGCCGTGCTGGACGCCTGGGTCGAAAGCGGATCGGCCCCGGATCGCATCATCGCCAGCAAATACGCCAACGACCTGGCCCCGCTGTTGAACATGCCGACCGGCCCCGCCCTCAGCACCCGGCCGCTGTGCGCCTACCCCGCTGTGGCGCGCTGGAAGGGCGAGGGCTCGACCACGGACGAAGCCAATTTCGTCTGCGTCGTCCCACCCAAAACGGACATCTAGCCTCCAACCGGAGCCTCTGAGACATGACCAGTCACGTTCAGGGCTCCACCCAGCCCGCCCTCCTGACCCACACCATCGGAGAAGCGCTGCGTCAGGCGGCCTGGCAATGGAGCGACCACGAGGCCGTCGTCTGCACCGCGCAGGGCGTTCGCCTGACCTGGCGCGAACTGGACCGGCGCGCGGGCGATTTCGCCGCCGGCCTGCTGGCTTCGGGCCTGCGTCCCGGCGACCGCATCGGCATCTGGTCGATGAACCGGATAGAATGGATCATCACCCAGTTCGCCGCCGCCAGGGCCGGGCTGATCCTGACCACCATCAATCCCGCCTATCGTCTCGACGAGCTGGAATACGCCCTGAAGAAGGTCGGCTGCCGCGCCCTGGTCCTGTCGCCGCCGTTCAAGACCAGCGACTATCCGGCCCTGATCCGCGCCCTGGCGCCCGAACTGGACCGGGCTTCGCCCGCCGGTCTGAACGCGCCCCGCCTGCCCGACCTGAAGCTGGTCATCCAGATGGAGACGCCGACCCTGGCCGGCGCCGTCGGCTTCGAAGCCGTTGAGGCGCTCGGCCGCCAGACCGGACCAGACCTGCTATCGGCGGTCGAGGCCAGTCTGAGCTGCCACGACCCGATCAACATCCAGTTCACCAGCGGCACCACCGGCCGGCCCAAGGGCGTGACCCTGAGCCATCACAACATCCTGAACAACGGCTACATGGCCGGAGCCGCCATGGCCCTGACGCCGGACGACCGCATCTGCACGCCGGTGCCGCTGTATCACTGCTTCGGCATGGTGCTCAGCGTCATGACCGCCGTCTCGCACGGCTCGGCCATGGTCTTTCCGGGCGAAGGCTTCGACGCCCTGGCGACGCTGGAAGCCGCCGCGAGCGAAGCCTGCACGGCTCTCTATGGCGTACCGACCATGTTCATCGCCGCGCTTGAGCATCCGCGCTTTGCAGACTTCGATCTGACGCGTCTTCGCACCGGCATCATGGCCGGCTCGCCCTGCCCCATCGAGGTGATGCGCAAGGTCATAGACCGGATGCATATGCGCGACATCACCATCGGCTACGGCATGACCGAGACCAGCCCCCTCAGCTTCCAGAGCGGCGGCGACGACCCACTGGAGCGCCGCGTCTCGACTGTGGGCCGCATCCACCCGCACGTCGAATGCAAGATCGTCGACGCCACGGGCGCCATCCGGCCCTGGGGCCAGCCAGGCGAGCTCTGCACGCGCGGCTATTCCGTCATGATCGGCTACTGGAATGATGCGGAGCAGACCGCCGCCTCGATCGACGCCGACGGCTGGATGCACAGCGGCGACCTGGCGACCTTCGACGCGGAAGGCTACTGCCAGATCGTCGGCCGCCTGAAGGACATGATCATCCGTGGCGGCGAAAACCTCTATCCGCGCGAGATCGAGGAATACCTCTATCGCCACCCCAAGATTCAGGACGTTCAGGTCTTCGGCGTGCCGGACGACCACTATGGCGAACAGGTCTGCGCCTGGGTCATGCTGATCGAAGGCGAGACCATGGACCGGGCTGAATTGCTCGACTTCTGCCGCGGCCAGATCGCCCACCAAAAGCTGCCCTATCACGTCCGCTTCGTCCGCGAATTTCCCCTAACCGTCACCGGCAAGATCCAGAAATTCGCCATGCGCGACGCGATGATGGCCGAGTTGGAGGGCCTAAAGCGAAAAGGCGACGCCTAGTCGCCGCGAGGTTCGTCGGCCAATAGAGAACTCGACCGGCACGGCCAGAGAGACAGAATCGCCGGCCGCTTCTGGGCCAGCGAAAGCCGCTTGAACGCCCTCGACAGAGGGCGACAGGAAGCTGTCAGTCAGGCTTCGCCTCAACTCACCCGCGTCACGCGCACCGCCATCCAGGGGTGGCCAGGCAAGCTCACCGTCGGACGCGCCGGGTCGTGGAAGAAGTATTTGGTTTCCTTGGCCGCCATGACGAACTCGCCCGGCAAGGGCTCGACCGTCATGTTCCAGGTGTCGATCACATCCACGCGGAAGCGTTCTCCGCCCTTGATCTCGTCGCGCGGCAGGTCGAGGGCCCATTCGGCTGGCGTCTCGTCGCCGAAGTAGCGCAGGTAGTACTGACCGGGAACGCCGCCCAGATGCTGCTCCCACCATTTGTCGATCGGGTCGATTCCCGGCGTCGGCCCCGCCTCCATGACGGTCTTGAGGAAGGCCAGGCGCGGCGCGCTTTCGCCCCGCAGTTCGCCGCCCTCGCCCAGCCAGAAGCCGTCGCCCTTGCTGCGGGGCAGGCATTCGCTGTGGCCGACGTAGGTTCCGCCGATCAGGCCGTGCCAGAAGCCGCGCACCATCTCGGGACCGGTCAGGTCGCCCCAGCGGTCCTCGATATTGCCCTCGTAGCAGACCTCGTCGAAGATCACCGGCTTCTTCCAGACGCTGCGGTAGGTTTCGGCGCGAACATCGTCCAGCACGGCGGAACCGTTCTGGATGCTGGCGTGCGTCACCCAGGGTTTGCCGTGGTCGTAGAGCTGTCGCCAGTTGTGGATCGAGCGCAGGCGTCCAAAGGGGTCCTGGGCCTGGACCAGTTGGAACATCCGGTCGAAATCGGCGTCGGTCTTGGTCTTCAGCAGGTCGTACTCATTGGCCAGCGACCACCAGACATTCCGATAGGCCGCCAGGCGCGCGACGACATAGCGGACGTAGTGATCGTCCGCCTCGGCCCCCATCTCCTCGAAACCATAGGTCTCGTCATAGGGATGGAACAGGATGACGTCGGCCTGAACGCCCTGCGCGCACAGGGCGGCGACGCAGGCGTCCAGACGCTGAAAATAGGCCGGATTGAACCGTGTCAGATCCCAGTCGCGCGGACCCGCCCCCGTCTTCTCATAGGGAAAGACCGCTTCGTTGGTCGAAATGGTCGCATTGGGGAAGACCAGCAGCCGCAGCTTGTTGAACGGCGACGCGCGCAGGGTCTCCAGCGTCTGCCGACGCCTCGCCTCGGGCTGATGGGTCCAGCCGTAGCTGGTGGTGCCGATCTGGCGGAAAGGCGTGCCGTCCGCATGGGCGAAGTGATAGCCGTCCCTGACCGTCACCGGTCCATGATTGCCCGCCTTGGGCGCCACCGCCTCGAACCGGCCCTCGCGACCGTTCAGAGCCGGAAGGTCGCTTTCGACGCGCCAGCGCCAATGCCCCGTTTCCGGCGGCGAGAAGCGAAGGCGATAGAGGTCGTCCCCGTCATAGAAGCCCGGCGCGCGAACCGTGGTGACGCCATTGGTGAAGACCCCGGTCAAGGCCACGCGGAACGGCGCCGCTGCGCCCGCCGCCGTCAGGGCGGTCTCGAACAGCCCCCAGCGCTCGACCGTCACGGCCTGCGCCTGGACTGCCCCAGCGCCGGCCAGAGCCGCCCCCGCAGCGGCGGCGGCCACCACGGCCCGGCGTGTCATCCCCTGCGTCATCGTCTCGTCTCCCCATTTCCTGGAGAGACATAAGCCGATCAAAAATCATCATACAAGTTATGTCTTGCAGATCGCGGCCATGCGCCGCGCCGATCAGCCCTTGGGCAGGGTCTTCGGACGCCGTTTCTGCCACGAGCCTTCGATATGGTCCCGCATGGCGCGCGCCGCCGCCTCGGGATCACGGGCCATGATGGCGTCATAGACCTTCACGTGGGCCTCGTGCGTCGCCCGGACGTGCTCGACATTCAGCTTGCCGCTGTAGCTATGGGTCTTCACGGCCTTGCTCTGGATGCTGTCGATGATGGCCTTGCTCAGTCGATCGCCTGACAGACGCATGATGATGTCGTGGAAGGCCACGTCCTCATGCACATAGCCCGCCGGAGTGGTGATCAGGTTGGCCAGCTTGTCCATCTGGCGGGTCAGTTCGTCAGCGGCCTCGGGCGTCAGCTTGCGCGCGGCCTTGGCGGCCATCTCGCCCTCCAGAGCCGCGCGGATTTCCGACAGGTTGTCGAGATAGGACAGACCGTCCTCGCGCCGGAACAGGGCGCTGAGAATCATCGGGTCCAGCAGGTTCCACGACGACGGGTCCTGGATGATGGTCCCCCGCCCCTGCTGCGACACCACCAGACCTTTTTCCGTCAAGGCGGTCGTCGCCTCGCGCACCACGGTCCGGCTGACGCCATAGATGTCGCACAGCACGTTCTCGGGCGGCAGCGCCGAACCCGAGGGGTGGATCTCGGTCACGATGGCGTTGACCAGATCCTCGACCACCGCCGCCGCCAGACGCGGGCGCCGCGCGGGACGCTGATGAGTTGCTGCGGTGGCTGCAAGGGTCATGGTTCGTCTTGTCTCGTTGTTCCCCGCGAAGCGTCCGGGGTCATCATTTGTATCACGATATGGGAGTCACATTGTTGACGGCCCTGTCAATCCTGAAGGGATTTGTAGCCGAGGCTTGCCAAGCTGGAATCATCATACATATTATAAACTGACTGAACGCCGACAATCTGGTCCGAGACCCCGCCTTATGAAAATCACCGGCTATCGCAGCCTGACCACGGTTCACGACTGGAAACGTCCGGTCGGCGACGTCAACGGGGTGATCGCCTCAGGCATAACCGAGGTGCCGATCCTGTTGCTGGAGACAGACAGCGGCCTGACCGGCGTGGGGCTGGGCCAGCATGTGGACATCGCCCGCGTCTTTCCCGCCGTCGAGAACGAGGACCCGCGCGCCGTCTCGACCCTTTATGATCGGATGCTGGCCCAGGTGTTCAAGAGCGGTCACGCCGGCGCCACCTATGGGGCCATCGCCGCCATCGACATGGCGCTGTGGGACCTCAAGGCCAAGATGGCCAATGAACCGCTGTGGCGCACCCTCGGCGCGCGCGATAGATTCGTGCCCGGCTATGCCTCCGGCCTCTGCTACGGCCTCGACGACGCGGCCTTTGAGGCCCTCTATATCCGCTGGGCAGAGCGCGGCTTCACCTCGGCCAAGATCAAGGGCGGGCGTGATCTTGACCGCGACATTCGCCGCCTGCGGACGGCGCGCGACATCTTCAGCGCCAATACGGCCCGCCCCGCCCTGATGCTGGACGTCAATGAATGCTGGACCCGCAAGCAGGCGGTCCGCCACCTCAGCGAGATCGAAAGCCATCTCGACCTGACCTGGATCGAAGAGCCCCTGCGCCGCTGGGACGCCGAGGGCCACGCCGTCGTCGGCCGCGCGGTCAGGGCCGCCGTCGCCACGGGCGAAAACCTGACCGGTCTCGATCAGTTCGGCCCGCTGTTCGAGGCCAAGGCCGTGGACGTCGTCCAAACCGGCAGCGTCTGGGGCGTCACCCATTTCAACCGCGTGGCCATCGCGGCCCACGCCCACAACCTGCCCATCTCCCCCGTCGGCTACAACGCCAACCCCGTCGCCCACGCGGCGGCGGCGGCGCCCAACAGCCTGGGCGTCGAGGTGCAGGACTTCCACTTCCCCATCGGCCTGAAGGTCGATCAGCAGATCGCCGACGGCGGCATCATCCTGGGCGACGCGCCCGGTCTCGGCATCGAGGTCGATGAGGTCGCCATCGCCGCCAACCGCCTGAACGGCGCCTGGGAGGTGGTCGAAGGTCCCCACGTCAGGCCCCAGCGCGCGGGGCTTGATCTGGGACCGCCCGCACGGGCATCCAACACATAATACAGACGTCGAATGACGCAGGAAACGACCGGGATGCAGACCACCAGACTGAACAACGGCGGCCCCGCCGTTTCCGTGCTCGCACTCGGCGGCGCCTCGCTGGGCGGGGTCTATCAGGACGTGTCCCAGGCCGAAGCCGACGCGGTCGTCGCCGCGGCGCTGGACGCCGGGGTCAACCTGATCGACGTCGCCCCCTATTATGGCCTGACGCGCGCCGAGACGGCGCTGGGCGGCGCCCTGAAAGGGCGGCCTCGCCACAGCTTCGTGCTGATGACCAAGATCGGTCGTTACGGCGACAAGGCCTGGGACTTCTCACGCGAGGCGACCTTGCGCAGCCTCGACGAAAGCCGCGCCCGGCTCGGCGTCGACTATATCGACGTGCTGCAATGCCACGACATCGAGCACGGCGACCGGGCGCAGTTGCTGGACGAAGCCTTGCCGCTGATGCGCGAACTCAAGGCCCAGGGCGCCATCGGTCGCGTCGGCGTCACCGGTTACGATCTACGGCTTCTGGAGAAGGTCGCCCTGTCCCAGGGCGTCGACACCGTCATGGCCTACTGCACCTATACGCTGCAGGATCAGCGGCTGGCCGACAGCGCCCGACGACTGAACGCCGCCGGGATCAGCGTCTTCAACGCTTCGCCTCTGGGCATGGGCCTGCTGACCGATCAGGGGCCGCCCGACTGGCATCCCGGCCACGCCAGCGTCCACGCCGCCGCCGCTGAAGCCGCGCGCCTGTGCCGTGAGGCGGGCACGGACCTGTCCCGCCTCGCCCTGCAGTTCGCGCTCCAGACCGCCGCCAAGCAGGGCGTGGCCTCGACCGTGGTCGGCATGTCCAAGCCGTCCAACCTGACCCGCAACATCGAGGCCCTGACCGCGCCGATCGACCTTGATGTGCTGGCGGCGGTGGAGGCCGTGCTGGCCCCGGTGCTGAACAAGGGTTGGGACGTCCTGCCCGGCAATGGCGGCAAGGCCGGCGCATGATCGACGCCCACCTGCATCTGTGGGACCCATCGCGCCTCGACTATGACTGGCTGCGCTATGTGCCAAACATCGCTGGACGCCACGGACCGGAAGACTGGGCCGCCGAAAACACGGGCGTCACGCACGCGGTCTTCGTTCAGGCCGACTGCGCGCCCGAGCAGGCCCTGGCCGAAGCGGACTGGGTCGCCGGACTGAAACACCCCGCGCTCGACATCATCGCCATCGCGGCCTTCGCCCCGCTGGAACAGGGCGCGGCGGTCGCGGCTCACCTTGACGCCCTGGTCGCCCGCCCTCTGGTGCGCGGTGTGCGACGGTCGGTGCAGAACGAAGCCGCCGGATTCATCGCCGCGCCGGATCATCTGGACGGACTGGTCCTGACCGCCGAACGCGGCCTGGCCATCGACATCTGCGCCCGCGATCACCAATTGCCCGAGCTGCATCAGACCCTGACCGCCCTGCTCGAGCGCGCGCCCCAGGCGCGGGTGGTGCTGGATCATCTGGGCAAGCCCGACATCGCCGCCGCCGACGGCGACCTGAACCACGCCGACTGGGCCGCCAATCTGAAACGGCTGGCCGCCCTGCCCAACGTCTTCGCCAAGCTGTCGGGCCTGACCGCCCAGGACGCCTGGGACGCCCGGCGCGACGCGGTCGTGCGCCGCTACCTGGACCACGCCCTCGACTGTTTCGCGCCGGACCGCCTGATGTTCGGCGGCGACTGGCCTGTGGTCAATCTGGCCGGAGGCTACGGTCGCTGGCGCGACCTGTTCGAGGCCGCCATCGCCGCCCTTCCCTCGCCTGATCGCGAGAAAATTCGCACCGACACCGCCCGCGCCTTCTATCTGGGCGGCGCCGCCAAGGATCTGTCCGCATGACCACCCAGACCGTCGCCCTGCCCGCCAACGGTCAAGGCCGCCGCCGCCTGCAGCTGTCGCTGATGATCAACTTCTTCCTGCTGATGGCCCTCTACAGCGGCGTGCTGGGCGTGCTGCTGCCCAACCAGATCGCCGAGATGAATCCGGGGAACAAGGCCAACAACCTGGCCATCCTGTTCGCCATCACCTCAGTCTTCTCGACCCTGACGACGCCCATAGCCGGGGCCCTGTCCGACCGCACCCGGTCGCGTTGGGGGCGTCGGTCGCCGTGGATCGCCATCGCCTCGGTGGTCGGGTCGCTGTGCCTGTTCGGCGTGTCGTGGATGACCAGCTTCTGGTCGCTGATGGTCTTCTGGGTCATGGCGACAGTGGCCTACAACTCCATGCAGCCCGCCATGACGACCGTGATCGCCGACCGCTTCCCGCCTGAAACGCGCGGCGTAGTGTCGGGCGTGGTCGGCGCGGGCATGACCGCCGGCTTGACCGCAGGCACCGTCGTCGCCGGCTATCTGGCTGGCGCCCAGGTCCTGGCTTACAGCCTGTTCGCCCTGGCCATCGCGGCCTCGTGCATCGCCTTCGTCGTCATCAACCGCGAGCCCTCCAGCGCCGAACAACCGCGCCGCCCCTTCTCGTGGATCGCCTTCGCCAAGGGCTTCTGGATCAGCCCGAAAGAGCACCCCGACTTCGCCTGGGCCTTCGCCGGGCGCTTCACCATCTACATGGGCTATCAGGCCGTCGCCGCCTACATGCTCTACATCCTGCGCGACTACATCGGCCTGTCGGACGCCGAGTCGAATATCGCCATCGCCAATCTGGCGATCCTGACCCTGATCTGCCTGATCGTGTCCTCGCTGGCCTCGGGCTACCTGTCGGACCGTTTCCAGCGCCGCAAACCCTTCGTCATCGCCGCCAGCCTGATCATGGGCTGCGCCATGGTCGCCCCCCTGGTGCTGCCGAACATGACCGGCATGTGGATCTACGCCGGGGTGATCGGCATCGGCTACGGCATGTTCATGTCGATCGACATGGCCCTGATGACCCAGGTCCTGCCGCAGAGCGCGGAGGGCGACGAGGGCAAGGATCTCGGCGTCCTGACCACGGCGGTCAACATCCCCCAGATCATCAGCCCCGTGATGGCGGCGATTCTGCTGAACCTCTTCGGCGGCGACTACGCGGTCATCTTCATCGCCGCGGTCATCTTCGTGTTTGGCTCCGCCCTGTGCGTCGCGCCCATCCGGTCGGTTCGCTAGGCTTGAATGTTATAATACGTATGATGATAATTTGACATACGGGAACGCCGTTCGTAGGGTTTCAGCAAGGCCGGAAAAACAGGCCGCCAAGGTTGGAACCCAGCAGGATCTCATGATGTCCACGAAGACGAATTTGATGGCCGCGACCGCCATGGGCGTGCTGTCCGCCCTCGCCCTACCCGCTGTCGTCATGGCGCAAGTCGCGCCGGCAAATGACACCGGTGCCCAAGACGCGACCACGGTGGACGAAATCGTCGTCACCGGCATCCGCGCCAGCCAGCAGCAATCGATCAACATCAAGCGCAACGCCGTTGGCGTGGTCGACTCGATCGCCTCCGAGGACCTGGGCAAACTGCCGGATCAAAACGTCGCGGAATCCCTGCAACGCATCCCGGGCGTGACCATCGACCGCAACCGGGGCGAAGGCCGCTTCGTCACGGTGCGCGGCTTTGGACCCAAGTTCAACGCGGTGACCGTCAACGGCCGCACCCTGGCCACCGACAACAACGGCCGCGAGTTTTCCTTCGACGTCCTGCCGTCCGAGATCATCTCCGGCGCCGATGTCTACAAGTCGCCGCAAGCCAACATCAACGGCGCCTCGATCGGCGCCACCATCAACGTCCGCACCCTGCGCCCGCTGGATCAGCGCAAGCCCTTCGCCGTCGCGGGCTCGCTGGGTTCGACCTGGGCCGAACTGGCCGACAACTACAGCCAGGACGCTGCGGCCGTCGCCTCGTGGCGCAATGACGACCGCACCCTCGGCTTCGCCCTGGCCGCCTCCTACGTCGATCAGGACACCCGCAACGACGAGTTCACCATCGGCGCCGGCCACGTTCGTCGTTCCAGCACCGACAGCTATTACAGCCGCGGCGGCGTCCAGAGCGCCCGCATCGGGCCGAACGTCGCGCCGTTCCAGAACGTCTCGATGCCGTCGAACCTGTCGCCCTTCTTCTTCGAGCGCAGCAAGCAGATGCTGGGCCTGAACGGCTCGGGTCAGTACCGCCCGATGCAGAACCTGACCCTGACGCTCGACGCCATGTACGTGAAGGCTGACATCACCGAGCGCCAGACCGGCCTGGCCTTCGACTTCGCCGGCGGCGACCTGGTCGAGCAGGTGGTCGAGGGCGGCGAGGCTGTCTATCAGCGCTACGCTGGCGGCTTCGTCGACCAGATCATGCAGTACGACACCCGCAATGTCGAAACCCGCCAGCTGGGCTTCAACGCCGACTGGCAGGTCACGGATGATCTGAAGCTGTCCTTCGACGTCTCGACCTCGTCGTCGGAACGCAAGAGCGACGCGGCACCCAGCTTCACCACCATCCGTCGCAAGGGCGTCGATCTGTGGTGGGACCGTCGCGGCGGCGCGCCCATCTATGAATACGGCTTCGGCTATCCCGGCTCGACCGCCGACGCCGCGACCGATCCCAACGGCCTGACCGCCCACTACTACATCTGGAACAGCGCCGGCCGGACCAAGGACACCATCGACGAATACCGCATCGACGGCGAATGGACCCCGGGCGGCAACGTCACCCTGTACGGCGGCATCGGCTATCAGAACCGCATCAAGGACATCTACGGCACCTCCATGCCGTTCGGTCAGCAGTGCGCCTACTGCGACTCCAACGAATCCCTGCCGTCGGACCTGTTCTCCCCGACCGGCATGAACTTCTTCGACGGTCGCGGCGGCAATATCATGCACGACTGGCTGACCTACGACCCCAACGCCCTGATCGCCTACATCAAGGGTCTGGCCGACCGTGACGGCAAGCCGTTCGAGCTCAGCACCTACGACGGCTCGGCCTCCTCCATCGTGGAAGAGAAGGTCTGGACCGGCTATCTGATGAGCCAGATCGAAGCCGATCTGGGCGGTATGCCGCTGACGGTGAACATGGGCGTTCGCGTCGAGAACACCTCCTACACGTCGAACGGCGCGTCGCGCACCATCCTCAGCGCCAGGCCCAATGGCGCCGGTCAGAACATCATTGTCCTGTCCCCGGTTGTCCCCGTCAGCTTCGACGGCGACTACACCGACGTGCTGCCCTCGCTGAACGCGCGTCTGTCGGTCACCGACGACCTGATCCTGCGCTTCGCCGCCTCGCGGGTGATGACCCGTCCGACGCTGAGCGACCTGTCGCCGCGTCAGAGCATCCAGACCAACCCGGGCAATGAATCGATCAAGCGCGGCAACCCGGACCTGAAGCCCTTCCGCGCGACCCAGATGGAAGCCGGCGTCGAGTGGTATTTCGCCCCGACCTCGCTGCTGTCGTTCGCAGCCTTCTACAAGAACCTGGACTCCTTCGTCAGCACCACCACCACGCGTGAAAAGATCGATGAGGTCACCTTCTCGGTCACCGTGCCGAGCAATGGCGAAGGCGCGACGATCAAGGGCATCGAACTGGGTTATCGCCAGACCTTCGACAATCTGCCGGCGCCGTTCGACGGTCTGGGCGTGCAGACCAGCTTCACCTATGCCGACTCTGACGCCCAATATTCCAACGCCGGCGGCGCTTCCTACGGCCTGGAAGGCCTGTCGAAGTACTCCTACAGCCTGGTCGGCTTCTACGAGAAGGGTCCGATCCAGGCGCGCCTAGCCTACACCTGGCGTGACAAGTTCGTCTCCGTCGCCGTCGGTCGCAACGGTGATCCCGAGTACTTCGACGCCTATGGCCAGCTCGACGCCGGCGCCTCCTATGACGTGACCGAAAACGTCACCGTCTTCCTGGACGCCCTGAACCTGACCGACGAGGAGGAGTTCCTCTATTCGGTTTCGGAAGACCGCACCAAGGAGTTCCGCACGACGGGACGCCGCGTGTCCGCCGGGGTCCGTCTGCGCTTCTAAACCCTCTCTCCCTGCCATTCTGGTGCACCGCCCTCCGCTTGTCGGGGGGCGGTTTTTCTTTGCCCACAGCCTCGGCTTGACGCCCGCGCGACAGCGGCCTAGCAAAACATAATACGTCTTATGTTTTGAGGGATGCAGCGATGAGATTGGCAGGCAAGACCGCCCTGGTGACGGCGGCGGCGCAAGGGATTGGACGGGCGACGGTCGAGGCCTTCCTACGCGAAGGCGCGAATGTCATCGCCGCCGACATCAACATCGCCCCTCTGGCCGATCTGGAGGGCGTCACCGTCCGCCAGCTGGACGTCACCGATCCCGAGGCCGTCAAGGCGATCGCCGCCGAGTTTCCGCAGGTGAACGTGCTCTACAACTGCGCGGGCTTCGTTCACGCGGGCACCATCCTGGACTGCGACGAGGACGCCTGGGACTTTTCCAACAGCCTCAACGTCACGGCCCAGTATCGCATGATCCGGGCCTTCCTGCCGCAGATGATCGCCAACGGCGGCGGGTCCATCATCAACATGTCGTCGGTCTGTTCCAGCATCAAGGCGGTGCCGAACCGCTTCGCCTATGGCGCCACCAAGGCCGCCGTCATTGGCCTGACCAAGTCGGTCGCCGCCGACTTCGTGACCCAGGGCATCCGCTGCAACGCCATCTGCCCCGGCACCGTCGAGACCCCGTCTCTATTGCAGAGGCTGCGCGACACCGGCGACTTCGACAAGGCCTATGCCGAGTTCACCGCCCGTCAGGCCATGGGCCGGTTCGGCCGCCCGACTGAGCTGGCCGCCCTGGCCGTCTATCTGGCCTCCGACGAGTCCGCCTTCACCTCCGGCACGATCAACGTGATCGACGGCGGTTGGGTCAACTGAGCCTGCTGCAAGGATATTCGCGATGAAACTTCTCCGCTTCGGCCCCTCAGGCCAGGAAAAGCCCGGCGTGATCGACGCCGATGGCCGTATCCGCGACCTCAGCGGCGTCGTCGCCGACATCGACGGCGCCGCTCTGGCGGATGACAGCCTAGCCCGCCTGCGCGCGCTCGACCTGACCGCCCTGCCCATGGCGCCCGAAGGCGTCCGCTATGGCCCCTGCGTCGGCAAGGTCGGCAAGTTCCTGTGCATCGGCCTGAATTACGCTGACCACGCTGCGGAATCCGGCCTGCCGATCCCTGACGAGCCCGTGCTCTTCTCCAAGGCCACCTCCTGCATCGTCGGCCCGAACGACACGGTCTTGAAGCCGCGCGGCTCGACCAAGCTGGACTGGGAGGTCGAGCTGGGCATCGTCATCGGCAAGGACGCCTCCTACGTCTCGGAAGCAGAGGCCGAGGCCTGCATCGCCGGCTACTGCACCATCAACGACGTGTCCGAGCGCGCCTTCCAGACCGAACGCGGCGGCACCTGGGACAAGGGCAAGGGCTGCGACACCTTCGGCCCGCTGGGCCCCTGGCTGGTCACGCGCGACGAGGTGCCGGACCCGGCCAATCTGCGCATGTGGCTGACGGTCAACGGCAAGACCTTCCAAGACGGCACGACCGCCACCATGATCTTCAAGCCCGCCTTCATCGTCCACTACGTCAGCCAGTTCATGAGTCTGCAGGCCGGCGACGTGATCTCGACCGGCACCCCGCCGGGCGTCGGTCTGGGCCAGAAGCCGGAACCCATCTATCTGAACGCTGGCGACGTGATGGAACTGGGCATCGAAGGTCTTGGCGAACAGCGACAGGTCGTCGCGCAGGCCTGATTTCCTCCCTCCCCCTGCATTGACACCGAGGGTCCATCCGCTAGGCTGATTTCATAATACATAATATGTTTATGGGAGTGCGGGATGGGGCAAGGTGCAGGTTTCGGCATGATCACGGCGGGCCTTCTGTCCGCCGGGATCATGCTCTCGGCGACGGCTGTGGGCGCGCAGACGACGGTCCACGTCTCGCCTGACGGCAACGACCGTAATCCCGGCAGCGCCACGCGCCCGGTCAAGTCCCTGACGCGGGCCCAGGCCCTGGTCCGCAGCCACAATCGCTCCGAAGACGTCACGGTCGAGATCGCCGGCGGGACCTATCGTCTGGATCAGCCCCTGGTCTTCAACGCCGTCGACGGCGGGCAAGGCGGCCACAGGGTCATCTGGCAGGCCAGGCCCGGCGAGCGCCCGATCATCTCCGGCGGTTTTGACGTCACAGGCTTCACGGTGTCGGACGCGGAACGCCGCATCTATGTCGCCGATATTCCCAAGGGCCTCGACGCGCGTCAGGTCTGGGTCAACGACACCCTGGCCGAGCGCCCCTGGCTGGAAATCAACCACTCGGACGTGAACTTCACCGCCACCGGCATGGAGATCACCAACCCCGACCTGGCCTTCATCGGCGCGATCCAGCACCCCGAGCGGCTGGAGGTCGAGGCTACCGGCTTCTTCACCGACCGCTTCTCGCCCGTGGCCTCGATCAGCGGCACGACGCTGACGATGCAGCAGCCCGCCTGGGACAACAACACCTGGGGCTACGACACCATCTCTAAGCCGATATTCCCGGACGATTCCCGTCTGTTTCTGGTCAATGCGCCGGAACTGATCGGCAAGACCAACGACTGGCACGCCAAGCCCTATCAGTGGTTCATCGACCCGAAGGCGGGCAAGCTCTACCTGCGGATCGCTCAGGACGACGACATCGCCAAGCTGCGCGTCACCGTCCCCGCCCTGCCCGCCCTGGTGTCTATCAGCGGCACCCCCGAAGCGCCGATCCGCAACCTGACCTTCAACGGCCTGCGCTTCTCCTACACCTCGTGGATGGGCCCGTCGGAAGCGACCGGCTACGCCAACCAGCAGAGCGGCGCCTTCCTCAAGGACGTCTCGCCGATCCGGCCCGCCGACGCCTGGGCAAGCTGCGGCTGGGGCTGCCCCGAGTTCGAGTCCATGCGCCAGCTCTGGCACCAGATCCCGGCGGCGGTTCAGGTCGCCGCCGCCCGCGACATCGTCTTCGAGAACAACCACTTCACCCAGCTAGGGCAGATCGCGCTCGGCCTGGGCAACGAAGCCGTCGCCAACCTGTCGGGCGTCGGTCTGGCGGTTCAGGACGTGCGCGTCAGCCGCAACCACTTCGGCGTCCTGTCGGGCAGCGCCATCATGGCGGGCGGGGTGCGCCTGGACGCCCACCATCCAACCAACCCCAATCTGACCAGCCGCAACATCGAGATCGCCGACAACATCATCGCGGGCGTCAGCCAGGACTACAAGGACAACGCCGCGATCCTGACGACCTACATCGACGGCGCGCGCATCCTGCACAACGACATCACCGACGCTCCCTATGACGCGATCGCCGTGGGTTGGGGCTGGGGTTACAACGACGCGGGCGGCAATCCGAACTACGACGAGAACCAGAAGGGCTATCTCTACAACACCCGCTTCACCACCCCGACGACGCTGCGGAACACCCTGATCGAGGGCAACCGCATCCACGGCGTGAAGACCTGGTATATGGACGGCGGCGCCATCTACAACCTGTCGGCCAACCCGGACTCGATCATCCGCGCCAACCACATCTTCGACATCCGCGACAAGATCGGCGTCTATCTTGACGAAGGCTCCAAGCACTTCACCGTCACGGGCAACGTCATCGACACCCAGGGCAAGTGGTTGAACATCAACACCGCCGGCAAGATGTACCAGCGCCGGATTTCGACCGACAACACCGCGACCGGCAACTGGCATAACTCCATGCGCACCGGCGGCCGTTGGCTGCGCGAGATCGGCAACGTCGCCGAGGGCAACTTCCTCTTCCCCGCCCGCGACTGGCCCGCCGAGGCCCAGGCCGTCATGGACGCCGCCGGCCCCCGTCCCGTCGCGAGCGCAGCCCGATGAGCGCCGTCTCGCGTCGCGGCCTTTTAGGCGGTGCAGGCCTCGCCGGTCTGGCCGCCGCCGCCCCCGCCGCCTCGGCCCGCGCCCTGCAGGCGCCGCCGCTGGAGGTGCTGGACCTCAAGGCCTCCTCCGCCGTAGCCCCCCTCGGCCTGGAAGATCAGGCCGTGCGCTTGTCGTGGCGACTGCAAAGCCCCGACCGCGGCGTGCAGCAGACCCGCTATGAAATCCAGGCCGCCAGCACCCGCGAACTGCTGGAGAACGGCACGCCGGACCTGTGGCACGCCGGCGAGGTCCTGACCGATCAGAGCATGGACGTGTCCTGGCTGGGCAGTCCGCTGAAGTCGCGTCAGGTCGTCTGGTGGCGAGTGCTGATCCGCGACAACAAGGGACGTCGCGCCACCAGCGCCGCTTCCCGCTTCGAGATGGGCCTGCTCCAGCCGTCGGACTGGCGCGCCAAATGGATCGCCGCCGAGACCGAAATGGCGCGCGCCGACCGTCAGGCGGGTCTGCTGTGGATGCGCGGCGACCGTCCGGCGGACAAGTCGGATCGCTTCTTCCGCCTGAGCTTCAACCTGCCGTCTGCGGCGGACGTCACCCTGTTTTCCATCGCCAATTTCGACGCCGAGATCTGGCTGGACGGCAAGACGCTGGAGCGGCCGCACCATCCCTCCATCTCGTTCGGCGTGGCCCCCATCGCCGAGACGCGCCATCGCCTGAGCGCCGGTCGTCACGTCGTGGCCTTCCGCGTCAAGGACCCCGCCGCCTTCAACGAGCCCAAGTTCTTCGAGATCGCCGCGGCGGCCATGATCCGCGCCGACCTGGGCGGCGGTCGGGTGGTGCGCATCACCTCGCGCGGCATGAAGACGGCCCTGCATGCGCCCAAGGGCTGGGAGCAGCCTGGCTTCAACGACGCCCGCTGGACGCCCGCCGAGGTGTCGAAGAACCAGCCCCAGGCCTGGCCGGGCTATGGCGCCTTCCTGCTGCGCAAGGATTTCGCGGTCGCCCGGCCCATCGCCCAGGCCCGCCTCTATGCGACGGCGCTGGGGGTCTATGAGGCCCAGATCAACGGCAAGCGCGTCGGCGACGCCCTGCTCAGCCCCGAAAGCACCGACTTCCGCAAGACCGCCCTCTATCAGGTCCACGACGTCACCGACCTGCTGACCACCGGCGACAACGCCATCGGGGCCATGGTCGGCGACGGCTGGTACGGCAGCTATCACGCCCCGGCGGGCCGCTACGCCTTCGGCGACGCGCCTCTGCGCTTCTTTGCTCAGCTCGAGATCACCTACGCCGACGGCGCACGCGAAACGGTCGTCACCGACGACAGCTGGCGCCTGACCGAGGCCCCCGTCACCAAGGGCGAGATCTATTACGGCGAGGACTATGACGCCCGGCTGGAGAAGGCTGGCTGGTCCGCCCCCGGCTTCAACGCCGCCGGTTGGCGCGCTGTGGACATCGCCCCCACCCCGCCCTGCGTCCTCAAGGCCCAGATCAGCCCGCCCCTGCGCCGCATCGAGACGCTGAAAGCCAGGTCGATCACCAAGGTCGGCGCCCACTACGTCCTCGACTACGGCCAGAACTTCTCGGGCTGGTCGCGTCTCAAGGTCAAGGGCCGCGCCGGTCAGGCCGTGACGCTAAAGTTCGCCGAGGTGCTGCAGGCGGATGGTCACGTCGATCAGTCCAACCTGCGCGCCGCCCGCGCCGCCCTCGTCTACACCCTGAAGGGCGATCCGGCGGGCGAGACCTATGAACCGCGCTTCACCTATTTCGGCTTCCGCTATGTCGAGGTCGAAGGCTTCGAGGAGGCCATGGGCCGCGCCCCCACGGTCGATGACATCGAAGGCATCGTCGTCTCGTCCAACCTGACCGAAACGGGCCACCTGCGGATCGCCAACCCGGTCATCCACGGCCTGTGGCGCAACACCCTGTGGAGCCAGAGGTCCAACTTCTTCGGCGTGCCCACCGACTGTCCCCAGCGCGACGAGCGTCTGGGCTGGACCGGCGACGCCAATGTCTTCTGGGACGCCGCCGCCTTCAACATGGACGTGGCCGCCTTCACCGAGCGCTTCACTGGCGACATTCGCGACGCCCAGGGACCGCGCGGCGAGTTCCCCGACTACGCCCCCGCCGGCTGGCAGGAACTGGGCCTTGGCGCCTCGCCGGGCTGGGCCGACGGCGGAGTCATCCTGCCCTGGACCGCCTGGCAGCGTTACGGCGACACCGCCGTGGTGGATCAGAACTGGGCGGCGATGACCCGCTACCTGGGCTTCATCCTCGAGCACAACCCGGACCTGATCTGGCGCAATCAGCGCGGCTACGACTTCGGCGACTGGGTGGCGCTGGACGCCGTCAATCCCGGCGACGAGACCACGCCCAAGGCCCTGATCGCCACCGCCATGTGGAAACATTCGGTCGACGCCATGGCCGAGATGGCGCTGGGCTCCGGCCGCCGCCCCGAGGCCGTACGCTATCGCGATCTGGCCCAGAGGATCACCGCCGCCTTCCAGCGCGAGTTCGTGCGGCCCGACGGCTCGATGGGCAACGGATCACAGGCCGGCTACATCCTGGCCCTGCGCTTCGGCCTTGTGCCGGACGCGCTGCGGCCCGCGGCCACCGGCCATCTGGTCGCCGATATCCGCCGACGCGGGACCCTGCTGTCGACCGGCTTCCTCGGCACGCCCTACAGCCTGGACGCCCTGGCCGACAATGATCAGGACAGCCTCGTCTATGACCTGCTGCTGCGGACCGACTTCCCGTCCTGGGGCTATATGATCCGCAAGGACGCAACGACCATCTGGGAGCGGTGGAACGGCGACGTCGGCGACGTGGCGATGAACTCGTTCAACCACTATGCGCTCGGGGCCGTGACCGGCTTCGTCTTCCGCCGTATCGCCGGGATCGAGCCGACCAAGGCCGGCTTCCTGACTTTCCGCTTCGATCCTGTGCTGGACGCCCGCGTCCCGCGCGGCGGCGGCGACTACGACAGCATCCTGGGCCGGATCACCACCGACTGGGAGCTGAAGCCCGACGGCGGCTTCGACCTGCATCTGGTCGTGCCGACCAACAGCCGTGCCGAGGTCCGCCTGCCCGCTCGGTCCATCGACAGCGTGCGCGAGAACGGCCGCCCCCTGAGCCAGACCGACGGCGTCGTCGTGCGCGGCATGGACGGCGACCGCCTGGTGCTGGAGGTCGGCTCGGGCGACTACCGCTTCCTGTCCAGGGCCTGAGCCCTCGTTTTCGTCTGTCCTGAACGCCCCCTCCCGGCCCCCGCCGGGAGGGGTTTTTCGTGGGCGCGCGCAAAAAGAAGCCCTCCCGAGCGAAACCGGGAGGGCCTGAGGGTCAGGAGATTGAAGGCGGACGATCAGGGCGTGGTGCGATAGGTCCAGCGCACGCTGTCGCTCAGCACGCGGCCGCCAGCTTCGGTCGTCGCCTCGATCAGGTTCTCGCCCCTCGCCAGGTCGATTTCCCAGACGGCGGCGTGATCCTCGACCGGCACGACGGTCCATTCGCCGCCGTTCAGGCGCAGGCGCACCTGATCCTGATTGGAGAAGACCTTCACCTTCACCCGCTGGGTCCGCTTGTTGACGTCGCGGCGGCTGGTGATGTGCAACATCGGCTCTTCGGCCCAGTTGGCCTGATACCAGTAGTAGGCGTCCTTGCGCGTCTGCCGGTCCTCGGTGACCAGGCCCTTGTCGTTGATGGCCGGGCGGTCGCCCTCGTTGCGCTTGAACGACGGGAAGTCGAAGCCCAGCCAGATGAAGTTCGACCACAGATAGGGCCGCTGGCGCATCTCGCGCCAATGCACCTCGTGGAAGGTGGTCTGCCACTGTTCGGGGTGCCAATAGCCGTCGGCCACCGGGCGACGCATCACCGGGTCTTCCTGATGCAGGATGCTGGCCCCGGCGCCGTATTCGCTGACGCCGATGGGGCGGTTGGGCATCCGGGCGTGCAGCTCGTCGGCCCAGGGCCCGATGTCCTTGGGCTCGGTCCAGTACCAGCCGAAATAGCGATTATAGGAGACGGTGTCGCTATGCTGGGCGATGGAGTCGTCGTCCGCCAGGCAGCAGTGGGCGTAGGTCGTCGGCCGCGTGGGGTCCATCTCCTTGGCCGTGCTCTGCAAGGCCGCCATCAGGCGGTTGGCCGCGTCGCCCGAGGTCCGCAGTTCATTGCCGATGCCCCACAGGCCGACCGAAGGATGGTTGTCGTTCTGGGCGATCAGTTCGCGCATCTGCTGGACCAGATTTTCGCGGAACTGGTCCGAGGGGTCCATGTCGTCGATCAGCGGCACCTCGGTGACCAGCAGCAGCCCCAGACGATCCGCCGTCTCATAGACGCGCGGCGGGTGCTGCATGTGCGCTAGACGCAGAGCGGTGACGCCCATGTCGGACATGATCCGCATGTCCTCGTCGATCTCGGCGTCGCTGACGATGGGGCCCTTGCCGAAGCGGGTCGGCATCTGGATGTTGGCGCCGTACAGCGCATAGGGCTGGCCGTTGAGCAGGAATTCGCCCTTGTCGCTCAGCCCCACGGTGCGGACACCCAACGGGACCTCGGCGCTGTCGATCGCCTGACCGTCGACCAGAATCTCGGAGGTGGCCTTGTAGAGATAGGGCGCGCGGCGTCCCTCCCAGAGCCTGGGGTTGGTCAGCGTCAGACTCTGCTCGACCGTCTGGCCCTGCCCCGCCGTCAGCGTGGTCGGGGTGCGCGTCTCGGCCACCACCGCGCCGTCCGCATCCGTAATGCGCGTCAGAACCTCAAAACGTTTGGCCGAACGGCTGTCGTTGCGGACAAAGAGTCGCGAGCTGATCTGGGCCTGTGCGGAGGACAGGGCGTCGGTGCGGACATGCAGGCCCGGCCCGCCGTGCTGCATCAGATCGATGTGCAGGTCCGGCGTCTCGATCAGCTTCACCTCACGATAGAGGCCGCCGAAGATGTTGAAGTCGCCGTTCAGCGGGGCGTAGCGCGGGTTCTTGGCGTTATCGACGCGCACCGCCAGCAGGTTGCCGCCGCTGCGCAGGGCCTCGGTCACGTCATAGCGGAAGGCGGCGTATCCGCCCTCGTGCGTGCCGACCGACCGTCCGTTCAGATAGACTTCGGCCTTCAGCGTCGCCCCGCCAAAATGCAGGAAGTAGCGCTTGCCCGGCTGCGGCGCCTGATCCAGCGTCAGGCGATACCAGGCGGGGCCGCGATAATAGACGCCCTCGGGCTCGCCGCGCGCCTTGGCCCCGCCGATGCCGGAATCCTCGACGTTATAGGTGTGCGGCACGACCACCGAACCCCAGGCCCGGTCGTCAAAGCGCGGACCTTGAGCGCCCGTGGCGTCGGTGCGCGTGAAGCGCCAGCCCTCGGTCAGCGGCGTCACCTCGGCCGCCAGGGCCGCGCCGGCGCTCAAGACCCAGACGGCGCCGCCGACGATCAGCCGCGCACGCAGGGATAGGGGGGAATGACGCTTCATGAAATCCTCCTCGCGCCCTTGGCGGGCGTCGTTGTCGTGTTCGAGTTCACGCCGAGGCTCAGGCCAGTCGGCTGATGTCGCCCGTCTGGATGTCGCGGCTGCGCACGGCCCGCACCGCCGAGCGCGGCGCCAGGCTGGAACGCAGGCCGTCGATGACCGCGCCCTGGACGCTGTCCATCACCACCGCCGGACGGGCGTCGGCCTGCTCGACCTCAAAGGTCGTGTCCTTGACCGTGATATTGCGGGCGTGGCGGACATAGAGACCGTGGGCCGGGAAGACGCCCATGAAGTTGGGCTCCAGCGACGAGTTGATCCGCTCGGGGATCTCCCGCGCCGCCTCCTCGCGCGTGCCGCCGCCGGATGAGCGCACATGGATGTCCGTAAAGCTGACGTCCTCGATGATCCCGCCGGGAATGCCGACCACGCCGCTGGCGAAGTCGCCGCGCGCCCCAGAGACGTTGATGTTGGAGAACCGCACCCGCCGCACCTGCGACATGGCGGCCCCGCGCGGCGCCCGGTTGCGCGCCGACAAGCGGACAAAGATCGGGTGATTGACCGGGTTCCTCAGGATGATGTCCGAGAAGGTCACATCTTCCAGTATCCCGCCGTCGATAGCCCCCATCTGCAGGCCGCGCGTATTCTCGCAGATACAGTCCGACACCAGGATGTTTCGGAAGCCGGCCGCCGAGTCGGTGCCCAGCTTGATCCGTCCCAGCACGCCGACGTTGTCGACCGACATATAGGGCGAGGGCTGATAGGTGCCGTCCACCACCGTGCCCAGCAGATAGCCGCTGGTCTTGCAGCCGATGACGCTGACGTCCTCGCACATGCGGAACTCTTGCAGCGCCATGCTGCTCTTCAGCACGATGGCGTCGTCCTTGGGCGCATTGACCAGGCAGTTGGTCACCTTCACGTCACGGCAAGCATCGATGTCGATGCCGTCGCGGTCGGTGTCCACGGTCAAACCGTCGATGCGGACATTGGTCGAGCCCAGGACGTAGCAGGCGAAATGCCCGCCCTGCAGGATGGTGAAGTCGCGCAGCAGGACGTTGCGGCAGCCCGTCAGGCCGATGGCCTTGTTGCCCCGTCCCTCATACGCCATCTCGCGCGGGATGGCCCGGCGCGCTTCATCGGCGGTCAGGCCCTGCTCGGCGGGCGACTTCCAGCCGGCCATGCCGTGCCAGCGCGGCGTCGGCCCCTCGCGGTCCAGGCCGATGCCATGGATCAGGCCCTTGCCGATGATGGCCACGTCGTTGACGCCGTCGCCATAGATCAGGCTGTTGTGGAAATGGCTGACGCCATAGTCCTGAAGCTGCTCGTCGAAGACGTTCTCGGGCAGGTCGTATTGGCCCGTGTGCTTGCGCGGGTCCGCCGCCTCGATCACCGACCCGTTCATCAGCACCAGGGTGATGAAGCTGCGCAGCCGGATCGAAAAGCACAGATAATGCCCGGGCGGCACCACCACCGTGCCGCCGCCCTTGGCCGCCGCTGCCTCGATGGCCTTGTTGATGGCGCCGGAATCGATAGCCACGCCGTCGCCGACCGCGCCATAGTCCCGCACATTATAGAAGCCGCTCAGCGAGCCCGACGCCCGCACGATGGTCGGGCTCATCGCCATGGCGGCGCCCAGCCCCAAGGTCACGAAACGACGGCTGAACTCCGCCTTCTCGCCTACTGCGCCATCCGCCATGCGTCTCACCCCATTCTTGTCCTTGGGCGCATGTTGTATGATGTATTATATTGAATCAAGCCTATGCAGGCCGTCCGGCCTGCGACAAGAGGTCAATCGACAGGCCGGGCCAGCACTTCACGTGTGATCTCATCAACGGATTTCACCCCGGTCAGGGCCATGGCCACGCGCATCTCGGCTTCGATCATGGACAGCAGCCGCGTCACCCCGGCCTCGCCGCCCGAAGCCAGGGCGTAGATATAGGCCCGGCCCAGCAGGACCCCCTTGGCCCCCAGCGCCAGCATCCGCACCACGTCCAGACCCGTGCGCACCCCGCCGTCGACCAGCACCGTCATTTCATCGCCCACGGCATCGGCGATGGCCGGCAGGGCGCGGGCGGTGGACACGGCGCCGTCCAGCTGGCGCCCGCCGTGGTTGGACACCACCAGCCCCGTTGCGCCGAAGCGCAAAGCGTCACGCGCGTCCTCGGGATCGAGAATGCCCTTGATGATGATGTCGCCCTTCCACAGGTCGCGGATCCACTCCAGATCGGACCAGCTGATCGACGGATCGAAGTTTTGGCCCAGCCAGCCGATATAGTCGGCCAGCCCCGTCGCCTTGCCGCGATAGGCCGAGATATTGCCCAGGTCGTGCGGATGACCGCGCAGGCCCACATCCACCGCCCAGTCCGGCTTGAACGCCGCCTGCACCAGGCGCCGCGCGCCCGACCAAGGCCCGCTCATGCCCGAATGGGGATCGCGATAGCGCGAACCGGGCACCGGCATGTCCACGGTGAAGACCAGCCTGGTCACCCCCAGCGCCATGGCCCGCTCCAGAGCGTCCTTCATGAAGGCGCGGTCCTTCAGCACATAGAGCTGAAACCAGATGGGTCGGCCGCCGCCGTCCACGACCTCCTGCATCGAACAGACGCTGACGGTGGACAGGATGTAGGGAATGTTGGCCGCATGGGCCGCGCGCGCCACCTGCACCTCGCCGCGCCGCGCCGACATGCCGCCCAGACCAATGGGGGCCAGCGCCACCGGCAGGGCGGTCTTCTCGCCGAACAGCTCGGTCTCGAGGCTCAGGCTCGACACGTCGCGCAGCACCCGTTGGCGCAGGGCGATGTCCGCCAGATCAGCCACATTGTCGCGCAAGGTCTTCTCGGCGAAGGCCCCGCCGTCGATGTAGTCGAACAGGAAGCGCGGCAGACGACGCCGGGCGGCCTCGCGGAAGTCAGTGGTCGAGGCGATGATCATGACGGGTCTTTCAACTGGCGATCCGCGTCCAGCCTCAGCACCAGATCGGCGTAGCGAGGCATGTCGCACAGGATGTGGCGGGTCAGTCGCTCATAGTGCTGGATGAAGGTCGCGACCTCGGCGTCGCTCATGACGCGGGCGCCCTCCGGGGCCAGGGCGCGCAAGCTCTGTTCCTGCTGAACCCGCCAGCGCTCGACCACTTCAAAGCCCGGCGCGGCCAGCAGCACCAGCCGGTCGATGCGAGCGAACAGGTCGGCGTAGGGTCCGGCGAGCGCCGCGTTCACATGTCGTCGCCAGACGCCGTCGGGATCGCGCTCGGCCTCCAGGGCGTTGACCGGCGCGACCAGGGCGGCCTCGGCCTGAGGCCGAGCGCCGACGCACCAGCCTTCGAAGATCAGCACGTCCAGAGGGCCTTCGATCACCGGCCAGTCGGCCTTCGGCGCCGGATCGTCCGTCGCCTTGTCGAAGCGCGGCAGGGTCACGCCCCGTCCCGCCTTCACCGCCTCCAGCAGGACCAACCCCTGCGCCACGTCATGGGTGCCCGGCGCCCCGCGCACGGCGAACAGGGGATGGACCTCGCACGCCAGCGCCGCGCGCCGGTCATGCGACAGATAGAGGTCGTCCAGCGACAGCATCGCCGTCCTGATCCCGCCCGCGTTCAGACGCTGCGCCAGACCGGCGGACAGGGTGGACTTGCCCGAGCCCTGCGCGCCGCAGATCCCCAGCACGAAAGGCCCCTCGCCGCGCCAGCCGTCCAGCGCCCGTTCGACCGCCTCAAGCGACCCGGTCAAGCAGGGGCTCTCCGTCGAAGAAGCGGTCCAGATTATCGGCCACCCGCATCCCCATGGCGGTGCGCGTCTCCAGCGTCGCGCTGCCCAGATGCGGCAGCAGGACCGCGTTCGGCGCCGCCAGCAATGCGGGATTGATCGCCGGTTCGCCCTGATAGACGTCCAGACCCGCCCCGGCGATCACCCCGCCGCTCAGCGCCCGGGCCAGATCATCCTCGTTCACCACCGACCCGCGCGCGGTGTTGATCAGGATGGCGCTCGGCTTCATCCGCTTCAGCAGGGCGGCGTCGATCAGGTGGTGCGTCTGCGGCCCGCCCGGCGTGTGCAGGGACAGGACATCGGACGCCTCGGCCAGAGCTTCCAGGGTGTCGTAATAGACAGCGCCGTCCTCGTCTTCGGCGCGGCGGCGGCTGTGATAGGCGATCCTCATGCCCAGGGCGGCCCTGGCCCGTTCGGCGGTCGCCCGCGCGATCCGGCCATAGCCGACCAGACCCAGGGTCTTGCCCGCCAGCGACTGGCCCAGCAGATGGGTGGGCCGCCAGCCGGTCCAGTCTCCGGCCCGCAGTTCGCGCTCGCCCTCGCCCGCCCGCCGCGCGGCCATCAGCATGAGCAGAAGCGCCAGCTCCGCCGTCGCATCGGTCAGCACGTCCGGCGTATTGGTGACGACCAGACCCGCCGCCCGCGCCGCGTCCAGATCAATATGCTCATGGCCCGCGCCATAGTTGGCGATGATCCGCACCCGCGCGCCCGGCGTGGACAGCACCTCGGCCGGAACCTTGTCCGACACCGTGGGGCACAGGGCGTCGTATTCCGTCATCGCCGCGCGTAGCTGATCCAGCGTCAGCGGCCTGTCGCCCTCGTTCAACGTCACGTCGTAACGGGCCGAAAGCCGCGCCTCGACCGCTTCGGGCCAGCGTCGGCTGATGAGGATTTTCGGCTTCATGTCCTCGCCTCAGATCAGGCCGCGTCGGGCCAGGTTGCGCATCAGGTCCGCCGCCCCGAAGGTCCAGGGCTCGCATTGATCGGTCGGCCGCACCCGGTTCACCAGCGCCCCCAGTTGGTCGCAGGCGATACGCACCACGTCGTCGGTCGCATGGGTGAAGCCCTTGCCCGCTTCGTAGCGGTCCTCGACCGGTGCGAACAGGGTGCCGAGGAACAGCACCAGCCCGTCGGGATAGCGATGGTGCGCATTGATCGCCTGGGCCGCCAGATCCGCCGGGTCGCGGCTGATCTGCCCCATGGCCGAGCGCCCGTTCATGACGAAGCCGTCCGAGCCGGTCACGGTCAGCGAAATCTCGAGCGCACGCACGGCGTCCAGATCAAACCCTCCGTCGAACAGCCGCACGAAGGGGCCGACGGCGGCGGCGGCGTTGTTGTCCTTGGCCTTGCCGAGCAGCAGGGCCGAGCGCCCCTCGACGTCGCGCAGATTGACGTCATTGCCGAGCGCCGCCCCGATGATCTCGCCGCGCGAGGAGACGACCAGCACCACCTCCGGCTCGGGATTGTTCCAGGTCGAAGCCGGATGCACGCCGATGTCCGCCCCCGCGCCCACGCTCGACAGGGGCTGGCCCTTCGTGAAAATCTCGGCGTCGGGACCGATGCCGACCTCCAGATACTGGCTCCAGGCGCCGGCTTCGATCAGGGTCTGTTTCAGCGCCGCCGCTTCCGGCGAACCGGGCTTCAAACGACGCAGATCGTCACCCACCAGATCACGGATATGATCGCGGATGCCCGCCGCCGCCGTCAGGTCGCCGCGCGCCCGCTCCTCGATCACCCGCTCCAGCATGGAGGTGACGAAGGTCACGCCCGCCGCCTTCACCGCCTGAAGGTCGATGGGCGACAAGAGCCAGGGCCGCGTCGGATCGCGCGTCTCGGGATCGGTATTGGCCAGGATGTCCGCCAGAGCGCCCGCATCCTCGCCCGCCGCCCCCTTCAGGACCGCCGCCGGATCAGCCGCTTCGCACAGGTCGCGAGCGGTGGGAAAGGCGCGCGACACATCGGTCAGACGCTGGCCGTCCACGCGCACCACCGCCGGGCCCTGAATCGCCGGCGACCAGATACGTCCGAACAGAAGAGCGCCGTCGTCGGCGGGCAGAATGTCGGCAGGAGACAGGCGCATCAGTTCATCCTCAGCGATACTTGAACACGGGCGCGCGCTTCTCGGCGAAGGCGGCCCGGCCCTCACGCGCGTCCTCGGTGGCGAAGCAGATGGTCTGCAGGTCGCGCTCGTACTCCACCGCCTTTTCATAGGGCATGGCGTGGGCGGCCTTCAGGTTCAGCTTGGCCGTCTCGGCGGCGATGGGCGCGCGCGAGGCGATGACCTCGGCGATGGCGCGGGCGCGGGCCAGCAGGTCACCCGGCGCCGTCACCTCGGTGACCAGTCCCCAATCCTTGGCCGTTTCTGCATCCACCGGATCGCCGGTCAGGATCATCATCGCCGCATTGGACGCGCCGATGGAATGGGATAGGCCCGCCGCCATGCCGCCGCCGCCGATCCAGCCCAGCTTGATCTCCGGTGCCGCGAACTTCGCGTTGGTCGAGGCGATGCGAATGTCGCAGCTCATCGCCGTCTCCAGCCCGCCGCCGAGGGCATAGCCGTTGACCGCGGCGATGGTCGGCTTGCGGCACAGGCGCACCGCGTCGCAGTAGTCGCCCCGATTTCGGAACTGCCACGGGGTCTTGTAGTCATCCAGGGTCTTGATGTCGGACCCGGCGCAGAAGGCTTTCTCGCCCGCGCCGGTGATGACCACGCAGCGGATGGTCTCGGAGGCGTCGCACTCGGCGATGGCCGCCTCGATGGCCTTGGCCATGTCGGGGGTGACGGCGTTCAGCTTCTGCGGTCGGTTCAGGGTGATGACGGCGACATGGCCGTCCACTTCAAACAGCAGTTCAGTGTCTTCGCTCATGGCGATCGCCCTTCAGGTTTCAGCGCCGCGCGGACGATGCCGCACGAACAGCGCCTGCAGATGGTTCAGCACGACGTCGGCCGGGTCGCCGGCCTCCAGCCCCTCGCGCAGACGCTGCGACGCGGCGGTCTGGAAAGCGATGGCGCCGTCGTGACGCGGTCGCAGGCTGGCCCCCTCCAGCGTAGCGAAGGTGTCGGCGTAGAAGCCGCCCCAACGGGCGTTGACGCCCGCATTGCGCCAGGCGCTCTTCAACGACGGCTGGCCCTCATGGTCAGGGATGAACCCGCTCTGGGTTTCCACCGACATCAACCAGCGCAGATGGTTCAACAGGTCCGGCGTCACGGCGCAGCGCTTCGACACGCCGATGCCGGTGCCGCCCAGCATCGAACCGACTGGCCCGTCCACACTGACGCGCGGCGCCTCGGCAAAGCCCAAAACCCCGCCCGGCGCATAGTTCACATAGCCATAGACCAGCGGACACAGGACCACGTCGTCATGCCGGCTCATATGCTCCAGAATGGCGATCGGGTTCAGCCCGCTCAGCGTCCTCGGACTGCGCGCCGCCAGACGGGACAACAGGGTCCAGGCTTCGCGTCCCGCGTTTCGATCAATGAAGTTTTCGCCATCCGCCACCGGGTGCGCGCCGAAGGCCGCACAGATTGACTGGAAGGTCAGCGCGGCGTGCGGACCAGATAGGGACATGACCACCCCGCCCTTGTCGGACAGATCGGCCACCGCCTCCCACGTCGTTGGCGGCTGCTCCATGGCCCCGCGCCGCCAGGCCATGACCTGGGTGGCGGCGTCCAGCGGCAGGGCCCAGTGACGACCGCCGTAACGATAGGACGAGAGGCTGCGGCCCATGACCGCCGCACTCCACCCGGCGATCTCCTCGGCGCTGAACAGCTCCTCCAGCGGGATCAGACAGTCCGCCGCCACCGCCTCGCCGACATGGGGGTGATCCAGCACCACCAGATCATAGAGGCCGCACTGCTCGCCGATGGGGCGTTCCTCGAACCCTTCCAGCGAATGGCGATCCCAGCTCAGGGCGAAACCGTCGCGCGCCGGGTCGAGCTGCGCGGCGGCAGCCTCCAGCGCGCGATAGCCGCGCGGATGGTCCCAGGTCAGGCCGCGATAGGCAGGCGTCGTCATCCCGCCCGCACCACGCCCGCCGCGATCAGGGCTTCGATATTGGCCGCATCCCGACCGGCCTCGCCCAAGATCTCGCGCGTGTGCTCGCCGACCAGCGGCGCGCCCCGTTCGATCACGGAGGGAGTCTTGGAGAATTTGATCGGGAAGCCCGGCGTCTTCACCCGCCCTTCGGTCGGGTGATCATACTCGACGAAGGTGCCGTTGTGCTTGATCTGCGGGTCTTCGACCACCTCGGCATAGCCGTAAACCGGGCCGCACCAGATGTCGTTCTCACGGAACAGGGCCAGCCAGTCCTCGCTGGTGCGGTTCACCAGCCGGCGACGCACGCAGGCGTAGATTTCGTCGCGATGGGTCCAACTGTCAGTCTCATCGTCCAGATCAGCGAAGAACGGCTCCTCGATTAGACGCCCCAGGGTCTTCAACGAGGCCATGGCGATGGAGATATAGCCGTCGCTGGTGGCGAAGACCCCGTAGGGCGCGCGGATATAGCTATGGGCGTGCGGCTCGACCGAGCGGGTCTGCGGCTTGCCGCCGACGGTGAAGACCGACAGCTCCTGCATCTGAATAGTGGTGATGGCGTCCAGCATATTGATCTGGACCAGTTGTCCCTCGCCTGTCCGCTCCCGGTGGAACAGGGCCGCCAGAGCGCCCTCGAAGGCGGTGTAGGCGGTGATGGCGTCGACCAGATACTGGCCGGCCGGCGACGGCGGCTGATCCGCCGCGCCCGACGACATCATGGCCCCCGACATGGCCTGCAGCAGCAGGTCCTGCCCCGGATAGTTCTTGTAGGGGCCGTCCTCGCCATAGCCGGACATGGAGACGTAGATCAGGCGCGGATTGATCTTCGAAAGGGTCTCGTAATCGACCCCCAGACGCGCGGCGACGCCAGGCCGGTAGTTCTGCAAGAAGACATCCGCCGTCTTGACCATCTCCAGCAACAGGGCCTTGCCCTCGGCCGCCTTCAGGTCGACGGCCAGCGACCGCTTGTTCCGGTTCAGCGACAGGAAGGAAACATTGATCTGATTGCCGCGCGCCCCGCCCGCCGAGACGTGGCGCTGCCATTCGCCCGTCGTCGGCTCGACCTTGATCACGTCGGCGCCCATGTCGCCCATGCGTTGGGCGGCGAAGGGACCAGCCATGGCGATGGAGCAGTCCAGCACGCGGATTCCGCTGAGGATTCCCATTGTCTTCAATACCTTTGAAAGATCAGCTCATCACCCAGCCGCCGTTCACGTGCAGCGTCTGACCGGTGATGAAGCCCGCCTCGTCGGCGGCGAAAAATGCGATGGCGTGGGCGATGTCGCCGACATGGCCGCGGCGCTTGACGGCCTGGCTGTCCAGCACGTGACGGACATAGCCCTCGGGGTCCGGGTGGATGGCCTCGGCGTCGGTGGGGAAGGCCCCCGGCGCGATGGCGTTGACGGTGACGCCATAGGGGCCGAACTCGCGCGCCCAGGCCCGTGTCAGACCGATCAGCGCCCCTTTTGAGGCCACATAGGGCGACAGGTTGGCCCACTCGCCCGAGATAGTGATGCTGGCGATGTTGATGATGCGGCCAAAGCCCCTCGCCCGCATCCCCGGCAAGGCTTCCTGCACCGCCACGATCCCGGCATCGACATTGATGCGCTGGACCGCCTGATGCTCCTCGATCGAATAGTCTTCGAAGGGCTTGGACGGATAGATGGCGGCGTTGTTGATCACGACGTCAAAGCCGCCGACCTCGGTCAGCCGCGCCTTCAGTTCGGCGCGAAACCCCTCCAGGTCCGATAGATCGGCGGTCGAGACCACCAGTCTTCCCGTCGTCACCGAGGCCGCCGCCGCTTGCAGGGCAGCCACTTTGGCCGGGTCGTTGTCGACCGCCACCACCGTCGCACCGCGTCCCATCAGTTGCAGGGTCGTCTGCAGGCCCAGCCCGCCGGCCGCGCCCGTGTAGAGCACGACCTTGCCGTCCATATCCCGCGCCATCTCAGCGCCCCCCGATCGGCGGATAGACGCCGGACGGTTCTGGATATTCATCCTGCGGCTGCGGCTGCACGCCCTCGATGCGGCGCACGGCGTCGGCTACCGCGGCGGCGTCCGGCAGGATGCGGAAGACGCTGTCGTAGCGGCGCTCCTCGCCGTGCTCCAGCTGGATCAACTCGCCCCGGTCGCGGGCGAAGTCCTTGCCCTGGACGTGATTGGTCGAGGGCTCGATGCCGAGCGCGTAATGGCCCGCGTGCAGATTCTGCCATTCATACATGGCCGGGAACTGCGACTTCAGCGTCTCCACCTCGAAGCCGAAACCAAGCGCCTCATTGACCAGGGCGACGTTGACCCTGCCCCCCGCATCGGCGGCCATGTCGTGCTGCCAGACCTGTTCGTGGAAGTTCTGGATCGGCGCCGGCAGGGTGCGATAGCCCGCGCCCTGCTTGCGATAGTCCTCGCCCTCATGAGAGGCCCAGACCACGTCGCGGATCGGGGCCACATAGCGCGAGCCCTCGCCCAGCACCGGATAGCCGACGTTGATGTGGTAGCAGTACATGTGCGGCGTACGGTAAAAACCGTGGTTGACCACCCGGTCATGCAGATGGATTTCGTCGGTCCCGACCTTGGCCTCGATGCGGCGGATCAGATGCAGGTCCTCGCCGAACACGGTGGACTGCTGCACCACCCCCTCGGCCCACAGGATGCAGTCATCGCCTTCCCAGCGCTCGCCATAGCCAGTCAGGCGCGCCGGGATGGTCCCGACCCGTCCGTGCAGGGACGAACTGACCGTCTTCCTCGGCCGATAGAAGTAATGATCCGCCGGGTCGTCGTGCATGAACAGGACATGGTCCAACCCGCAGGTGACCATCAGGCCAGAGAAGGACCGGAACCAGCCCAGACCGCCCTCGCCCTCATATTCATGCAGGCCCGGATGGCGGAAGCCGGACGGCGAGTGCCACCCCACGGCGCGACCGCTGTGCTCGCACTCGGCGATGTCCATGGCCCGGTCGATCAGGACCGTGAAGCGCAGCCCGGTCCCGGTGCGAAACTCCAGCTGGCGCACGCCCCGTTCGACGCCGTCGCCCAGGGTCATCAGCCGGACTCCCGCGAATTGCGACAGGGCGCCGGTGCGTTCAGCCAGGGCGCGACGACTCATCGTCTGGCCATATAGTCGGGTCACGGCTTGCCTCCCTGAACAGGCTCGTTATTATCATATGTATGATGTTTATAGGCGTCCCTTCGGGTCCGTCAACGCCTTCCGAGAGGTCCCGTTGAGCCAGTCCACCACGCGCCGCTGCTTCGCCGTCGACCTGCACGACGACCCCGACCAGGTCGCCCGCTACCGCGACTGGCACCGCGCCGGCGGCCCGCCTGCCGCCGTGACCGAGGCCATTCGCGCCGACGACGTGCGCGAGTTGGAGATCTGGCTGGTCGGCGACCGGATGTTCATGATTCTGGAACAGGGCGACGCCTACGACCCCGAAGCCAAGCTGGCCCGCGACGCCGCCAACCCCGACGTTCAGGCCTGGGACGCGCTGATGCGCAGCTTCCAGAAGCCCCTGCCCTTCGCCCCCGACCAGACCTGGGTCGAGATGACTCGAATTTACGCCTTGTCGGAACAGCCCCTGATGGGCCACGACACCACCAAACCTGTTCAAGGATCGCCCGCATGACGACCGCCGCCCTTTCGCTCAACCACTGGATCAACGGCGAACAGGTTGCGTCCGACCGTCCGGCCGAGAGTCTGAACCCCTCTGACACACGCGAAGTCGTGGCCCATACGCCTCAGGGCGGCGTGGCCGAAGTGGACGCCGCCGTCGCCGCCGCCAAGGCCGCCTTCCCCGCCTGGTCCGAGGCCTCGCCCGAGGTGCGCTCGGACGTGCTGGACCGCGCCGGAACCCTGCTGATGGAGCGCCGCGAGGCGGTCGGTGAACTGCTGTCACGCGAAGAGGGCAAGACCCTGGCCGAAGGCATCGGCGAAACCGCCCGCGCCGCCCGCATCCTGAAATACTTCGCCGGCGAGGCCCTGCGTCTGCACGGCCAGAACCTGGCCTCGACGCGGCCCGGCGTCGAGGTCCAGACCTATCGTCAGGCGGTCGGCGTCTATGGCCTGATCACGCCGTGGAACTTCCCCATCGCCATCCCGGCGTGGAAGGCGGCGCCGGCCCTGGCCTTTGGCAACACCGTGGTGCTGAAGCCCGCGGGCCATACCCCCGCCACGGCCGAGGCCCTGGTCGCCATCCTGCACGAAGCGGGCCTGCCGAAGGGCGTGCTGAATATGGTCGTCGGTCGCGGCGATGTCGGTCAGGCCATCGTCGATCACAAGGATGTCGACGGCGTCAGCTTCACCGGTTCGCAGGGCGTGGGCGCGGGCGTCGCCGCCGGCGCCGTGGCCCGTCAGGCCCGCGTGCAACTGGAAATGGGCGGCAAGAACCCGCTGATCGTGCTGGACGACGCCGATCTGGAGCGCGCCGTGGCCATCGCCCTGGACGGCAGCTTCTTCGCTACCGGCCAGCGTTGCACCGCCTCCAGCCGACTGATCGTGCAGGACGGCATCCACGACCGTTTCGTCGCCCTGCTGGCCGAGCGGGTCTCGACCCTGCGCGTGGGCGGCGCGCTGGCCCCCAATACCCAGATCGGCCCGGCGGTCAGCGAAGACCAGCGCGAGACCTCTTACCGCTATATCGACATCGCCCGCGCCGACGGCGGCCGGATCGCGGCCGGCGGCGAGCGCCTGAGCCTCGATGCGCCCGGCTGGTATGTCCAACCCACCCTGATCGCCGACACCGACGCGGCCTCGCGCATCAACAACGAGGAAGTCTTTGGCCCCGTCGCCTCGACCATCCGGGTCAAGTCCTACGAGGAGGCTCTGGCCATCGCCAACGGCAGCGAGTTCGGCCTGTCCGCCGGCCTCGTCACCCAGTCGCTGAAACACGCCCGCGACTTCCAGCGGCGGGCTCGGGCAGGCATGACCATGGTCAACCTGCCGACCGCCGGCGTGGACTATCACGTGCCCTTCGGCGGCACCAAGAAGTCCAGCTATGGCGCCCGCGAACAGGGCTTCGCCGCCGCCGACTTCTTCACCCAGATCAAGACCAGCTACAGCGCGGGGTAGGTCGCACTTCCACACTCAACCGTCACGGCATGGTGGCGCCGAGGCGTCCGTCGAGCGCCACCGAAGCCGCCCGCCCGGCCGCGAGGTCGGCGAGGACCGCGGCGGCGAAAACCCCCGGTCCGATCGCGCAGTACAATGCCCTGACACTTCCGAGCTAGCGGCCGGGAGCATCGTGCGATGCGGCGCCGATTAGATCGTGGACGGCGACCATTTTTGTCGCGCATCTGGCGTGCGTCACACGCGGATTTCCTGATCGCATCGCATGCTGTTGCGCCAGTTGTTTGACTGCACTGTGAGGGATGGATAGGTCTGCCAACACAAGCGGAACAGGCCGCATTTGCGACACGACCTCAAGCGCCGATAGGGCCAGGTACAGATTTGACTGAACCCGACATCCGATCCCTGATCATGGGCAATCCCGTGGCGCGCGCTTTCGCCATCACAGGGGACGCCTGGACCCAGTTGATCATGCGCGAGGCCTTCTACGGCGTGCGGCGCTTCGGCGTATGGCGCGAACGCCTGGGCACGCCGCGCAGCGTGCTGACCGATCGTCTGCAGAAGCTGGTGGCCGCCGGCCTGCTGGTCCAGACGCAAATCGAAACGGGCGCACGAACGGAATACCGCCTGACCGAAATGGGTCTGGACATGTTCGGCGTCGCCGTGGTGCAGGGCCAGTGGGAAAAGGTCTGGGCCCAGTCGCCGCTTCAGGAACGCTACGCCATCGCCTTCTTCGACCGCGACACCGGACGTCGGCTGAAGCCTGCGGTTCTGACCCGCGCGCACGGCGTCGAGGTCAAGGCCGACAAGGTCGCCTGGAAACCGGGGCCAGGCCTGGTCGTCATTCCACCCCCGACTTCGCGCCGCCGCCGCTCGGCGCCGATCGAGACCGACCGCCCGATCATCGACCGTTCGACCGAGATCATGGGCGACTACTGGAGTTGGGCGGTGCTGTCGGCCGCCTATTTCCGCCTGCGTCGCTTTGACGAGATCCACGCCGCCCTGGGGGTGGCGACCAACATCCTGGCCGACCGCCTGAACCGCCTGGTACTGCACGGGGTGCTGGAAAAGCGGCCCTATCAAACCGCGCCGGTGCGCTTCGAATACCGACTGACCGAAGCCGGTCTGGCCCTCTACCCCATCGTCCTGGCTATGCACGGCTGGAGCCAGCGCTGGCTAGTCGAGGCGGGCGAGGCGCCGCTAACCCTGGTCGATCGCGCCAGCGGCGAGGCCATCACCCCGGTCGTCTGCGATCTGGACAGCGGCGAGCCGATGGACCCGCGCCGCATCCGCTGGGAAGTCGAAGCCGCGCCCGACGCCGTGGTTCAATAAAAGCCGCCCGCCGAGCCGAAGCTGGACGGGCGGTGAGTCAGGACCGGAGAAGTCGGATCAGAAGGTCTTGCTGACCGCCACGCCGAAGGAACGCGGTGCACCGAAGACGCTGAAGCCGATGCTGGCGTTCTTGATGATGTGCTGCTGATACTCCTCGTCGCCGAGGTTCTTGCCATAGACCGAGACCTTCAGGCCGTTCGGCGCCTCCCACGAGGCGAATGCGCTGATCAGGCCATAGGACGGCACCAAAACCTCGGGCGCGTTCGACGGATCAAAGTAGAAGTCATTCGTCCATTGATAGTCGGCGCGCGCCGAGAGGACGCCGCCGAACACGTCCCACTGACCATCGGCATAGAGGGTGAACTGGCTGTCCGGCGAACGCGGCAGGGCGTTGCCGTCGTAGGGCAGCGTCAGATTTCCCGATGTCGCGTTCGAGGTGAACTTGGCGTCCAACTGGGTATAGGAACCGCCGATGGTGATGTTGTGGTTCACCGCAAAGGCGGTTTCGAGTTCGAAGCCTCGCACCTCGGCCTCGGCGTTGGAGGTCACCAGGGTCAGACCCAGAAGCTCGTAAACCTGCAGGTCCGTGTAATCGAGCATGAAGGCCGCCGCGTTCAGGCGCAGCCGCCCGCCCGCCAGGGTCGTCTTGGCGCCGATCTCGTAGTTGTCGAGCAGTTCGGAACGGAGCGGCGTCGTGGCCTGAAGGCCGGTCTGCGCGGCGCTGGGATAGGCGCCCGCCTTATAGCCCCGGTCATAGCTGACGTAGAACCGCATATTGTCCAGCGGCTCGACCGCCAGGGCCAGCTTCCAGGTCGGTTCCTCGAAGGAGGTGTCCGCCTTGACGTTATAGGGGCTGCCGGTCGGCCCCAGGGGGATGCCCGCCGGCGGATTGGCGCCGCCTTCGTTATCGATGGCGATCTGATGGACCTCGCGTTCATCGTGCGTCCAGCGCGCGCCAACCGTCAGTTCCCAGATGTTCGCGAACGGCACGGTAGCCTGGCCGAACAGGGCGTAGCTACTGTTGGTCGCGTCCTGGTTGAAGGTTACGTCGCCGCCCAGCGACGGCGGGGCGATCGGCAGGGCCGTCTGCACCAGGAAGCGTTCCGACCGTTCGACCTCCTCACGGAACATGTAGAGCCCGGCGACCCAGTCGATGTTCGAGCCCGACTTGGAGGTCAGGCGGAACTCCTGGCTGATCTGCTTGGCGTTCTCTTCGGCGCGGTCATCGACGGCCAGTGGGAAACCCGGGAACGGCAGGCCGCCCAGGTTGTCGCGCCAGCTGTAGTCGTTGCTGCGGTAGGACGTCAGGGAGACGACGTCGAAATGCTCTGCCCCCGACCATTCCGCGCGGCCCGTCAGACCCCAGTTCTCGCGCTGCTGATAATTGTCCGGCGAAGAAAAGCTCTGACGCACGTCCATGCCCGCGCGCAGAGAATTGACCAGGGTCACGAAGGGGGCCGGGGTCGATGACGCCAGGACCGGGATGCGGGCGTGGCCCTGCATGTCATCCTTTGAATAGTCGACGCCCCCCAGGAAGCTCCACTCCCCGGCGTTGTGCAGCAGTTGGGCTCGGGCGCCGAACTGCTCGCCGCCCTCGAGGCTGCGGCCGCTGGGCAGGCTTTCAGCATAGCCATCGTTCTGGTTCCAGCGCAGGGCCAAGCGACCGGCCGTGTCCTCGCCCAGTTCGCGATTCAGCACGGCCTCGACGCCGCGTTCCTCAAAGCTGCCGAGGCGGCCGGTGAGTTGAGCGGAATTCTCGAAACGCGGCTTCTTGGTATAGACGTTCAGCGCGCCGCCCGAAGCGTTGCGGCCATAGAGCGTGCCCTGCGGTCCGCGCAGGATCTCGACCCGTTCAACGTCCAGGAAGGCCAGGGAGCTGGCGCCCGCGCGACCGATGGACACCTCGTCAATCGACACACCGATCGAGGGATCGCTAGCGGCGGAGTCGCTGGTGGTGCCGACGCCGCGAATGAAGATCTGCGGCTCGCCGATGTTGAACTGGGTCAGGGTCACGCCGGGTGCCTTGCCCGCCACGTCCTGAATACCGGTCGCCGCCGTCCGTTCCAGGGTCTCGGCGTTGAAGGCGGTGATGGCGATCGGCACGTCCTGCAGGCTCTGTTCACGACGCTGGGCCGTGACGACGACGTCGCCGACCGTGACGGCGCCTTCGGACTGGGTGGATTGCGCCAAGGCCGGTGCGGCCAGCCCGGCGGCGAGCAACAGCGTGGCGGCCGACGCGCTGAATGCGGTCTTTCTCATGTTTCGCTCCCTGACCTCCCCGGCTCCGTTGATCGGATGCTCCTCGGTCGAAATGAAGCTTGCGCTAGCGAACCGTGTTTGCAAGTCTTTTTATGCAAGTCATGAAAGGAGCCGCACTCATGAGACCGGATGGATGGAGTTTGGCCGCCCTCGCCTGGGTCGCTCTCGCTGCGATCTGGCTTCTGGCCATGCCCAAGAAAACTCGTGGCAAAGCATGGCACTACGTCATGATGGCCGCGCCGCTTGTCGCCTTCGCCGGCGCCTTCGTCGCCCCCCCTTCCCTGCTGCGTGAAACCTTGTTCATCTGGATCGCTGGCGGCGGGGGCGTCTTTTTCGTCGTCGCCCTGGGCTGGTTGGCGGGGACGCTGAAGCGCAATCACGGCCTGATGGATATAGCCTATCCGCTGGCGCCCCTGGCGGCGGCCGGCGTCATTTTCGCCCGGTCCGGCCTGCCGCTGGATCTGTTCAGCGGCGCGTTTCTGCTCAGCCTCGGCGTCTGGTCCGTCCGTCTGGCCGTCCAGACCTGGGGCCACAACATCCACGCCGAGCGCCAACCCTACGCCCACTGGCGCAAGAGCTTCGGCCCGACCTGGCTGTGGTGGAGCGCCTTCCAGGTTCATCTGCTGCAAGGCGTGACCGTCTGGCTGTGGTGCGCGCCCTTCGCCTTCATCCTGACGGCGCCGACGCCGCGTCCGAGCGCGCTGCTGGCCCTGGGCGTCGTCGTCTGGCTGGCCGGCTTCCTGTTGCAGAGCACGGCGGATCGCCAGCTGGCGGCCTTCAAGCGCGCGCCAGCGAACCGCGGCGGCCTGCTGGACACGGGCGCCTGGGCCTTCGTGCGCCACCCCAACTATCTGGGCGAGAGCGTCATGTGGGCGGGCTGGTTCGTGCTGGCATTGGCCCATCCGTGGGGCTGGGTCACGATCTTCGCTCCCCTCTATACCGGCTGGTTCATGGGCTACGCCTCCGCCGCGCCGTTCAAGGAGCAGCACATGGCCCGCACCCGGCCCGAGGCCTGGGCCGCCTACTGCGCCCGCACCCCCCGCTTCCTACCCTGGCCGCGACCCAAGAGCGCCATCAAGACCGAAGGCGCAGACGCATGAGCGCGCTTCAGGATCGGGTCGTCATCGTCACCGGCGCCGGGCGCGGCCTCGGTCGGGCCTATGCCCTGGACCTGGCCCGGCGCGGAGCCGCCGTGGTGGTCAACACCCGCCCCCGCCCGGCCGACGCGCCCGGCTCGGCCGAGGCCGTCGTGGCCGAGATTCTCGCCCTGGGCGGTCGCGCCGTCGCCGCGCCCCTGGCAGTCGAGGAGGTCGATTCCGGCGAGCGGCTGCTGGCCGCCGCTCTGGACGCCTTCGGTCGCGTCGACGGCCTGCTGAACAATGCGGGCGCGCCCGAGGCCAGGACCCTGCACAAGCAGACCACCGACGCCTTCCGTCAGGTGTTCGAGGTCAACTTCTTCGGCGCCCTGACGCCCACCCTGCCCGTCTATCGCCATCTGCGCGCCCAGGGCTCGGGCCGCATCCTGATGTCGACCTCGGCGGCGGGGCTGCACGGCGTCCACGGCATGGCCGCCTATTCGTCGTCCAAGGCGGCGCTGATCGGCCTGATGCGGGTCATCGCCCTGGAAGGCGCGTCGCACGGCGTGGCCTGCAACGCCATCGCCCCCTATGCCGCCACCGGCATGACCGCCGACTATCTGGACGCCGACAGCGCCGCCCGCATGGCGCCGGAACGGGTCGCCCCAGTCGCCAGTTGGCTGATGGCGCCGGACTGTCCCTTGAACGGCGAGACCCTGGTGGCGGGGGCCGGGCGCGTGCGGCCCGCCGCGCGAATCGAGGGGCCCGGCCTGGCCTTCGCCGCCGATTTCGCCCCCGACGACCTGGCCGCCCACGCCGCCGCCCTGATGGATCTGCACGGCTGGACAACCTTCACCGACGGCAACGCCGCCTTTGATCAGTTGATGGCCGCGCCGCTGTCTATGACGCCGTCAAAGTGACTTGCGTTAAGCGACCTAACCGCTCATGGTCGCAGCAGACAAGGATGAGCGAGGCGCGATCTCGCTCACGAACAGGGAAGGAACAGCCGTCATGGCCGACGACGCCCGCCGGATCGAAACCGGACCGCTCAGCCCGTTGAACACGCTGAACCCCTATCTCCAGGGGGCCTATGAGCCCGTGGCGAAGGAGACGACCGCGCTGAATCTGGAGGTGATCGGCGAGATCCCGAAAGACCTCTACGGCTGCTTCTATCGCAACGGCCCGAACCCGGCCCAGGCGCCCGAGGGGATGCACCACTGGTTCGACGGCGACGGCATGTTGCACGCCGTCTATTTCGAGAACGGCAAGGCCGAGTACCGCAATCGCTTCGTCCGCTCGGCGGACCATGTGGCGGACCTGAACGGCGGCTGCGGCGCGGGCGGGGTCATGCTGCCCTCGACGCGGGCCAATCCCGCTTCGACGCGCGGCGACAAGGTTTACAAGGACACGGCCAATACCGACGTGGTCCTGCACAACGGCTCGCTGATGGCTCTGTGGTACATCTCGGGTCACCCGGTCCGGGTGGATGCGCGCACGCTGGAGACGGTCGGAATCGAGACCTTCGGCGGCAAGCTGCCGCGCCATGTCTCGGCCCATTCCAAGGTCGATCCGCGCACCGGCGAGTTCGTCTTCTTCGACTATTCCCTTTACGAGCCGTGGATGACCTACGGCACGGTCAGCGCCAATAACGAGCTGACCCATTTCGAGCGCGTCGAGCTGCCGGGGCCGCGCCTGCCGCATGACATGGGCCTGACCGAGAACTACGTCATCCTGCACGACCTGCCGGTGGTCTTCACCGACGCCGGCCTGCGCAAGAGCCAGTGGAACATCCACTTCGCCGACCAGCCCGCTCGCTTCGGCGTGGCGCCGCGCCGGGGCCGTGGCGACCAGATCCGCTGGTTCGAGACGGATAGCTGCTACATCTACCACGTCGTCAACAGCTGGGAGGACGGCGACGAGGTCGTCATGACCGCCTGCATGATGACGCCCAACGGCTATCCGCCGAACCCCGCCTACGGCCCCTATGCGGCCATGGTGAACGTGCTGGCGCTGAACGCCGTGCCCGTCGAATGGCGGATGAACATGCGCACCGGCGAGGTGAAGAAGCGCCAGCTGGACGACCGCATCGGCGAGTTCCCGGTCGTCAACCTCGACTATTCCGCCCAGCCGACCCATTGGTCCTATCACGTGGCCATGTCGAAGACGGAGCTTCAGCGCTTCAAGGGTCTGATCAAGTACGACCTGACCACGGGCGCCGCGCGAACCTATGACTACGAGCCGCAGATGTTCGGCTCTGAACCCGCCTTCGCCCCGCGCATCGACGCACGGGCCGAGGACGACGGCTACGTCATCGCCTTCGCCACCGACGAAAACACGGGCCGGTCCGAGGTCCAGGTGATCGAAGCCCAGAACTTCGAGGCCGGACCTGTGGCGCGCGTGCTGCTGCCCGTCCGAGTGCCTGCCGGCTTCCACGGCACGTGGGCGCGCGGCGACCGGATGGCGAAGGGTTGATCCGTTGAGCGCCTATATCTACGATGCCGTCCGCACGCCGCGCGGCAAGGCCCGCCCCGACGGCGGGCTGGCCGCCCTGAAGCCACACGAACTGGTCACGGGCCTGATCGACGCCATGGAGGCGCGCGGCCATGCGCCCCGCGCCGCCCAGGCCCTGATCCTGGGCTGCGTCGGCCAAGTCGGCGCCCAGGGGGCCAATGTCGCCCTGGTCAGCAAGATGCACGCGGGTCTGGACGACGCCGCCTTCGCCTTCGCCCTGAACAACTACTGCGTCTCTGGCCTGACCGCCGTGGGTCAGGCGGCGGCCCTGGTCCAGACCGGCGTCGTGGGTTCGGCCCTGGCCGGCGGGGTCGAGATGATGTCCCGCGTCCCCTTCATGGGCGACAAGGCCGACTACTACGAGGACGCCAGCTTCGCGCCGCGCACCCGCTACGTCCCCGTCGCCGTCGCCGCCGACCGTCTGGCCGAAGATATCGGCGTCACGCGCGCCGAGATGGACGCCGCCGCCCTGACCTCGCAGCAGCGCACCGCCTTCGCCGAGGGCACGCCGCTGACCGCCTCGCGCATTCCGCTGAACGGCCTGTCGCACGAGGAAGCCGCGCGTCCGAAAACCAGCAGCGAGAGCCTGGCGTCGCTGCCCCCCGCGTTCGCCGCCCTGGCCGCGCCGTACGCCGAGGCGCTGGAGGGACGGGTGATCGACCACCGCCACACCGTGTCGCACGCCCCGCCGATGAGCGACGGCGCCGGACTGGCCCTGATCTCCAGCCAGGCCGAAGGCGCCCGCGCCCGCATCCTCGCCTGGGCCGAGGCTGGAGGCGACCCCGCCGCCTCCCTGACCGCCGGCTTCACGGCCATGGACCGGGTGCTTGACCAGGCCGGAATGATCCTGGCCGACATGGACCGGATCGAGTTCATGGAGGCCTTCGCCGTCACCATCGCCAAGTTCACGCGGGAACACCCGACGCTGAGCGACAAGGTCAATGTCGGCGGCGGCCACCTGGCCAAGGGTCACCCGATGGGCGCCACCGGGGCCATCCTGCTGTCCTCCCTGCTCGATGCGCTGGACGCCTGCGAAGGCCGCTACGGTCTGGTCGTGGCGGCGGGCGCGCAAGGCGTCGGCTCGGCCATGATCGTCGAGCGGATGGGTTGAGCATGAACGCGCCCTTCCCGCCCGCCGAAGCCCGCCGCGCCCTCATCGAACGTCACGCCGACCTGATCGAGGCCGCGATCAAGGCCGTGTCCGCCCGCGCCGCCTGGTCGCCGTTCAAGGACTCGCCCTCGACCAAGATCCACGGCCCGGACAAGCCGGTCGCGGGCAAGGCCGCGTTCGAGGCCCAGCTCAATCGTCCCTTCGACCTGGATCTGCCCGGCGTGATCGACCGCGTCGGCGCCGAGGTCTCGCCCTTCACCGGCGAGGCGCTGGGGATCACCTATCCGCGCTGTGATCCCGAGGCCCTGATCGCCGCCGCCCAGACCGCCTGGCCCGACTGGCGCGCGGCCGATCCCGAACTGCGCCTGGCCCTGTGCGCCGAGATGGCGACCCGCCTCTATGACGTGAATTTCGAGATGGCCCAGGCCGTCATGCATGTCGCGGGTCAGAGCTATACGCAAGCCTTCAGCGGCTCCGGCCCCAACGCTCTGGACCGGGGCATCGAGGCCCTGGCCTATGCCGCCAAGGCCATGCGCGACGTGACCCGCGACGCCCGCTACGAACGCGACTTCGCCGGCGAGGCCGTCAGTCTGGACAAGACCTATGTTCTGGTCCCACGCGGGATCGGACTGGTGATCTGCTGCGCCAGCTTCCCGACCTGGAACGCCTATCCGGCCCTGTTCGCCAGTCTGGCGACCGGCAATCCCGTCATCCTCAAGCCCCACCCCATCGCCGTCCTGCCCATGGCCATTGTCGCGCGCGAATGCCGTCGGGCGCTGGCCGACTTCGGCTTTGATCCCAACCTGATCACCCTGGCCGTCGACACCCTGGCCGAGCCGGTGGCCCAGGTTCTGGTCGATCATCCCGCCGTCCAGATCGTCGATTTCACCGGCAGCCCCCGCTACGGCGGCCATCTGGAACGGACGGTGACGGGCAAGCTGCTGTTCACCGAGACGGCGGGCGTCAACACCGTGGTGGTCGAGTCCGTCGCCGATCTGGACGCCGCCGCTCGCGCCGTGGCCCGGGCCGCCAGCCTGTTCTCGGCCCAGATGTGCACCAGCCCGCAGGTGGTCTATGTCGCCCCCGCTCTGGCCGAGGTCTTCGCCGCCGCCCTGGTCGCACAGATCGACGCCATCGCCGAAGACCCGGCCCTGGCCGCCGGCATCATGGGCGCCGTCCAGGGCGAGGTCAGCCTGAAGGCTGTGGCCGACGTGCGCGGGGCCGTGGAGCGGCGTCCCGGCGTTCGCGTCCTGCGCGAAGCTGCGCCCTATGCGCACCCGCAGTTCCCCCAGGCGCGCACCCTGACGCCGCTGGTGCTGGGCGTCGATGGGTCCGCGCCCGACCTCTACGCCGAGGAGCATTTCGGCCCGGTCCTGTTCGTGGTGACGATGGAGGCCGACGCCGCCGTGGCCGAGGCGACCCATCTGGCCCGCACCAGGGGTTCGATCTCCTCCTACCTCTATTCGACGGACGAGGCCTTCATCGACCGCGCGACGCCGCTCTATGAGCAGGCCGGGGCCAATCTGACGATCAACCTGACCGGGGCGATGTGGATCAACTTCGCCGCCGCCTACAGCGACTATCACGTCAGCGGACTGAACCCGGCGGGCAACGCCTGTCTGGCCGATCTGGCCTTCGTCGCCGCGCGCTTCCGCATCGTCCAGCGTCGTCGTCCGACAGCATGACGACGCCGGTCTTCATCGCCGGCGTGTCGATGACCGCCCTGGGCAAACGCCCCGCCGACACGGTGAAGAGCCTGACCGCCGAGGCCGTGCGCGAGGCCCTGGCCGACGCGGGCGCGCAGGTCGGCGACATCGAGGCCGCCTGGTTCTCCAACACCCGCCAGCCCATGCTGGAGGGCCAGAACACGGTGCGCGGCCAGATCGCCCTGCGCCCGCTGGGCCTGACCGGCATCCCCGTGGTCAATGTCGAAAACGCCTGCGCCTCGGGCTCGACCGCCCTGCATCAGGCGATCCAGTGGCTGCGCGCGGGTGCGGGCGATATCGCCCTGATCGTCGGGGCCGAGAAGATGGTCTGGCCCGACCGGCCCGAGCGCGTCGCCGCCGCCTTCATGGGCGGGACCGACATCCACGACCGCGAGGGCGTGCTGGCCTATATCGCCGCGATGGGAGGCGAAGCGCCGGGCGACGGCCGCAGCCTGTTCATGGACCTGTACGCCGCCCAGGCCCGCGCCCACATGGCCCGCTTTGGCACGACACAGGAAGACTTCGCCCGCCTCGCCGCCAAGAGCCACACGGCCGCCGCCCTCAACCCTAAGTCGCAATACCGCACGCCGATGACGGTCGCGCAGGTGATGGCCGACAAGCCCATCGTCTTCCCCTTCACCCGCGCCATGTGCGCCCCCGTCAGCGACGGCGCGGCGGCCATGGTGGTCTGTTCGCCCAAGGGGCTGGCGCGGTTGGGCGCCGCCGCCCGCGCCGTGCGGGTGCGCGGCTGCGCCCTGGTCAGCGCCACCGACCGCGCGCCCGACGACTACGCCAACCATATCGGCCGCCGCGCCGCCCGCGCCGCCTATGAGCAGGCTGGTCTGGAACCGGAGGCCGTGGACCTGGCCGAGGTTCACGACGCCACCAGCTACGCCGAGCTGCAGCAGATCGAGAACCTGGGTCTGGCCGTGCCCGGCGAGGTGGGCGCGCGGCTGAAGGCGGGCGATTTCGCCCTGGGCGGCCGCACCCCGGTCAACCCCTCCGGCGGTCTGGTGGCCAAGGGACACCCGGTCGGCGCCACCGGCATCGGCCAGCTGTATGAACTGATCCAGCACCTGCGCGGCGAAGCCGGTGCGCGTCAGGTCGCGGGCGCCCGCATCGCAGCCGCCGAGAACGGCGGCGGTTTCCTCGGCGTCGAGGAGGCGGCCACCGTCGTCACCATCCTGGAGCGCCCGGCGGCATGATCCGACACCCGATCCGCGCCCTCTACGACAACCTGCCCGCCAAGCGCGACCGTCCCGCCCTGTTCGACGGCGACCGCGCGATCAGCCACGGCGAACTGGTCGCCCAGGTCGAGGCCGCCGCCGCCGACCTGATCGCGCGCGGCGTCAGGCCCGGCGACCGCGTCGGCCTATGCGCCGCGAACAGCGCCGACCATGTCGTCGCCTATCTGGCCATCCTGCGCGCCGGAGCCGTCTGGACGCCGCTGAACCCGCGCAACGGGCCGCGCCTGAACAGCCTGTTCCAGCAGCGCGCCGGTCTGCGCCTGACCCTGCACGACGTCGAATCCGCCCAGGCCATGGGCGAGACGGCCCGTCCGCTGGCGCTCGACGACTGGCGCCCGGCCCCGGTCGATGCGGCGACCCTGCCCCCGATTTCCGACGATCCCGAACGCCCCTTCGCCCTGAAGTTCACCGGCGGCTCGACCGGCGTGCCCAAGGGGGTGCTGCAAAGCCTCCGCAGCGGGGCGGCGGCGCTGCGCTCGCTACAGAGCTTCTATGGCTTCGGCCCCGATGACGTGAACCTGGCCGTCGCGCCGCTGACGCACGGGGCCTCGCACTACATCCTGCCGGTGCTGGCGGCGGGCGGGGCCCATGTCCTGCTGGACAAGCCCGAGCGCGAGGCCATCCTGCGCGAGCTGAAGAGCCGGATCACCACCGTCTTCATGCCGCCGACCCTGATCTATCTGCTGATGGAGGAAGGCCGCTTCGGCCCCGGCGACTTCGCCCGCCTGCGTCACCTGACCTATTCCGCCGCCCCCATGCCGCCCGCCCGGATCGCCGAGGCGGTCACGCGCTTCGGCCCGGTGCTCTCGACCCTTTACGGCCAGACCGAAGCCCCCATGACCATCGCCGGCCTGTCGCCCGCCGAGATGGCCCGGCCCGAACTGCGGACCTCGGTCGGGCGGCTCTTCCCGGACACGCCGGTCGCCCTGCTGGGCGCTGATGGCGCGGTCCGCACGGGCGAGGCGGAGGGCGAGATCCTGGTGCGCGGCGACCTGGCCGCCACCGTCTATCTGGACGACCCGGAGCAGACCGACGCCGCCCGCCACGACGGCTGGCTGAAGACCGGCGACATCGGGCGGCTGGACGCCGACGGCTATCTCTTCCTGCTGGGCCGCTCGAAGGAACTGATCATCAGCGGCGGCTACAACATCTATCCCGGCGAGGTGGAGGCGGCGCTGAACGCCCACCCCGCCGTACGCGAGGCCTGCGCCTTCGGCGTCGCCGACCCCGTCTGGGGCGAGCGGCTGGAGGCCGTCGCGGCCCTGGACGACCCTTCGGTGACGCCCGAGGCCCTGACCGCCTTCGTGCGCGAGGCCGTCGGCCCGGTGCGCACCCCCAAGACCCTTCATATCGTCGCCGCCCTGCCCCGCAATCCGGTGGGCAAGGTGGTGCGCGGCGAGGTGAAATCACTGATCTATCCGGCGCCTCAATGACCGGAAGACGTAAAAGAGAACCAGGGAGAAGACCGACATGATCGTCGTGCCGGAGGAGCGCATCCGCGATTTCAAGGCCAGGGGCTGGTGGGGCGAGGAGACGCTGGACGACCTGTTCCGCCGCCACGTCGCCGCCATGCCCGACGCCGAATCCGTGGTCGATCCGATCAACCGCGAGGCCATCATGGGCGGCGCCCCGGCCCGCCTGACCTGGGCCGAGGTCGAGGACAGGGTGGCGCGCTATGTCGCTGTCCTGCACGCGACCGGGGTCGGCCGTGACGACGTGGTGGCGGTGCAGCTGCCCAACGTCATCGAACTGGGCCTGATCTATCTGGCCTGCATCCGCCTCGGCGCCATCGTCACCCCCGCTCCGGTCCAGTACCGCGAGCACGAACTGGCCTATATTCTCCGCAAGACCGACGCTAAGGCCGTCGTCACCGCCGCCCGCATCGGCAAGCACGCCCACGCCGAGATGATGCTAGCGGTCCAGACGGGCGCCGCGGCCCTGAACACCGTTCTGGTGGTCGGCGGCCATGCGCCCGACGGAACCATCGACCTCGACGCCCGCGCCGCCGGGCTGGATGAGGCCGAGATCGAGGCCGGTCGCGCCGCCGCCCGCGCGGCGAACATCTGCGCCGACGACATTGTCTCCATCTGCTGGACCTCGGGCACCGAGGCCGAGCCCAAGGGCGTGCCGCGCAGCCACAACGAATGGATCATCATGGGCGCCGGCGTCACCGACGCCGCCGACCTGAAGCCCGGCGCGGTCCTGCTGAACCCCTTCCCCATGGTGAACATGGCGGGCATCTCGACCAGTTTCGTCTCCTGGCTGCTGCTGGGCGGGGTGCTGGTGCAGCATCAGCCGTTCGACCTGCAGATCTTCCTGCAACAGGTCCGCGACGAGAAGATCGACTACACCGTCGCCCCGCCCGCCATCCTGAACCTGCTGCTTCAGAACGAGGCCCTGCTGGAGGGCGTGGACTTCGGCCGGCTGCGCGCCATCGGCTCGGGCTCGGCGCCCCTGTCGGAATGGATGGTCCGCACCTTCCACGAGAAATACGGCGTCCAGATCGTCAACTATTTCGGCTCCAACGAAGGCGCCTCCTTCCCCAGCGCCCAGAAGGACGTGCCCGACGCCGCTGAACGCGCCGTCCTGTTCCCGCGCCTGGGCGAGGGCTTTGAATGGAAGGCCCTGCTGCACGACCGCATCTTCACCCGTCTGGTCGATCCCGAGACCGAGCAGGAGATCACTGAGCCGGGCCTTCCCGGCGAGTTGCGGGTCAAGGGCGCGACGGTCTTCTCCGGCTATTGGCGCGCGCCCGAAATCAACGCCCGCGCCTTTGACGGCGGCGGCTGGTTCCGCACCGGCGACCTGTTCGAACTGGCCGGCGACCGGCTGCAGTTCTATCGCTTCGTCGGGCGGCTGAAGGACGTCATCATCCGCGGCGGGATGAACATCTCGTCCGAGGAGATCGAGGGTCATCTGATGGGCCACACGGCCGTGGCTGACGTGGCCGTTGTCGGCGCGCCCGACCCCAACCTGGGCGAGCGTCTGTGCGCCTTCGTCGTCTTCAAGCCGGGTCAGACCGCCGACCTCGGCGACATCAACCGCTTCCTGACCGGCGACAAGCACGTCGCGGTCTACAAGCAAATCGAACGGCTGGAGGTCATCGACATCCTGCCGCGCAACCCCGTCGGCAAGGTGCTGAAGCGCGAACTGCGCCAGTCCCTGGGCGACCAATCCGGACACCTGAAATCCGCATGACCACTGCCTTCCCTCACCCGATGCGCCTGCCCGTGATCGCGGCGCCCATGTTCCTGGTCAGCGGGCCGGAACTGGTCATCGCCGCCTGCAAGGCCGGCATCGGCGGCGCCTTTCCCACGCCCAACTGCCGCACGGTCGCCGACCTCGACGCCTGGATGGGCCAGATCACCGACGCCCTGTCGCCGGGCGACGGTCCCTGGGTCGCCAACCTGATCACCCATTCGACCAACGCCCGTCTGGCCGAGGATCTGGCCCTGGTGGCCCAGTACAAGCCGCCCATCGTCATCACCGCCCTGGGATCGCCCAAGCCGGTGATGGAGACGGTCAAGGCCTATGGCGGCCTGGTCTTCGCCGACGTGGTCAACATGGCCCTGGCCAAGAAGGCGGCGGATGCGGGCGTGGACGGCCTGGCCTGCATCAGCGCCGGCGCGGGCGGCCACACCGGCCACCTGTCGCCCTTCGCCTTCGTCTCGGCGGTGCGCGAGTTCTTCGACGGCTGGCTGACCATCGGCGGCGGCATCGCCGACGGCGCGGGCGTGGCCGGCGCGATCGCGGCGGGGGCCGACATGGTCTATATGGGCACCCGCTTCCTGGCCGCCGCCGAGAGCCGGGCGCAAGACCCCTACAAGCAGATGATCGTCGACTGCGGCCCCGACGACCTGATCGTCTCCTCGGCCATCACCGGCACGCCCGCATCGTGGTTGAAGCCCAGCCTGCGCGCGGCGGGCATGGACCCGGACGCGCTGGGCGGTCCCATCACCCGCGACTATTCCGGCGACGCCGCGCACAAGCGCTGGCGCGACATCTGGGCCGCCGGTCAGGGCTTGCAAAAGGTCGGCGCCGTCGAGCCCACCGCCGTCGTGGTGGACCGGCTGGAGGCTGAATACCGCGCCGCCGCCGCCCGCTTCGCCGGCCTGGCCGCGCCCCGGAGCGCCGCGGCATGACCGCGTCGCCCCAGATGATCCAGCCGCCCGCCTTCGCTCTCGACCCGGCGCAGAGCGGACTGAAGCTGGCGCGCCGCTGGATCGAGACGGTCTGGCCGGGCGGTTTCGTCAACCGCCTGGCCGCCCGTCCGGTCGAGGCGGCTGAAGGCTTCATGCGGGTCGAGTGCGACATCGACCCCGGCCACTCCAACTTCGTCGGTCTGGTCCATGGCGGGGTGACGGCGGCCCTGGTCGACATCGTCGGCGGCGGGGCGGCCATGACCCTGCTGAAGCCGGGCGAGTTCCTGCTGTCCACCGACCTGTCGATGCGCTTCCTCAACGCCGCCCCCATCGGCTGCGGACGGCTGATCGCCGAGGGCCGCGCGGTCTACGCCGACCCGCGCAAGGTGGTGGCCGAGGTCACGGTCTCGTCGCCCGAGGGTCTGACCATCGCCCACGGCTCCGCCGCCATCGCCATCCGCGTCCGGCGTCAGGACGGCTGAGCCGACCCGAGGCCTGAAGCTTCAGTCGCGGCCGATCACCAGGCTGACGGTCGTGGTGGTCGAGCCGCCGATGTTCAGGGTCTGGACGTTACGCGCGCCCTCGACCTGACCGCCGCCCGCCATCCCCGTCGTCTGGCGGAAAGCGTCCAGCGCCATCCGCACCCCGGTCGCCCCGACCGGATGGCCGCAGCCGATCAGCCCGCCCGACGGGTTGATCGGCAGTCGCCCGCCGATCTCGATGTCCCCTGCCTCGATGGCCTTCCAGCTCTCGCCCGGCGCGGTCAGGCCCAGATGGTCGATGGCCATGTATTCGGTCATGGCGAAGCAGTCGTGCGTCTCCACCGCGTCGATCCCGTCCAGCGACAGACCGGCCCGCGCCCGCGCCTCGTCGATGGCGCGCTTGACCTGCGGGAAGACGTAAGGCGCCCCGGCGCTGGCCTCGACCTTGCGGGCATAACTGATCGGTCCCGACCGATGCCCCCAGCCCTTGATGCGCGGCAGGGATTCCAGCGGCACGCCGCGCCGCCGTGCGTAGTCCGCCGCCCGCTCGGCCGAGGCCAGGACCACCATGGCCGCCCCGTCCGTCACCTGGCCGCAGTCGCTCTTGCGCACCCGCCCCTCAATCACCGGATTGGCTTCGTCGTCGGCCGAGAAGCTGGCGTCATTAAAGACATAGTCGCGCGTCTGGGCCTTGGGGTTCAGCCTGGCGTTTGCGAAGTTGATCTGGGAGATGCGGCGCAAGTGCGCCTCGTCGATCCCATAGCGGCGATCATACTCGTCGGTCAGTTCCGAAAAGGCGCGCGGCCAGACGTAGCGCGCGTCCTGATACTCATGCCCCACCCAGGCGGCGGCCCCCAGATAGGCCGCGCCCGTCTCGCCCGGCACATTGCGCATCATCTCCAGCCCCACGACGGCGGCGGTTCCATAGCGACCGGACTCGATGTCCGCCATCGCCGCCAGCAGGGCGATGCTGCCCGAGGCGCAGGCCGCTTCGTGCCGCGAGGTAGGCAGACCGTCGAAGGCCGGCTCGGCCATGGCGAAGAAGCCGCCCAGCTGCCCCTGGCCCGAGAACAGGTCGCCGACGAAGTTGCCGACATGGCCGACCTCGATCTCGGCCGGCGCCATGCCCACGGCGTCGAGGCCGCCGTGCAGGGCCTCGGCGAAACCGTCGCCGATCTCCAGCCCCTCGCGGGCCCAGTTGCGTTTGAAGTCGGACTGCCAGCCGCCCAGGATATAGACCATCGGATATTCTCTCTGTTTCAGGCGACGACCACGCCCGCCCCCGGCGGCTCGGCGTAGAGGGCGTCGACCTCGGCCTTGCGATTATCGATGACGGCGCGGCGGTTGATCGTGGCCTTGTCCGATACCTCGTGGGCGTTCGGATCGGGCGGCGTGGTCAGGAAGGCCAGTCGGGCGATGCGGCCGCTGGCGCCGTGGGCCGAGGCGTTGTGCGCGGCCAGACGTTCCCGCGCCGCCTGCGCCAGGGCGCCCGAGGTCAGGGCCTCGACGACCTCCATGTCCAGCGCCGCCTTGATCCCGGCGGCCGAGGGCCAGGCCAGAACGCCCAGCCACGGTCGGTTGTCGTCGCACAGCACAACCTCGGCGGCCAAAGGCGACAGGGCCTGCAAGGCGGCTTCGCGCATCTGCGCCCCGAACACCCAGGAGCCGGTCGACAGCTTGAACTGGTCCGCCAGCCGCCCGGCGAAGAAGATGCCCTGGGCCGGATCGTCCCGGTCGGCCAGGGTCGCCAGATCGCCCATGCGGTAATAGCCGTCGGCGTCGAACGCCTCGGCGGTCCGCGCCGCGTCGTCATGATAGCCGGCCATGACGTTGGGGCCGCGCACCCGCACCTCGAACTTGTCGGCGTCATGCGGGACCAGCTTCACCTCGACGCCCGGCACCGGCAGACCCAGTCCCAGCCGGTCGGTGTACTGATGCACCACCATGAAGCCCGCCGTGGTTTCGGTCGCGCCATAGGCCGAGGTCAGCATGATGCGATGGCCGGTTTCCTGCACCGCCATGGCCTGAATCCGGTCGCTGACCGACTGGCTCAGGGCCGCGCCGCCGAACACCATGACCCGCAGGTCCGAGAAGAAGGTCCGGCGCAGCTCGGCGTCCGCCTCCAGCGCGTCGGCCAGCATGGCGTAGCCGGTGGGGACGTTGACATAGTAGCGCACCGGCAACTCGCGCAGGTTGCGGATCGACTCCTCGAACAGGCCCGGCATGGGCTTGCCGTCGTCGATGTAGAAGGCGCCGCCCGCCAGCAGGACCGCGCGCAGCACCGCCGCCCCCGCCACATGGTTCCACGGCATCCAGCCCAGCATCTGTCCCGACCAGGCATAGCCTTCGCCGATCACCTGGGCGGCCTGGGCCGTGTTGGCGGCGACCGATTTCAGGCTCAGAGGCACGACCTTGGGCAGGCCGGTCGAGCCCGAGGTCATCATGAACTGGGCGACCTGCTCGGGCTGCAAACCTTCGATGCTCGCGGCGACATCCGGGCCAGGCCGCGTCGCCATGACCTCGGCCAGGGGCAGGCTGGGGCGGGTCAGCGCCTCGGGCGTCGCGGTGATGACGATGGCGTCGCCCAGGTCCAGGGCGTCGATCGCGCCCGCGACCATGCGCGCGTCCTCCACCAGCAGGATGGACGGCTTCAGATTGCGAATGACATGGTTCAACCGCCCCAGATCGCCGCCCAGCAGGGCGTAGTGGGCGCTGACCGGCGCGGTCGGCACGCCCGCCGCCATGGCCCCGAACAGGAAGGCGGCCATGGCCGGACTGTTGGCGCCCATCAGCATCAGCGGCCCGCCCGTATGCTGCGGATGATCCAGCAGCCACTGGGTCACGGCGTCCATGCGGCGCTTCAGACCGGCGTAGTCCAGCGTGGACCAGGCCCCGCCCTGGGCCGGATCGCGCCGCGCCAGGGCCGTCTCCGCCCCCCGGCGCGCCGCCACCCCGGCAAAGGCGCGCGGCAGGTTCCAGTCATGCTCGGCCAGAGCCACGCGCGAGCGCATCACCATCGCCCCGTCCGGCTCGCGCCGCACGTCCAGATCGACGGGCATCAGCCCGGCGTCGCGGAAGCCTGCGGTGCGCCACTGCTCCGACATCTGATCCGATGCGTCCATGAAACCCTCCCGGTCGCCGCCTCAAGACGGTCTGCTAATAAAAGCAAGATGAGACGCAGAACGACGCTGGGTCAAGCTGCGTCGACGGCGCCCGCCTCGGCGGTCAGGAAGCGACGGTCGGCCCAGCAGGCGTGGGTGCCTGAACTGATCTTGTGCGGCAGGGCGATGCGGCAGACGGGGCCGTCCTCGAGCCGCTTGCAATCGATCAGGATGCACTCCGACCGGCCCGCGTTCTCGTCGATGATGAAGCTGACCAGATAGCCGTCGTCCTCGTCCGTCGCCCCGATGCGCGGCGCGAACGGCGCCTCGCTGGCGTAGCGCCCGTCGGGCAGGGTCACGGTCCAGGATTCCCCGGTCTTCAGATCGTGCTTGATGAAGCCGTTGAACAGGAACCAGCCCGGCTTGGTCGTGGTGCTGTAGGCATAGCGATAGGGCTGGCCGGCGTACTGCTGATTGATGGTGCCGAACTCGACCAGCCGGTCGTCCAGACGCTCTTCCCTGGTCGTCCCGTCGGCCAGATTGAAGCGCCAGCGGTGCAGTTTCGGGCGGAAGCTGTTCTCGTCGACGAAGGCCATCATGTGCGCGTGCTCGGCGTAGATCTCAGGCAGGTCGCCCAGCGGGTCCGGCATCGGCTTTTCCTGGAAATAGCCGTCCATGACGATCTCGTCGCCCTCCTCATAGGCGTTGAGGAAGTGCAGCACATAGGTCGGCGCCGCCTCGAACCAGCGGATGTCCTTGGCCTCGCCGTAGCGGGGAATGACGGCGAAGCGCGACGGCATGTCGGGGCGGTAGCGCACAGCGTGATAGCCCGCCTTCAGCGCCTTCTCGTCCCAGAACAGCGGGAAGTCGTTCAGGATGGTGTAGTTCTCGCTGAAGATCATGTCGTGCGGCAGACGCGCGCCCGGCAAGGGAACGGGCGTGTAGTGGGTGCGCCGCCCGTCCGGGCCGACCACGCCGTAATACATATAGGGCGCGTGCTTGGAGTAGTTGAAGAACAGCAGCTCTCCCGTCCGCTCGTCCACCCGCGCATGGGCCGAGACCCCGTCCAGCGGCGCCCAGGGCGCCACGCCCTGATCCTCCAGCGAGGTCGGGTCCAACTGATAGGCCTCGCCGCACTGGTAGAAGGTCGCCAGCGCCTTGCCCGCATGGACCACCACGTCGGTGCTGGCCGAATCCTTGATGCCGCCATGGGCGCCGAAGCCGGGGCGTTTCGACACTTCCGGCCCGTCCATCATCCCGCCCCACAGGCTCTCGCCCGCCTGCTGCTCCGCCTGGAAACAGCGGCTGCGCACGAAGCGGTTGCGATAGTCGGCCTTGCCGTTGCGGAAGCTGATCTGATGCAGCATCCCGTCGCCGTCGAAGGGATGATGACGGCCCAGGGGCGTGTGAATCTGGTTCTCGGTGTTGCGGATATAGACGCCGTCGATGTCCGCCGGGATCGCCCCCTCGATCACCTCCAGATCAACCGCGTTGACCTCCTCATGCTGAGGCGTCCACGGCCCGCTGAGGTAGGGGTGATTGCTGGGTTTCAGGGTCGCGACGATGGGCGACAACCGCTCGATCTGCATGGCTCATCTCCTGGCTCTGGACGAACCCTCGCCTTTTTGGTCTATTTACGCAAGTCATAGATCGGCGCGGCTGAGCCGGGCGTGTGATCACCCGTTCGGCGAGGATTTCTCCATGTCCCAGACCATCACCTTCGAGGGGTCCGGCCCCGTGCGGGCGGGGCATGAGCTGCCAGTCGAGCGCCTGACGGCCTGGCTGCATCAGCAGGCGCCGGAGGTGCGCGGCCCCATCGACATCCGCCAGTTCAACGGCGGCCAGTCCAACCCGACCTATCGGCTCGACACGCCGGACAAATCCTACGTCCTGCGCCGCAAGCCGGGCGGTCCCGTCCTGAAAGGCGCCCATGCGGTCGAGCGCGAGCATCGCGTGATCTCGGCCCTGCACGCCGCCGGTTTTCCCGTCCCCGCTCCCCTGATCCTGTGCGAGGACGAGGCCGTCATCGGCTCGACCTTCATGGTGATGGAGATGGTCGAGGGCCGCATCTTCTGGACCCCCACCCTGCCCGATCTGACGCCGGATCAGCGGGCCGCGCATTTCGACGCCCTGAACGCCACCATCGCCCGTCTGCACAGCCTCGACATCCGAGCACTCGGCCTGGAAGACTACGGCCGCCCCGGCGCCTTCTTCGCGCGCCAGATCCAGCGCTGGTCCCGGCAGTATCAGGAAGACGACCTGGCCGGGCGCGATCCCGACATGGACCGGCTGGTCGCCTGGCTGCCCGAGAACATGCCCGAGGACGACGGCGCCGCATGCGTGGTTCACGGCGATTTCCGCGCCGACAACCTCATCTTCGCCCCTGACAGCGCCGAGGTGCGGGCCGTGCTGGACTGGGAGTTGTCGACCCTGGGCCATCCCATGGGCGACTTCACCTATCACCTGATGATGTACCGTCTGCCGCCATCCATGATCGGCGGCTTTGCCGGCGCCGACCTGAAGGCCCTGGGGATTCCCAGCGAAGCCGACTACCTGGCCGCCTATTGCGAGCGGGTCGGTCGCGCGCCGCCCGCACCGGACGAACTCCGCTTCTACATGGCGTTCAACATGTTCCGGCTGGCGGCCATCTTCCACGGCATCAAGGGACGGATCGCACGCGGCACCGCCTCGTCCGTCCACGCCCAGACCATGGCCGACAACCTGCCCGAACTCGCCGCCCTTGCCTGGGCCCAGACGGAGACGACCTCGTGAGCCAGAATGATCTCGAACTGGGCCGCGCCATCGCCGAACGCATCGAACGTTTCGTCCGCGATGTCGTCATTCCCTATGAGAAGGACCCGCGCGCCACCTCGCACGGCCCGACTGACGAACTCGTCGCCGAGTTGAGAGAGCTGACGCGTGGCGCAGGACTGATGACGCCGCATATCGGCGCGGACGGCGCGCACCTGTCGCAGCGCGCGACGGCCCTGGTGCTGCAGGCCTCGGGCCTGTCGCCGCTCGGCCCGGTCGCCCTCAACGTCATGGCCCCGGACGAAGGCAATATGTACCTGCTGGGCCAGGTCGCCGACGCCGCCCAAAAGCGCCGCTTCCTCGATCCCCTGATCAGCGGCGAAGCCCGCTCCGCCTTCTTCATGACCGAACCGGCTGAGGACGGCGGGGCGGGCGCCGACCCGTCCATGCTCAAGACCGTCGCCGTTCAGGACGGCGACCGCTGGATCATCAACGGGCGCAAGGCCTTCATCACCGGCGCGGTCGGCGCCGCAGTCGGTATCATCATGGCCCGCACCGACAGCGGCGACGGCAAGGTCGCCGCCACCATGTTCCTGATCGACCTGCCCGATCCCGCCGTGCGGATCGAGCGCGTGATGGAGACGATCGATTCCTCCATGCCCGGCGGTCATTCGATCGTCGTCCTGGACAAACTCACGGTCTCGTCGGATCAGATCCTCGGCGCGCCCCACAAAGGCTTCCGCTACGCCCAGGTTCGCCTCAGCCCGGCCCGTCTCAGCCACTGCATGCGCTGGCTGGGTGCCTGCCGTCGCGCCCATGAGATCGCCTCGGCCTATGCCGTGAAGCGCCACGCCTTCGGTAAGCCGTTGATCGACCACGAAGGCGTCGGCTTCATGCTGGCCGACAATCTGATCGCGCTGAAGCAGGCCGAGCTGATGATCGACTGGTGCGCGGGCGTTCTGGACACCGGCGCGCTCGGCACGACCGAAAGCTCCATGACCAAGGTCGCCGTATCCGAGGCCCTGTTCGCCATCGCCGACCGCTGCGTCCAGGTCATGGGCGGAACCGGCGTCTCGGGCGATACCGTGGTCGAGCAGATCTTCCGCGAGGTCCGCGCCTTCCGCATCTATGACGGTCCCAGCGAAGTCCACCGCTGGAGCCTAGCCAAGACCGTGAAGCGGCAGGCGACGACGTAAAGCGCCTGCCCGTCGTCCGCCGCTACTGCCTGGGCCTGACCGCCTACCGCGCGAATGCGATCCACCAGATCGTTCAGACGCTCAGCACGACAAGCCGTGGCCACTACGACCGCGACGCCGCCACCGGCTCAAACGGCCCAGACCACAAAAAGCCCCGCGGCGGATGGCAGCGGGGCTTTGATGTTTTGGGTGCGGGAGCCCGCTCTGGCCAGCGCAGTATAGCAGGCACGATGGATATTCCCGCCTAGCCTAACCATGAAAAAGGATGCTGGTCCCTGCGGATAAGGGCGCCCTTCAGCGCCTTGGCCGCGCTCGGAATCCAGTCCTCGTAATGGGCCTGGGTCTCCGCCAGCGCCACGTCGGGCGCCAGGGGCTGGGGCTCAGCGAAGTCGGGGGCGTCCGGCGCCGACAGCAGTTCCCCCCGTCCGCCATAGATGTCCATGAAGAAGTAGCGGCCCCGCGCCAGGGCGTCGTCCACCTCGGCCTGGCTATGGACGATGAAGTTGACCGGGGTGCGCAGGCGCTCGCCCGACGACAGCTCCGCCAGCAGCCGCTTCTCGGCGGCACCCCAGAACTCCAGTACGTCGGCGTGCTTCTCGTCCGCCACCACGACCAGCAGGTCGTAGTCGCTGAAATAGCGCCCGACTGGATCCTCGACCCAGTCGCCCCGGGCGTAGCTGCCGTAGAGGATGATGGAGAGGATCTGGCCGTTCTTCAGGTGCTTGGCCCAGCGGGTCGAACACTCCTCGTCGAAGCCCGCCGTCAGCACCTCCACCACGAACGCCAGTTCGGCGCGCTTGCCGGCCGGGAGATGATCGAGGGTGCGGGGCATGCGTCCGGTCTGACGGCAAGTGCGGGCTTCTGGCGCCCAGCCGCTCCTCGTGCGTCCCCCCGCTTGGCTTCCCGCCTGATGACCATGCCGGAGTCTCGCCGATCCGACCGCTACGGACAAGGTTCAGAAGGCGCCGTTGTGGCTCAAAAAGAGGGCAAGTCGGCGCAAGTCGTGAGGGTGTCAAAAACCAATTGCGAGGCAAGAGGTTACGGTGCCCCTTTACCTTGCCCTCCTATCCGCCATCGCGCTGCGCCTCGGGGAACAAAGTTTGTGCGTTCCGAACCTCCAAATGCCTCACTTCTTTTGGCATCAACCTCACTTCGCCCTCTCCAGAAGCAATAGCTTGCCCCCAAAATTCGATATCAACCGTCGCCGCACCCGCATTCTTATCAATAAATGAGTACGCCATTTCATTTATAGAGCCGACATCTCGATCTGAAAGATCGGAAACATCAACTGCGAGTTTCAATTTTTGACACATATCAACATAATAGAACCCATACCCTATCATGTCAGTTCGAAGCGAAACCACATACAAACCTTCGACCTTGCTACCAGACTTAAGTTCGCACAGATCAACAACCGCGGACGGCCTTGAGCATGAAGAACACGCAATCAGCGACAACAAAAGCAATCCACCCCTTAGCATCGGAGAACTCCAGTTCCTTGCTGGCGACAGTATGAAGCAGTAGAATCAAACTGCCCCTGCATAATATGGCGTTCAATCTGAGCTTGAGGCGTATTCATGTTAACGCCATAGGAATTCATCACCCGAGCAACAAGATACGTCGCCCTATACGCTCGCCCCTCCATGAACATGGTCTGATTTCTGGTTCCATCCGCACCATTGCCTGTTCGATGATCGACTGCATGCTGCCCTTCATGAGCAAGAATCGGTGCGAGTCTGGAACCATCAGCGTCCCGCCCAATTTTGGTGAAATCTATAGATAGAACTCCACCACGGCCATTTTTGTCGCCCTTGAAATTTCCTGGCGAGGTAGCCGAGAAATCCCCCGCCTCACCTGCCCGGATGCGCAATCCATTCCCGTCATTTCTCGTACCGAATGAATCGGCGAGACGGGTAAGCCAACGCTCCTCAACGCTTCCAGCTTCATACGCTGACGCCGCATCTCTTATATTGGTTATTGCTTTATCAATTTTATTGCACTGCGATTTGCTAGCTAAACAGTCATACATCCCGGTCGGGTCGTTCCGGTTCACGGGATCGTTTGCGACATACAGATACAGGTTGGGATCGTCCTTGGTCCCGATCGGGTCGTGGCTCAGGAACTGGCCCAGCTG
>RCUP01000128.1_pt1 | contig 76984 bp, 69 predicted proteins | sample 2166341 | NCBI WGS metagenome assembly RCUP01 (sample SAMN09932325, study PRJNA488358) | compost metagenome | isolation source: compost soil in succinonitrile-enriched | place: Germany: Experimental Botanical Garden | reverse complement strand
CCTCGGGAGGCGGCCGCGACGAAGGCCGCTCCGCCACCGACGACGGCAAGATCGATGTGCGCCTGTCTGTCCCCACGGAAATGGGCGGCAAGGGCGGCGACGGCACCAACCCTGAGCAGCTTTTCGCCACTGGCTACGCCGCCTGCTATCTGGGCGCGCTGCGCCTGGTCTCGGGCAAAGCAGGAACCCCGGTCGGTCCCGACACCAAGGTCTCCGCCGGCGTCGGCTTCGGCAAGAATACGCGCGGTGAAGGCTTCAATCTGGATGTCACGCTCCATATCACTGATCACGGCTTGGATCAGGCTGTGATCGACGACCTGATCCAGAAAGCGCATCAGGTCTGCCCCTATTCCAACGCCACGCGCGGCAATGTCGACGTGGCGCTGAGCGCCGGCTGAGCCTGCGGCCATGAGCGCCGCGCCCCAGGTCCTGATCGTCGGCGCCGGTCCCACGGGACTGGCGGCGGCCCTCTTCCTGTCGCGGCGCGGCGTGCCCGTTCGCATCATCGACCCGGCCGAGACGCCGACCGCCACCTCCAAGGCGCTCGGTGTCAATCCGCGCACGCTTGACCTCTTGGAAGCGACCGGCGTGACCACTCACATCCTGGCGGAGGCCGGGACTGTGGCCCGCCTGCATATCCATCGGCACGGCCAGACCCTGGCCGCCGTCCATCTGGACCAGATCAACCTCGGCGCCCGCTTTCCCCTGGCCATCCTGCCCCAGGCCCGCACCGAGGCCCTGCTGACCGAGGGCTTGGCCACGCGCGGCGTCACGGTCCAACGTGGCATCGCCCTGGCCGCGCTATCGCAGGACGCCGAGGCCGTCACCGCCGTCCTGTCTTCCGGCGAGCGGGTGCGGACGCCCCTGCTATTCGCCGCCGACGGCGCCCATTCCACCGTGCGCAAGGCGCTGAACCTCGACTTCCCCGGCGACGCCTGGGCCGAGCCCTGGCAGTTGATCGACGTCGATCTGGACGGCCCGCCAGCCGATGAGGCCTGGATCGACTTCCGCGACGACGCCGTCTTTGTCTGCCTGCCCTATTCGGGCACGCGGTTCCGCCTGATCGGCTTCGGACCGCCGCTGCTGGACAACCTGCCTGAGGGCTGGCGTGCGGGCGCCGTGCTGTGGCGCTCGGACTTTCACATATCGCACCGCATGGTTTCCGCCATGAGCCTCGGTCGCGTCGCCCTGGGCGGAGACGCAGCCCACATCCATTCGCCCATCGGCGCGCGCGGCATGAACCTGGGGATCGAGGACGCCTACGTCTTCGCCGACTGCGCCGCCGACTTCCTCAGCGGCCAGCTTGAGCGAATCGAGGACTACGACCGCCTGCGTCGCCCGGTGGACAAGGCCGTGGTTCGCCGCGTCCGCGCCCTGACCAGTTTCGTGCGCAACACCGGCGCCGGGGCGGATCTGGCCCGTCGCACGGCTATTCCCGTCATCACCCGCCTGCCCTTCCTGATCGAACGCGTCGCCCGTATCGGTCTGGGTCTCGACCACCCGGTCGTGCTGCGCTAATCGACCTGTCATGACCTCCCCCCTCGACGCCTCGCCCGATCCCCTGGTCACGCTGGAGCCGCACCGCAAGGTGACGGTCAGGGAGGCGTTCGGCGTCGATTCCGACATGGTCGTGCCCGCCTTCGACACGCGCGACAGCCATGTGCCCGAGATCGACGAGAGCTATCGCTTCGATCCGCAGACGACCCTGGCCATCTGCGCCGGCTTCGCCTTCGACCGCCGCGTCATGGTTCAGGGCTATCACGGCACCGGCAAGTCGACCCACATCGAACAGGTCGCCGCCCGCCTGAACTGGCCCCTGGTCCGCGTGAACCTGGACAGCCACATCAGCCGCATCGACCTGATCGGCAAGGACGCCATCGTCCTGAAGGACGGCAAGCAGATCACCGAGTTCCGCGAGGGCATCCTGCCCTGGTCGCTGCAACGCCCGGTCGCCCTGGTCTTCGACGAATACGACGCAGGCCGTCCCGACGTCATGTTCGTGATCCAGCGCGTGCTGGAGGCGCAAGGCCGCCTGACCCTGCTGGACCAGAACCGCGTCATTCGTCCGAACCGCTGGTTCCGCCTGTTCTCGACCACCAACACCATCGGCCTGGGCGACACCTCGGGCCTCTATCACGGCACCCAGCAGATCAACCAGGGTCAGATGGACCGCTGGAACATCGTCACGACGCTGAACTACCTCGACCACGACGTCGAAGCCGAGATCGTCGCCGCCAAGATCCCCGAGTGGAACGACGCCGAGGGCAAGCGCCGCATCGCCGCCATGGTCCGCGTCGCCGACATGACCCGCAACGCCTTCATGAACGGCGACATCTCGACCGTCATGTCGCCGCGCACGGTCATCACCTGGGCCCAGAACGCCATCATCTTCGGCGGCGACCTGGCCCTCAGCTTCCGCCTGACCTTCCTGAACAAGTGCGACGAGCTGGAACGCCCCACCATCGCCGAGTTCTACCAACGCGCCTTCGGCGAGGACCTGCCGGAAGCCGCGACGCGGGTAAAGATCGGCTAAAACCTCCCTAGGCGTAGCGCTACAAAAATCCTTCTCCCCTTGCGGGAGAAGGTGGCGACCGAAGGTCGACGGATGAGGGGTCTCGCCGCGCTTTGAAGAAACGGCTGCCCCCTCATCCGACCCTGCGCCCCCAAAAAACCCGCTCACCCCGGCGGACGCCGGGGTCCAGTCCTTTGGCTGCAAAGGCTGCGCGCGGAGCTCTCACTGGATCCCGGCGTCCGCCGGGATGAGCGGTGAAAGGGCTGAGCCTTCACATCACCCCCGGCCAATCCCAGAAAACAAAAGGGATTGCCCGCCGCTAACCCCCATCTCCTCGCCGCACCTCCAACCCCTGCCATGCTTCCTCCCGTCCCGTCGCAAGGGAGGGCTCGCTCGGCCGGCGAACCGAAGCGGCGGCGGGAGCGGAGAGAACGGGGGTCTTGTCGAACCTCTCGCCCTCCATCGCGCGCGCCGGGCAAGGGAGCACCCAGCGGAAGGCGGCGACGGGCCGGGCGGGCGGTTCTCCATGCGACGTCTCACGACAGCGCATGACGTGGTCTCAAGCAGCGCGAACGCGCGTCAGACCACAAGAAAGACGGACGCCGCAGGGGCCTAGAGACGGGGCGTTCGACCCGTCCGCCAGAGAGGTCTCGGTCAGGGTCGCGGGGGTTACGCGGACCGTTCCAGGACTGCACGCCGGTGCAGCCTGCCCGTCATGGGCGCCGGGGGTAGCCGCAAAGAACGGCGCCTGCCCCGAGCTCATGTCCAACCCTTCGCGCGGGGCGTCTGTCTTCGTCGAAACGGTATTACTCACTCACTCCGGGCGAAGGCCCGGCGTCCCGCCCAGCCCTTCCACCGCCCGCCGAACAGCGAGGCGGGCAAACCTGTTCCTTCTCCCCTTGCGGGAGAAGGTGGCCGAGCGGAGCGAGGTCGGATGAGGGGTCTCTCGACCGCCGGCAAAACCCCTCATCCGTCTGCCTTCGGCAGCCACCTTCTCCCGCAAGGGGAGAAGGAACAGGGCCCCCAAATCGTCGCAGCCACGCAACCGTCACACGACCGTATCGCCCCTGTCGTCCGCAGACGGTCTAAGCTCGACCGTCAAACGGAGTCCCTGCCCCATGCGCCTGCAACGCCGCCAACTGATCTCGACCGGGGCTGCGGCCTTCGCCTTCGCCGGCTTCGCCCGCAACGTCCACGCCCAAGGACGGGAATTGGCGGCGAGCGAAGAAAGCTACGTCAATCAGGTCGAGGGCTATGGCCCGCTGAAGGCCGACCCCAACGGCCTGCTCGACCTGCCCGAGGGCTTTTCCTATCAGGTCATCTCCCAGAGCGGCGAGACCATGGACGACGGCCTGCTGGTCCCCGGTCAACCGGACGGCATGGGCTGCTTCGCCCTGAGCCCCACCACTGTCGCCCTAGTGCGCAACCACGAACTGAAGGGGTCCAAGGCGCTGCATCGCAACATGGGGCCGGGCGGTTTCCACCACGAACGCCTCGGTCTGCTGGACGCCTCCAAGGCCTACGACACCTACAAGGACGGTCGCCCCCTGCCCGGCGGCACGACGACGCTGGTCTATGATCTTGAGACCCGTCAGACGGTGCGTCAGCACCTGTCGCTGGCCGGCACCTCGACCAACTGCTGCGGCGGCCATACGCCGTGGGGCACCTGGCTGACCTGCGAGGAGACGGTCGAGACCCCCGCCGACGCCGACGTCGCCAAGTCCCACGGCTGGGTCTTCGAAGTCCCCGCCGATGCGACCGGTCTGGTCGATCCCGTGCCGCTGAAGGCCATGGGCCGCTTCGACCACGAGGCCGTCTGCATCGACCCCCGCACCGGCATCGCCTACCTGACCGAGGATCAGGGCGACGGCCTCTTCTACCGCTTCATCCCGACCGTTCCGGGCCAGCTGGCGCGCGGCGGACGTCTGCAAGCCATGGCCTTCAAGGGGCAGGCCGGCGCCGACAGTTCCAACCACGACGCTCGCGCCTGGTCGGTCGACGACTGGCGCGAGGTCGAGTGGATCGACATGACCGACGTGGAATCGCCCAAGGACGACCTGCGTCATCGCGGCCATGCGGCGGGCGCCGTCAAGGTGGCGCGCGGCGAAGGGATCTTCTGGGGCGAAAACGAACTCTATCTGACCGCCACCTCGGGCGGGCCGCTGCGCCGGGGCCAGATCATGCGCTACGTCCCCTCGCCCGACGAAGGCGGCGCCGACGAAGCCCGCAACCCCGGCCGCATCCAGTTGTTCGTCGAAAGCACCGACCTGCGCACCATGAACATGGGCGACAACCTGTGCATCGCCCCCTGGGGCCACCTGATCGTCTGCGAGGACAACTATTCCGACGAGGTGCGCAACCACATCAAGGGCGTGACGCCCGACGGCCGCCTCTACACCATCGCCCGCAACGTCTTCACCGGGAACTCGGAGTTCGCCGGGGCCGTGTTCTCGCCGGACGGCGAGGTCCTGTTCGTGAACATCATGTACCCCGGCCTGACCCTGGCGATCAGAGGCCCGTGGAACGCGGTCCGCTCATGAACAGGCGCGGGCGCGAGCGGCGAACCAACCACAGGTTGACCGTCGCGGCGCCCAGCACCAGGGCCGCCACCGCCTGGTGCAGCGCGCCCAGCGTGATCGGCACGGCGTGCATCAGCGTCACGACCCCAAGCCCCGCCTGAAGCCACAGCATCCCCGCCAGAACAAAGGCCGAAACGCCCAGCCCCTCAGCCAGCCGCCAACGCCAGGCGTGGATCGCATAGGCCGTCCCCGCCGCCAGCAACAGATAGGCGCCGAGGCGGTGATTGAACTGCACCAGGCCCTGATCGTGCAGGAAGGCGATCGCCCCCTTGCCCCACTCGACCGGCGGGAAGACCGCCCCGTTCATCATCGGCCAGTCGGTATAGATGAAGCCCGCCTTGGCCCCCGCCACCAGCCCGCCTAGCAGGCACTGAACAAACACCGCCGCCAGCAGCAGCCCGGCGCCCCAGGTCCAGCCGCGCGGCGAGCGCGAATGGTCCGACCCGCTCCAGGCCTCCAGCCCGGTCCAGATCAGACCGGCGAAGATCAGGAAGGCCAGGCCCAGGTGGGTCGCCAGACGCTCTGGGGCCACATCGACCCGCTCCGACAGGCCGCTGGACACCATCCACCAGCCGATCAGGCCCTGCAGGCCGCCCAGGCCCAGCAGGACCAGGCAACGCACGATCAACCGCTTCGGCATCCGCCGCAGCAGCAGGAAGATCAGGAAAGGAACCGCGAAGACCACGCCGATCAGACGCCCGACCAGACGGTGCAGCCACTCCCACCAGAAGATGCCCTGGAACTCGCCCAGGCTCATGCCGGCGTTGACCTGGGCGTACTGCGGAATGGCCTTGTACTTGTCGAAGGCCTCGGTCCATTGGGCGTCGTTCAGCGGCGGGATGGCGCCCATGATGGGCTTCCACTCGGTGATCGACAGGCCCGAGCCCGTCAGGCGCGTCACGCCGCCGATGACCACCATGGCGAAAACCATGGCCGCGCTGAAGAACAGCCACAACGCCACCGCGCGGCTGCGATCCTGATTTACAAAACGGTTCATTCGACGCCTGCCGTTCGCCCCGATACACTGTCGCCAAACCCACCGGGCGACCGGGGCGGTATGCCCCTCAAGCGCGGCAAGATCGAGTCGCTTTCGACGCCAGAGCGTCGCACCATTCTGAAGGAGCGCCCGTGGCGCCATATACGGATATCGCCATCGCCGTCGTCGGCGCCCTGGCCCTAGCCTGGATCGCCGACCTGCTGACCGGCCGTCGCGGCCTGGGCGGGACCATTCTGGTCGCCGCCGTCGGCGCCGGCTGCGGGGCCTTCCTGGCCATCCGCGTCTTCGCCGTGGCCACGCTGGGCGACTGGCTCTGGGTGGTCTGGTCGATGCTCGCCGCCGTGATCTGTCTGGTCGCCTTCTTCCTGTTCCGGAGCAAGCGCTGATGCCGCCGCGGGCCCGCCGATTCGTCGCCGCGATCGGCGTCCTCTTCTTCCTTGCCTTCTGGGTCTGGGGCGCGGTGACGATCAACGACCGGCTGCCGGACATCTGGTGGCTGGACCTGATCTTCTTCACGGTCGCCGGCATCGGCTGGGGCCTGCCCCTGATCCCATTGCTGCGCTGGGCTGAACGCGCTCCGGGCGGCGAATAGGGCCTAACCAGGGGGCCAGATACAGCGAAAGCCCGGCGTTGCCCCTCTCGGGGTGCGCGTCGGGCTTTCATTGGGGGCCAAGCTTCGTCCATCTCTGAACGATGATTCTGACCTCAATCATCCGGTTTTCACCCGATGATCAACCTATCAACCCGAAGGCGCGGGCAAGGTTCCGACAAAGGCTGATCACATCTTTCTTGAGCCACCGTCACCCTGCGCCGCCCCCGGCGTCTCGATCATGGAGGGCTCGAGCGAGCCGCGACATGCCCCCTACGGCATCACCCGCCACACACGCGAAAGCCTCGCGATGGAGACGCCAATCCCTAATGCCTGAAGTTGGAAGCCCAGTTCGCTGCGCGCTCTTCCCTCACGGTCGGCGCTTGACCTCCCAGTCCAGCGTCCAGCGCCCCGGACCCGCCGCCTTCAGTTCCGACTTCACCGCCGGCACCTGCCGATCGAATCCATCAAGCAAGAGCGACGTTCCGCTGACGGAGGCGATGGTCGCATTGGTCTGCCAGAAAGGCCCCGCCACGCCCCGGATCGAGAGTCGGATATGGACTGTGTCGTTGACCTGCGGCATGCGCCGTCTCCACTTTGTCGGACGATCCAGCCGCCACAAGCCGCCTTGTGCATCGCAGCGCCGACGCTGTCTCCCACGAAACTTCAGGCCGTCGCTGCGAAAGCCCGCGCAGCGCCCCGCCGTCTAAGCTTTTCAGGAAGTTCGAATTATATATTTTATCTGCACAATGCTAAAATACGTGATTTTGTTATCTATGATTGACCTGCGACACGCAGAATCTTCATGCAGACAGACATAATGATAGATAATTCTACGCCTGACGCGCACGCGATCTACACGATGCCGTTCATGGACCTTCTCCATCGCGCTCACACGGTGCACCGCGCCCATTTTGAACCCAGCACGATCCAGTGCTCGAAGCTGCTGTCCATCAAGACCGGCGGCTGCCCCGAGGACTGCTCCTACTGCTCGCAGTCGGCGCGTTATGACTCGGAACTGTCTGCATCAAAGATGATGGAGGTCCAGCGCGTGCTGGACGAGGCGCGCAAGGCCAAGGCTGCAGGCGCCACCCGCTACTGCATGGGCGCGGCCTGGCGCTCCCCCAAGGCGCGCGACATGCCGGGCGTCCTGGCCATGGTCAGGGGCGTCAAGGACATGGGCCTGGAGACCTGCATGACCCTCGGCATGCTGACCGACGACCAGGCGGCCCAGCTGCGGGACGCAGGCCTCGACTACTACAACCACAACATCGACACCTCGGAACGCTACTATTCCGAGGTCATCACCAGCCGCACCTTCGCCGACCGCCTGAACACCCTGGACCGCGTTCGCGCGGCAGGGATCAATGTCTGCTCGGGCGGCATCATCGGCATGGGCGAGACCGCCGATGACCGCATCGACATGCTCCGCACCCTGGCCGAGCTGGAAGAGCCGCCAGAATCCGTGCCGATCAACATGCTGATGCCGATGAAGGGCACGCCGATGGCCGACATGGCGCCGCTGGACCCGATCGAAATGGTCCGCACCATCGCCACGGCCCGCATCCTGATGCCGCAGGCCTATGTCCGCCTGTCGGCCGGCCGGTCAGAGATGAGTGACGAACTGCAGGCCATGTGCTTCTTCGCCGGCGCCAACTCCATCTTCGTCGGCGACACCCTGTTGACCGCCGACAACCCCGGCGAGGACAAGGACGCCCTGCTCTTCAACAAGCTCAACCTGAAGCGCGCCGAGGTCATGGAAGCGGCAGCCGCCTGCCAAAAGACCATGCAGGACCGCGCTCAAGAACAGGCCGCCTGATCACCCCACCGTACCGTCGCGCCTGCCCGGACGCCCCGGGCCGCGCGCGACGGATTGCGGCGGCCAGTTCCGGCCTAAACCGCCCTCGCCAGGTGGCGCTCGAACGTGGCGACCGCCGCCGTTACGTCTCGCATTCGGATGGCCGCCATCAGGGCGCGATGATCGGCGTCTGGCCGGGGCTTCCACCGGTCCTTGTACTGGGCCAGCATATGGCGCGAGCCGTGCAGTTGCAGATTACCGACCTCCTCAAGCAGGCGCGGCATGCCGCAGGCGGCCATGGTCCCCAGATGGAAGGCGCGATTGGCCGCCTCCCAGTCATAGATGTTGTCCGCCTGATCGCAGGCCAACCGCAAGGCCTCCAGCCTCCCTATGTCGTCCTGCGTCAGATTGGGCGCCGAATGCAGCAGCGCCAACGGCTCCAAGGCCGCGCGCATCAGCTTCACCTCGCGCTGCGTCGCCTGATCAAGCGGCGCGACCCGCACCCCGACGTTCGGCCGACTGACCGCCAAGCCCCTGGCCACAAGCCGCAGGAAGGCCTCGCGCACCGGCACATGACTGACGCTGAACTCCTCGGCGACATGCTCCTGGCGCAGCTTGGCGTCAGGCGCCAGCTCTCCCCGCACGATCCGGACGGCAAGCGTGTCGGCGATGCTGTCCGAGGAAAAACCAGGCCTTGAACCCGCCACGGGACCTCCAGAAATATTGAATTATCTATGATTTCTGAATGACGCCCCGTCAAACGAATAGGCCTGCATTCGCGCCATTCCCGACACTTGCTCGCCGGGCCCGCAGACGCCCAATTGCAAAAGGGGCCGCCCGAAAGCGACCCCTTTAACCAACCGATTTCCCTGAGGAAATGGTCGGAGCGACAGGATTCGAACCTGCGACCCCTTGACCCCCAGTCAAGTGCGCTACCAGGCTGCGCCACGCTCCGAAGGCGCTCCGTATAGACGGCGATTCCGCAGTCCGCAAACGCTAAAACGCTCTTTGAACAACAAGTTCGCCTCAGCGGCGCAGAACGGCGTCCAGACGCGCCTTCGCCGACTCCAGGTCGGCCAAAATCGCGCCCAGGCGCGCGGCTTCAAAAGGCGCAGCAGACACGGGAGCGAGCGGTTCGCGCTCGACGTCGGCGTCGATCTCCAGCGCCGTCGTCGGATCGCCGTAGGCGGCCAGACGGGCCAGCCCCTGCTCCTTGTGCAGACGCTGGACGCCGCGAATGGTCAGCCCCTCGTCGTGCAGCAGCCGCCGCACGCCCTTCAAGACGGTGACGTCCTCGGGCCGATAGAAGCGACGACCACCCGCACGCTTGACCGGGGCGATGAAGTCGAACTTCGTCTCCCAGAAGCGCAGGACGTGCTGGGGCGCGCCGACTTCGTCAGCGGCCTCGGAAATGGTGCGAAAGGCGTTCGGGCTTTTGGCCACGTTAGACTAGTCCTCGACGACCGCGTCGTGGACCCGGCTCTTCATGATCTGCGAAGCGCGGAAGCTGATGACCCGGCGCGGGTTGATCGCGGCCGGCTCGCCCGTCTTGGGGTTACGCCCCATGCGAGCGCGCTTCTCGCGCACCTGGAAGACGCCGAAGCCGGACAGCTTCACCGTCTCGCCGCGCTCCAGCGATTCGACCACCAGTTCGAGCGTGCGCTCGACCAGACCGGAGCATTCCTGGCGGGAAAGCCCCACCTCTTCATGCACCGCCTCGCACAAATCCGCCCGGGTCAGGGTGTCTTGTCCCGTCACTGCGTCTCTCCGCTGTCAATCCGCACGCATAGAAGGGCAAAGTCGCCCCGAATCAAAGCCCTGAATGCAAATCAGAGACGGAAGGCGCAGGCGCCCCAGGTCAGACCGCCGCCCATGGCCTCGATCACCACCAGATCCCCGCGCTTGATGCGCCCGTCCTTGATGGCCGCATCCATGGCCAGGGGGATGGACGCCGCCGAGGTGTTGGCGTGCAGGGCCACGGTCGAGACGACCTTGTCTTCGTCCAGCCCCAGACGCTCGCCCACCCCACGGATGATGCGCTGGTTGGCCTGGTGCGGCACGAACCAGTCGATCTCCGGGATCTCGACGCCCGCCGCCTCGGTCGCGCCGACGATGGCTTCGGCGATGTTGACCACGGCGTGGCGGAAGACCTGATTGCCCAGCATCTTCAGATGGCCGACCGTACCGGTCGTGGCCGGCCCCCCGTCGACGTAGAGCATGTCGCCCTTGGAGCCGTCGCAGCGTAGCGCAAAGCCCAGCACGCCCTGATCGGCCTTGGTCCCCTGCCCTTCGCGCGGTTCCAGCACGAAGGCGCCGGCGCCGTCGCCGAACAGGACGCAGGTGGTCCGGTCGTTCCAGTCCATCAGCCGGGTCATTTCCTCGGCGCCGATGACCAGGGCGCACCTGGCCATGCCGCGCGCGACAAAGCCGTCAGCCACGCTCATGGCGTAAACGAAACCCGAGCAGACCGCCTGAACGTCGAAGGCGATGCCGACCGGCGCGCCCAGCTTGCGCTGCACGATGGCGGCGGTGGCGGGGAAGGTCTGATCCGGGGTGGTGGTGGCGACGATGATCAGGTCGACGTCCGCCGCCGTCTTGCCCGCGTCGGCCAGGGCGCGGCGCGCAGCCTCGACGGCCAGATCACTGGTCGGCTCGTCGTCGCGGGCCTGATGGCGCTGACGGATGCCGGTGCGCTCGACGATCCACTCGTCCGAGGTGTCGACGAACTTGGCCAGGTCGGCGTTGGTGACAATCTTTTCCGGCAGGAAGGAGCCGACGCCGGTCACGGCGCTGCGAATGACGCTCACTGGTGGGTCTCCCCGATGGTTTCGGCGGCGGGCGTGGGTTGCTCCAGGGCGGCGAGCCGTCCCAGGTTGGCCCCGACCTTGGCCATGTAGTCGCTGCGCGCCAGATCGACGGCGATGCGGATGGCGTTTCCATAGCCGCGCGGCGTGGCGCCGCCGTGGCTTTTCACGACAATTCCGTTCAGGCCCAGCAGAGGCCCGCCGTTGATGGCGTTGGGGTCGATCTTCGCGGCCATGCGCTTCAGCGCCGGCATGGCGATCAGAGCGCCCAGCTTGGCGATCGGACCCGAGGTCAGCGCCTCCTTCAGCAAACTGGAGATAAAGCGGGCCGTGCCCTCGGCGGTCTTCAGGGCGATATTGCCGGTGAAGCCGTCGGTGACGATGACGTCCACCGTGCCCTTGGCGATGTCGTCGCCCTCGACGAAGCCATGATAGTTCAGGGGAATGCCGCCTTCGCGCAGGATGGCGTGGGCCTCGCGCACCTCGTCGTGGCCCTTCATGTCTTCGGAACCGACGTTCAGCAGGCCGACGCTTGGCTTGGCCACGCCATGCACCGCCGACTGGAAAGCCTCGCCCATGATGGCGAACTCGATCAGTTGCTTGGCGTCACTGCCGATGTTGGCGCCGACGTCCAGAACAGCGGTGTAGCCGCGCGTCGTCGGCCAGCTGGCGACGATGGCGGGGCGCTCCAGCCCCGGCGCCGCCATGCGCAGCAACAGCTTGGAAATGGCCATCAGGGCGCCGGTGTTGCCAGCGGAAACAGCGGCGCCGGCTTCGCCCGACTTCACCGCCTCGATGGCGTTCCACAGGCTGGAGCCCTTGCCCCGGCGCATGGCCTGGGCCGGCTTTTCGTCCATGGCCACGACCTTGTCGGTGTGGCGCACGTCGCAAACGGCGTCGGTCAGGGCGCAGCGCGCCATCTCGGCGCGAATCGCCGCCTCGTCGCCATGCAGCAGGAAACGCACGCCCTCGCCGTCATGCCGCGAGAGATAGTCCTTCACGCCGCCGACCACGACCGAGGGACCGTGGTCTCCCCCCATGGCGTCAAGCGAGATCAGTGTTGGGGATGCCAAGTGGAAATGGACTCCGTCGCCGTCTTGTCGCGGCGCTTCATATAGGGATGCAGGACGCAAATGTCGCACCCTGGGATGCAACCAGCCCGACGCTAGGTCAACCTTCGCCGGAATCGTCCTTGGATTGCAGGGCCTTCAGCACAGCGAAAGGCGATACTTCACCCGGTTCCTTGGGCTGCTCGAAGACCGCGCCCGGCTTGCGCGGGAACGGGTCCAGGCTCAGCGCCAGTTGCTCGACGGCGTACTGACCCAGGTCCAGACGGCCGTCTTCGATCTGATCGGGCGAATCGTCGTCCAGCTCCAGGTCGATTTCGCCGTCCTCATCGGCGGCGTTGCGCTCGCTCGCCTCGACCAGTTGCACCGAGAACTTGCGATCGACATGAACCGGCAGAGGCTCCAGCGTCAGGCCACAGGTCTGGACGGCGTCGGCAACGACCCGCCCCTCCATCCGCCAACCCGAAACGGTGGGAACCAGGTTGATGTCGGCCTCGAAGACGTCCAGCGCCTGAAGGTCCAGAGCGCGGGCGATCCGCTTACGCGCATCGGCGTCCGGCGTCAGACGGCGCTCCAGGCCGGCGCCGATCTGATGCAGGCGTAGCGGTTCGCTGTAGGGCAAGGGAGGCAGGTCGGTCATGCAGCGATCTCCGCCCAGGCCGGAGCCTTGGACACAGCTTCAAACGATTGTTGCGTCAGGTTCTGACGCGAGGCCACGGCGTAACGCGCCAAGGCCAGTCCGGTCGCCGCATCGGCGCTCTCATAGACATTCTTGGCCAGCGAAGCGGCCAGGGCGTCCACGTCCTCAGCGCGCAGCGGGCCTTCATAGGCGCTCATGCGACCGTACAGGGACTCGCCCAGCTTGCGCATCTTCTTGCCGACCGAGACGTCGCCGACGCCCAGTTCGCGCAGGGTGTGGTCCAGCGACGAGATATAGACATCGAACAGCTTCTGAGCCGCGACCTCGCCGCGCTCGCCGTCCTGCTTGAGTCGCAGGAACAGAATCAGGACGTGCAGGGTGTAGAGCTCGAAGCGGGCGTCGATCCGGTCGGCCACGCCCAGGGCGGTGTAAAAGGCCGGCTGGCGGGCCTGTTCGACCGCCAGGGCATACAGGGCGTCGCCCTGACGCTCATCGGGTCGTTGTCGGAAGAGATTTCTAAGCATGAGCAACAGCCCCTTTTTCGCCGCGCCGTTGCACTAGGACGCAGCGCCGGTTAGGTCAAAGACCTTGTTATGCTGAGGCGGACGCTGATGCCCCGATTTACACCGATCTTCGCCGCCGTCGCGCTGGCAGCCGCTGCTGGCGCCTGCGCGCCCGTTGTCGCCACACAGGGCTTCCAGGCGATCGACGCCAAGCCCCAGGACGTGGTGGCCGGCACCGATACCAAGGAAACCGTCCTGGCGCGTCTCGGCTCGCCCTCGACGACCTCGACCTTCGAGCCCGACACTGTCTGGTATTACATGACCCAGATGACCGAGCGATACACCTACAACAAGCCTGAGGTGTCGCAGCGCACGGTGACCGAGATCACTTTCAACAAGGCCGACGACAAGGTCGCCGCCGTTCGCACCCTCAGCCTCGCCGATGGCCGCGACATCACCATGGAGCGGCGCGAGACGCCGACCCGCGGCCGCCAGCTAACCATCCTGGAGCAACTGCTCGGCAACGTCGGCCGCGGCCAACTGCCGCGCACCGAGGAAGACGTCCCCGGCCAGCGCCGCCCGGACTAAACGTCCTGGTGAGAAGAAATCAGGCCCCGAGGAGCGATCCTCGGGGCCTTTTTCGTTAGACGATCTTCCCGCTGGCCAGGACCGCCAGCAGCAGCAGAGCCACGATGTTGGTGATCTTGATCATCGGGTTCACCGCCGGACCGGAAGTGTCCTTATAGGGATCGCCCACGGTGTCGCCGGTGACAGCGGCCTTGTGCGCCTCCGAGCCCTTGCCGTGGACCACGCCGTTCTTGTCGGTGAAGCCTTCCTCGATCAGCTTCTTGGCGTTGTCCCAGGCGCCGCCGCCCGAGGTCATCGAGATGGCCACGAACAGGCCCGTCACGATCACCCCCATCAGCATGGCCCCCAGGGCGGCGAAGGCATTGGCCTTGTCCGGCTGGATGAACAGGACCACGACGAACAGGACGATCGGCGACAGCACCGGCAGCAGGCTGGGCACGATCATCTCGCGGATGGCTGCGCTGGTCAGGATGTCCACCGCCCGGCCGTATTCCGGCTTGGTCTGGAAGGTCATGATACCGGGGTTCTCGCGGAACTGACGGCGCACCTCGGCCACGACGGCCTCGGCAGCGCGTCCCACCGCCGTCATCGACATGCCGCCGAACAGGAAGGGCAGAAGCCCCCCGAACAGCAGGCCCACGACGACGTAGGGGTTGGACAGGTCAAAGGCGACCGCCCCCATGCCGTGGAAGAAGCTGCCCGGCGCCGCCTCGGCCGAGAAATGCTTCAGGTCTTCCACATAGGCGGCGAACAGGACCAGGGCCCCCAGGCCCGCCGAACCGATGGCGTAGCCCTTGGTGACGGCCTTGGTGGTGTTGCCCACCGCGTCCAGGGCGTCGGTCGAGACGCGCACTTCGGGCGGCAGGCCCGCCATCTCGGCGATGCCGCCCGCGTTGTCAGTGACCGGACCAAAAGCGTCCAGGGCCACAATCATCCCCGCCACGCCCAGCATGGTGGTGGTGGCGATGGCGATGCCGAACAGGCCCGCCAGTTGGTAGGCCGCGACGATGCCGACAATGATGGTCAGGGCCGGCAGGGCCGTGGATTCCAGCGACACGGCCAGACCCTGGATGACATTGGTGCCGTGACCCGAGACCGAGGCGTTGGCCACGGACTTGACCGGGCGGAAGCCCGTGCCGGTGTAGAACTCGGTGACGACCACGATGGCCGCCGTGACCAACAGGCCGACGACTCCGGACCAGAACAGGTTCATGGGCTGGATCAGCAGCCCGCCTGACGTCTCGACCGCCCCCGGCAGCAGCGAGTTGATCACCCACCAGACCGCGGCGACCGACAGGACGCCGGTCACGATCAGGCCCTGATACAGGGCCCCCATGATGTTGCCGCTCTTGCCCAGGCGGACGAAGAACGACCCGATGATCGAGGTCACGATGCAGATGCCGCAGATCGCCAGCGGCAGCAGCATCATCACTTCGACATAGGGCTGGTTGCGGAAGAAGATGGCCGCCAGAACCATGGTTGCGACGGTCGTGACCGCATAGGTCTCGAACAGGTCGGCGGCCATGCCGGCGCAGTCGCCGACGTTGTCGCCAACGTTATCGGCGATGGTCGCGGCGTTGCGGGGATCGTCCTCGGGGATGCCGGCCTCGACCTTGCCCACCATGTCGCCGCCCACGTCGGCGCCCTTGGTGAAGATGCCGCCGCCCAGTCGCGCGAAGATGGAGATCAGCGAGGCGCCGAAGCCCAGAGCCACCAGGCCGTCGACGACCGCCCGGCTGGTGCTTTCAAAGCCCATGCCGTGGGTCATGAAGGCGTAGTAGCCGGACACGCCCAGAAGCGCGCCGCCCGCCACGAACATGCCGGTGATAGCCCCCGAGCGGAAAGCCAGGTCCAGCCCCTTCGACAGGCTTTCAGACGCCGCCTGGGCCGTACGCACATTGGCCCGCACCGAGATCAGCATCCCGGCGAACCCGGCCGCGCCGGACAGCACCGCCCCGATCAGGAACCCGAGCGCAGCCCAGGGCCCGATAAGCAAAAAGGCCGCGACCAAGATCACGACCCCCACCATACCAATCGTTATGTACTGACGCTTCAGATAGGCTGACGCCCCCTCCTGGATCGCCGCGGCGATCTCTCGCATCCTGTCGTTACCTGTGCCGGCCTTCATCAGGACCGCAGTCTGGACGGCGCCGTAGAGCACCCCCAGTACGCCGGCCGCAATGACCAGCCATAGATAGTTCGTCATGGCGTTTCCAAGCCCTTGTGCAACAAGCACACGGATCCTTGGCGCGGGCGGGCTTTGCGCCTCTCACCGCCTTCCGGTCCCCCCGTGCGCCTACGGACGCAACCTCACGTCCCCCGGGAATTGCGGCTTAACAGTGTCAAAAGCCAAGCCATGACGCAACAGCGGTTTCTGGGACCGTTTTCAGACGCCCTGCATGCCCGTGCGGCGGCGCGGGGTCTGGCTGACGACCTCGACGCGGGTCACGGCGCCGCGCCCGATCAGGGTCGCAGCCGAGCGGATCAAGCTGGCGCTCAGGGCCGCCGTATCCAGCGCCAGCCAGGTGTCGGGCAGGACGAAGGGCGTGCGGTGCCCGGCCTTGATCAGGGCGTCCCGCAGCCAGGCCTCCTTGGCGCGCACCGCCTCGACGGTGTGGCCCGGCCCCAGATGCAGCTTCAGCACGATGAAGACGTAGTTGCGCACCCGCCCGTCGGTGATGATCGGCAGGCCGACGCCGGTCATGTTGACGACGGCGGCGGCGGGCGCGGCCTTCTCGCTGGCCTGCACGGCTCCGGCGACCGCAGAGGCGGTCAGGAAGGCTCCAGCCTGGATCAGGGCGCGACGTTGCATGACGTTCAACCTGACCTGCCCCGGTTAGGATTCCGTTGCCTAGTCGTGGGTCCAGCCGGCGCGGGTCGGGGTGATGACCTGTCCCAGATGGCGCACGATCACGCCCCTGCCCTCGACCACACGGCCGATACGGGTTAGGCGCAGGTGGCGACGCTCAGCCTCGCGACGCAGGGCGTTCTCGGCCCCCGCCGGGACGGTGAGGATGATCTCATAATCGTCGCCGCCAGTCGCCAGCAGTTCCAGCGCCCCTTGCGGATCGACGCGGCTGTCCAGCCAGGCTTGGGCCGCCGCCGACAGGGGCAGGACCTCCAGATCCAGATCCAGACCCACGCCGCTGGCCTGGGCGATATGGCCCGCATCGGCCAGCAGGCCGTCGGAGACGTCGGCGCTGGCGGTGGCCAGACCGCGCACGACGGTAGCGAACTCCACGCGCGGCATGGGGGTGCGATAGGCGGCCTCCAGCGCGTCCATGCGCTCAGGCTCCAGCGACAGGCTGCCCTGCACCGCCTGAAGCCCCAGCCAGCCGTCGCCGATCGTGCCGGTGACGAAGACCAGGTCGCCCGGCCGCGCCCCGCCCCGACTGACGGTCGAGGAGGACGGCGCCCAGCCCATCAGGGTGGCCGAGAAGCTGGCCGGTCCCGGCGTCTTGACCGTGTCGCCGCCCAGCAGGGAAATGTCGAAGATGGCCTGGTCGCGCCGCAGACCGGCGACAAAGGCCTCGCGCTCGGGCCAGCCGCAACGCTCGGACCAGTGGCAGGCCAGCAGATAGCCGAAGGGTTCGGCCCCCTTGGCGGCCAGGTCGGACAGGTTCACGCGCAGCAGCTTCTGCGCCACCGTGTCCAGAGGGTCGTCGGGCAGGAAGTGGACGCCCTCGATGATGGCGTCCTTGGTCAGGATCAGATCATGCCCCGGACGCGAGGGCAGCACGGCCACGTCGTCGGCCAGCCCCCTCGCCCATTCCGGGTGCGCCAGCGGCTTCAGAAGCCGCTGTATGGTCTCGAATTCGCCAGCGACATCAATCGCGGGCATCGCGCGCCACGCCGTCGAGCGCCGCGTTCACGAACTTCGCCTCTGCTTCATCGAAGAAGGCCTTGGCCAGCTCGACATACTCGTCGATGACGATTTCACGCGGCACGTCGGGCTTGGACTTCAGCTCCCAGGCGCCGCAGCGCAGCAGGGCGCGAAGCGTGGCGTCGAGGCGTTCCATGCGCCAGTTGGAGGCCAGACGCGCCTTGACGGCCTCGTCGATGGCCCGCTGGTCCTCGACCACGCCGTGAACGATGTCCGAGAACCACTGCTCGTCAGCCTCGGCCAGAGGGGCGCCGTCAATGTCGGCGTCGAAGCGGTGATTGCGGAATTCCTTGACGACGACTTCGACGCCCTCGCCCGCCAGTTCCATCTGATAGAGGGCCTGGACAGCGGCCAGACGAGCGACCGTGCGGGCGCGGCGCTGACGGCTGGTCAGCTGCGGCTCGGCGCGGGCCTTGTCGGCCTCGGCCAGTTGGGCCATGACTTCGGCGACGGTCGCCGGGGTGGGGGCCGGGTTGGTGTTGGTCGGCTCGGTCACGAGGCCAGTCCTCCGCGCAGGCGCTTGCGCAGCGCAATCAGGTCCAGACAGGCGCGAGCGGCGCCGCCGCCCTTGTCGCCTTCGCTCATCCGGGCGCGCGCCCAGGTCTGTTCTTCGTCCTCGGTCGTCAGGATGCCGTTCCCGATGGCCAGACCCTTGAGGCCCAGGTGCATCAGGCCGGCGGCCGACTGATCCGAGACGATCTCGAAGTGATAGGTCTCGCCGCGGATGATGCAGCCGAGCGCGACATAGCCGTCATAGCGCGGCGCGGTCGGGTAGCGACCGGCTTCCTCGGCCAGGGCGATGGCGGTCGGAACCTCCAGGGCGCCGGGCACGGTGACGACGTCGAACTGCACGCCTTGCGCGCGCAGGGCGTCCTTGGCCCCTTCCAGAAGGGCGTCGGCCAGATCGTCGTAGTAACGCGCCTCGACGATCAGGACGCGGGTGGGGTCGTTCAGGATTGGTCTTCTCCGTCCATATCGCGCCAGCCCACGATGCGCAGGCCGTAGCCTTCCAGCGCCGTCGGATTGGGCCGCGTCGAGCTCATCACGATCATGTCTTTGACGCCAAGGTCGAGCAGAATCTGGGCGCCGACGCCATAGGCTTTCAGCGAACGATCCACGGCCGTCGGCTTGTCCGCGCCGCCCAGGCGCTCGGCCAGGCCCTGAAGGCCGGGGTCGCGCAGGAAGACCACGACGCCCGGACCGTCATTGGCGGTCAGGGCCTGCATGGCCTTCGGAATATAGTCCTGACGCGCCTCGACATGACCCAGCAGGTCGGCGGCGAAGTCGATCTGGTGCATCCGCACCACGGTCGGCTTGCTCGGGTCGATGTCGCCACGCACCAAGGCGATGTGTTCTGCGCCCTCAATGGTGTTGCGATAGAGGATCAGTTTGAACGGCCCGCCGTGAACGCTCTCGAACGGCGTCTCCAGCACGCGTTCGACAAAGCGCTCGGTGCGGCGGCGATAGGCGATCAGGTCGGCGATGGTGCCGATCTTCAGTCCGTGAAGCTGGGCGAAGGCGACGAGATCGGGCATCCGCGCCATCTCGCCGTCGTCCTTGATGATCTCGCAGATCACGCCGGACGGGTTCAGGCCGGCCATGCGGCTGATGTCGACGGCGGCCTCGGTATGGCCCGCGCGAACCAGAACGCCGCCGTCACGCGCGACCAGCGGGAAGATGTGGCCGGGGGAGACAATGTCGTCCACGCCGCGCGTGGGATCGGTCGCGACCTGAACCGTATGCGAACGGTCGGCGGCGGAGATACCCGTGGTCACGCCTTCCTTGGCCTCGATCGAGACGGTGAAGGCGGTCTTCATGCTCTCGCGATTGTCGGCGGCCATCGGCGGCAGGCGCAGTTGTCGGGCGCGGTCGCCGGTCACAGCCAGGCAGACCAGGCCGCGCGCATAGCGGATCATGAAGTTGATCTGATCCGGCGTGGCGAACTGGGCCGGAATGACGATGTCGCCCTCGTTCTCGCGATCCTCGGCGTCCACCAGGATGTAGGGACGGCCGTTGCGGGCGTCCTCGAGAATGTCCTCGATCGGGCTGATCGGGCTGTCGGTATTGTGGACGGCCAGTTTCATCATGCGGTCTCCTGCCAACGCGCGAGGTAGCGCGCCAGCATGTCGATCTCCAGGTTGACCTTGTCGCCGACCGAGAGGCCGCCGAGCGTGGTCGCATCCCACGTATGCGGAATGATGTTCAACTCGAAGCGGCGCTCTTGCACCCCATTCACCGTCAGGGAAACCCCATCGACCGTGATTGAGCCCTTCGGCGCGATAAATCGGTGCAGAGGCGCCGGCGCCTCGACCACGATGCGGTGCGATCCGCCCTCGGGCGTGATGGAGACGACATCGCCCAGACCGTCGACGTGACCCGAGACGATGTGGCCGCCCAGTTCGTCGCCCAGCTTGGCGGCGCGCTCCAGATTGACGCGGGCGCCCTCGACCCAGTCGCCCAGCTTGGTCTTAGACAGGGTCTCGCCGGAGACTTCGACAGCAAACCAGCCCTCGCCCTTCTCGGTGACGGTCAGACAGCAGCCCGCATGGCTGATGGAGGCGCCGAGGTCGATGCTTGCCGTGTCCCACACGGTCTCGATCTCATAGCGACGGTCGCGGTCGGTTTGGCGGACGCTGCGGACGCGGCCGATGTCGGTGACGATGCCGGTGAACATGGATACTCCGGTCCCTTCGGACCCAAAAAACAGAGTCTAATTAGTCTAATTCGTCTGAAATCAGCCGTCGAAGCGCGCGTAGCGTTCCCACAGATCGTCTCCGACAGGCTCGACGCCCAGACGACGGAACTTGGGGGCGTCGGCCAGCTTTGCAAGCGCCAGGGAGGCGACGCAGGGCCGCCCTTCCCCGCCCAGCAGGATCGGGGCGCGGAACCATTCGATGGCGTCCACCACGCCCGCCGTGAGGAAGGAGGCGGCGACGCGGCCTCCGCCCTCGATCAGCAGCGACGTGACGCCGCGCGCCGTCAGAGCGTCCAAGACGGCGGCGATGGCGGGACGGCCGTCGGCGGCGGCGACCGCCACGACCTCAGCCTGACCGATGGCATGGGGCTGGGCTGTGGTGAGGATCAGGGTGTTTCCGCTGGCGACCTTGGCCGTCACGGGCGTGCGCAGGCGGCTGTCGAGGACCACGCGCAGCGGATGCGTCCCGGCATAGTCAGGAAGACGCACGGTCAGTTCCGGGTCGTCGGCCAGCACGGTCTCGACGCCGACCAGGATGGCGTCATGGGTCGCGCGCAGGCGGTGGCCCTGCTGGCGGGCTTCCGGTCCGGTGATCCACTGGCTTTCGCCCGTAGCCGTGGCGATGCGGCCGTCCAGCGACGTGGCCAGCTTCAGGGTGACGCGCGGGCGCATCAGCGTGGGTCGTCGGGCTTGGTCTCGTCGAAGCCCTCGTCGCCCAGGAATTTGGCGAAGTCGCCGGTGTGGCGGAAGTCCTTGTAGACCGAGGCGTAGCGGACGTAGGCGACCTCATCGACCGACTTCAGCGCCTTCATGATGAAGTCGCCGACGATGCTGGACGGGATCTCGGTCTCGCCCAGGCTTTCCAGCTGGCGCACGATACGGCTGACCAGCAGCTCGACCTGATCGGGCTGCACGGGACGTTTCCTCAGGGCGATGCCCAGCGAGCGTTCCAGCTTGTCGCGGTCGAAGGGGGTGCGGCGGCCGTTCCGTTTCAGGATGACCAGTTCGCGCAGCTGCACCCGCTCGAAGGTGGTGAAGCGCCCGTTGCACTGCGGACAGGACCGACGGCGGCGGATGGCCGCGCCGTCGTCAGACGGGCGGCTGTCCTTCACCTGGGTGTCGGCGTTGCCGCAGAAGGGGCACTTCATCCAGTCGGTCCCTTAACGGTAGATCGGGAAGCGCGCGGTCAGTTCGCGCACCTGGGCGGCGACGCCCGCGACGACGGCCGGATCGGCTTCGTCGCCGCCGTTCATCGACGAGACGACGTCGGCGATCCAGTGGCCGATCTGCTTGAACTCTTCCTCGCCGAAGCCGCGCGTGGTGCCGGCCGGGGTGCCCAGACGGACGCCCGAGGTGACGGTGAAGGGCGCAGTGTCGAACGGCACGCCGTTCTTGTTGCAGGTCATCAGCGCCTTTTCGAGCTCATGCTCGGTGGCCTTGCCGGTCACGCCCTTGGGACGCAGGTCGACCAGCATCAGGTGACTGTCGGTGCCCCCCGAGACGATGGCCAGGCCACGCTCGACCAGGACGCCGGCCAGGGCCTGGGCGTTCTTGACGACCTGTTGGGCATAACCCTTGAACTCGGGCTTCAGGGCCTCGCCAAAGGCCACGGCCTTGGCGGCGATGACGTGCTCCAGCGGACCGCCCTGCAGGCCGGGGAAGACGGCCGAGTTGATCTTCTTGCCCAGGTCCGCGTCGTTGGACAGGATCATGCCGCCGCGCGGGCCGCGCAGGGTCTTGTGCGTCGTGGTGGTGACGACGTGGGCGTGCGGGATGGGGTCGGGATAGACGCCGCCGGCGATCAGACCGGCATAGTGGGCCATGTCGACCATCAGATAGGCGCCGACGCTGTCCGCGATCTCGCGGAAGCGCTTGAAGTCGATGTGGCGGCTGTAGGCCGAGGCGCCGGCCAGGATCAGCTTGGGCTTCTCCTTCTGGGCCATTTCGGCGACGTGGTCATAGTCGATCAGGTGGGTGTCTTCCGACACCTTGTAGGTCACGGGGCGGAACCACTTGCCCGACTGGTTGGCGGGCGAACCGTGGGTCAGGTGACCGCCGCAGGCCAGGTCCATGCCCAGGAAGGTGTCGCCGGGCTGCAGCAGTGTGAAGAAGACGGCCTGGTTGGCCTGGGCGCCCGAGTGGGGTTGGACGTTGGCGAAGGCGGCGCCGAACAACTCCTTGGCGCGCTCGCGGGCCAGGTCCTCGGTGACATCCACGAACTCGCAGCCGCCGTAGTAACGACGGCCCGGATAGCCCTCGGCGTACTTGTTGGTCAGGACGGAGCCTTGCGCATCCAGCACCGCCTGCGAGACGATGTTTTCAGAAGCGATCAGCTCGATCTGCTCCTTCTGGCGGCCCAGTTCGCCCTGGATGCCCTTGAAGATCGCCGGATCGGCGTCGGCGAGGCTCTTGGAGAAGTATGCGTCGTGGGTGAAGGCGGTCACTGGCGGGCATCCCGAAGGCTGGAGCGAAAACGGCGCCCCTATCTAGGCCGCGCCGCCGAACACCACAACATCTAGTGGCCGGGTCCTAGCCGCGCGCTTAATGATACCAATGTTACAATTTGAATGCGCGAGATAACGTCAAGCTTTAAGGTAGCGCCAAATCAGGGGGAACCACCATGAAGCAGTTGATCGGATACGCCGTTGCGGCGTTGAGCCTTGTGGCGACCCAGGCGGCTGCCGCCCCGGTCACCTATTATGTCCAGAGCGAGCCCTATGAAGCCGTGAGTAATTTCACAGCCTGTCCTCTCGGAGGCTGCACGGCGACATACACCACATCACAGCGCGTTTCGGGTTCGATCACATTCGCAGCGCCATTCGAGCCGAATCTGGCCGATGAAGACGTTGATATGCGGATTGACAGTTTCTCGATCAGCGACGGACAGAACACCTATACCGATGCTCAGTTCTTTGTGGACGTGTTTGCGCAATCCGCGAGGGTTTCGACGGACAGCGCCGGGAACCTGACAGCATTCGAGTTCAAATTCGATAAGACCAACGGACAGCCCTATGGCGAGCTTTCCTACGCCGATCCAAAGGCCAAGGTATCCTATATCTGGATCAGCAGCGCACCAGCGCCCGGCATGGTCGTAGCCGCGAGCAATAGCACGTGTCAGCTTCGGGGCGACAACGTCAACGGCAACACCGGCGGCGCGGGCTGCATGATGGCCTACGACACCGACAGCCAGGGCGCCTCGAGCGCATCGGCCACGGGCGTTACCCTGTCGCTGACCCCGCCGCCCTCGCCAGTTGCGGTGCCGACCCTGTCGGAGTGGGCGATGATCCTGTTGGGGGTTTTGCTGGCGGGCGGGGCCGCGCTGCATCTGCACCGCCGCCGCCGGTTCGCCTGACGCCAAAGGTCAGCGACGGGTCGCCAAGGCGCGTTTCAGCTTGGCGATGGCGACCCGTTCAACCGCGCGCGGCTCCAGCGCCGGCCCCATGGCCGAGACCTCAAAGCCCGTGGCCACATGGACGGCCGAGCACTTCACATAGGTTCCGTTGCGAACGAACTCGACGATGACCTCGCCGAGTTCAGCGTCGGTCGTCACGCGGCGACCGGACGACGCGCCACGTTGCAGTGCGAGAACAGCTTGTCCATCGCGTCGACCAGCTTGTCGATCATGCCGTCGTCATGGTTCGGCGACGGGGTGAAGCGCAGGCGCTCGGTGCCCTTGGGCACGGTCGGGTAGTTGATCGGCTGAACGTAGATGCCGTGCTCTTCCAGCAGCATGTCCGAGATCAGCTTGCAGTGAACCGGGTTGCCGACATGGACCGGGACGATGTGGCTGACGCTGGGCAGGACCGGGATGCCGGCCTCCAGCAGGCGGCGTTTCAGGGTCTCGGCGCGCTCCTGATGGGCGACGCGCAGTTCCGGATGGGCCTTCAGGTGGCGCACCGAGGCCAGGGCGCCGGCGGTCAGGGCGGGCGGCAGGCTGGTGGTGAAGATGAAGCCCGAGGCCCAGCTGCGCACGGCGTCCACGATCACGGCGTCGGCGGCGATATAGCCGCCCATGACGCCGATGGCCTTGCCCAGGGTGCATTCGACGATGTCGATGCCGTCCAGCAGGCCGTCGCGCTCGGCCACGCCCGCGCCAGTTTCGCCATAGAGGCCGACCGCATGGACTTCGTCCAGATAGGTCATGGCGCCGTATTTCTTGGCCAGGGCGATGGTGCCGGCGATGTCGGCGATGTCACCGTCCATCGAATAGACGCTCTCGAAGGCGACCAGCTTGGGCGCGCCCAGCGGGGCGGCGGCCAGCAGTTCCTCGAGGTGTTCCAGGTCGTTGTGGCGGAAGATATGGCGCGGACCGCCGCCGTGGCGGATGCCCTCGATCATCGAGGCGTGGTTCAGCGCGTCCGAGAAGATGATCAGGCCCGGCAGGATCTTCTGCAGGGTCGACAGGGTCGCCTCATTGGCCACATAGCCCGAGGTGAACAGCAGGGCCGCTTCCTTCTGGTGCCAGCTGGCCAGCTCGGCTTCCAGATCGACCGCCGAGCGGGTGGTGCCCGAGATGTTGCGCGTGCCGCCGGCGCCGGCGCCCACGGCGTCGATCTCGGCCTTCATGGCGTCCAGCACCAGGGGATGCTGGCCCATGCCCAGATAGTCGTTGGAGCACCAGACCACGACGTCCTGTTCGGAGCCGTCCTCGCGGCGGCGCACCGCCTGCGGGAACTGACCACGCACGCGCTTCAGGTCGGCGAAGACGCGATAGCGACCTTCGCTGCGGACCTGCTCCACCGAGTTCTGAAAGGCGGCTTTATAGTCGAACAAGACGGTAGTTCTTTCGCTTATACAGCTTTGTGCGCCTAATTGCGCTCGCCGCTCAGCGTTGTCCATGTTCGGAGCCGGACAAAACGTCCCAACCCCTTAATTGATAACGATTCTCACCTCACGCGTGACACACGGCCTTGCGACTTGACCCTGCGCTGACGGACCCTAGCCTTGCGCGTCATGAACAGACGCCAAGTCATCCAGACCGGAATCGCTGCCTTCGGAGTCGGCGCCGCCGGCTGCGCCGCGCCCACCCTCGCCTCCGCCTCGCGCTACGAAATGCCGATGGAGAGCGATCGTCACACCCGCACCCTGATGCAGTGGCCGGTCAGTGTGGACGTCTATGGCGCGCGCGACCTGGCCGCGGTCCAAGCCAATATCGTCGCCATCGCCAACGCCATCAGCGAATACGAGCCAGTGGCCATGATGGCGGCGCCCGGCGCGCGCGGCTTCAATCCCGACCGCTTCAGCGAGGACGTCGAGGTCTGGGACATTCCCACCGATGACCTGTGGTGCCGTGACAGCGGGCCGACCTTCGTCAAGAACGCCGAGGGCGAACTGTCGATCGCCCACATCCGCTTCAACGGCTGGGGAAACAAGCAGCGCCACCGCAACGACGGCCTGATCGCCGAGCGCGTCGCCACGCGCCTGGGCCTGCCCCTGTTCGACAGCGGCGTGATCGGAGAGCAAGGCGGGCTGGAGCACGACGGCGCCGGGACCATGATGGCCCACGCCAGTTGCTGGGTGAACGACAACCGCAACCCCGACCTGACCGAGGACGAGATCGCCGAGCGCCTGGGCGCGGCCATCGGGGCGACCAAGATGATCTGGGCGCCGGGCGTAAAGGACGCCGACATCACCGACTATCACATCGATTCCCTGGCTCGCTTCACCGGGCCGGGACAGGTGCTGATCCAGATCGACGACGAACTGGACCCGGACGATCCCTGGTCGGTCGCCGCCCACGAAACCTTGGGCATCCTGCAAAAGGCCACGGACGCGCGCGGCCGTCCGCTGGACATCACCCGCCTGCCGGAACCGATCGACATTCGCGGGACGGGCGACGACTTCGTGTCCAGCTACGTCAACTACTACGTCTGCAACGGGGCTGTGATCGCGCCACAGTTCGGCGACCGCCGCGCCGACGCCGAGGCGCGCGAGATCCTGGCCGGCCTCTATCCGGGGCGCGAGATCGTGCAGCTGAACATCGACGCCCTGGGCGCTTCGGGCGGCGGCATCCACTGCGCCACCCAGCAGCAGCCGGCCTAGATGACCAGGGCGGCGACCAGGCCCGCCAGTCCCACCACCATCGAGGTGATGTAGAAGCGGAACGTCGTCTGGTAGCGGCGGCCGACCCCGTCGCGCACCCGGTTGTCCAGCAACCGGGCCAGGGTGACGACCATCAGGGAGATGCTGACCAGGATGGTGCCGGCGACCAGCCAGTCCACCCCGTCCTGCAGCACCCGCCCCTCTTCCTCGCTGACCGCCCAGTTGGCCATGAAGGCCAGCAGGAAGCCCATGATGATGCCGATCGAAGTCACCATGGGCTGGCGGAACCCGGCGACGTCCTCGTGGTAGAGGGGCGGTTCCTGGCTCATTTCGCCAGCGTGTCCAGGCGCCCGCGCAGCATCTGCACCATGGCGGAGAAGTCCTTGCCGCCGTAGCCGAGGCCGTTGAACAGGGCGTAGAGGGCCTCGGCCTGAGCGCCGAGCGGCGTGGTGGCGCCGGCCTTGGCGGCGGCGTCCTGGGCCAGCTTCAGATCCTTCAGCATCATGGCGGTGGCGAAGCCGCCTTCGTAGTCGCGATTCGACGGCGCGGTCGGCACCGGGCCGGCCCAGGGGTAGTAGTTGCTGACGCTCCAGCACTGGCCCGAGGATTTCGACGCGATCTCGAAGAAGCGTTCCGGCTCCAGACCCAGCTTCTCGGCCAGGGCGATGGCCTCGCAGGCGCCGACCATGGAGATGCCCAGCAACATGTTGTTGCAGATCTTGGCCGCTTGCCCTGCGCCATGGTCGCCCGCACGGATGGTGATGCGGCTCATGGGGTCCAGCGCCGGTTCGACGCGGGCGAAGTCGGCCTCGTCGCAACCGACCATGAAGGCCAGGGTGCCGGCGTCGGCGGCGGCGGTGCCGCCCGAGACGGGGGCGTCGGCGAAGGCGTAGCCGGCCTCCTTGGCAAGCCCTGCGACCTTGCGCGCCGTCTCCACGTCGATGGTCGAGCAGTCCAGCAGCAGGGCGCTGGACGGGGCCGCGCCGATGATCTGTTCGGAATAGACGCTGAGGACGTGGGGACCGGCGGGCAGCATGGTGATGACGATCTCGGCGTCCTTGACCGCCTCGGCGACCGAGCTGACCGTGCGGCACCCGGCCTCGGCGGCGCGTTCCAGCGCGGCGGGCGACAGGTCGAAGGCGGCGACGTCATGCCCGGCCTTGGCCTGATTGGCGGCCATGCCGCCGCCCATGTTGCCGAGACCGATGAAGGCGATGCGAGTCATCTGAGCGTTTCCCTTATGGATTTTGAGGCAGGGTTAGCCCCTCCCCGACCGCTTCGCCAGTCACCTGTTCGACAGTTTCGGCTCAGGCAGGTTTTCTGAACCGCAACATGAACTGGCTGGTCTTGCCGCGAATGGAGGGGTCGAAGACATTGGCCGTGCGCGGGTCGTCGGAACGGGCCAGAAGATCGCTGGAGCCGTCCAGGACAAAGCCCGCCGCCTCGACCTCGCGCTTGACCTGATCCACCTCGATGCGGTGCAGGCTGTCGGGCGCACCTGGCCCCTCACCCGTCGCCGCGTCATGGTCCACGATGACATAGAGGCCGCCGGGCTTCAGCGCCTTGAAGGCTGCCGCATTGACCTTCGCCGCCGTGTCCGTGGCGAAGGGCTTCAGGTGCAGGTCGTGGTAGTTCTGGGCGGTGAAGATCAGGTCCAGACCTTCGGGCCATTCCGGCGCGCCAATGGGCGAGTTGATGGCGTCGGCGTTGTCCAGCGCGGCGGCGGCGGCTAGGGCCTCGCCATAGCTGGCCTGGAAGCCGATGAACTCGGCCGGTTGCCAGGCGGTGACGTGACCCTCTGACCCCACAGCGGCCGAGAACAGGCGGGTGAAATAGCCGCCGCCGATGATCATGTCGGCGATCTTCTGACCCGGCTTCACCTCGGCGAAGGCAAGGGTCTCGGCGGCGTGGCGAGCCGTGTCGCGCGCCCGGTCCTCGGTCGTGCGGATCGGGCTGGCCAGGGCGGCCTCATAGGCGGCGGGCGCCGTCTGGGCCGAAGCGACGCTCAAGGGCGCGGCCGTCGCCAGCGAGGCGACGACGAGAAGCGAGAGGAAGGGACGCACGGCAACTCCTCCTGTGATTTCAGCCGGTTCAGTCCGGCTTTCTGAAGCGATAGACGAACTGGTCGGTCTTGCCGCGAATGGCCTCGTCGAAGACGTTCAGGCTGTGGTCGTCCGCCGGGTTGGCGACGGCGGCGGTTTCACCGTCGAAGATGAAGCCGGCGGCCTCGACCTCCTTGCGCAGTTGCGCGCCCTCGATGCGGTGCAGGGTCTCGACGACGGTGTTGCCGGCGCCGGGCGCGGCCTGATGGTCGATGACCACGAACAGGCCGCCGGGCTTCAGCGCCTTGAAGATGTCGGCGTTCATCTTGGTCACGTCGACGCCGAAACGGGGGATGTGGAAGTCGTGGTATTCCTGGCTCATGAAGACCACGTCGAGCGGCGCGTCGAAGGCCATGGCGTCCAGGTCGCCGTTGACGCGGCTGACGTTGGGATAGGCGGCGACCAGGGCGTCGGCGCGCGGGTTCTCGCGCTCGGCGGTCTTGTTCGGCACGAAGGCGTAGACGTGACCGCCCTCGCCCACCACGCGAGAGAACAGACGCGTGAAGTAGCCGGCGCCAGGACGGATGTCGGCGACGCGCTGACCCGGCTGCACCTGGGCGAAGGCCAGCATTTCGGCGGGATGACGCAAGGGGTCGCGGGCGACCTCGTCGGCGGGGCGCAGGCTGTCGGCGACGGCGCTCTGATAGGCGGCAGGCGCGGCGGTCTGAGCCAGAACCGGCAAACCGGCGAGCATCAGGGCCGACAGGGCGGCGGCGAGCAGGCAGGACTTCATAAGACGACCTCCGGGAAAGCTGGGCCGCATAAGGCGCTCGGACGGGGCGACTGGCAAGCCGCCCTGTCCCGCAAATCATCCCGCCATCGCTGAGGGCGACTGCTTCTCCTTCAGCGTCACCAGTTCCTCGGCCATGGTCGGGTGGACGGCGCAGGTGGCGTCCCACTGGGCCTTGGTCAGGCCAGCCTTCACGGCGATGGCGGCCAGTTGGATCATCTCGGGGCTTTCGGGGCCGACGATGTGAACGCCGACGACGCGCTGGCTGTCGGCGTCGACCACCAGCTTCATCAGCACCCGCTCGTCCGAGCCGGTGAAGGCGTATTTCATCGGGCGGAAGCGGGTCATATAGACGTCCACCTCGCCCGGACAGGCGCGGCGGGCCTCGGCCTCGGTCAGGCCGACCACGCCAACCGGCGGCTGGCTGAAGACGGCGGTGGCGACGGCTTCGTAGTCAAAGTGCTGCGGATTGTTCTTGTAGACCGTCTCGTGGAAGGCGACGGCCTCGCGGATGGCGACCGGGGTCAGGTTCATGCGGTCGGTGACGTCGCCGATGGCCCAGATGTTGTCAGCCGAGGTCTTGGAGAAGGGATCGACAGCGATGGCGCCCTCGTCGTTCAGCTCGACGCCCGCCTTCTCCAGGCCCAGTCCCTTGACGTAGGGCACGCGGCCGGTGGCGAACATGACTACGTCGGTTTCCAGCGTCATGCCGTTGCCCAGATGGTTGACCAGGCCCGTCTCGGTCTTCTCGATCGAGGCATGCTGGCAGCCCAGGATGACCTTGATGCCGCGCTTCTCGATCTCGCCCGCCAGATGGGCGCGCACGTCGTCGTCGAAGCCGCGCAGGATGTTGGGGCCGCGATAGATCAGGGTCGTCTCGACGCCGAGACCGGCGAAGATGCCCGCGAACTCCACCGCGATATAGCCGCCGCCTGCAATCAGGATGCGCTTGGGCAGTTCCGGCAGGTGGAAGGCTTCTTCGGACGTGATGGCGTGTTCGACGCCCGGCAGGTCCTCGGGCTTCCACGGACGGCCGCCGGTGGCGATCAGGATCTTCTCGGCGGTGAAGGTCTGGTTCTTGCCGACAATCTCGACGGTGTGGGCGTCCTTCATCACGGCGCGGCCGTGGACCAGATCGACGCCCGCCTTGCCCAGGTTGGCGGCGTAGATGCCCGACAGGCGGGCGATCTCGACGTCCTTGGCTTGCAGGAAGGTCGGCCAGTCGAACTTGGCGTTATCGAAGGACCAGCCGTAGCCCTTGGCGATCTCCAGGGCGTGGCTGACCTCCGAGGCCATGACCATGAACTTCTTGGGCACGCAGCCGCGGATGACGCAGGTGCCGCCGACGCGATACTCCTCGGCCACGGCCACCTTCTTGCCGCCCAGAGCGGTCAGGCGCGCGGCGCGCACCCCGCCCGAACCGGCGCCGATGACGAAGAGGTCGTAGTCGTAGGTCGTGGTCATCGGGGGCTCCGGGATCAGACTCGAAAAATAGAGTCCAATTCGTCTGAATCGTCTGAAATCCGCACGGCTGAGCCGTAGCGCTGACCCGACTTAGGCGCCGAGGCGCGAGGGGGCAAGGCGAAGACGTCCCCCTCTTCCGTCATCCCGGAAGCGGCGCAGCCGCTATCCGGGACCTCAGGAAATGCTGACGGCGGCGTCTTGGGCGGTCCCGGCTCTGCGCCTCGCGCAGCGAGGCTTCGGCCGGGATGACAGGACAGCTCAGGGATTGATCGTCTCGACACCCTCATCCGTGCCGATGATGGCCAGGTCGGTGAGGTCGAGGAAGAGGCCGTGTTCGACCACGCCGGTCAGGCTTTTCAGGTCGGCGGCGAGGCGGGCCGGGTCAGCGATGACCTTGCAGGCGGCGTCGTAGATCAGGTTGCCGCCGTCGGTGCGGATCAGGCCTCGGTCAGCCTGACGGACGCGGGCGGGCATGGGGATGTCGTGGTCGGCCAGGACGTCGGCGATGCGGTTGGCGGTGGTCTTGTGACCGAAGGCGACGACCTCGATCGGCAGGGGGAAGGTTCCCAGCACCGGCACGACCTTGGCCGCATCGGCGATGCAGATGCAGCGTTCGGACGCCTCCCACACCAGTTTCTCGCGCAGCAGGGCCGCGCCGCCGCCCTTGATCAGGGCCAGTCCCGGACCGATCTCGTCGGCGCCGTCGACGGTCAGGTCGATGCGCGGCGTGTCCTCCAGCGTCGACAGGGTCAGGCCCAGTTCGCGCGCCAGATCGGCGGTGCGTTCCGACGTCGGCACGCAGCGCAGGTCCGGCAGGTTGCGCGCCGCCAGAGCTTTCACGAACCAGGCGGCGGTGGAGCCGGTGCCCAGACCGACCACCATGCCAGCCTCGACATAGGCGGCGGCGGCTTCGCCGGCGTTCTTCTTCTGCAGGTCGCTCATTGGGATTTCGCCGCCTTCTTTGCGCGCATGGTGTCCATGAAACGGGCGGCCCAGCCCGGCTTGGTCGTCTGTACGGCGCGACCCAGGGCCAGGTCGCCGGGCGCAACGTCCCGGGTCACCACCGAGCCGGAACCGACCATGGCGCCCGCGCCGATGGTCACGGGCGCGACCAGCGACGAGTTGGAGCCGACGAAGGCCCCCTCGCCCACCGTGGTCCGGTGTTTGAAGAAGCCGTCGTAGTTGCAGAAGATCGTGCCGGCGCCGATGTTGGCTTTCGCCCCCACATGGCCGTCGCCGAGGTAGGCCAGATGGTTGGCCTTGGCGCCGGCGTCCATGCGGACGTTCTTGACCTCGACGAAGTTGCCGATCTTGACGCCCTCGCCCAGGTCCGCGCCGGGGCGCAGGCGGGCATAGGGGCCGACCTCGGCCTTAGCGGCGACCTTGGCGCCTTCGATGTGGCTGAAGCTGCGGATGCGCGCGCCCTCGGCCACGACCGCGCCGGGGCCGAAGACGACGAAGGGTTCGATGGTCGTGCCGGCGCCGATTTGCGTGTCCCAGGCGAAATGGACGGTGTCGGGAGCCGACATGGTGACGCCCGCCGCCAGGAAGTGCTCGCGCTGGGTCGACTGGAACAGGGCCTCGGCCTGAGCCAGTTCGGCCTGGGCGTTGACGCCCATGACCGAGTCCTCGGACGCGAAGACGGCGCGGGTCGGGGCGCCGCGCTTGCGGGCCAGCTCGACCACGTCGGTCAGGTAGTATTCGGCCTTGGCGTTGTCGTTCTTCACCTCGGCCAGCAGGTCGAACAGCAGGCCGACGGGGGCGGCCATGACGCCGGAGTTGCAGGCGGTGATCGCCAGAACCTCAGCCGAGGCTTCCTTGGCCTCGGTGATGGCGAGCAGGTCGTCGCCTTGCAGGATCAGACGGCCGTAGGCGCCGGGGGCGCGCGCCTCGAAGCCGATGACGGTGACGCCTTCGTGGCTGTCAGCGAAGACCGGCTCGATGTCGGCGGCCTTCAGCAGGGGCACGTCGCCATAGGTCACGACCACATGGCCGATGAAGTCGCCCAGCACGGCCTCGGCGGCGCGGACGGCGTGGCCGGTGCCCAGCGGCGGGTCCTGAACGGCGATGGAGTCCTCACCCAGACGCTTTTCGACGTGGGCGCGGACTTCAGGGGAATGGCTGCCGACCACCACCACGATGCGCTCGCAACCGAGAGCCTCGGCGGCGTCGATGGCGTGGTCCAGCATGGCGCGCTGACCGACGGGGTGCAGGACCTTGGGCAGCGGAGATTTCATCCGCGTGCCTTGGCCTGCGGCGAGGATGATGGCGGCGCGAGGATGTGGTGCGGTCATGAATCGATCCGGCGGCTTGTCGTCCTGCGCGATCTAGCCCATTGCCGAGGCCTGCGCGAGCCGGGAGACGACATGAGCACTGAACGCGATCTGCAAGGCTGGACCATCGCCTTTGACCTGGACGGGACCTTGGTGGACTCGGCGCCCGACCTGATCGGGACGCTGAACCGGATGCTGGCGCAGTATGAGTTGCCGCCCGTGCCCATGTCCTCGGCCCGGCATCTGGTCGGGCATGGGGCCATGGCCCTGCTGCGTCACGGCTTCATGGAGGCGGGCGCCGCCTGGGACGAGGCCCACGCGCCCGGCCTGTTCGAGCGCTTTATCGAGGACTATCTGGCCCATATAGCCGACGAGAGCACCGTGTTTGACGGCGTGGTTCCGGCGCTGGAGCGGCTGGCTGCGCGCGGGGCCATCCTCTGTGTCGCCACCAACAAGCGCACCGACCTGTCGGTGGCCCTGATCGAGGCGCTGGACCTGACGCGCCACTTCGCCTTCATCGCCGGACCGGATGCGGTGTCGGCCCGCAAGCCCAGCGGGGCCCATATCCGTGAGGCGGTGCAGAAGGCGGGCGGCGATCCCGCGCGCTGCGTCATGGTGGGGGACAGCACGACAGACACGAAGGCGGCGAAAGACGCGGGCGTGGCCTGCATCGTCGTTGGCTTCGGCTACAACGACGTGCCGCGTGAAGAGCTGGGTGGGGATGTGGTGATCAACCACTATGACGGGTTCGAGGCGGCGCTGGCCGAGGTGATGGGCTAGGGCCCCTCGCCCGCCCCTCCATCACTCATCCCGGCGAAGGCCGAGCGTCAGATGCCGAATGCGGCCCGGAAGCGGACGCTCCGAAGTTCAGCTAGGGGTGGGAAGCAGACGTTAGGGCCGGTGTGCTATTAGGCTGCCATGGTAGTTCCTCAGACATCGAGCTTGTGGCGGGTAGTCGGCGTCTTAGTAAAAGGCGTTGCGATCACCGTTTTGATGGTGGTGACCGCTCTGGTGATCCTCTTCCTAGCACTCGACGCTTGGTCGCATAAACAAACAGAACAACGTATCAGCGACGCGTTGGCCAGCCATTATGCTCCTGCGGCGGTCGATGTAATCAAACGACAAAACTGGAAATTCGGAAGACGTGATTTCAGTTTTGGTGGCCAGATTTGTTTTGAGATCAATGTGTCGAATGCATCTGGCAAACTTGGCCGCAGAGTGGCGATGGTTGCCGACGGAGATGACGGTGGAGCATTTGAGTTTTCTCGAGAATATGAGTCATTTTCACAATGCACCGCTGACTTCTTCCGAGGCTAGGCTGGCAACAACTCAATCGGAGCTTTCGCAGAGTCAATGTCCGCAATGGGTCGTTTGCGGTCTTTGCCCTCCCTGCCCCTTCCAGACGTCCTCAGACGGCAAAAGCAGCCTCAAACCGGGGCTTTGAAAGCGTCAAACTGTGACGGTGTTCTGATGTCGCGCCTTACAATCTGGATCCCGGCCTTTTGCCGGGAGGGCGCGTTGGGGGCGATACAGAAAAACTAAACGAGCAATCAGAACTTCTAACCCTCAATCGCTCCCGTTGCGGTTGCCGTCACCTCTTGCGCCAAACACATAGAACGACCGCTCCTTCTCAAAGGTCGTCATGTTTCGTCGCTTCTTCGCCATCCCGCTCTGGCAGCGCACCGCCGCCGGTTTCGCCCTGGGCATCATCGCCGGCCTGATCCTGCGCGAGCAGGCGACGGTCTGGCTGCAGCCGATCGGCGACGTCTATCTGAACCTGATCCGCATGGTGGTGGCGCCCCTGGTGCTGTTCACCATCGCCAGCTCCATCGCCAAGCTGGGCGAAGGGGTGGGCGCGGTGCGGCTGGGGGTGCGGACCCTGGTCTGGTTCGCCGTCACCTCCCTGCTGGCCGTGCTGGTCGGTTTCGCCTTCGGCCACATCATCAATCCGGGCGTCGGCCTGGCCGACCTGCCGCTGGGCGAGGTCAGGGAGCGGGTGATCCCGACGCCGCTGCAGGTGCTGCTAGGCGTTGTCCCGACCAACCCCTTCGCCTCGCTGGCCGAGGGCAAGGTGCTGCAGATCATCTTCTTCTCCGCCCTGCTGGGCGCGGCCCTGGTGGCGCTCGGCGACCGGGCGCAGACCGCACGGAGACTGGTGGACGAAGGCGCGGCCCTGATCTTCCGCATCACCCGCTGGGTGATCCAACTGACGCCGTTCGGCGTGTTCGGCCTGATCGGCTCGGTGGTCGGCGGCTATGGCTGGGAGGCCCTGCTGCCGCTGGGCAAGTTCATCTTCGCCATCTACGCCGCCTGCCTGTTCCACATCCTGATCGTCTATTCGGGCCTGCTGAAGCTGCACGGCCTGAAGATCCGCAGCTTCTTCCGCGGGGCCTTTGCGGCCCAGCAGACCGCCTTCGCCACATCGTCCTCGCTGGGCACCCTGCCCATCACCCTGCGCCAGACGGTCGAGCGTCTGGGCGTGCCGCAGGCCTACGCCGCCTTCGCCGTGCCTCTGGGCGCCAATGTGAAGATGGACGGCTGCGGCGCCATCTATCCGGCCATCGCCTCGATCTTCATCGCCCAGTATTTCAGCATCGACCTGACGCTGACCCAATACGTCCTGATCGGCCTGACGGCGGTTCTGGGGTCGCTGGGGACGGCGGGGGTGCCCGGCACCTCCATCGTCATGCTGACCCTGACCCTGTCGACGGCGGGCCTTCCGTTGGAAGGCATCGGCTATATCGTCGCCATCGACCGGATCATCGACATGATGCGCACGGCCACCAACGTCACCGGCCAGATGGTCGTGCCCGTCCTGGTCGCCAAGGAGGAAGGCATCCTGAACGAGGACATCTACAACGGTCACGTCGCCTGGCTGCCCGGCGATCCCGAGACGGAAACGCCCGAAGGGGTCCGCACCGCCGGTATTTGATCAAAGAGGCTTGCCGTCGTCGGAATCGCGGGCTACATCGCGCCTCCCGACGGCCCAAGCCTTTCTGATTTGGCCGTTCTGCGCTGGACGCGTAGCTCAGCGGGAGAGCACCTCGTTCACACCGAGGGGGTCACAGGTTCAATCCCTGTCGCGTCCACCATCCTTCTTCCAACATTGAAGCCCAGGCCTCGACGGCCCTCCCCTGGCGATTTCCACCCACGACCTTCCAAGTTCGTGTAGGGGAATTTCGGTTCAGGACTGTCTGAACACATGCAGCGCGCCGATCCGGCCGGGCTTGGCAGGATGAAACAGGCATGGTTGACGACGAGGCCCTGAAGGCCTGGTTCTTTCGAGAGGTGTTCCCGCTCGAACCGGCCCTGACACGCTTCATTCGTCGCAACTGGCGTAATGAGAGCGACGCTGCGGACCTACGGCAGGACATCTACGCCAAGGTCTATACCGCCGCGCGCAGCCAACTGCCGCTGAACGCCCGCGCCTTCCTGTTCGCCACGGCGCGCAACCACCTGATCAACACGGCCAAGCGGGCCAAGATCGTGTCGTTCGACCTGGTCGCGGATCTGGAATCCGCCTTCCCCGAGGCGGCCTCGGCGGACCTTGACCGGCAATTGACGGCGCGCGAAGAATTGAGGCGTGTCCAGGCGGGTCTGGAGCGGTTGCCCCCGCGCTGCCGACAGGTCATGACCTTGCGGCGCATAGAAGGCCTGTCCACCAAGGAAGTCGCGGATCACTTGAACATCAGCGCCAGCACCGTTGAGCAACAATTGGCCCACGGCCTGAAGGCCCTGGCCGACTACATGCTGGGCGGTCAGGGGAAAATCCGTCGCGCCGCGTCCAAGACCGCCGCCAAGAGCGAGCGCCGCTCATGACCCCGCACAGCGACATCGAAGACATCGCCGCCCTATGGCTGGCCCGCCAGGCGGACGGACTGTCGAATGACGAGCAGGCGCAACTGACGGCCTGGCTGGACGCCTCGGCCGCGCACAAAGCCGCCTTCTGGCGCCTGGAATACAGCTGGGAGAAGGCCGGACGCCTGATCGCCCTGCGCAATCCCGACACCCTGGCGGACACCCTGGCCGAGACGCGTCGCGCGCCGCGCCGTCGCCCCCTGCCCCGCTGGGCCGTAGGACTGGCCGCCGCGCTCGCGGTCGTGGCCGTATCGGCGACGCTCTGGCCCCGGCCGGCCGTCTATGCGACCGACGTCGGCGAACGCCGACTGGTGGCCCTGTCCGACGGCTCGCGCGTGGATCTGAACACCCAGACCCGTTTGCGCGCCTCCATGTCGCCTGACGGCCGAGAAGCCTGGCTGGATCAGGGCGAGGCCTATTTCGATGTCGCCCACGACGCCAGCCGCCCTTTCACGGTCCATATCGGCGATCGCACCGTCCAGGTTCTGGGCACGCGCTTCAGCATCAAGCGCGACGGCGACACCGTACGCGTCATGGTGGCCGAGGGCCGCGTGCGTCTGAGCGGACCCAAGAGCGCCTCGGCGCCGGCCCCCGTCATCCTGGTGCACGACGAAGTGGCGATGGGCGACGGCCGGTCCACCCTGAAGAGCAGCACCACGGCCCAGCGCGTGGAAGACAACCTCGCCTGGCGGCGCGGCCTGCTGGTGTTCGACCAGATCACGCTGTCGGACGCCGCCAAGGAGTTCAACCGCTACAACGAGACCCAGTTGGTCGTGGGCGACGCCCGCACCGCGGACATCCGGATCGGCGGCAGTTTCGAGGCCGGCAATGTCGAGGCCTTCGTCCGCCTGCTGCGCAGCGCCTATGGGCTGGAAATCGCCCGCGACGGGGAAACTGTAAAAATATCGGAATAGGATGTAGGGGGTTTCCGCCTTCATCTTGTCACAATCCTTGAGGGCGCCCAATCCGGGCGACGAGGGGATTTCATGACTAAGGTTTCGTTCCTGCGACACATGCTGACCGGCAGCGCCTGCGCCTTGATCCTGGCGAGCGCGGCGGCGGCCCAGACCCGTAATTTCGACCTGCCGTCAGGCGAGCTCAAGGGCGCGCTGGACGCCTATGCGCGCCAGGCCGGCGTGCAACTGGTTTACAAGACCGAGGACGTGCGCGGTGTTCGCACCCAGGGCGTTCGCGACGCCGTGGACGCCGAAACCGCCCTGCGCCGCCTGCTGGAAGGCACCGGCCTGACCGTGCAACGCGACAGCTCGGGCGCCCTGGCCATTGTTCGCCAGCCGGCTCAACGCTCGGCCCTGAACGAGGAAGCCTCGACGGTCGAGGAGGTCGTCGTCACCGGCTCGCGCCTGAAGAACGTGTTCGACGCCGCCACCCCCGTCGTCAGCATGGAGCGCGAAGCCCTGCTGGAGCAGGGCTACATGGACCTGGCCGAAGCCCTGCAGGACATCCCCGGCGTCGAGGAAGCCGTGTCCCTGTCCAACAGCCAGACCGCGACCCAGGCCAACGGCCTGTCGACCATCAGCCTGCGCAACCTGGGTGAAAACCGCACCCTGACCCTGATCGACGGGCACCGCACCGTTTCCAACGCCGGCAACAAGAACGCCGTCAGCCTCAGCACCATTCCCGAGTTCTTTGTCGACCGCGTCGAGGTGACGACGGGCGGCGGCTCGGCCGTCTATGGCTCCGACGCCATCGCAGGGGTGGTCAACATCATCACCGAACGCAATCTGGACGGCGTGCGCGCCCGCATCGTCGGCGGCACGACCGACGACGGCGGCGGCGACTCGATCGAGTATTCCGTCGGCGCCGGCGGCCGTTTTATGAACGACCGCCTCTATCTGATGGCCGGCGCCACCTATGACCGCCAGTTCAAGCTGCGGGCGACGGATCGCGATCGCGCCCTGGAATCCATCGCCTACCTGCCCGCCAGCAACACCGTCACCACGCCGGACCGGTCGACCAACATCGCCGGCGGACGCTTCATCAGCGGGCGCTGGTTCTATGACGAGACCGGGTTGAAGCCCAACATGGTCACGGCGGTCGACGGCTATGAAAGCCGCCCGAACGGCACCCTCGTTACGCCGCGCGACAACCTGAACGGCGCCGCCAAGTTCGACTACGCCCTGACCGACAACCTCAAGGTCTGGGGCCAGTTGCTCTATTCCAACGTGACGACGGACTCCACGCGCGAACCGACCACGGTCAGCAACTCCACCACCTTCGGCGTCAACGACGAGTTCACCGTCGGGCGGATGTCGCGCACCCTGAACCCCTTCGCCCCGAGCGAGATCAAGTCGGCCGCCTCCAGCTCGGGCATCGACTTTCGTCGCCGTGTCGTCGAGGTCGGCCCCAACCTGATCCACAACGAGCGTGAGACCATTCGCGGCTGGGTCGGCATCGAGGGCGTCCTGCCCAATGACTGGGACTGGAAGCTGACCTACGGCTACGGCAAGTTCTCGGGCGAGCAGATCCGCGGCAATACGCTGAACCTGCAACGCGTTCAGTGGGCCCTGGATTCCGAGCGGGTCAACGGCGTCGTCCAGTGCCGCAGCGCCGAGGCGCGGGCCGACGGCTGCGTGCCGCTGAATCTTTTCGGGGTGGGATCGATCACCCCGGAAATGGCCGACTATATTCGCGCCAATACCTATTACCGCCCGACCAACCGTCAGGACACGATCGAGGGCTATGTCTCGGGCACCCTGTTCGAGCTGCCGGCCGGCCCGATCGAGACCGCCTTCGGCTTTGAAAGCCGCCGCGACCATACCCAGACGCGCACCGACCCGCTGATCCAGAGCGGCCTGGCCAGTTCGTCCTTCCTTCCGGAGTTCGAGGGAACGATCAAGGCGAACGAGGTCTTCGCCGAAGCCTCTGTTCCCCTGCTGGCCGACCTGCCCTTCGCCCACCGCCTGACGGTCAACGGCGCGGTTCGCCTGGCGGACTACAATCTGGACTCCGTGGGCACGACGGTCAGCTATCGCGCCGGCCTGCAATGGTCGCCGATCCCCGATCTGCGCATCCGCACCGAATACGCCCGCGCCCAGCGCGCCCCGGACACCAGCGAGCTGTTCTCGCCGCCCCGTGACGACGCCGACAGCGTGGTGGACATCTGCAGCGGGGTCACGGCCACGACCACCGGCACCGTGGCCCAGAACTGCCGCGCCGACAGCCGCATCGCCGCAGCGATCGCAGCCGACACCGACGGCACGTTCCGGCAACTGAGCACCAGCATCAAGGCGCCCAACGCCGGCAACCCCGACCTGTTCGAGGAAACCGCCGACACCTGGACGCTCGGTTTCGTCTATCGCCCCTCCTACCTTGAAGGCTTCGAGGCCAGCGTCGACTACTTCGACATCAAGATCTCGGACGTCATCGCGTCGCTGAGCAACTCGGCCCTGCTGCTGGGTTGCTATTCCGACCCGGCGGGCGCGGACAATGTCTTCTGCGACACCATCACCCGCGACGAGACGGGCCAACTGGTCCGCATCCTCAATCAGGAGCAGAACCTGAACGAGACGCGGGCGCGCGGCGTGGACGTGGCGGCCTCCTATCGCTTCGATCTGGAGCGCTGGCAGGTGCCGGGCACCTTCAAGGCCAGCGTCAACTACAGCCGTCGCCTGGAGCTGAGCACCGAATACGACAGCATCGACAAGGTGGAGCTGGTCGAGTCGGTCGGCGAAGTCGGTTCGGCCAAGAACGAGGCCAAGTTCGGCCTGTCCTGGTATGACGACGTGTGGAGCGTCCGCTGGTCGTCGCGCTACATCGGCGACGTCGTCGACAGCCTGGAGCGCGAGCAGCAGGCCATCGAAATGGGCTGGACCGATCCGCTGTATCTGAATGTCGACGCCTACTGGCGCCACGACCTGAGCGTCAGCGTCAAACCGCTGCGCGAAAACCCGCAACTGAAGGTGTTCGGCACGATCAAGAACATCTTCAACAACTACGGCCCCTTCCTGCCGGACGGCACGGACAGCGGCAACTCGTACAACTACAGCTCGGCCTACGGCATCACCGGCCGGGCCTTCACCTTGGGCGTCCAGGTCGAATTCTGATCTGAGCCCACTGCTCCGGCGGCGTCCCCCCACCGCGTCGCCGGAGCTTTCTTGTTTGCGCGACGCCCAGCCGCCGCGCCCGTCCCAGGGTCTCGTCATGCATTTTCGTGTCGCCGCCGCGCTTGCGGCCCTTGTTTGCGCCGCCTCCGGCCTAGCGGCCCGAGCCCAAACGGATGACACGGCGTCGCCCGCCCCGCCCAGGCTGATCGTGACCGTCGTGGTCGATCAGTTCAGCGCCAATCTGTTCAACCAGTACCGCAGCCGTTGGACCGGCGGACTGCGCCGCCTGTCAGACGAGGGCCTGGTTTCGACCAACGGCTATCAGACGCACGGCCTGACCGAGACCTGCCCTGGCCACTCCACCGTTCTGACCGGCATGCATCCGGCCCAGACGGGCATCCCCTCCAACGACTGGATCGATCCGACGACGGGCGAGGACGTCTATTGCCTGGCCGCGCCGCGCAACACCCTGGCGCACGGCAAGAACACCGACAACGGCCCGGTCGGCCCCGACAACATCCGCGCCAGCAGCCTGGGCGACTGGCTGAAGGCCCAACGGCCCGACGCCCGCGTCTTCGCCGTGTCCGGCAAGGACCGAGGCGCGATCAACCTGGCGGGCCATCATCCCGACGGCGCCTTCTGGTTCACCGACGGCTTCGGCCTGACCACCTATGTCGAGCCGGGCCAGGACCCAGCCGCCCGCCTTGCCGCCGTGGACGCCTTCAATCTCGCCTTCCGCCAGCGCCAGGCCGCTGCGCCCCACGCCTGGACCTATTCCCAGCCCCAGTGCCGCGCGCTGGAAGCCGACTGGACGATCCGAGGCGATGTCCTGCATTCCAGTGTGCCGCCCGCTCGCGACAAGTTCGACGGCTCGCCGTCCCTCGACGAGGAGACGCTGAAGGCCGCCGCCTATCTGATAGACAGCCAGAACCTGGGCCAGGGGTCGAGCACGGACCTGCTGGGCGTCAGCCTGTCGGCGACCGACCGCATCGGCCACGCCTATGGCACCCAGGGTCCCGAGATGTGCGAGCAGATGCACCGCCTCGACGCCGCCCTGGGCCAGTTCCTGGACCGGCTTGAGGCCGTGCCCGGCGGCGTGGTCCTGGTCCTGACCGCCGACCACGGCGGGTCGGACTTCGTCGAGCGCCTGGCGCAGCGCGGCTATCCCCACGCCCACCGGATCAGCTCCGCCCCCCTGGCCGAAATCAACGCCGGCCTGCAGGCGCGCTTCAGTCTGGACGCCGCCCCGCTTCAGTCCGGGTCCAGCGGGCTGATCGTCGCCGACAAAGACCACCGAGGCCTGCCCGAGCCGCTGCGCAGCGAGATCATCGCGGCGGCCCTGCCCCTGGTTCGGTCCATGCCCGACATCGTTTACGCCGAGGCGCGCGACGCCCTGCTGGCCGCCCCCCTGCCCGACAGCCTCCAGCCTGAGATGCTGACCCTGGAACAGAGGATGCGCCTGTCCGCCGTGGACGCGCGCTCCGCGGACATCATCATGGTGCGGGCGGCGAACGTGACCGGCGGCGGTCGCGTCGGCGGCAACATCGCCGGCCACGGCACCCCCTGGGACTATGACCGCCGGGTGCCGATCCTGTTCTGGAAGCCCCATGGAACGACGCAGGAGCGCTTCCTGCCGATCCGCACCATCGACATTGCTCCGACCCTGGCGAGCGTCATCGGTATTGAATCGCCCCCGGTCGCGGGCCGCGTCCTGCCCCTGTGGGAGTGACCGCGACCGGCGGATAGAGCTTGGGTCGGATGGCCGCAGGCGGGAGCCGCCTATGGTTCTGGCATGATCCCTTGTCTAGGGTGGCGTTGAAGCGCCGCAGCGACAGGATTCCCGCCACGCATGTCCCATACCCTGTTGCTGCTCATTCCGTTCGGGGCCCCTTTCGTGGCGGCCATGATGGCGCTCTTCCTGCCGTCACGCGCCCGGAACGCCGCAGCAGCACTGGCCTGGTTGACGTCCCTGGCGGGCCTGCTTTGTCTGGTGGCTCTGTTCCCGGCCGTCGCTGGCGGGGAGCCTGTGCGCTGGTCCATGGCCTGGCTGCCGACGCTGGGGGTCAACTTCACCCTGCGCCTGGACGGCCTGGCCTGGCTGTTCGCGGTCATGGTCCAGGGCATCGGCGCCCTCGTGGTGCTCTACGCCCGTTACTACATGTCGGCGGACGATCCAGTCCCGCGCTTCTTCGCCTTCCTGCTGGCCTTCATGGGGGCGATGACCGGCATGGTCATGGCCGGCGACCTGATCCAGTTGGCCGTCTTCTGGGAACTGACCAGCCTCTTTTCTTTCCTGCTGATCGGCTATTGGCACCATAGCGCGGCGGCGCGCGACGGGGCGCGGATGGCGCTGACCGTGACGGCGGCGGGCGGTTTGTGCCTGCTGGCCGGGGTCGTGGTGCTGGGCCGCATCGTCGGCAGCTTCGATCTGGACGTGGTGCTGGCGTCGGGCGAGATCATCAAGAACAGCCCCTGGTATCTGACAGCCCTGCTTCTGATCCTGGCCGGCGCCCTGACCAAGAGCGCGCAGTTCCCCTTCCACTTCTGGCTGCCGCGCGCCATGGCGGCCCCCACCCCGGTCAGCGCCTATCTGCATTCGGCGACCATGGTGAAGGCGGGCGTCTTTCTGATGATCCGCCTGTGGCCGGTGCTGGCGGGGACCGACGCCTGGTATGTCATCGTCAGCACGGCGGGGATGGCGACCCTGTTGTTCGGGGCCTGGAGCGCCGTCTTTCAAAACGACCTCAAGGGCTTGCTGGCCTATTCGACCATCAGCCATCTGGGTTTGATCACCCTGTTGCTGGGACTGGGCAGTCCGCTGGCGGCGGTGGCGGCCATCTTCCACACGGTCAACCACGCCACCTTCAAGGCCTCGCTGTTCATGGCCGCCGGGGTCATCGACCACGAGACCGGCACCCGCGACATGCGCAAGCTGAGCGGTCTCAGGCGGTCCATGCCGGTCACGGCGGCCCTGGCCATCGTCGCCGCCGCCGCCATGGCCGGGGTGCCCCTGCTGAACGGATTCCTGTCCAAGGAGATGTTCCTGGCCGAGGCGATCGCCCATACCGGCGGGCGCCACCTGAACCTGGCCTTACCCGTTCTGGCGACCGTCGCCAGTTTGCTGAGCGTGCTCTATTCGGTGCGCTTCATCCACCAGACCTTCTTTGGCCCGCCGCCCGTCGACCTGCCCAAGACGCCGCATGAGCCGCCGCGCTGGATGCGCTTCCCCATCGAGGTTCTGGTCGGCCTGTGCATCCTGGTCGGCGTCTTGCCGGCCATCACAATCGGGCCGGTGCTGGCCGTCGCCGTTCGTTCGGTGCTGGGGCCGGACGTCCCCTATTACAGTCTGGCGGTCTGGCACGGCTTCAACCTGCCGCTGGTGATGAGCGCCATCGCCCTGGTCGGCGGCGTCGTGGCCTACAGGCTGCTGGGTCGGCGCATCAACGCCAGCGAGCGGCCCTGGGTGGTCGGACGCTTCAACGGCGCGCGCGCCTATGACCGGGTCATGCGGGCCTTCAAGGGCGGCGCCGAGTGGATCGTGCGTCGTCTCGGCGCCTCGCGGCAACAGGCCCGTCTGCGGGCCATCATCCTGACCTGTCTGCTGGCGGCGGTGCTGGCCAGCGGCATGGCGGGCCTCGGCTTCGACGAGGCTGGGCTGACAGTTCAGCGTCCAGGCCTGGGCTTCATCCTGTTGTGGATCATCGGCGGCGCCTGCGCGATCGCCGCCGCCTGGCAGGCCAAGTATCATCGTCTGGCCGCCGTGGTCCTGGTCGGAGGGGCCGGCCTGGTCAGTTGCCTGACCTTCGTCTGGTTCTCGGCCCCCGACCTGGCCACGACCCAGATGCTGGTCGAGATCGTCACTACGGTCCTGCTGCTGCTGGGCCTGCGCTGGCTGCCCAAACGCCTGCCCGACCTCGCTTCGCCCCAACAGGAAGCCAAGGCCCGCCGGCGGCGCGTGACGGACCTCGCCATCGCGATCATCGCCGGCGCCGGCGTGGCCCTGATCGCCTTCGCCGTCATGACCCGGCCGTCGGCCTCGCCGCTGGCGCGATACTTCCTGGACCACGCCTATTCCGAAGGCGGCGGGCGCAATGTGGTGAACGTGCTGCTGGTCGACTTCCGCGCCTTCGACACCCTGGGCGAGATCACGGTCCTGGGCATCGTCGGGCTGACGATCTGGGCCCTGCTGCGGCGTTTCCGTCCGGCGTCGGACAGTCTCGGCCATACCGAGCAGAAGCAGCACCAGGACCACAGCGATGATCGCCGCGAGGATCGCAAGCTGGGCGACACCCTGTCCGAAACCATGCTCATCCCGCGCGTGGTGATGCGCTGGCTCTTCCCCTTCATCATCCTGCTGGCGCTGCATCTCTTCCTGCGCGGGCATGACCTGCCCGGCGGCGGCTTCGCGGCGGGCGTAGCGCTGTCGATCGCCTTCATCCTGCAATACATGGCGTCCGGCGCCCGCTGGGTCGAAGAGCGGCTGAAGATAAGGCCCCTGGTCTGGATCGGCGGGGGGCTGCTGATCGCGACCCTGTCCGGGGTCGCGTCCTGGTTGTTCGGCTATCCGCTGCTGACCTCCTGGTTCCGCTATGTCGACCTGCCGCTGATCGGCAAGACGCCGCTGGCGTCGGCGGTCGTGTTCGACGCGGGCGTGGCCCTGTTGGTGGTGGGGGCGACGGTGTTGATGCTGGTCGCCATCGCTCACCAGTCCCTGCGCAAACCGCGCGCCGTCGTGCCTGCGACCGCTGACGAGGAGAGCGTCTGATGGAACTGGTCCTCGCGCTCGGGATAGGGGTGCTGACCGCCGCCGGCGTCTGGCTGCTGCTGCGCCCGCGCACCTTCCAGGTCATCATCGGCCTGTCCCTGCTCGGCTATGCCGTCAACCTGTTCATCTTCGCCATGGGCCGCCTGCGCGCGGGAGCGCCGCCGGTGCTGAAGGGCGAGGGTCCGGTTGATCCCGCCGCCTATGCCGACCCGGTGCCCCAGGCCCTGGTCCTGACCGCCATCGTCATCAGCTTCGCCCTGACCGCCCTGTTCCTGGTGGTGCTGCTGACCAGCCGGGGGATCACTGGCAGCGACCACATGGACGGACGGGAGCCAGGCGAATGACCGACTGGCAGGATCACCTCATCGTCGCGCCGATCGTGCTGCCGCTGATCGCGGCGGCCAGCATGCTGCTGCTCAAGGAGCAGCGCTATGGGCTGAAGGCCCTGATCAGCCTTTGCACCCTGATCGCCCTCGTCGCCGTGGCCTACGCCCTGCTGCACGAAGCGGCGGTCGGCGGTCCGGCGGGCGACGACACGGCCCGCATCTACAACCTCGGCGCCTGGGCCGCACCCTTCGGCATCACCCTGGTGGCGGATCGGCTGTCGACCCTGATGCTGGCGCTGACGGCGACGCTGGCGGCGGGCGGACTGATGTTCTCCTACGCCCGCTGGGACCGGGCCGGACCGCGTTTCCACGCCCTTTATCTGCTGCTGGTCATGGGGGTGAACGGCGCGGTTCTGACCGGCGACCTGTTCAACCTGTTCGTCTTCTTCGAGGTCATGCTGGCCGCCTCCTACGGCCTGCTGCTGCACGGGTCGGGCGAGAAGCGGGTGCGGGCCGGGCTGGGCTATGTCGCCATCAACCTGACGGCGTCGCTGTTCTTCCTCATCGGGGTCAGCCTGATCTACGGCGTGACCGGCGCGCTCAACATGGCCGACATCGCCAGCAAGGTCGCGGCCATCCCCGACCATGACCGGGCCCTGTTCCACATCGGTTGCGCCATCCTGGGCGTGGCCTTCCTGGTCAAGGCGGCGGCCTGGCCGCTCGGCTTCTGGCTGCCCGGCGCCTATGCCGCCGCCAGCGCCCCGGTCGCGGCGGTCTTCGCCATCCTCAGCAAGGTCGGGGTCTATGTCATCCTGCGCCTGGCCACTCTGCTGTTCGGCACCGACGCCGGCGCCTCGGCCGGGTTCGGCAATACCTGGCTGCTGGCGGCGGGCGCGGCCACGGTCGTCTTCGGCGCCGCCGGCATGGTGGCGGCGCGGCGCCTGGAAGGGGCGGCAGGCTATGCCGTCATGGTCTCGTCCGGCACGGTCCTGGCCATAGCGGGGACCGCCGTGCCCGACGCGGTCGGCGGCGCGCTTTTCTACATGGCGGCGTCCACTCTGGCGGCCGGGACCCTGTTCCTGATCGCCGAGATTCTGGCGCGGGGCGAAGACGTGGCGGCGTCGCCTCAGGACGCGGTCTTCGACGACGAATATGACGACCCCTTCGCCGCCGACGACGTGCAGGAGGTCGGGCGTGTCCTGCCGGCCTCGACCGCCTTCCTCGGCGGGGCCTTCATCCTGGCCGCCCTGGTGACCGTCAGCCTGCCGCCCTTGGCGGGTTTCGCGGGCAAGCTGAGCATCTTCGTCGCCCTCTTGTCCGGCGACGGCGCGCTGTCGCCCGCCAGTTGGACCCTGGTCGGGGTTCTGACCCTGTCCAGCTTCGCCGCCCTGATCGCCCTGACGCGGTTCGGCGTGGCGGGCTTCTGGCGCGAGGACGCCGTCGCGCCGAAGGTCCGCAGCCCCGAGTTCCTGGCCATCGGCGGCCTGGTCCTGTGCTGTCTGTGGCTGAGCGCCGGAGCCGCCGCCGGACTGACCTATGCCGAAAAGACCGGCGAATGGCTGGCCGCGCCCAAGGCCTATATCAGCGCCGTGCTGGGAGACGCCGCATGATCCGCGCCCTCCTTCCCCACCCCCTGCTGGCCCTGGGGCTGTTTGCCAGCTGGCTTGTGCTGAGCGGGCCGATTTCGGCGGGCGACGTCCTTGTCGCCCTGATCGCGGCCCTGGCGATCCCGCAGGTCATGCGACGGCTGGAGCCCGACCGATCCGGCGTCCGCTCGCCGGGCGCCATTCTGCAGCTGGCCGGCTATGTCGCGGTCGACGTGGTGCGGTCCAACTACGCCGTGGCCACCATCATCATGGGGCGGCGCAGACGTCAGCGCATGTCGGGCTTCATCCATGTGCCGCTGGACCTGCGCAACCGTTACGGCCTGGCGGTGCTCGCCATTATCCTGACCAGCACGCCCGGCACCCTGTGGGTCCAGTATGACCGGCCGTCGGGGCGCCTGCTGCTGCATGTCCTCGACCTGACCGAGGAGCAGGAGTGGATCGACCTGATCAAGGGGCGTTATGAACGCCTGCTGCTGGAGATCTTCCCGTGACCGCCTCCGCTGTTCTCTATTGGGGGTTGGGCGCGGCCCAGGCCATGCTCTTGCTGGCCATGCTGCTGGCCGCCTGGCGCATGATGCGCGGGCCGCGCGCGCAGGACCGGGTGTTGGGTCTCGACACCCTCTATCTGAACGCCATGCTGCTGATCCTGGTTCAGGGGATGCGCAGCGGGGTCAGCCTCTATTTCGAGGCGGCCCTGATCATCGGCATGCTGGGCTTCACCGCCACCGTCGCCCTGGCCAAGTTCCTGATGCGTGGCGAGGTGATCGAATGAGCCCCTCCGACCTGCCGCTGTGGGCGGCCTGGACCATCGTCGCCGTCACGGTTTTCGGCAGCCTGCTGGCGCTGATCGGCTCCGTCGGCCTGGTCGTGCTGAAACGCTTCTATGAGCGGGTCCATGCCCCGACCCTGGGGGCCACCCTGGGCATGGCGCTGATCGTCGTGGCCTCAGTCGCCTTCTGGTCCCTGACCGAGGGACGGCTGGCGCTCCGCGACCTGCTCATCGGGGTCTTCCTGACCGTCACGACGCCCGTGACCCTGATCCTGCTGGCCCGCGCCGCCGTCTATCGCGACCGCGTCGAGGGCGATGGGCACATTCCGCCGGAATAGGACGCGACCTTTCGAAGCTGGAGCTTTGGGCTTAGCCTCAGATCAAAGCCGCCGCCCGAGCCAGTCGAACGAGGCGTTCATGACCCTGACCCTCCCCCCATCCAGCCGCCGCAGCCTGCTCGCCGGCGCCGGCGCCCTAGCCGGAAGCACCCTTCTGGGAGGCCGCAGCATGGCCCAGACCACACGCGCCGGATCGGCCACGATCTTCACCGGCGGTCCGATCCTGACCATCGACGAGGCCATGCCGGCCGCAGAGGCCGTGACGGTTCGCAACGGGGTCATCGTCGCTGTCGGTTCACTGGACGCCGCCCGCGCCGAGGCGGGCCGAGGCGCCCAGATGGTCGATCTGGACGGGCGCACCCTGCTGCCCGGCTTCTTTGATCCCCACGGCCATGTCTCGATGGTGGGCCTGCAGGCGCGCTACGCCAACCTGCTGCCTGCGCCGGACGGGGAGGGAAATGACATTCCAGCCCTGCAACGGATCACTCGCGACTGGATGAACGCGCACGAAGCCCTGGTCCGCGACACCCAGTTGGTCATCGGCTTCGGTTACGACGACTCCCAGCTGAAGGAAGGTCGCCATCCGACCAGTAAGGAACTGGACGCCGTTTCCCATAGCGTGCCGATCCTGTTCATGCACCAGTCCGGTCACCTGGGTGTGGCCAATAGCGCGGCCCTGGCGGCGGCGGGCGTGACCGCCTCGACGTCGGATCCCGAAGGCGGTGTCTTCCGGCGCGAGGAGGGCTCGCAGCAGCCCAATGGCGTCATGGAGGAGACTGCCCTGTTCACCGTCATGGGCGCCCTGTTCACGCGCCTGGACCTTCAGGCCAATATGGAGATGATCCGCGAGGGCGCGCGCTTCTATTCAAGCTTCGGCTACACCACGGCCCAGGACGGTCGCTCCTCGACCGACACCTGTCGCATGATCGCCATGCTGGCCGAGCGCGGCGAACTGCCCATCGACATCCTGTCCTTCCCCGACATCCTGACCTCGACGGACGTGATGGCGACGCCGCTGTATCGCAGGACCTACGTCGGCAAGTACCGCGTCGGCGGGGTCAAGCTGACGCTGGACGGCTCACCCCAGGGCAAGACGGCCTGGCTGTCCCAGCCCTATTACGTGCCGCCGGAGGGCAAGCCGGCCTCCTATCGCGGCTATCCCGCCGTGACCGAGCAACAGGCGCTGGACGCGGTCGAACTGGCCTTCAAGAACGACTGGCAGATCGAAGTCCACGCCAACGGCGACGCGGCCATCGACCTGCTGATCGCAGCGGTGCGCGAGGCGACGAGGAAGCACGGCGCCAGGGACCGCCGCCCCGTCCTGATCCACGGCCAGACCACACGCATGGATCAACTGGACGAGTTGAAAACCCTGGGCATCGTGCCGTCCCTCTTCCCCATGCACACCTTCTACTGGGGCGACTATCATCGGGATTCAGTACTGGGACCGCGCCGGGCCGAGTTCATTTCGCCGTGCGCCTCGGTCGTGCGTCGCGGGATGCGTTTCACCAGCCACCACGATGCGCCGGTGGCCAACCCCGACGCCATGCGCGTCCTGTCCGCCACCGTCACGCGCCGCACCCGGTCGGGCGACATACTCGGCCCGGACGAACGCGTGCCGGTCGATGTCGCCCTGAAGGCCATGACCCTGTGGGCCGCATGGCAGCACTATGAGGACGACCGTAAGGGCTCGCTGGCCGTGGGCAAGCTGGCCGACCTGACCCTCCTGGACGCCAACCCCATGACCATCGATCCCGACAGGCTTGCCGGGATCAAGGTGCAGTCCACCTGGAAGGAAGGCCGCGAGGTCTGGCGACGCTAGATCGCGCTGAGGATCTGGAGCGTTCGCTCGCCGGTGCGCACGAAACCGCGCGGCGAGAGGACCGCCAGCCGATCCAGGTCGATCTCGGCCGCGTTCAATCGCACGCAAAGGCGACCGGCCTGGTGATCGACGCGCGCGATGTTTTCGGGGCCGCCCAGAGCCGCAAGAAGGTCTGGCGACAGGTCTGACTGCGTCTCTGCAAAGGTCGCGCTAGAGACCTGAGCGGGCGTTTGCTCGCCCGCGCCGACCACCGCCCTGATCTCATCGGCCACGGCGTCGGCGATGGGGCCGAGGACGACCTGTAGCTGGTTTGGCCCGGGGGCGATCACGCCGCGCGCGCCCAGCCGTTTCAGCGCCGCTTCGTCCACCGCCTCGCGTGAGCGGATGTGCAGCCGCAACCGCGTGGTGCAGGCGGCGACGGCCGTCAGGTTCCCTGCCCCGCCCAGCGCCGCGACGAAGGCCCCGGCTCGACCGCCCGACACCCCGGCGATTGGCGCCGCCGCGACGGGTTCATCCTCGCGCCCCGGAGTCTTCAGGTTGAAGACCCTGATGGCGACCCGGAAGAGGCCATAATAAAGGCCGCCATAGATCAGGCCGATCGGCAGCAGCAGCCACGGTCGCGTGGCGCGTCCAAAGTTCAGCACATAGTCGAACAGACCCGCCGAAAAGGTGAAGCCCAGCCGTGAGCCCAGCAGGTCCATCGCCACCATCGACACCCCGGTCAGCACGGCGTGGATGGCGTAAAGGACCGGCGCCAGGAACATGAAGGTGAACTCGATCGGCTCGGTCACCCCTGTCAGGAAGGCGGTCAGTGCCAAAGAGAACAGCATCCCCCCTACCTCCTTGCGGCGATCCGGGCGGGCGGCGTGATACATGGCCAGGCAGGCGGCGGGCAGGCCAAACATCATGACGGGGAAGAAGCCGCTCATGAAGACGCCCGCGCTGGGATCGCCCGCGAAGAAGCGGTTCAGGTCTCCCGTCGCGCCGTTGTAGTCGCCGACGATGAACCAGGCGACGTTGTTCAGGATGTGGTGCAGGCCGGTGACGATCAGCAGCCGGTTGAGCAGACCATAGACGAAGAGGCCGAACTCGCCCGAGCCAACGACGGCGCGGCTGAAGACGTCGATGGCATGGTCAATGCCGGTGAAGGTCAGGCCCACAGCGGCAGCGACCACCAGACCCGCCACCCCCGCCACGATGGGCACGAAGCGGCGCCCGGCGAAGAAGGCCAGATAGTCGGGCAGCTTCAGCGTGGAGAAGCGGTTGTAGCAGGCCCCGGCGATCAGACCCGCGACGATGCCGATGGGCACGCCCAGTCGCGACAGGGCCTGATCCTTGAAAGCCTTGGACGCCGCATCCACGGCGTCGCCTGTCAGGCCGGCGATCACCTCGGGCGGCACGCTCAGCAGCACTTTGGACGCCTCGACCGAGATCAGGAAGCAGACCACGCCCGCCAGGCCCGCCGCCCCATTGTTGTCCTTGGCCAGCCCCACGGCGACACCGACCGCGAACAGCAGGCCCAGGTTGGCGAAAACCGCCTGCCCCGCCGCCGAGATGAAGGCGATGTCGAGCAGGTCCGGCTGGCCCAGTCGCAGCAGCAGGCCCGCCACCGGCAGGACGGCGATGGGCAACATCAGGGCCCGGCCGAGCGGCTGCAGGCTGGACAATCCGATCTTCATGCGACCGCTCCGACGACACGGGATTTCAAAAGAGCGGCCAGACGTTCGTCGGCCAGGGCGCGCACCGCCTCGGCGCTGTCCAGCGTCAGGGCTTCACCCGCCAGTTGGCGACAGTTGGCCAGGGTCAGGCCCCGCAGCAGGGCCTTGATCTCGGCCACCATGGACGGCGTGGCCGACAGCTCTGTGACGCCCAAACCGATCAGAATGGGCGCGGCCAGAACGTCCGAGGCCAGGCCACCGCAGACGCCGATCCAGCGCGTGTCGGCCGCCCCCGCCGCCGTCTGGGCGATCAGGCGCAGCACCGCCGGGTGCAGGCTGTCCAGTTGGGCCGCCAGATGGGCGTTCTGGCGATCCATGGCCAGGGCGTACTGGGTCAGGTCGTTGGTGCCGACCGAGACGAAGTCGATATGGGGCGCCAGCAGATCGGCCGTCATGGCCGCCGCCGGGGTCTCGATCATCACCCCCAGCAGGGGCGCCGCGCCGCCCGTCTCGGCGGCGGCGATGTCCAGCAGGGCGCGGACCTGACGCACCTCGGCGGTCGAGGCGATCATAGGCAACATGACGGCGACGGTTCCGCTGGAACGCACTCGGCAGACGGCGCGCAGTTGGGTCAGCAGCAGGTCGGGCCGGTGCAGGCCTGTGCGCACGCCGCGCAGGCCCAGGGCCGGATTGTCCTCATGCGGCATGGGCAGATAGGGCAAGGGCTTGTCGCCGCCCGCGTCCAGGGTGCGGATGACCAGGGGTCGTCCGTCCAGGGCGTCGGCGATGGCCTGATACTGGGCCAGTTGCTCGTCTTCCGTCGGGGCGCTCTGGCGCTCCAGGAAGAGGAACTCGGTGCGCAGCAGGCCGCATCCCTCGGCGCCTCCGGCCACGGCGGGCGCGGCCTCGGCCACATCGCCCAGGTTGGCGAAGACCTCGATGCGGACGCCGTCGGCGGTGCGGCAGTCCTCGGCGGCTAGGGCGCGGGCCTCGGCGCGACGGCGGTCGCGCGCGGCGGCGGCGCTCTGGGCACGGGCCTGCCGGGCGGCGGACGGACTGGCGACCAGACGTCGCCCGTCGGCGTCCAGCACCACCAGGGCGCCGTCCTCGACCCGATCCAGACCCGGCCCGACGGCGACCAGGGCGGGCACGCCCATGGCGGCGGCCAGGATGGCGACGTGCGAGGTCGGCCCGCCGCGCGCGGTGCACAGGCCCGCCACCTTGACCGCATCCAACGCGATCAGCTGCGACGGCAGAAGGTCGTCGGCCAGAATGACCGACCCGGCCCCCAGCACCACCGGTGCAGGCGCGGCCTCACCCGACAGTTCGACCAGAACCTGACGCTCCAGATCCATCAGATCGTCGGCGCGTTCAGCTGTGCGGGCGTCGCCCAGCGAGCGGAACAGGGCCACGCCGCCCTGCGTCGCCGTGCGCCAGGCGAAGCCCGCGCTGCGGCCCGCCTCAATGGCTTCCTGCGCCGTGGCGATCAGGCCGGGATCGTCGAGGAAGGCCAGATGGGCGGCCAGGATGGCGCGGCGATGGGACCCGCCCGAGGCGACAGAGGCCTCGATACGCCTTCGCACTGCGCTCAAGGCCTGTTGCAACGCGGCCTGCTCCAGCATGACGCCGCGACCGTGCTCAGGCGTCTCGATCTCAGCCTGACACAGACGGACGGCGCGGCCGATGACCAGACCTGGCGCCGCCGTGACGCCCGAGAAGATCAGTTCGCCGTCCTCGCCCGAGGCGGGGCCGGCCTGCGCGCCCAGCGTTTCGACGGCGGGCGCAGCGTGGGCGGCCTCCCCGCCCTCGCCCAGGCCGGAGGCGATCAGGGCGACGACGGCCTCCAGCGCCGCCTCGGCCTGCCTGCCGCTGGCGCTGAGGATCAGTTCGTCGCCATCCTTGAGGCCGAGGGTCATCATGGCGGTCAGGCTGACCGCGTCGGCGCTGCGCTCGCCCAGGATCAGGCGGACGTGGGCGTCAAAGCCCTTGGCGGCGGCGGCCAGGCGCGAGGCCGGGCGAGCGTGCAGACCATGCGGCAGAGGCGCGCGCACCGTGCGGGTCAGGACTGCCCCGCCGTCGCCGGACGTCGATACGGCGATTGCAGCCTGACGCACGGTCATGATCGGTTCGCCCGCCACGACCAGACGGTTCAGCGGCAGCAGGCGAACCTCCCCCTCATTGGCCAGCAAGATCGGCGAGATCAGGCTCTTGGCGCCCGCCGCCACCACCTCGAGATCCAGCGTCAGCAGAGGATCGCCGGTCTTCACACGAGTCCCGGCGGTGACATGGGCGGTGAAGCCCGCGCCGTTCAGGCTCACCGTCTCCAGCCCCAGATGGATCAGGATTTCCGCACCCTCGTCCGAACGGACGCTGACCGCGTGGCCCGTACGGGCAAGACTCGACACCACCCCGTCAAAGGGTGCGCAGACCGTCATCCCGGTCGGATCGATGGCCAGGCCTTCGCCGACCATGCGCGCGGCGAAGGCGGCGTCGGGGACCTCCTCCAGCGCACAGACCCAGCCGTCGATCGGGGCGTGGACGATCAGCTCGGCCGCCATCAGTCGCTCTCGCGCTTGGCTGCGGGATCGGAGACGCGCACCCAGTCGATGCCCCACATCGGGTCCAGCTCTTTCTGCGTGAACTTCAGGCAAAGGTCATGCTGACCTGCGCGGGCAGGCAACTGGCCCGACAGGGTGGTGATCCCGTCGTTGCCGGCGGCCTCGGCCAGGGGAAGGATCAGGGCGGGTTCGCCCTCGCAGCCGTCGATGCGGACCTCAAGTTCCCCCTCCGGGGTGCGCGGCGCCCCCAGACGGATCTTGTCGCGATCAGCGCCGATCTGGAAGTTGAAGGGGACCTGGCCGACGGCGGCCTCGAAACGCAGACCCTTGGTCAGGTCCGCCGACTGATAGATCCAGCAAGGGTTGAGGATGTCCATGAGCAGGGCCGGCCGCTCGCCCTGTAGCGGAGCGTCGTCGATCAGCGACAGCGGCAGGGCCGCGCTGCACAACTTCATCTGGTGGTCGTAGCGGCGCTGGCCGTCGGCAGGCGGCGTGGCGGGAACCTCGGTCAGGCCGATGGTCGCATAGTCGATGCCCAGGGCGCGATAGCGGGCGAGCTGCGGGTCCAGACGGGCGCGGAAGTCGGCGAAGTCCATCCGCGCATGCGGGGTCCAGGCCATTTCCGCCAGGGCGGAGATACGGGGAAAGGCCTGATATTCGACCCGGTCCTCGGTCCGCATGTGCTCGGAGAACAGATTGCCCTGCACCCCCAGGACGCGGCGCGCCTGTTCCGCCGTCAGCACGTCCGGCGTCGGGTCGAAGCTGTAGACGTCGCGCAGGGTGGAGGTGAAGCCGCGCCCCGGCGAACCGTCGTCGGCGCTCTGGCGGTTGTCGAAATAGAGGACGGGCGCCGGCGACATCACCGTGTCGTGGCCCAGACGCGCTGCCTCGATGGCGCCCGCGACGCCGCGCCAGGACATGACGCTGGCGTTGGGATTGATGCCGCCTTCCAGGATTTCGTCCCAGCCGATCATGCGACGGCCGTGGTCGTTCAGGCGCTTCTCCAGGCGGGCGACGAACCAGGACTGCAACTTCTCCTCGTCGGCCAGACCCAGTTCCCGCATCCGCTCTTGCACGCGGGGCGAGGCCTTCCACTGATCCTTGACCGCTTCATCGCCACCGATGTGGATGTATTCCGAGGGGAAGAGATCGACGACCTCGTCCATGACGTTCTCGAGGAAGGTCAGGGTCGACTCCTCGACGTTGAACAGGGTCGGATAGACGCCCCAGTCGGCGGGCACGGCCGGCACGGCGGCGCCGGGCGCGTCGGTCACGCCCAGTTCGGGATAGGCGGCCACCGCCGCGCTGGCGTGGCCCGGCACGTCGATCTCGGGCACCACGACGATATTACGGGCCGCCGCATAGGCGACGATGTCGCGCACCTGGTCCTGGGTGTAGACCCCGCCGTAGAGACGCGGGCGGCCGGTCGCCGGATCGGTGTCCTTCTGCGCCGCTGCGCCCGCATGGACGCGCCAGCCGCCGACCTCGGTCAGCCGGGGGTAGCGCTTGATCTCCAGCCGCCAGGCCTGATCGTCGGTCAGGTGCCAGTGGAAGACGTTGAGCTTGTGCAGGGCCATCCAGTCGATGAAGCCCTTGATGAACTCGGGCGACTGATAGTGACGCGCCGAGTCCAGCATGACGCCTCGCCAGCCGAAGCGCGGGGCGTCGGAAATAGCCACGGCGGGAATGGTTGCGGCCCCCTGCCCCGCCTCGGCGGTGGCCAGTTGCCACAGGCTGATGGAGCCATAGAGCAGCCCGCCGAAGTCGCCCCCCCTGATGACCGCGCCGCGCGGCGTCACGTCCAGGCGATAGGCGTCAGCGGCGGTTTCAGGGGCACGATGGAAGACGACGGCGCCGGGCGCGACCTCGCCTTCGCGAACCGTCAGATTCAGGCCGCGCGTGCGTTGCATCAGGTCGGCGAAATAGGTCGCCGCGCGCAGGGCCTCGGCGTCGCCGCGCGGGACGATCAGAGCTGTGGCGTCGTTCAGGGCGAAGACGCCCTGGGCCGGGGTCACGACAGCGGGACGCGGGATCACCGACCCGGCAGGCGTTTCGGCCAAGGCGACGGAGGCCGAAGCCAAGACCGCCATCAGGGCAGTAACGGACGTCAGCCGCAGGGCATGCGCCCTCGATCGAACCACCTGGGTCATACGCAGTCTCGCATCAAAAAAGCGCGCGGGACGATGACGCCCCGCGCCAGTCTGGCCTCAGGAGAGAGCCTTGGCGATAGGCGGAACGGGGGATGGCGAACGCCGTCCCCCGAACCCCGCGTCCTAGAACTCGACGCTGAGCGTCGCCATCAGCTTGCGGCCGGTGCGATAGACGCCCCGCGGCAGGCTGACCGTATTGGCGTAGGCGTAGTATTCGCTGTCGAGCAGGTTCTGGCCCGCGACCGTCAGGCTGACCCGTTCGTTGAAGGCATAGGCCGCCGTGGCGTCGAGGCCCGTGTAGGCGCGGACATACATGTTGTCGCCACGATCCACGCCGGTGAAATACTTCGACCGCCAAGTGTAGGTCATGCGCGCCGAGAAGGCGCCGGCCTCAAAGAAGGGGCTGATGTTGACCTGATGCTTCGAGTTGAAGGGCAGGTCCTGGCCGTTGTCGGCGCTGCCGTCGACATAGGTGTAGTTGGCCAGCAGACCCAGGCCATAGGCGTAGTTCTGCTGATAGGCGAAGGTCGCGCCCTTCAGGTCGGCCGAACCGGCATTGGTCGGACGGCTGATCTGATAGGTGGTGACGGCGTTCTGGGCCTGGTTGAAGTGCTCTTCCGGCGCGGTCTTCTGCAGGATGTAGTTGTCGATCTTCTTGTAGAAGATCTCGCCCGACAGGATGGCGTCAGGGGCGAAATACCATTCCGCCGCGGCGTTCAGATTGGTCGACTTGTAGGGGTCCAGGTCCGGGTTGCCGCCGCCGCCGGTCAGGATCTGATCCGACAGCCAGAAGTAGTTGGACATGTCCGCATAGTTGGGACGCGAGATGACCTTGGCCGCCGCCAGTCGGATGATGAGGTCATCCGAGGCGTTGATGGCGAGGTTCAGGCTGGGCAGGAAGTCGTCGTATTCCTTGCTCCGGACGCTCCATTCCCAATCCGCCGCCGTGACGCCGCAACCGGTCGCCGTCTGATTGACGCAGACATAGCCGCCGCTTTCCGACTCGGTGCGGACGTAGCGCAGGCCTATGTTGCCGCGCACGCGGTCGTTCTCGAAGTCCGCCTGGCCATAGAAGGCGTTGATCGTCTCCTGGACGTTCCAGTTCTGGGCCGTGAACTCGGCGTTGCCGAAAACGGTCGGGACCGGCTTGGCCTGCCAGGGACGCAGGTATTCGCCCGCCTCGATATAGTCGGCCAGCGCCTTTCCATCGATGCGGAAGCGGCCCTTCATCTGGTCGTTCACGCCGTCGAAGCCGTCCAGATAGTTCCCCGGCACGCGGCTGGGGCTGAACATGCCGGCGCTGTCCGGCGCGCCGTAGATCTGGACCGTCACGCCCGACATCTTCTGGTCGGTCTCGTGCTTGCGATACTTGTAACCGAACTGGAAGCGGCTGAAGAAGCCGTCGCGATCGAAGCCGAGATCGGCCTGGGCGTAGGTTTCCTCATCCATCGTCGGCTTGGAGACGATGTTGCCGCCCCAGCCCGCGTTGTAGCCGGTCGGGCCGACGGACGGATCGCCCGCCCCCCAGCCGCCGTCGAACGAGAATTTCGACGCGTCGTTCAGGACATTGCCGTTGGCGTAGGTCAGGACGCCGGGCGAACCCGGCGCGCCGGTGAAGTCCACCGTATAATCGGCCCAGTTCAAGAACTCGCCGAACAGCTGGCGCTGGGTGCCACCGTCCGCCTTGGTGTAGCCGATGTCGCCCGACAGGTCCCAGCCATTGCCCGTGTACTTGCCGTCGAAGTGGTAGCTGTCCGAGGTCATGGCCGCCTCGCGATACTGGATATCCAGCACGCTCAGCGCGTTCTTGAAGGAGGCCTTGGTGATGACGCCGTCATCGACCTGCAGGTCCGTCAGGGCGCCCAGGCTGTTCCAGGTATTGCCCTGGAAGGCGAAGAGGGCCTGGTTGATGTTGTCGTAGGTAGCGTCGATGCGCAGCCAGTCGAAGTTCAGATCCAGACTGTCGTTCGGACGCCATTGGGCGGCGACGGTGTAGCTGTTGCGCTCGCGTCCCTGCTCGAAGAAGTGAGTGCCGAAGGCGTTCAATCCCTTGGCGTTCGGGTTGGCCAGCAGGGTCGAGGCGCAGGTCCCGACGCAGTTGCCGTTGGCGATGGAGTTGCCGCCCGGGTTCTCGGCGTTGCCGCCGGCGTAATAACTGGCCGGGATGGTGCCATAGGCCTCCATGCCGTCGCGACGCAGATCGTCGGAGGCGCGCTGAGCCGAGACCAGGACGCCGAAGGTGCGATCCTCGTTGCGCCAGCCGCCCAGCACCGACAACTGCGCGTCGCCGCTCTCGGAGCGATCATTGTAGAGATAGGTCACGGCGCCCGAGAGGGTGTGACGACCCAGGTCCAGCGGTCGACGGGTCGAAACATCGACCGTGCCGCCGATCGAGCCCTCGTCAATGCGCGCTTCCGGCGACTTGTAGACCTCGACCTTGCCAACGATCTGCGGGGCCAGCAGGGCGTAGTTGAAGGTCCGGCCCGGCTGATCGAGGATGAACCAGTCCGCCGAGGCGACCGTCTGGCCATTCAGCAGGGTGCGGTTCAGCGCCGGGTCCGTGCCCAGGATAGAGACCTTCTCGCCCTGGCCGAAGGCGCGGTCGACGGTGACGCCGGGAATGATGGTGATGGCCTCGGCCACGTTCGAGCTGGGGAACTTGCCCACATCCTCGGCGGTGACGACGTCGATAATGGCGTTGGCGTTGCGCTTGGTCGTGATCGACTGTTGCAACGAGGCGCGGATGCCCGTGACGACGACTTCATCGACCGTGGTGGTCGGCGCGTCCTGGGCGGCGGCGGCGCCGGCGACCAGCGCCAGGGCGCTGACTGAACCGGCAAGCAAGGCGTGACGGATACTCATGGCGCTGGATCTCCCCTCCAGAAGACCTGCCCCCGCAGGTCCGACATACCCAATTCAAGACCAATAAGGCCCGCCCCTCTTTCGACTAGATCGAGAGAACATGGGAATTGAGGGCAGAGTTTCACCAAAGCGTCGCATCCCGCAAGACCAAATTTCACATTGGGCCTAAACTTTCTGCATATTGGTCCTTGATTGGTTGCATGACATGGGTTCAGATGTGGTGGTTGGGATGCACTCTGGGGGAGGACGCCGTGCCGTTTCTTGAAGCCATAGGATCGCTGGACGCCCAGAGGCCCGCGCCCCTGTATCAACAGCTGCAACAGGCTGTGCGCCAGGCCATCGAGCGCCGCACGCTGAAGCCCGACGACGCCCTGCCGCCCGAACGGGACCTGGCCAACGAGTTGTCAGTGTCGCGAATCACGATCCGCAAGGCCTTCGACGGCCTGGTGGCCGAGGGCCTGCTGACACGACGCCAGGGCGCCGGCACCTTCGTCGCCGCCCGCGTCGAAAAAAGCTTCTCCAAGCTGACCTCCTTTTCAGAAGACATGGCGGCGCGCGGCCGCAAGGCCACAAGTTCCTGGCTGAGCCGCAGCGAGGGCACGGTGACGCCCGAAGAATCCCTGACCTTGGGCCTCAGCCCCGGCGCCCCTGTCTATCGCTTCCACCGTATCCGCTATGCCGACGGCGCGCCGATGGCGCTGGAGTATTCGACGGTTCCGGCCTCCTGCCTGTCGGGCGTCGAGGCGGTGTCCACCTCGCTCTATCAGGCGCTGTCGGTCAGCGGGCATCGGCCCAATCGCGCCCTGCAACGCCTGCGCGCCGTCCTGTTCAGCGCCGAGCAATGCGAGCTTCTGGGCATAGCCCCCGGCGCGCCCGGCCTGCTGATCGAGCGCCGCGCCTTCCATAGCGGCGAGCCGGTGGAAGTGACCCAGTCCTATTATCGCGGCGACGCCTACGACTTCGTCGCCGAACTGAACGACGGACCCGCCTGATGCGCGCCGAAGACACGCTGATGTTCGCCGAGGCCGCTGACGCCGGCCGCATCGTCGCCGCCCAACTGACTGCCAACGCCGGGGTCGTGGCCCAGGCCGCGAAGCGCCTGCGGATGCATCCGCCGAGCGCCGCCCTGATCTGCGGTCGTGGCAGCTCGGACAACGCCGGGGTCTTCGCTCGCTATCTTATCGAAACCGAGGTCGGGGTTTTGACCAGCCCCATGCCCCTGGCCGTCAGCTCAGTCTATGGCCGCAAGCCGCATGTGCCGGACGGCCTGTGCCTGGCCGTGTCCCAGTCGGGCAAGAGCCCCGATCTGGTCGCCGCCGCCGCAGGAGCCCGCGCGGGCGGCGCCTTCGTCATCGCCCTGGTCAATGTCGAGGGATCGCCACTCAGCCAGGTGGCCGACCTGACCATTCCGCTGCGGGCCGGTCCCGAACTGTCGGTCGCCGCGACCAAGAGCTTCATCGCCAGCCTCAGCGCGATCGCCCATCTGACAGCCGAATGGAGCGGCGACGTCGACCTGTCCGCAGCCCTCAACCGCCTGCCCAATCTGCTGGACGCCGCCTGGACGCAGGACTGGTCCGCCGCCCTGCCCGCCCTGACCCAGGCAAGCAGCCTCTATGTGGTCGGACGCGGCGTCGGCTTCGGCGTGGCCCGCGAGGCGGCGCTGAAACTCAAGGAGACCTGCGGCCTGCACGCCGAGGCCTTCTCGACCGCCGAGGTCCGCCACGGCCCCATGGCCCTGGTCAAGACCGGATTTCCTGTCTTGCTGTTGCCCCAGTCAGACGCGACGCGCGACGACGCCGAGGACCTGGCCGCCGACTTCGCCCGACGCGGAGCCCAGGTCTTCTTCGCCGGCGCCACGACCGCACCCGGCGTCACGGCCCTGCCGACGACGTCCAGCCACCCCTGGCTGGAACCGATCCTGCAGATCCAGAGCTTCTATCGTCTGGCCGCCACGCTTTCGACGGCGCGAGGCTTTGACCCCGACCGCCCGCCCTATCTCAACAAGGTGACCGAGACCGTTTAATGCCCACCCTGCTGCACAACGGGCGTGTTCTGGTCAGTGACGCCTTTCATGACGATCTCGCCGTGGTCGTGGACGACGGCCGCATCGTCGCCGTGGCCCCGACCTCTGTTCTGCGCATCGCCTTTCCCGAGGCTGAGAGCCGCGATCTGAACGGCGACCTCCTGGTCCCCGGCTATATCGACACCCAGGTCAACGGCGGCGGCGGCGTCCTGTTCAACGATGCGCCCACGGTCGAGACCATCACCCGCATCGGCGCCGCGCATCGGCGCTTCGGCACCACCGGCTTCCTGCCGACTCTGATCAGCGACGACCTGGCGGTGATCGACCGCGCCATCGACGCCGTCGAACAGGCCATGCTTGAGGGCGTGCCCGGCGTGCTGGGCATCCACATCGAAGGCCCCTTCCTCAACATCGCGCGCAAGGGCATCCACGACCCGACCAAGTTCCGCACCCTGGACGACGAGGCCGTGCGACTGCTGACGCGGATGAAGACGGGCCGCACCCTGATCACCCTGGCCCCGGAAATGACCACGCCGGACAGGATCGCGGCCCTGGTCCAGGGCGGCGCCGTGGTCGCGGCGGGCCATACAGACGCGGACTACGCCACGAGCAGGGCGGCGCTGGATGCAGGCGTGACGGGCTTCACCCACCTGTTCAACGCCATGTCGCCACTGGCCAGCCGCGAACCAGGCGTGGTCGGCGCGGCGCTGGAGAACGTCAGCGCCTGGGCCGGAATCATCGTCGACGGCCACCATGTCGATCCGGTGGTGCTGAAGCTGGCCCTGCGCTGCCGACCGGCCGACCGCTTCATGCTGGTCACCGACGCCATGCCCAGCGTCAACGCCCCCCACCTGGGCGACGGAGACGAGCACTTCTATCTGCAAGGTCGCCGCATCTCGGTGAAGGACGGCGCCTGCCTGGACGAGCGCGGCGTGCTGGCGGGGTCTGACCTCGACATGGCCGCCGCCGTCCGCAACACCCGCGACCTGCTGGGGCTGGACCTGGCCACCGCCGTCATGATGGCCTCGGCCGCGCCCGCCGCCTTCCTGGGACTGGAACGCCAGCGCGGCCGGATTGCGCCGGGCTATGCCGCCGACCTGCTAATCCTGAACAACGACCTCGCCGTCGTCGAAAGCTGGATCGACGGCGTCCCCGCCCCCACCCCCTGACATCAGACAGAGGCTCGCGGCAAAACAGAAACAGTTTCATTTTCGTCTTGCGAGAAGGCGAGCCATATGAAAACCTCCTGCCGGGCTAGGGATGAACAGGATTCTGGAGGGGGACATCATGAAGATGCGTACATGGCTGCCGGTCGCGCTGGTGCTGGCGCTGGGGGCCTGCGGGTCGAAGCCGGCCGACAAGGGCACCGACCTCTCCAAGGCCAACACCACCTACCAGAACGAGCTGATGGAGAAGCTGATCGACGCCAAGCCCGGCACGGTCATCGAAATCCCGGCGGGCGTCTTCACCATCGACACGAGCCTGAGTCTGGCCGTGGACGGCGTGACCATTCGCGGTCAGGGCATGGACAAGACCATCCTGAACTTCCGCAATCAGGCGGCGGGCGCCCAGGGTCTGCTGGTCAACGCCAGCAACTTCACCATCGAGGATCTGGCGCTCGAGGACACCAAGGGCGACGCCCTGAAGATCAACGAGGGCGAGAACATCATCGTGCGCCGTATCCGCACGGAATGGACGCAGGGGCCGAAGACCGAGAACGGCGCCTACGGCATCTATCCGGTGCAGACGAAGAACGTCCTGATCGAGGACAGCGTGGCGATCGGCGCGTCCGACGCCGGCATCTATGTCGGTCAGTCGAAGAACGTCGTGGTTCGCCGCAACCGGGCCGAGTTCAACGTCGCCGGGATCGAGATCGAGAACTGCATCGACGCCGACGTCTATGAAAACCTGGCCACCAACAACACCGGCGGCATTCTGGTCTTCAACATGCCCCAGCTGCAGCAGGCGGGCTATCGGACGCGTGTCTTCAACAACCGCGCCATCGCCAACAACACGCGCAACTTCGGCCACGCCGGCACCCCGGTCGCCAGCGTCCCGGCGGGCACGGGCGTGATCGTCAACTCCAACGATCAGGTCGAGATCTTCGACAACGAGATCGCCGACAACAAGACCGGCAACATCATCATCTCAGCCCTGTTCTCAGCCGGCTATTCCGACAGCGCCATGAGCGCCGATTTCGACCCCTATCCTGAGGGTATCCTGATCAAGGACAACCGCTTCAGCGGCGGCGGCAACGCGCCCGACGGCATGGAATTCCAGGCCCTGCGCATCGCCAAGTTCGGCCCCACCGGCCGCTTCCCCGACATCCTCTGGGACGGCTACGTCAATCCCAAGCGCCTGGTGAACGGCCAGTTGCCCGCCGCTCTGCGCATCTGCATCGACAATGGCGAGGCCGGGATTCTGAATGTGGACGGGCCGAACAAGTACGCCAATCCGAACACCGACATGACGCCGCACAAATGCACCCTGCCGCGTCTCTCGGCCGTCGTCCTGCCAGGAGCCTGACGCGGCCTCATGACCCGGTTTCGTCTGCTCACCCTTTGCCTGGCGCTGGTCGCCGGGGCGGCGGCCTGCACCCGGCCGTCGCCGCCCCCGCAGCCCCTGGTCGATCCGACCTATTTCGCCACCGAGAACCCCAAGCTCCTGAAAGACTGGGGCATGGTTCAGGTGTCGGGCGACGCCCTGGTCCTGGGCCAGCGCGTCACGCCCTATGATCTGACGACGCCGCTGTTCACCGACTATGCGCAGAAGCTGCGGACGATCTGGATGCCTCCGGGCGCGGCGGCGGACTACAAGCCCGGCGATGACGAACTGTCCTTCCCGGTCGGGACGGTCATCACCAAGACCTTCTTCTATCAGACCGGGCGCGGCGGTCGGGTGATGCAACAGGCCGACCAGGCCCTGATCCACCACGGCGAAGGGCTGAAGCTGAAACAGGTCCGCATGGTCGAGACCCGACTGCTGATCCATCGCCCCGAGGGATGGGCCGCCCTGACCTATCTGTGGAACGAGGCCCAGACCGAGGCGGTGCTGCACCGGGTCGGCGCGGTGGTCCCGCTGAAGCTGGCGCGTGCGGACGGCTCGGACCAGGCCTTCTCCTACGTCGTGCCGAACGTGACCCAGTGCTCCGCCTGCCATGCGACCAATGTGGCCACGCGCGTCATCCAGCCCATCGGCCCCAAGCCCAGGTTGCTGAACCGCGACTTCGCCTATGCGGACGGGACGGAGAACCAGCTGAGCCGCCTGACCACCCTGGGCTATCTGCGCGGCCTCAATGATCCCAAGGCGGCGCCGGCGGATGTGGCGTGGACCGACGCAGGCGCCTCGCTCGAAGCGCGGGCGCGAGCCTATCTCGACGTCAACTGCGGCCATTGCCACAACCCCGAGGGACCTGCCGACACCTCGGGTCTGTATCTGAACGCCGCCACGCCGGTCTCACGTGCCTCCGGCATCTGCAAGCTGCCGGTCGCCGCCGGTCCCGGCACGGGCAATCTTCGCTTCGACGTCGTGCCGGGGGACGCCAAGGCCTCGATCATCCCCTATCGCATGGCGTCAACCAACCCCGCCGTGATGATGCCCGAAATTGGCCGCTCGACCGCCCACGCCGAGGGCGTGGCCCTCGTCCGCTTCTGGATCGATTCAATGGAGGGATCATGTCGGTAGAGACGCCCCCTGCCCCCAGCGCCAGCCAGGATGTCTCTGCGGTCGTCCAGAGCCTGCGCGCCGCCTTCGACAACGGCCTGACGCGTGATCTGACCTGGCGTCAGGGTCAGTTGGCCGCGCTCGAACAGATGATGGTCGAGAACGAGGCCGAGATCGCCGAGGCCCTGAAGGGCGACCTGGGCAAGCCGTTCGGCGAGGCCTGCACGGCCGAGATCGACTTCACCCGCAAGGAAGCGTCCCATGCGCGCAAGCATCTGCGCCGCTGGGCGCGACCGCAACGGGCCGCGTCGCCGCTAGCCATCCAGCCCGGCAAGAGTTTCATCGAGGCCGCGCCCTACGGCGTGACCCTGATCATCGGGGCGTGGAACTATCCCTTCCAACTGGTGCTGGGGCCGCTGGTCGGCGCCATCGCCGCGGGCAACTGCGCCGTCATCAAGCCCTCGGAAATGGCGGCTCAGTCGTCGGCCCTGCTGAAGCGGCTGGTGGAGCGTTACCTGGACCCGCGCGCCTTTGTGGTGGTCGAGGGCGACGCCGACGTCTCGACCGCCCTGCTGGCCCAGAGGTTCGACCTGATCTTCTATACCGGCGGCGAACGGGTCGGGCGGGTCGTGATGACGGCGGCGGCCAAGCACCTGACGCCCGTCGTGCTGGAACTGGGCGGTCAGAACCCCTGCATCGTCGACGAGACCGCCGATCTGGCGGTGGCCGCCCGGCGCATCGTCTGGGGCCGCTTCCTCAACGCCGGTCAGATCTGCGTGGCCCCGGATCACGTCTATGTCGCCGCTTCGGTCGAGGCCCGGCTGCTGGAGGCGTTGAAGCGCGCCGTGACCACCATGTTCGGACCTGATCCGAAGTCGAGCCCGGACTTCGGTCGCATCATCAATCCGCGCCACGCCGCGCGCCTGCAGGCCCTGCTGGCCGACGGTCGCGCCGTCACCGGCGGTCAGGCCGATGTCGACGCCTGCTATGTGGCGCCGACCATCCTGACCGAGGTCGCCCCCGACGCCCCGGTGCTGGCCGAGGAGATCTTCGGTCCTATCCTGCCGGTCCTGCCCTACGAGACGCTGGATGAGGCGCTGGCCGCCATCAACGCCCGATCCCCGGCCCTGGCCCTCTATGCCTTCACTCGGAACAAGGCGACCGCCGACCGGATCATCGGCTCGACCCGATCAGGTTCGGCGACGATCAACGATGTCGTGGTCTTCATGGCCAACCCCAACCTGCCCTTCGGCGGCGTCGGGGCCAGCGGCATGGGCGCCTATCACGGACGGTTCAGTTTCGAGACCTTCAGCCACCGCCGCGCCGTGCTGAGGCGCAGCTTCGCCCTGGACGCCAGCATCCGCTATCCGCCCTTCACCAAGGGCAAGCTGGCGCTTCTGCGACGCATGGCCTGAGGCCGCGTTCAGGCCCCTGATCCCAGGCCGTCATCCCCGGGCTTGTCCCGAGGATCCAGAGACTCAAGCGTGACCCGGCGCCCGGCGAGCCTTGCTTTCAAGCGTCGTGTTTATGGATTCTCGGGACAAGCCCGAGAATGACGAATGGAATGAACTCTCAGTCTTCCAAATAGAGCGAGAGGTAGCGCTCCAGCGCCAGCGTGGCCTCGGCGAACAGGCTGTCGGTCCATTCCGACTGGGCCTCGCCGCTGGTCAGGGTTTCGAACGAGGTGAAGATCTCGGTGGCCATGCGGGCGACCGCCAGCGGCGCAGTGCCGTGGAAGCCGTCCAGCCCCTTCTCCCAGCGCGCCGCCAGATAGGCCGCGATCTGCGCATTGGCGTGTTCCTTGACGATCCGCAGCTCACGCGTCGTCAGCATCAGGTGGAACAACGGCCGATAGGCCGGGTCCTCGTTCAAGGTCTTTCGCAGGACCAGCATCACCTCCAGATGGCGCTCGCGCCACGATGTGTATTGCGGGTTCTCCAGAATCTCGGCGATGCGGCCGTGGATCTGCGACACCAGGGTCTCGAACAGCTCCTTGTAGATGGCGAAGACGTTCGGGAAATAGCGATAGATCGAGCTGACCGGCACATCGGCTTCGGCGGCGATGCTGCTGGTGGTGATGGTGTCGACGGAGGTGGTGGCCAGAAGGCGTTCGGTCGCCGCCAGAACGCTGTCGATCCGGTCGCGCGCGCGTTGCTGCATCGGCGCCGTGCGCCGCTCCAAAGTCCGGGCCAGCGTGGTGGTGGTCTCTTGCGGCGTGCGCGGGGCCACTGGGTTGTCCTCTCATCGGGTTCCATAGGCCGTCTAACACGACCTGACGCCCCTGCAAGGGCGCATAGGCGCACAGCCCCTTGTCAAACGGAATATTATTCTGTTTCGTATGTCGAGGGAACAGGGGTTTGGGAGGGCCACTATGACCAAGATGGAATTCCGCCGCAGGGCGATGCTGGCCGCCGGCGTGGCCGCTGCCGCTCTGGCTGCGCCGGGGCTGACCTGGGCGCAGGACGCGACGGCGCAGGGCGCGACATCCCTCGACGACGTCATCGTGACCGCGCAAAGGCGCGAACAGAGCCTTCAGGAGGTGCCGATCACGGTCAACGTCATCTCCGCCAAGACGCTGGAGGCCCTGGCGGCTGACGACATGGGCGACATGGCCGCCTTCGTGCCCGGTCTGTCGGTCTCGAACACCAGCCCGACCCAGGCCCGCTACAGCATTCGCGGCGTCGCGACCTCGGACTTCGGCGTCGGCACGGATCCGGCGGTCGGCGTCTATGTCGACGGCGTCTATGCGGCCCGATCCGGCGCGGCCCTGCTGGCCTTCAGCGACGTGGCGCGGGTCGAGGTCTTGAAGGGGCCGCAGGGCACCCTGTTCGGCCGCAACAGCGCAGCGGGCGCTGTATCCATCACGACCAACAAGCCAAGTGACGACTTCGAGGCGAAGCTGGGCCTGCGCCTCGGCGAATACGACAAGCAACGCCTCGAGGGCCTGATCAACGTCCCGATCAATGACGTCCTGGCCCTGAGGGTCAACGCCCTGTCGAACCGTCGCGACGGCTGGCTGATCGATAGCGCCACCGGCGAGGACTATGATCGCGAAGACAACTGGGCGGCGCGCGCCGCGCTGCGCTGGGACGTCACGCCCCGGACCCAGGCGATCCTGAGCTGGTCGCACGATGAAATCGATCAGGACGCCCGCCCGGCGATCGGCGTCGCACCCATCCCGGCGACGCCGGGCCTGCCCGCCTTCCCGCCCGATCCTGCGGACTACACCAACCCGTTCGACCAGCACGTCCTCAACGACGTCATCGACAACCACGAGACGCGCCGCCTCGACGAGGGCGTTCTGACCATCACCCACGCCTTTGGCGATATTGATTTCACCTCGTTGACCTCGGTCCGGCGTTTCACCACCGAGAACCGCGAGGACGAGGACGGCACAAACCGCCCGGACCTGTATTTCGACACCAACAACCGGGAAAAAAACCGCTCCTGGTATCAGGAATTCCGCCTCGCCGGTGCAAGCGGCGCCTTCAACTGGATCGCCGGCGCCAGCTACTACTCCGAGCACGCCGAACAGCGCAGCGACACCTTCGCCACCACCGACACCATCAACACCATCCTGACCAATGCGGCCGGCGCCCCGCTGTTCTCGCTGGCCGACATGATCCTGGGCATGGCGGGCATTCCCGCCAGCACCCTGGGGCATAGCTGGCAGGAAGACATGATCAATGAGGGCGACTTCGACGCGACCGCCGTCTTCGCCGACGTGATCTGGACCGCTACCGACCGGCTGAACCTGACGTTCGGTCTTCGCTACACCCACGACAAGAAATCGTTCCAGTGGCTGAACGGTCGCCGGGTCGCGCCCGAACTAGACGCCGTGCTTAATGATCCGACGATCAACTTCGTGCTCAGCGACAACATGGGTCCGGCCCTCGGCTATCTACACGCCGACTATGTCTTCGACCTGTCCGCCCTGGCCGGCGTGCCGTGCGAAAACGGCGTCACGGTCCAGGAAGGCGTGACCTGCAAGCTGTCGGATTCATGGTCGGACGTCAGCCCGCGCTTCGTCGCCGACTACCACCTGACCGACAGCGCGATGGTCTTCTTCTCCTACGCCAAGGGCTACAAGGCCGGCGGCTTCAACAGCGTCGAGGTCGCCTCGCGCTTCGACAACGAAGACGTCCAGAACTTTGAAATCGGCCTGAAGAGCGACCTCGGCGCCAAGGCCCGCCTCAACATCTCGGCCTTCCAGTACGACTATGACGGCAAGCAGTCGATCCGCCTGGTCGTCCCGACGGGCTCCAGCGTGCCGCAATACCTGGTCGAGACCAGCGACGACACGGCCTGGGGTGTCGACATGCAACTGGACGTGGAGCCCCTGGATGGGCTGAACCTGTTCGCCAACGCCCAGTACATCGACGCGACCTACAACCGGAAGATGACCGACGACGGCGACCTGGCCGGGCAGCCCACGGGCGAGCCCCTGTGGTCGGCGTCGGCGGGCGCTTCCTATCGCCACGACTTGGGCGCCGCAGGCTCGCTCGACATGCAGGTGATCCACGCCTATCGCGGCGAAGGTCGCTGCAACACCACCTCGACCGGCCAGGGCTCATGCCTTCAGACCCCCTGGTTCGACCCGTCCGAGGCCCAGAATCGAACCGACGTCCGCCTCTACTGGCGCAATGCCAACGCGCGCTATCAGGTTGGGGTCTACGTCAACAACCTGTTCGACAATCAATATGTGACCGGGGTCAACAACATCACCGCCACGACGCTGGGCACGCCCTTCGTGGGCCTGACCGAGCCGCGGATGTGGGGCGTGGACCTGACCTACACCTACTGAGCAGAGGTCGTCCGGGACTGCGTCGGACGGCGCAGTCCCGGACGAAGTTTACCGCTTAGAAGCGGAAGGTCAGGAAGGTCCCGAGGTAGGACTGGTCCTCGGCCGTGCCGGTTTCCTTCAGGAAGTCGCCGGCCCTGGTGTAGTTCGCCACCCCCATCAGGGAGACATAGGGCGTCAGGGCGTAGCGGGCGAAGACGCCCGTGCGCCATCCGACGTAAGACGACTGGCCCTCATTCGCGCCGCGCAGCACCATGCCGGACAGGGCGTAGAGCCCGTCGTCCTTGCTCTGACGCCACAGACCCGCCGTGTTGGCGCCGAGCGTCAGCTTGGGCGACGGACGCACCGTCACCTCGGGCTGCAGCAGCACCATGTTGGCGAAGCCCAGATCGGTGCGCAGGGCCGCCGGTTGCGGGAACAGGGGGTTGAAGCTGTTCAGCTTGCCGTCGTTGGGGTCCTTGTCACCCGAGCCCACGTCGAGACGCACAGCCACGCGCGGCGACCACTTCACGCCCGAGAAGGTGCGGCCGCCGACGGCGGAGAAGAACCAGGCGTCGATATCGAGATCGCGGAACGATCCCCACTGCTTCACCGCCTCGACCTCATAGTCCCAGGGCGCGACCTTGCCCGACAGGCGCACCGACAGGGTGTCGCGGTCGTCGCGGCCCGCGACCTGACCGTCGAACGGCGTGACCAGACGGTCGGTGTTGGCGTAGAGCAGCTCCAGCTTCGGCGCCGTCGCCCCCCGCCCCAGAGTCTTGGCTGCGGTCGCGCCGTAGAGGCGGTAGTCGAAGTTGGTGGCGTCGTCCCACGAGGCCTTGCCTTCGCGCAGGGCGTAGCCGGCGAAGGCGCCGCCGCTCCAGCCGGTCGGGCTGTCGTACATGACCCGCACCATGTCCAGGGCCACGCGGGCGTTGGCGCCCTCGCGCATGTCGAACAGACGGAAGCCGCCCTGACCGAACTCCTGACGGCCGGCGCGAACGCGCACCGTGCCCCCGCCCACTCCGGTCTTCGCCTCAAGGAAGGCCTGATGCAGGTCGGTGCGGTTTTCCTCGATCACCGGCTCGCCGCTGGCCAGACCCGAGGTGCGGGCGTCCTGCACATCGACGAAGGCGCGCAGGGACGAGCCCAGGTTCAGTTCGCCCCAGAGACGGGCGCGGGTCTGGAAGTCGCCGCCCGTGTCCTGAGCCCCGCGACCGAAGCGCTCGTTGTCGCGGTGCTCAGCGCGGAAACGCAGCTCGCCGCCGAAGCTGGCCCAGACGGGACTGCCTTCACCGCCGACCGGCACATATTTGAACTTCGACCAGGTTGAGGTGCGCTTGGCCGGGTCGGCCAGGTAGGCGTAGCTCTCGTCGTGATTGATAAGCTTGAAAGGCGGAGGCGCGGCGGGCGCCGGAGCAGGTGCGGCGGCCGGAACCACAGCGGGCGCGGTCTGGATCGGCGCCTCGGCGTCGGCGGGCATAGGGGCGTGCGAAAGCAATGCGGCGGCGGCCGCAGCGGCGATACTCATGGATTCCTCCGGGAAAGGGCGCGGTTGGCTCCGCGCTCGGTTCGATTGGGGTGATTTATTCGGCGTCGGGCTGTCGGCCCGGCACGGCGTTCTGGAAGGCGGGCAGTTCGAGACAGGCCGCTTCAATGGCCAGCAGGCGCGGCCAGCGCACCTCGACGCCGAAACGGCGGGCGTTGCCCAACTGCGGCACGATGCAGAGATCGGCCAGGCTTGGGGCGTCGCCGAAGGCGAAGGGGCCAGGCTGGTCGGCCAGCAGCTTGTCCACGGCGTCGAGGCCCTCCTCGATGACCGTCGCGGCCCAGGCCTGAACCTGTTCCTCCGACAGTCCGAGGTCGCGCAGGCGTTGCAGCACCTTGAGGTTCTGCACCGGGTGGATGTCGCAGGCGACGGCCTGGGCCACGGCCCGAACCCTGGCCCGTTGCGCCGGATCAGCGGGCAGCAACGACGGCTCGGGCGAGGTCTCGTCGAGGTATTCGATGATGGCCAGCGACTGGGTCAGGACCGCACCGTCGTCCGTCACGAACGACGGCAGCAGGCCTTGCGGGTTGAGCGCCAGATAGGCGGGCGAGCGCTGCTCGCCCTTGCGCAGGTGGTGGATGACCTGCACGGCCTCCAGTCCCTTGAGGCCCAGGGCGATACGAACCCGCCAGGAGGCCGTAGAGCGGAAATAACCGTGCAGGATCATCAGGTCAGACTCCGGCGCGACGGCGCACGCCGCCGAGGGTGAAGACCGCGATCGAGGCGATCACGGCGGGGATGACGGCCAGCAGGATCAGGTTCTGCGGGCTCCAGCCGGCGGCCAGCAGCACGCCGCCGACCAGAGGGCCGACGATGGCGCCGATGCGGCCCACGCCCAGGGCCCAACCCACGCCCGTCGCACGGATAGCGGTCGGATAGACGGCCGCCGTCAGGGCGTTGCAGCCGATCTGGGCGCCGACGACGCCGAAGCCGGACAGGGCCGCGCCGAGCAGCAGGACCGTCAGGTTCGTGCCGCCGAAGGCCAGCAGGGCGATGAAGGCGGCCGAGGCGGCATAGGCCGAACCCAGGACGACATAGGGGCTGATCTTGTCGATCATCCGGCCCAGGACGATGGCGCCGACGACGCCGCCGAGGTTCAGGGTGGCGGTCGACAGGATGGCCATGCTGAGCGGCAGACCGGCGCCCTTCAGCAGGGTCGGCAGCCAGTTCACCAGGAAGTACATGACCAGCAGGTTCATGAAGAAGGCGACCCACAGCAGCAGGGTCACCGGCGTGCGGCCTTCACGGAACAGCTGGAAGACCGAGAAGCCCTTGGCCGCCGACGTCTGCTCGTGCTTCAGGCCGGCGATGAATTCGCTGACCGAGGCGTCGGCGTCGATCCTCTTCACGATGGGGGCGATCTTGTGCTCCGGCGCGCCCTTGGCGACCAGGAAGCGCACCGATTCCGGCAGCATGAAATAGAGGACCGGCAGCAGCAGCAGCGGCAGGACGCCGCCGACGACGAAGACCGAATGCCAGTCCCAGGTGGCGATCAGCCAGGTCGAGACCAGACCGCCGATAGTCGAGCCCAGAGGGAAGCCGCAGAACATGACCGTCACCAGGGTCGCGCGCAGACGGGCCGGGCCGTATTCGCTGGTCAGGGCGATGATGTTGGGCATGGCGGCGCCCAGGCCGACGCCGGTGATGAAGCGGTAGATCAGCAGCTCGTTCATCGATCCGGCGAAGGCCGTCAGCAGGGCGAACAGGCCGAAGATGAAGGTCGAGATCAGGATGATGGTCTTGCGGCCGAACTTGTCCGCCGCCGGGCTCAGGGTGAAGGCGCCGACCGTCAGGCCCAGAAGGCCGATGGCGAAGATCGGACCGAACGCCGACGGGGCCAGGCCCCAGTCCTCGGCGATCTTGGGCGCGACGAAGGCGATCGACTGGGTGTCGAAGCCGTCGAGCATGGCGATGATGAAGCACAGCGCCGTGACGCCGAACTGTAGCGGGCCGAATTTGGCCCGGTCGATGACGGCGTTTCCGCCCCCCTCACCCATGGCTGCCATATGTGTCGTCCTCCTGCGGAGGGCGCGTCTGTCGCGCGCCTCTCCGTGTGTTGATGATGCGTGTGAAAAGGGATCAGGCGGCGGGCGGGCCGACCTTGATGTTGAGCGGGGTCAGGCCGTCGATGGTCACGGTCATGGCGTCGCCAGGAACCACCGCGCCGACGCCGGCGGGGGTGCCGGTGTAGATCAGGTCGCCGGGCTGGATTTCCCACAGACCCGACAGGTAGGCGACGATGTCCGCCACCGGCCAGATCAGGTCGGCCAGGTCCGCCGACTGCTTGACCTCGCCGTTGACGGTCAGTTCGATCTTGCCGTTCTCGGGATCAAAGCCCTCGCCCGCCTTGTGGATCAGGCCCAGCGGCGACGACTGCTCGACGTTCTTGCCGGTGTCCCACGGACGGCCCTGGGCGCGAGCTTCCAGCTGCAGGTCGCGGCGCGTCATGTCCAGGCCAGTGGCGTAGCCCCAGACGTGATCCAGCGCTTCCTCGACGGCGATGTTGCGACCGCCCTTGCCGATAGCGACGACCAGTTCCGCCTCGTAGTGGAAGTTCTCGGTCTTGGACGGATAGGCGATGGTGGCGCCCTCCAGCACCACCGTCTCGGCCCAGGCGGTGAAGAAGAAGGGCGGCTCGCGGTCCGGGTCGCGGCCCATTTCGCGGGCGTGGGCGGCGTAGTTGCGGCCGACGCAGAAGATGCGGCGGACCGGGAATTCGTCCCCGGTGTTGGTCGGGGCAAGCACGGGCGCTTGCGGTTGGAACAGCAGGCTCATGCGTTCTCTTCCTTGTAGAGGTTCAGTTTTTCCTGACAGGCCTTGTCGGAGTATCCGAACAGGACCAGTCGGCTGGACGCCTTGAAGGCGACCGATTTCCACGACGGCACGACCACGATGTCGCGCGGCTTCAGAGCGATGGTTTCGCCCTCGATCACCGCTTCGCCGGTCCCCTCGACCACCACGAAGATGGTGCCGTCGGTCGAGCGGCGCGGTTTGGATTCAAAGCCTTCCGGCAGCAGGCGGACATGGGCCGAAATGGTGGCCATGATCGGCCCGCCGTTGATCGGGTTCATGAACTCCAGCGCGTGGCCCAGATGCGGGTCGATCTCGGCGCCGCTCTCGGCCATGGAGTCGAGCGCCGGACGCCACTCGGCGTAGGGGTAGTGGAACAGCGGCTGATGCGCCGGGCGCCGGTCCGCCGTGTGGCCCTTCAGCGGACGCATGTTGCGGCCATAGCGGTTCAGGCTGTCGCCGGCCGGGGCCTGTTCGGGGAACTGGTCTTCCGAATAGCCCTCGGCGAAGCTGGCGTCGAAGTGGCGGACGGTGGGGATGTCCAGACCGTCCAGCCAGATCATCGGCGTCTCGGTCGGATTGCCATGGTCGTGCCACTGGCCGCCCGGCGTCAGCACCAGATCGAAGGGCTGCATCACCGCCTTCTCGCCGTCCACCGAGGTATAGGCGCCGCCGCCCTCCATGACGAAGCGCAGGGCGCACTGGGCATGGCGGTGAGCGGGCGCGATCTCGCCCGGCAGGATCAGTTGCAGACCGGCGTAGAGGCTGGGCGTGATCGACGACAGACCCGGCAGGCCGGGGTTCTCCAGGATCAGCACCCGGCGCTCGGCCTGCTTGGCGCTGATCAGGTCGCCCGCCCGCATCAGGTAGTCGCGAGCATTGTCATAGGACCACTTGTGCACCTTGGCCGGGGAATCCGGCTGGGGCAGGACCAGGGCCGACAGCTTCTCCCACAGCGGATAGAGGCCTTCCGGCTCCATCTGCTCGTAGAGGGCGTTCAGCTGGGCCTGCTGGTCGTTGGAAAGGACCTCGCTCATCTCAGCCCTCCATGCCGACGTGCAGCAGGCCGTCCTGAAGCTTGACCGGGAAGCTGCGCACGGCGACCGAGCAAGGGGCGTCGACCGGCGCGCCGGTCTTCACGTTAAAGGTGCCCTGATGCAGGGGGCACTCGATCAGCTCGCCGTCCAGGAAGCCGTCGGACAGGCTGGCCTGACCGTGGGTGCACAGGTCGGCGGTGGCGAAATACTCGCCGTCTACGACATAGAGGGCGACGCTCAGGCCATTGGCGCTGGCCTTGGCCACGCCGTGTTCTTCAAGGGCCGAGGGCGGCAAAGTCGCCACCCACGACAGGGTCGCGGCTTCGGTCATGCGGGGTACACCAGACTGTTGGGGATCATTTCGGAATCGAAGACGACGACGCGCTCGACAAAGCGCAGGCGGTCGCCGTCGCGGACGATGCGGTCGTGGCAGACGGCGGACAGGATGATGTCCGACTGCTTGTCGACCAGGGTCTGCACCACCAGCAGGTTGTGGCGGACACGAACGCCCGTCTCGTCCTGAGCCACGACGCGCGGCGCGGTCGGGAAGCGGCGATAGTAGCGCGGCGCATACATCTGGGTTCGCGTCAGGCCGGTCACCCGATCCTTCAGCATGCCCCGGCTCTCGGCCTGCATGGTGCAGAGGGTATAGCCGGCGTCGTAGTTCTCGCGCGGGATCACCCGATAGAGGCAGTCCTCGGCGAAGAAGTCGGGCCAGGCATGCAGATCGACGTCGTCGAGCGTCCCGTAATAGGCGTCATAGAGATCGCGGATCTCGTCGCGGGCGATGGTCCGGGTCATGCTCACAGGCCCATGACCTTGCGCCAGTAGCGATACATCCCGCGCACGGCGGTCTCGGTGACCTGGTGATCGGTCGGCGCGATCTCGCGGCCGCCCATCTGCAGGATGAAGTGCTCGTCAGGCGAACCGGCGGCACCCTGCTGGGTCATTTCCAGGACCTCGCCGTCGTCAGCCGAGACAAAGCCGGCCGGACCGAACAGATTGGCCTGACGCGTGCGGCGCAGGCGCATCTCCGGCGTGTCATCGGCGTAGCACCAGTGGGTCCAGTGGAAGTCGAACCCGCCCGGTCCCTTGGGCA
>RCUP01000124.1_pt1 | contig 78665 bp, 74 predicted proteins | sample 2166341 | NCBI WGS metagenome assembly RCUP01 (sample SAMN09932325, study PRJNA488358) | compost metagenome | isolation source: compost soil in succinonitrile-enriched | place: Germany: Experimental Botanical Garden | reverse complement strand
AGTTAGTTAGTTAGTTAGTTAGTTAGTTAGTTAGTTAGTTAGTTAGTTAGTTAGTGAAGAGCTCTGACTTATTACATAAAAAAAGCAACACAATATTTCAATATCAATAGGAACGGGCTTTAGCCCGTTTTTAGTTTAATACCATTCATTTGGCTTTAGCCAAAACTTATTTATTGATAATTTGATAAAACTATTTACACTTTATTAAGTAAATTTTCTCCTTTTATATATTAAAATTCATGTTAAGGAATAATCTTTGCCTTAAATCCTGCAACAACAATATTGTCATTTCTTGATTTCAAACTGAAGACAATATTCATCATCAAATCACATCTATTAATATTCTAACTATGTTAAAAGAACTAAAATTTTTCTGGGAAACCGTTAAAGAAACATTTACAGAATGGAATAATTCATCTGCCTCCAATGACTCGGCAAGTTTGGCTTATTACGCCATTTTCTCAATTCCGGGATTGCTGATTATTATTATCTGGATTGCAGGATATTTTTTTGGTGAAGAGGCCATTCGCGGACAAATCAGTACTCAGATTAGTGGATTAATGGGACAGGATGTTGCCAAAAGCATTCAGGATATGATTGCAGGTGCACTCATCGATAAAGAAAATATTTTCATGAAAATTGTAGGAATTGGGTCATTGGTTTATGGTTCCACTACCCTATTTTTTCAGTTGCAGAAATCATTGAATAACCTTTGGGATGTTGAAGCTGCCCCTAAAAAAGCTTTGGTTAAGTTTCTTCTGGATCGCGCCAATTCTTTAGGCATGATTCTTATTTTAGGATTTTTATTGATGATTACAATGGTTTTATCCTCATTAATCGGACTTTTTAATAATTTCATCACGACCTATTTCGGTCTTGAAACGTATATCATTGTAGAAATTATTAATTTCACCGTAGGATTTTTAGTTATTGTCGTCCTTTTTGCATTGATGTTTAAAGTACTTCCCGATGTAGAAATCAGTTGGAAATCGGTTTGGAAAGGCGCTTTGCTAACTGCAGCTTTGTTTACTTTAGGTAAATTTTTGCTGAGTCTTTACTTCGGTCAGTTTAAACCAACCTCAGCATTTGGAACTGCCGGAACCGTAATTTTAATTATGATGTGGATTAATTATTCGTGTATGCTGATTTTCTTCGGAGCAGAATTTACGAAAGTCTACACTTATCGAAAGGGATACAAGATTGTTCCGTCAAAACATGCTAAATGGAGCAGTGCAAAATTGTACAGAGAAAGCCAGATTCAAAACGAAGCTCAGGTTTAAAATAAAAATCCTCCCGAAATTCTCAGGAGGATTTATTTTTTACATTCTGTTTACGGTTCCTATTCCCAGTAAGCTTAATGATTTTTTTATTGTTTGTGCCGTGAGATTTGATAAATTCAAACGGAATTGTTTTAAATCTTCATCTTCAAGTTTTAGAATTATATTGCTTTGATAAAATGAATTGTAAGATTTTACTAAATCATAAAGATAATTTGCAACTAAAGCTGGACTTAATGATTCAGATGCTCTTTCAACAACAGATTTATAATTTGCCAATTGCATAATTACTTCTTTTTCATGCTGATTTAATTCTACCTCAGCAATTTCTCTATTCAAATAATTTGCTTTAATCAACAACGATTGAATACGAGCATAAGTGTATAAAATAAACGGTCCTGTATTTCCATTAAAATCAATACTTTCTTCAGGATTGAAAAGCATTTTTTTCTTTGGATCTACTTTCAGCATGAAATATTTCAATGCAGCCTGACCAATAATCTCATAAGAAATTTCTTTTTCTTCGTCGGTAAGACCTTCTAATCTTCCTTGCTCAATTGCTTTTAATTTTGCTTCATTATACATTTCCTGCATCAAATCATCGGCATCGACAACCGTTCCTTCACGAGATTTCATTTTACCGTTTGGAAGTTCTACCATTCCATAAGATAAATGGTATAACTGATCTGCCCAAGAATATCCTAATTTTCCTAAAACTTTAAATAAAACCTGGAAATGGTAATCCTGTTCGTTTCCTACTGTATAAATAAGTTTTTGAATATCGTTTTCTTTAAAACGCTGAACTGCTGTTCCCAAATCCTGAGTCATGTACACAGAAGTTCCGTCTGAACGAAGCAAAAGTTTTTCGTCTAAACCTTCTGCCGTCAAATCACACCAAACCGAACCGTCTTCTTTCTGATACAGAACACCTTTATCTAAACCTTCCTGAATAAGGTCTTTTCCTAAAATATAAGTATTGCTTTCATACTGAACCTGGTCGAAATCTACACCCAATCTTTTGTAAGTCTGATTGAAACCATCATAAACCCAAGAGTTCATTTCGCTCCAAAGATTTCTTACTTTTTCATCACCATTTTCCCAATCTAAAAGCATTTGTTGAGCTTCTTTCATTAAAGGAGCATCTTTTTTAGCCTGATCTTCTGTGCTTCCATTTGCAATAAGTTCAGCTATCTCTTTTTTGTATTCTTGGTCAAATTTTACATAGTAGTTTCCTACAAATTTATCTCCTTTCGTTTCTGCATTCGGTGTTTCTCCTTTTCCAAATTTTTCCCAAGCCAACATCGATTTACAGATATGGATTCCTCTATCGTTGATGATCTGACTTTTTATAACATCATACCCAGCTTCTTTAAGGATCTGAGCGACAGAAAAACCTAAAAGATTATTTCTGATATGTCCTAAATGTAATGGTTTGTTGGTATTCGGTGAAGAATATTCCACCATTACAGTTGCATTTTTCTTTTCTATATTTAAAAACTGTTCAGAAACCGTTTTAAACTGATCTACAAAGAATTGGTTTTTAACTTTTACATTTAAAAATCCTTTTACCACATTAAAGCTTTCCAACAATTCGGTCTGAGTTGTTAATCCTTCTCCTAATTCTACGCCGATGCTTTCAGGATTTTTCTTTAATTGTTTTACCAAAGGAAAAGTAACGATTGTAAAATCTCCTTCAAACTCAGTTTTATTTTCCTGGATTTCGAGTTTTATATCTTTCAACTGATAGACATTAAGGATAACCTCTGCCAGTTTTTGTTCTATTATATCTTTAATATTCATTATTCTAATTTGAAATGCAAATATACGGAAATAAAAAAACCGCACTAAGGCGGTTTTAATATGAATGTTAAAAGAAGGTTATTAATTAATATCCCAGAAAACTTTTGTAGTCAGTTTATCTCCTCCAATTGCTGAAGATGCTGCAGACCAGTTCGCTCCATTGATGTTAGGTTCTGTAGATGGATATGTTAATCTTACTGGAATTTTTCCGTCTGCAACTGGATATGCACTTGGAGGTGCAACAATACCAGGAAAATCTAAACGTCTAAAAAACGTCCAAGATTCAAAACCTCTATTATACATTGCAATCCAGGCTTGATTTCCTATTTTCTCTTTCCAAGTTCCGGTTGCGGTACTGTAATTTACACTTGCCTGATTATAGTAAGTAGTAGCATCAGTGTTATTAACTCCCCAAAAAGTAAGTGAAGCTTTCACAGCATTCTCATAATGTGTCGCAGCGGAACCTACAGAATAACTTCTTTCTGCTGCCTCAGCTAATATAAAGTTGATTTCTGCAGCATCAATAAGTACTCCCGGTAAATTTGGTTGTTTTATTTTATCTCCAATGTGGGAGTAAGATTCATCATATGGTAATAAGTTTTGGTAACCATAGTTCCCCCCAACATATGTTGTTCCACCATTTTCAGCATCTTTGAAAGTAAAATAAATAGGTCTTCTAGGATCATTCAAAGTATTCAGCCTATTTACAAAAACCGATGTAGGAACAAAATCATTTCTATTACTTTGAACTAACTCTTCATGAATAAGATTGTAATTTGGCGCAAAAGAATTGTAAGCAAGTAAAGCATTATTGGAGTTAGTTTCAATTACTCCAGCTGCATATGCTTCTTCTATACTTGATTTTGCAAGAGTGTTGTTAACATCGGCCAAGTTAATCGCAATTTTTACTTTCAATGAGTTTGCAAATAATTTCCACTTAGCAACATCTCCACCATATACCAAATCCTGACTCGGAGTTATTGATCCGTAACCTGTATCCAACTTAGCAATTGCAGCATTTAATCTTACCAGTAGTTGCGGATAAATTACTGCATCATCGTCATACTTTGGTAAAGGTGTATTTACAATATCTAAAGACTGGGAATAAGGGATATCTCCAAAGCTATCTACCAAAACCTGGTATGTATAAACCATTAAAACTTCAATAATTGCCACTCTGTTTTGCTGAATTTTACTCCATTCAGTTTCGGACATTAAAGCCGGTTTACTTTCTGTTAAAATATTCTCTTTAGCTTTCTTAAAATTACCAAGAGCTTCCGCATAAAGATTATTCCAATGATTATCGGGAATATTTCTTGTAGTTAAATCATATCGTGATTCTGCACGATAAGTAGTTGCAGCCCAATATTGTGAAAAATAACGAAATACATTTAGATTCACACTTGGTGTAGTAAGCTGGTCTACTAATTCTTTTTGTGCATTGGCGAAGAAATACTCTCCAGAAGCTTCATAAGCTTTAAGAGAATCGTCATTATAAATATCATCTTCACTAGCACAAGAAGTAATTAAAGCAGAGATTGCAAATATTGATAAAAAAAACTTTTTCATAATTCTAAAAATTAACTTTTACATTAAACGATATGGTTCTTACAGTAGGCATTACCCCAGACTGATAACCTTGTACATTACCTCCTGAAGATCCAGCTTCGGGATCAGCCATCGGAAGATTTTTATGAATAATCCAAAGATTATTACCTAAAAGACTAAATGAAGCCGACCTTATCACAGTCCCTTCAAAAACTCTATTAGGAAGTGTATAGGTAATAGAAGCCTCTCTTAATTTAACATAAGATCCATCATATACAAAAGCTTTTTCAGGATTAACTGAACCATAAATACCTGTAGAATAACTACCATCAATTCTGATATCATTAGGAGTTCCATCTTCTTTAACTCCTGGTAATACTGTTCCTCCACCTTGATCTAGTGTATTACGAATTGGGTTACCTAAATCATTTAAACCTACCGTATTAGGATACAGACCAGTTTCCTGACCGAAAATTTGGTCTAATGAAAAGATATCACCTCCTTTTCTCACATCAATTAAAAAGCCTACTGAAAAGTTTTTATATCTAAATGTATTGGAAATTCCACCTAGCCAGTCTGCCTGAATATTACCTAAAACCTGATCATTCTTTATCAAATAATATCCATCATCTCCTACTACTTTATTTCCGTTTCCATCATAAACATAATCTGTTCCGCGTATAGTTCCGTAAGCTTCTCCCACAGTAGCATTCAAAGATGTATGTTGAAAATTTGCCAATTGAAGATTAGTTCTACCTTCATCCAAATAAATAAGTTTATTTCTGTTTCTAGACCAGTTCACATTAACATTCCAAGTGAAATTATCAGTTTTGATAGGAGTACCGCTTAAAGCTACCTCTACTCCTTTGTTTTCTAAATCTCCTGCATTAATCATTTTGAATAAGTATTGTGATGCTGCAGTAGTCGGAACAGAAAAAATTTGATCTGTACTATTTGTTTTATAAACTGAAACGTCTAAGCCTAATCTATTCTTAAACATTTGTAATTCTATACCAGCTTCCCAAGATTTAGTAATTTCTGGTCTTAGCTGTGAAAAATCTAAATATGTACTTGAAAGATCAAACAATGCAGCATCAGTAATAGCTCCTCTATTATTCAACCAACCAAATCTGCCTGGTTCAGGGTCATTACCAACTTCTGCATAATTCAATCTAAACTTACCTAAATTAAGCCAAGGTTGTTTAATTAATTCCGAGAAAATAAAACTTGTCCCCAATGCCCAGTAACCATATCCATCAGCAGGTAATGCTGTAGATTTATCGTATCTGTAAGATCCTTCTAAAAATATTGTTCTATCATAATCGAATGATGCCTGTCCGTAAACACCTGATTTTTTATATGCTATTTCTGTTTCGATAGGTGCAATAAAAGTTTTAGAGTTTTGTAGGGCATAGAAACCTGGTTTTAAAAGTCCGCCAGTAGTTGATGCATTGAAAGCTTCAATATCTCTCTTAATAAAATTGTAACCACCTGTTAATTTTCCAGTGACTTTCTCACCAACTTTCAGGTCATACGTAGCAATAAAATCATAATTTTGTTGCATGAAGTCTCTAGTGAAAATTTCGTATCCGGAAGATTGATTTGTCTGTGAAAGACCAAACTCCTCAGCATGACTTCCTACAGCTTTTCTTATTTCCTGCTTATCTCTTGTATAATCAATACCAACTCTTCCTAATAAATTCAAATTTTTAGTGATCTCATAACTAAGTGATGCACCGGTTAAAAACCTTCTTCTAGTATCAGATTCATAATTTTCATATCTGCTCCAGTAAGGATTATCCCAAAAATTAGGTGATAAATTATTTCCAGTAGGACTTATCATATTCCAGGTAGCATTCTTTTTCGTTCTAAAATATTGTTCTCTTAAGTCTAAAACGTCAACATTTGTTGCCCACCATTGTCTAAATCCTCCGATTATATTATCACCATAGCCCACATTATTTCTACCAATGGTACTTTGATTGGTAAAAGTCATGAAAGCATTAGTCTTTAATTTACTCGAAAGATCATAAGAGTAATTTCCGGTGATAGTATTCTTGTTCAAAGAACTGTTTGGGAGAATGCCTGTTTCGTAATTATTTGTATATCCGAAATTATATGTTGATTTTTCAGTTCCTCCATTCAATGCAATACTATTAATGATAGAATAAGATTTTTTGAAAAACTTTGTTGGATCATTTTTTGCCGCAACCCACGGCGTGGCCTTTTGATAATTTGGATGACCTTCAATAAAAGCATCCCAATTATACACAAAGATATTAGGATTATAAGCATTTCCGTATGAAGCATCATCTCCTGTAGAAGCTATTAACCCATCATCAATTCCATCACCATTAATATCTCCCATATACGAGCTATCTTCTCCTCCATAACCCTGACCATAATCTTTTTGATATTTCGCAAATGTAGATTTGTCAAAAGTTCCTACAGAAACCGTAGAGCTATAGGAGACACCTAATCCTGTATTTTTCTTCCCTTTTTTTGTAGTTATCATTATAGCTCCATTCGCAGCCAAACTACCGTAGAGAGCAGTTGCAGCTGCACCTTTAAGAACGTTTATTGATTCAATATTATTAGGGTCAATATCTGATGCTGCGTTTCCAAAGTCAAATCCGTCGCGTCCATTTTTAGCGTCGTTCGTGTTGAGGTTAGCATTACTTATAGGAATACCATCTACAACAATTAACGCTTGGTTATTACCCGTTATGGATTTAATACCTCTCATAACAATATTGGTAGATCCTCCAAAATTGGAATTCATTTTAACATCTAACCCTGCAACTTTACCTGATAAATTGTTCAAAAAATTGTTTGTAGGGGAAGAATTTACCTGACTTGCATTTAATTGTTGTGAAGAGTATCCTAAAGATTTTTTTTCTCTCTTAATTCCGAGTGCAGTCACAACTACACCTTCAATTTCTTGTGTTTTTAGGGTATCTCCCGGCTTTGTCTGCGCTTGAGCAACCACAAAAGGCGAGGATAGTACTAAAATTAGTACCCCTGCGGTTAATTTCTTCATATTAATATTAATTTTGTATTAACAAAGTTGTAAAAACTTCTCATATAAAACTGTTAAAATTTCAAAAAATTATTATTTTTAACATAATATTTAAGTTTTCACTATGTTTTTACAACTCTTAAATGTTAAAATTTATGGATTTATTAAAGAAATGGTCAAATAATTACATCGAAGCAGGTTGCGATGAAGTTGGAAGAGGTTGCCTGTGCGGACCGGTTGTTGCAGCCGCTGTAATTTTAGATGAAAATTTTGAGCAAAATCTTGTCAACGATTCAAAGAAGTTGAGCTTTAAAACGAGGATGGATTTGGATAGTTACATTAAAGATAATGTAAAAAGCTTTGCAATTGCCGAGCTTTCTCCTGCATTCATTGACGAGCATAATATACTGAACGCCAGCATTCATGCCATGCACAGGGCTTTAGACAAGCTAGCTGTAAGACCCGAATTCATTTTGGTAGACGGAAATAAATTTCACCCTTATAATTTTATTCCACATCAATGTGTCATTAAGGGGGATTCTAAATTTTTATCAATCGCAGCAGCTTCTATTTTAGCAAAAAATTATCGCGATAAATTAATGATAAAACTCCACGAAGAACATCCGGAGTATGGGTGGAATACTAACTTTGGTTACGCCACAAAAAAACATCAGGAAGCCCTGATAAAGCACGGTATCACAAAATATCACCGACAGTCTTTCCGTTTAAAATATGACTAGAGATAAATCACTAGTGAATTATCATTAAAGAAATAAGCCTCTTGTTAATTTAAATTATTTCTAAATAAAAAAGAGAAGCAATAAATTGCTTCTCTTTCTGTTATAATAAGTTATTTTTTCTTGCCTTTCGTTTGCTCTTGCGCTTTCTGTGCGTCCTGAGCCTTTTCCATCATTTCTCTCATTCGCTTTTGGAATTTTCCTTCCGCTTTAGGCTTTTCTTTGTTGGCCTGAATTTGGGCATGAATTTTCTTTTCATCCAGAATTACATACTTAATGACGAGGATAATCAAAATATTAATCGCATTCGATACAAAATAATACCAAGATAAACCAGATGCAGAAGTATTTAAAAAGAATAAGAATGTGATAGGGAAAATATACATAATCACTTTCATATTTGGCATACCTTCCTGTTGTGGCTGCTGCATATTTCCTGAAGTCATTACCGTATAAATTAAAATCACAATCGTACATGCAATCGCAAAAACACTTAAATGATCTCCCAGGAAAGGAATTTTAAATGGTAGTTTAATCAAATCATCATACGCGGTAAGATCTTTTGCAAACCAGAATCCTTGTCCTCTTAAGTCAATAAAGTTCGGGAAGAATCTGAACAATGCATAGAAAATCGGAATCTGTACCAACGCCGGAAGACATCCCGCCATTTGATTAACCCCTGCTTTTCTGTAAATTTCCATGGTTGCCTGTTGCTTTTTCATAGGATCTGCATCCTTGAATTTTGCATTCGCTTCATCAATCTCAGGACGAATTACTTTCATCATCGCACTCAATTTATGCTGCTTATACATAATTGGCGACAAGATCAATTTCACAATAATCGTCATTAAGAAAATTACCCAACCTGCTGATATTCCCCATCCTGCGATAATACTGTATAACCACATGAAGAAATAACGGTTCATTCCTCCGATGAAAGACCAACCTAAAGGTAAAATTTCGTCAAAATTTTTGTCGTAAGATTTTAATAAAGGTAAATCCAATGGCATAAAATACCAAGTGAAGTCCTGATTAAATTCGCCTCCGCTCATGGCTACGAAACCTTCGAAATTCAGTTTTTTCAAATATTCGCCTTCTTCAATTGACTCCTGATTTCCTTTACTGTTTGTGAAACCTGTTTTAGATTCGATTACAGAAGAGAAAAACTGCTGTTTTACACCAATCCAGTTAAGAGTTTCTTTTTCCTCATTCATATCTGTTCTGCCATCATAATCATAATCTTTATAATTATTAAACGCATAAGCAAATTCTGAATGGGTCTGTTCCTGAGCTCTACCTTTTTCTAAGTTTCTTACACTATAATCCCAAGTAAAATCTGCTTTGTTATCAGAAGTTACATTCGCTAAACCTTGAGTTCTTACTTTAAAGTCTAAAGTATATTGATCTTTAAGCTCAGCTTTAGGATTATTATTTAAAGTATAAATAAACTGAATGGCTGCACCGTTGTAGTTTGCCGTTAAAGTAACTGAGTTACCATTAACAACCGGAGAAAACACCAAATCTTTAGTATTGACAGTTTTTCCAGATTTATCTTTGAACTGAAAACCGTAGCTCGAATTATTTTTTGTAATCAGATTAAGCGGAAGATCGGCTTTGTCAGTTTTCTGATCATAAGCTTTGTATTTTAAAAGCTCAACTTTTGAAACCTGACCTCCTAAACTTGAAAACTCAAGCTTCAGCTCGTTGTTTGCCAAATTGGAAACCTGAATCGCATTCGGGGTTACATTGGGATTGATATCGGCTGCCGGAGTTTGTTTTACTGGCGTTTTAGCCTGTTCTGTTTTCTGTTGCTCAGCTTTCAGTTTTTCTTCTTCAGCGCTATTCCTTTGGAAATAAAACATGAATCCGAAAAGAACCAAACATAAAACCGCAAAACTAATAATCTGACTTTTATCGAGTCCGTTGTTCTGTTGCATTTTATTTTTATTAAAATTTTTTAAATATTTTTTTCTTTAATTAACCACAAAAGGCACAAAAGTTTTTTAATAATTCTTCCAAAGCATCTCAATTCTTTTAAAAGAACATTAAAGTTTTTGAAAATCTTTGATTTTCTTATTTTGAGAACTTTTATTTACTAAAAAGTGAAATACTCCAAGTTTTTTAGACTAAAAGCTTTTGTTTCTTTTGTGGTTCAAATTTTCATTTAAAATGTATATCAAAATATTATACATTTTAGAGTCGACAAAAATACTGTTTTTTTATCAAAACTCTATACTATAATGTGTTACTATATAATAAACTCAGGCTGAGAATAATCAGTCTGAGTTTATATATGACGTTTGTAATTTTAGAATTACTTTATTTAGCTGAACATGCTTTAATGAAAGCTCTGAATAAAGGATGCGGCGTTGCAACCGTACTCTTATATTCCGGGTGATACTGTACCCCAACGTAGAATGGATGATTCGGCATTTCTAATGCTTCTACCAAACCTGTTTCAGGATTTGTACCTGTTGCTAAGAAGCCGTTTTTCTCGAATTCACCGATATAATCACTGTTGAATTCATAACGGTGACGGTGTCTTTCAGAAATATTTTTCGCTCCGTAAATTTCGTTTAATTTTGAACCGTTTTTCAAAGAACACTTCCAAGCTCCAAGACGCATTGTACCTCCTTTGTCGACTACATTTTTCTGTTCTTCCATTAAAGAAATTACAGGATGCTCTGTAGACGAATCAAATTCCATTGAGTTGGCTTTAGAATATCCTAAAACATTTCTTGCAAACTCCACAGTCATGATCTGCATTCCTAAACAGATTCCCAACATAGGAACTTTATTTTCTCTTGCATATTGAGCGGTAAGAATTTTACCTTCAATACCTCTGTCTCCAAATCCTGGTGCAACCAAAATACCTGAAACTCCATCTAAAGTTTCTTTGATATTTTCTTTAGTTAAATCACCACTGTAAACCCATCTTACTTTTACTTCGGTTTCCAAATCTGCACCTGCATGTTTGAAGGCTTCAGCAATAGAAATATAAGAATCCTGAAGAGAAACATATTTTCCTACCAAAGCAATTTCTACAGTCTTCTTAGGATTTTTAAATTTCTTCAGGAAAGTTTCCCAGTCTTTCAGATCTGCTTTTTTATCACTTTTAAGATCTAATTCTTTAAGAACCACATCATCAAAGTTTTGTTTTTGAAGATACATTGGAACCTCATAAATGGTTTCCAAATCTTTACATTCAATTACATTATCTAAAGAAACGTTACAGAACTGAGCCAGTTTTGCTCTCTGATCTTTAGGAATTTTGTGTTCCGTTCTACAAACCAAAACATCTGCCATAATTCCGCTTTCCATCAATTGACGAACAGAATGCTGAGAAGGTTTTGTTTTTAATTCTCCACTTGAAGCCAAATACGGCAATAAAGTTAAGTGAATCACCATAGAATTTTTCTCACCCAATTCCCACTTCAACTGACGTACAGTTTCAATGTAAGGCAAAGATTCTATATCTCCTACAGTTCCACCGATCTCAGTAATAATGATATCGTAGTTCTGTTTAGATAAAATTTTAATTCTACGTTTAATTTCGTTCGTGATATGAGGAATTACCTGAACTGTTTTTCCAAGAAAGTCTCCTTTTCTTTCTTTTTCGATAACCGTTTGGTAGATTTTCCCTGTTGTAACGTTGTTGTTTTGAGAAGTAGGCGCATCAAGATAACGCTCATAGTGTCCTAAATCCAGATCCGTCTCCGCACCATCTTCGGTTACATAGCATTCTCCGTGTTCATAAGGGTTTAATGTTCCTGGGTCGATATTAATATAAGGATCCAGTTTTTGAATCGTTACATTAAAGCCGCGTGATTTTAGTAGAAGTCCCAGAGAAGCAGAAACGATTCCCTTTCCCAAAGATGAAGTTACACCTCCTGTCACAAAGATGTACTTTGTATTCTTTTTACTCATTAGATTAGGTTTGTGCAAAGTTAGGGCAAAAACAAATGCAAAGCAATTTTGTTGTACTTTTAAATTCTGAAATTAACTTTATTTTAATTGAAAAGCCGAATAATAAAAAGAAAAAAGGTTTCTCAAAATTAATTTGAAAAACCTTTCACCTAAACCAAATTATATATAGAAATTATTATTTTGTTAATTCTAAAAATAAACTAACCTCAACTTCTTTTGCAATACCTGCTCCAGTTGGATCATATTTAATATTATAGTCTAAACGATTTACTGTAAATTTTGCCTGTAAACCTAAAATCTCTTTACCTTGTTGGTTCTTAGCAATACCTCCAAAAGTTACCGGAATGCTGATCTCTTTTGTCACATCTTTAATTGTTAATTTACCTTTAAGTATGTAATTTTTATCTTTTCCTTGTGACATCGTTGCTCCTTGAAACTTCATTTCCGGAAATTTTTCTGCGTCAAAAAAGTCTGCACTCTTCAAGTGCTTATCTCTAGCCTCCACACCTGTATTGATTGCTTCAGTATGAACAGTAAAGTCAAACCTAGCATTATCTAAATTAGAACCAGGAGTCTCTATCTCACCTTGAAATTTATCAAATCTTCCCTGCACAAAACTGATTCCCATGTGCTTAATATTAAAATTAATTGATGAGTGTGCAGGATCAATTTTCCAGGCAGTTTGTGCAAAAGTGAATGCGCTTACCAAAGCAAAAGCAAAGCTTAATAGTATTTTTTTCATTTTTTTTAAATTTATAATGACAAATATAGTCAGTATATTGTTATTGAGTATTGACCTATGATAAGAGATTATTTTTTGAAGAGATTATTTTTGAATATAGCAGATGAATTAAGAACATCAAGAGAAAAACAATTATTGAATTACTGTACATCATTGTCATCAAAAGATTTTCATTCGTCGTTTGCCAAAAATATTTGAAAGGATTATTTCCTGAGATTATCAAAAACAACAAATAAATAACCTCATACAAAATCGCTATTTTTAAAATTGAATCATAACTTTTTCTAAAGATAATAACGGTAACCAATCCTATTACTGTAATTACAGAACTGAAAATAAGTATCAACATCGAATACATTCCATAATCTCCACCTCGTAATTTTAATAACCTCACAATCCAATCTGTGAATTGAGCATGCAAAAGAGACATCACAACAAAAACCACTAAACTCAAAAAAATATTTTTCATCTCCGAAAATTAAGTAAAATTTCAAAAAAAATCTTGAACTTCGCAGTATGGCAAAACTTAAAACAGCATACTTCTGTCAAAACTGTGGATCGCAATATCCACAATGGACCGGGCAATGTAAAAACTGTCTGGAATGGAACACTTTGGTAGAAGAAATTGTAGAAAAAACATCTTCAAAAACACCTCCTTTCTCAAAAACAAAACAAAACGTCATCAACATCATTGAAGTTGAAGCCGTTGAAGAGCCTAGAATAAAAACACCTTCAGATGAACTGAACCGTGTTTTGGGAGGCGGAATTGTTTTAGGTTCTGTTACCTTGATTGGTGGTGAACCCGGAATAGGTAAATCCACTCTACTTCTTCAGCTTGCTTTAAAAATGAAGAAGAAAATCTTCTATGTTTCTGGTGAAGAAAGTGCGTCTCAAATTAAAATGAGAGCCGACCGTTTAGCCGATGTCAAAAATCCAAACTGTTTTCTATATACTGAAACTTCTTTAGAAAAAATTCTTCATGAAGCTAAAAAATTAGAACCGGATTTCGTGATTATAGATTCTATACAAACGCTCCAATCTCAATTAATTGAAAGCTCACCCGGAACAGTTTCTCAGATTCGTGAATGCTCAAATGAGATTATTAAATATGCCAAAGAAAATAATGTTCCTGTATTTTTGGTTGGTCACATCACAAAAGACGGACAAATTGCAGGACCGAAAGTTTTAGAACACATGGTCGATGTTGTTTTGAATTTTGATGGTGATAGAAACCATCTTTTCAGGCTATTGAGAGCTAATAAAAACCGTTTTGGTTCCACCGCAGAAATAGGAATCTACGAAATGGTTTCTCAAGGCTTAAAAGAAATAAAAAATCCTTCCGAAATTTTAATTACCAAAAAATTTGAAGAACTTTCCGGAAATTCTGTAGCGGTAACTTTAGAAGGAAACAGACCGATGCTTTTGGAAATTCAGGCATTGGTAAGTACCGCAGTTTATGGAACTCCGCAAAGAAGCTGTACAGGTTTTGATTCTAAAAGATTAAATATGCTTTTGGCTGTTCTTGAAAAAAGAGCAGGTTTTCAATTGGGTGCAAAAGATGTTTTCCTAAATATTACCGGAGGAATTAAGACTGATGATCCAGCTTTGGATTTAGCAGTTGTCGCTTCTATTCTTTCATCAAATGAAGACATTGCAATTTCTGAACACTTCTGTTTTGCAGGCGAAATTGGGTTGAGTGGAGAAATTCGCCCTGTAGCACAGGTTGAACAAAGAATTACCGAAGCAGAAAAATTAGGTTATGAGAAAATTTTTGTTTCTAATTTAAATAAAATTCCAAAGAGAAAATTTGGGATAAAGATTGAAGAAGTGAGTAAGGTTGAGGATTTTCATGAAAGATTATTTTAATAAAAAATTATTACATTTATACACAATAAAACTTTAAACCTGAGATAATTATGAAAAATAAAATTACTTTCTTAATGCTGTTCTGCAGTATTGTAATTTTTTCTCAAAACAAGATTTTCCAAAACACAATCAGTGAAAATAATTTAAGCCAACAACAAAAGGTTAACAAGACTTTAGCAGCAACTTATATTCTCACAAAATACTATACGCAATCATCGTTTGATATAAAATCTGATCTTGAAATTAGTTTACCCAATAACAGAACAATTAAAGCTAAATATTCGAAATCTTTCTTGTACAGTAATAAATCTGAATCTTCGGTTTTCACTATTGAAAACGAGCCAAAATCTGAATTGGTTTTATCGAAAGCTGGAAATGCAATTACAGGAATGTACACTTCAATTTTAGGAGAAAAAATAATTTTTCATCAGCTTGAAAACAATCTATTTGCCGTTTCTGTAGTCAGCGAATCTGCTTTGATCAATAAAGATTCTACTACAGATTTTATTTTAAATGATTCATCTGTTTCACAAAAAGTTAATGCTAATATTTGTTCAGAAACAACAGCTATTTGCCCCGCAACAACGATTGATGTTTTGATTGTCTATACTTTAGCTGCAAGCGCTGCTTGGGGTGGAGATGCACAAAGTAATTCTTTTGTAGCCACTGCAATCACCAATTTCAATACTGCACTTATTAACTCTGGAGTTACAAACACTACAATTAATCTTGTTTATTCGGGTCAAGTTGACTATGCCGAATCTGGAGATATTTATCTTGATTTACCAAGATTCAGAAATAACAATGATGGATTTATGGACGATGTACATACTTTAAGAACAACTTACGGAGCCGATCTTTGTGCATTGGTCACTTCGACTCCTACAAGTATATGCGGATTAGGATATTTAAATAGCAATCCTACGGATTACACAGGAAATATCGCATTTACAGTAACTTTATTTAACTGCGTTGTTTCAAACTACAGTCTAGCCCACGAAATGGGTCACAATATGGGTCTCAATCACGATTGGTACGTTTCTACTGCAACCACACCTTGTAGCAATCATCATGGTTATATCAATCGCACCGCCATCAATCTAGGACCATCAAGTGGGATTTCAAAAAAATGGAGAACAATTATGGCATACAATGATGAATGCGCAGATAACGGTTTTAATTGTTCCAGAATCAACAGGTGGGCAAATCCTAATGTAAACCATAACTCTGAACCTACAGGAATCGCAATAGGAAATCAAAACCCATCCAACGAAGCTTTTGGTTTTTCACGTTTTGCATGCGTGGTTTCCCAATTTATGCCAACCGCAAATTTGGGGACTTTTGAAATCAAAAACAAAGAGGTAAAAGACTTTACCATCTATCCGAATCCTGCAAAAGATGAAATCAATATCTGGATTAAAAACGATGAAATTTATACTTTTAAAGTCATCAATGTTTTAGGTCAAGTTGTCTTAACGTCTGATAAAAAAAGTATTAATCTGAAAGGTTTACCATCTGGGGAATACTTCCTGAGTGTCTATACCGATAAAAACTCTTTAGTGGGAAGCAAAAAATTTATTATTAAATAATTGCCTGCATAAATTTTATAAATCCTCAGAATATTTTTCTGAGGATTTGTTTTTCCTAAATTCATCTTTCGAAGAATTAAAATTTAAAATGATTAAAAAGCAAACTTTATTTAAAAATTTCTATATTCGTTTATGAACTTTCTCGCCCACTCTTTTCTTACTTTCAATGACGGACAAATTGTCGGGCAATTTCTCGAAGATTTTATTCGCAACAAAGACCGATATTCATTTCCGAAAGATATTCAGGATGGCATTACTCTTCATCGCTCGATTGATACTTTTACCGATTCTCATCCCGCAATACATGAGGCAAAAAAGGTTTTCAGTCCGCTCGTAAGGCTTTACGCAGGTGCTTTTGTAGATGTTTCGATGGATTATTTTCTGGCGACCGATTTCAGTCTCAATTCTTTAAAAGGATGGAAAGAACATTCGTTAAGAGTTTATAGAGTCTTAAATGAAAATGACCAGTTTCTTTCAGAAAATTTCAAAAGAATGCTTGCAAAAATGGAACACGATGATTGGTTGTATAATTATCGTGAAGACTGGGGCATTAAATTCAGTATTCAGAATGTTTTGAATAAAGCGAAATATTTAGATAAAGATATTCCAGTTTTTCAGGCTTTTTTAGACAACAAAGAGATTTTACAGAAATGCTATAATGATTTCTTTCCTGATCTTTTAGCTCATGCAAAAGCCGAAAATGCTTTACTGCAACTTCAAAAATAAATTTTAAAACTGTTGAAATAAGTATCGATTCGGATATGTCAGTTTTTCACTTTTGCGGTTTCCATTGACGATAATATGAACGAGATTGATCTGGTCATCAAATAAATTATACAGAAAACTCACCGCAACTTCTACTTTTTTGGGATTTTCCACTTTTTCAGATTCCAAGTAAATATTTACCGATTCGCTGTCTTCTTCATAGCCGACGTAATTTATTTTTAGAAACTCATTATCTGTTTTGAGTTTTAAATATTCAGCACTGTAATTTTTTAAAGCCTCATTAATCTGAGCTTTATATTTCACATCATTAAAATGAAAAGGTTTTCCGTATTTTTTGCTAAGACCATTTTCTAAATCATCCAAGAAAAACCTTCCGGTAATCTCAAAAGTTTTTGATCTTGAATTGTAGCTGATTTCTACCGAACCGACGTGATAAGGGTGTTTTACTTTGGTGAAAGAAGAAAACAATAATAAAAGTGGCACTAAAAAAACAAAAACTTTTTTCATATTTATAAAACTCATTGACCATTCAAATCTGTTCCGAAATTAATCATTATTTTCGTAAACCTAATATTCATACCATAATGCAGGACTTTTTATTTTATTTAAAACTCGGTTGGGAACACATTATTTCATTAGATGCGCTTGATCATCAGCTTTTTGTTTTAGCCTTAATCGCTATTTATTCCGCCAAAGACTGGAAAAAAATCTTGATTCTGGTAACTGCATTTACCATCGGACATTCGATAACGTTGGCATTAAGTATTCTTGATGTTGTAAGACTTCCTTCAGATTGGGTTGAATTTTTGATTCCGTTGACGATTGTTTTAACCGCTGCCGGAAATATTGTAATGAAAAATAAAAAACAGACTCAGAATAAAACCAACTATTATTTAGCATTATTTTTCGGTCTCATTCACGGGTTAGGATTTGCCAATACCGCAAGAGTGATGATTGCAAAAAGTCAGAGCATTGCCGTTCCGCTGTTAGGTTTTAATATTGGCTTAGAAGTTGGGCAAATCGTTATTGTAATTGCAATATTAATTTTGCTTTTCATTCTTTTAAACCTCTTCAAAATCAACAAGAAAGACTGGATTCTTTTTGTATCATCAGGAGTTTTTGCACTAGCTTTAAAAATGACTTTAGAGAGAATTCCTTTTTAATCTAAAGCCTGAAATTAAAAATACACTTATGGTAACCAACAGTAAAATAATCATTACTAAAGTTGCCATAAAGTAACCATCTTCAAAACTAAAATAAACCCGGCCCACCAAACTTACCCCAAATCCTATAGAAATTTGTTGTATCGTTAAATAAACTCCGGTTGCAAGGGAAGTAATTGAAACAGGTAATTTTCTCATTGCATTCGTAAACATAGACGGCAAAACGATTCCGCATCCTATTCCGTAAAAGAATAAAACAATAGAAATAATTGGTAAGCTGATTACGGAAGTATTGATGGCATAAATATGACCTATAAGTCCTAAGATCATGATGAGTAAGCCGAAAACAATAAATTTCTCCTGATATTTCTTTAAAAACCTAACGGATAATAAAGATGCTAAAACATACCCCATTCCTTGGCAAGCAAACAATAATCCTGTTTTTGTAGAGCTCAAATGATGATATTCTTCAAAAAAATTGGCATTGATAAAAAAATAAGAATCCTGAACCAAGTAATAAGTTACCGCTGCAAAAAGCGCTATTTTAAAACTTGGATATAAGAAGGGTTTCATGTTGATTAAAACCTCTTTTCCCTTTTCAAATTTCTTTTTTTGATTTAAAATAAAAATAATCAAACCTGCTAAAGATGAAAACAACAATAAAATATTAGTTGTACTCCCCCCTTCTTCTCCACCGATTACAATTTCATACATCAAAATAATGAGGAGAATAATCAATATTATTTGTGGAAAGATTTGGATGGATTCTTTCCCTTTAATTTCAACTTCTTTCAGATATTTATTCGCTAAAATAATGACCAAAATCGCAATCGGAATATTGATAAAGAAAACAAGTCGCCATGCATCAAAACTAAAATGAAGATCGGGGATTATTCCGCCTAAAACCTGTCCTATAACCGAAGCAATTCCTGCAATTGCACCATAAATTCCAAGAGCTTTCACCCTTTCTTCTTCAATCGTAAAAACATTAGATATTAAAGCAACGCCTTGCGGAACCATAAAAGCAGCCGAGATCCCCTGGAAAAGCCGACTTACATTCAATGCTGTTGCAGAAGTAGAACTTCCACAAAAAAATGAAAACAACATAAAGCTGAACATAGAAACAATAAAGGTTTTCTTGTGCCCATATTTGTTCCCTATTTTACTTCCCGTAATCAGAAAAGCACCGTAGCCGATAATATAAAAAACGATTATAAACTGCGTTTCGGCGGTACTTGCGTTGATAGAATTTTTAATAGATGGTATTGCAATATTAACAATGAAAAGATCTAAAACACATAAAAAAATCGACATCGAAATGACAATTAAACTCAGCCATTTGTTAAACTCTTGAAAATTTCTCATTTTTATTGATAATATTTTAACTTTACGGCATCAAAAGTAAGAACCTCAAATCCTGCTGTCAAGTAGGTAAAAAAAACATACTCAGTATGAATTTTAATACTAATTCTGATAATGAAACCGTTAACTGTACAGAAAATTTTCTTTTTCTGGCAAATAATTGCTACGCAGAGCACGCTTTGAAGATGATCAATGGCAAATGGAAGATCTCTCTGATAAAAATTATCGCTAATGAATGCCCAAAAAGATTCGGAGTTCTGAAGCGGGAATTAGATAATTTAGCACAGGGAACATTAACCACTATTTTAAAAGAATTGGAAAACGATGGTCTTATTTTGAGAATTGCTTATGCTGAAATTCCTCCGAGAGTAGAATACAAATTAACAGAAAAAGGGATTGCCTTTTTGCCTATTATAAAATCAATGGAAGACTGGTGGTTAGCTTTTCCTGAAAACAATTAAAAATATTAGATATGAAATTTAAAGTTGCTGCACTTTCAGTTCTATTTTATACCGGCGCTTTTGCTCAGAATATTCAAAATAATCCGGGAAGTAACCACGGAAACAGATTTGAACAATTGGGAACCATTCTTCCTACACCAAACGTTTACAGAACAGCTTCCGGAGCTCCGGGACAGGCTTATTGGCAAAACAGGGCAGATTACGACATCACCGCATATCTGGATGAAGATAAAAGAAATCTGAAAGGTTCTGAAACGGTTACGTATCACAACAATTCACCTGACGATTTAGATTACATTTGGCTTCAGCTAGATGAAAACCAACAGTCAACATTAAATAAAGCTGATTATCAGTTCTCTTCTACCCTTCCAAAATCTTTGAATGATCAGCAATTAAAGACTTCTGAGCTTCCGGTAAAAGATAATGGTTACGGTGTAAATCTGGAAAAAGTAACCGATGCTTCAGGAAATCCGTTGAAATATACCGTCAACAAAACCATGATGCGTATTGATTTGCCTAAAGTTTTGAAAAAAGGCGAAAAATTCATTTTTAAAGTTGATTGGAATTACAATATTCCGAACAGAATAAAAATGGGCGGTCGTGGCGGTTACGAAAATTTTGCAGAAGACGGAAATGATTTGTACACCATTACCCAATGGTTTCCTAGAATGTGCGTTTACAGTGATTTTCACGGATGGCAAAATCATCAGTTTACAGGAAGAGGTGAATTTGCTTTAGTTTTTGGAAATTATAAAGTTTCGATGAACGTTCCAGCTGATCACATTATTGGCGGGACCGGAGAATGTAAAAATTACGAACAGGTTCTTTCATCAGAACAATTATCAAGATATAAAAAATCTCAATCTTCGAACGAACCTGTAGAAATTGTGACTTTGGATGAAGCTAAAAAAGCAGAGAAAAATCACTCAAAGCAAAGAAAAACTTGGGTTTTTGAAGCAAAGGATGTGAGAGATTTTGCCTGGACTTCTTCAAGAAAATTTGTTTGGGACGCAATGGGCGTTACTATTCCTGAAAACAATAATAAAGTAATGGCAATGAGTTTCTACCCTAAAGAAGCTTATGGTCTTTATAGAAAATATTCCACAAAAGCTGTTGCTCATACGATTAAAACATATTCAGAATTTACCATTCCGTACCCTTATCCGGTTGCGCAGTCTGTGGAAGCTTCCAACGGAATGGAATATCCTATGATCTGTTTCAATTTTGGAAGAACAGAGAAAGACGGAACTTATTCTGAAGGTACTAAAAACGGAATGATCGGTGTAATTATTCATGAAGTTGGGCATAACTTTTTCCCGATGATCATCAATTCAGACGAAAGACAATGGAGCTGGATGGATGAAGGTCTAAATACCTTTACCGAATATTTAACGGAAGAAAAATGGGACAATAAATTCCCTTCAAAACGTGGTCCGGCTTGGACGATCGTTGATTACATGAAGCTTCCAAAAGATCAGCTTGAACCCATTATGAGTAATTCTGAAAACATTATTCAGTTTGGACCGAATGCGTATTCAAAACCTGCAACAGGATTGAATATTCTTCGTGAAACCATTATGGGAAGAGAACTTTTCGACAAAGCTTTTAAAACATATTCTAAAAGATGGGCTTTCAAACATCCTGAACCTGCAGATTTTTTCAGAACCATGGAAGATGCAAGTGGTGAAGACTTAGATTGGTTTTGGAGAGGTTGGTTTTACGGAACAGATCCTGTAGATATTGCGATCGATAAAGTCACCATGGCAAGTCCGGATTTTAATACAATTTCAGAATCTGTTGAAGGGAAATATAAAGTAGAAGAACCACTACAAAATCCTTTTGAAGATATTTCAAAGATCCGAAACAGAGAAGATAAAACCATTAATTTTGAAGTGGAAAAAGACAAGGACCTTCAGGATTTTTATTATCGCTATGACCGTGGTCAGGAAAAAGTAGATACCAATAAAGAATACACTTTAAAAACAGAAGGAAATATAGCTTTAGACAAAAAAGAACAGGAAAAGCTTAAAAACATCAATGCTTATCAACTTGACTTTGTAAATAAAGGAGGTTTGGTAATGCCGGTTATTCTTGAATTTACATTTGAAGATGGCTCAAAATTAAGAGATAAGTCTTCGGCTCAAATCTGGAGACACAATGAAAAGAAAATTTCGAAGACCTTTTATTTTGACAAAAAATTAAAATCAATTCAGCTAGATCCAATGAGAGAAACTGCTGATATTGATACTTCAAACAATTTTTGGAGCAACGACGGCAGTTCTTCTGAAATTTCAAAATTCCATGTTTTCAAGGAAAAACAAAATGGAACTGTGAGAGGAGGCGCGAATGGAAAAGTCAATCCGATGCAGGCAGCAGGAAAGAAAAATTAAACCTTACTATTTTTAAAAATTCAGATTTCAATATTTAAAAATAAAAACTAATCATTTTATATGAAAAAGCTCAATATTCTTCTGTTGCTTATCGCATCAGCACAATTTTATTTTGCGCAATCTTTACAGTTTTATACTGGAAAAAGAGATTTTTTACCCATAGAAATTCTTATGGAAGACGGGTCAACAAAAATCGGATTTGCACAAGATTTTATGCTTCCTGATGTTGCTACTTTCTCATATATTGGTAAAAGCTCTGAAAAAAGCGCCAATCTACATAGAAAAGAGGTAAAATTTAAATCTTCAAAAAGTGATACAGCCGTACAGCTTATTCCTGTTTCGGATATTAAAAGTTTGATTTATACCAATGAAGATACTCAGGAAAAATTTCAGCTCGACAAACGAATTGTTAAAGAAATAGATAACAATCTAGAACTGGAATCCGAAGGAAGAGTTTTGATGTTACCTTTGATGGAAAAAGGAGAAATTAATCTTTACGGCTATAGAAGTATGGTTTGTAAAGCTGATTTTGGAAGCAATAACGCAGCAGGATTTAGTGGGAACGAAGACAACTGCCAATTGATATATGTGATGATTTACATAAGCAAACCCAACGAAACCGTTGCAGTAGCACCAGTAGATTACAGCTCTTTGAGTCCTTTGGATTTGTTTAATATGAAGAAACTTTACAAAAAGTTCTACAAAGCCTACGAAATTGTGGGAGCAGACTGCCCCGAGTTCCTGAAAAAAGTAGATGAAGCCAGAAAGAATGAATATTTTTCTAACAAAACTTTTAAAGAAAACAAAAAAGAATCTGACATTGAAAGAAAAGCTCAGATTAAAGGAAAAAAAGGAGCAGAAGCCTCAAGAATAAATATGAAATACAAAACAGAACTGTACACAAATATGTATAAGAAGCTGTTACAAGATTATGATCAATCATGTAAATAAAGACTTACTAAAGTTCATTGTAACCAATGAACTTTTTTTCTGCCAAAATTTCACAATCCGTCTCAAAAGTCTGCCAAAATTTTAAAAACCTCCTCTTGGCATACAATTAGACAATTACAACACAGAAATAATTAAAAAATAAAATATATTATGTCAGTAAACTTTAAACCATTAGCAGACAGAGTTTTGATCGAGCCGATCGCTGCAGAAACTAAAACAGCTTCAGGTATTATTATTCCAGACACCGCAAAAGAGAAACCTCAAGAAGGTACTGTAGTAGCAGTAGGTCCTGGTAAAAAAGATGAGCCTACAACTGTACAAGTAGGTGACAAAGTTCTTTATGGAAAATATTCAGGTTCTGAATTAAAATTAGACGGAAAAGATTTCTTGATCGTTAAGGAAGCTGATCTTTTAGGAATTATTGGATAATTAATTGTAAAAAGTAAAACGTATTCACGTAAAATGATTTTAATTTTCGTGAATATAAATTCATTAATACATTGTACAAAGTACATTAATACAACAAAAAATGGCAAAAGAAATAAAATTCGATATCGAGTCAAGAGACGCTCTAAAAAGAGGGGTTGATGCATTGGCTAATGCAGTAAAAGTAACTTTAGGACCAAAAGGTAGAAACGTGGTAATCGAAAAATCTTTCGGTGCACCTCACGTTACTAAAGATGGTGTTTCTGTAGCAAAAGAAATCGAACTTGAAGACAGAGTAGAAAATATGGGAGCGCAAATGGTAAAAGAAGTTGCTTCCAAAACCAATGATATCGCAGGAGACGGTACTACTACCGCTACTGTTTTGGCACAGGCTATCGTAAGAGAAGGTCTTAAGAACGTAGCTGCAGGTGCAAACCCAATGGATCTAAAAAGAGGGATCGACAAAGCAGTAACTGCAGTTGTTGAAAACTTGAAAACTCAATCTCAGGCTGTTGGAGACTCTACAGATAAAGTGAAGCAAGTTGCTTCAGTTTCTGCTAACAACGACGAAACGATTGGTGCATTGATCGCTGAAGCTTTCGGAAAAGTTGGTAAAGAAGGAGTAATCACAGTAGAAGAAGCTAAAGGTATCGATACAACAGTTGACGTTGTAGAAGGGATGCAGTTCGACAGAGGTTATCAGTCACCATATTTCGTGACTAACCCTGAAAAAATGTTAGTTGAACTAGAAAATCCATACATCCTTTTAGTGGAGAAAAAGATCTCTTCAATGAAAGAATTGCTTCCGGTTCTTGAGCCGATCGCTCAAGGAGGTAAATCTTTATTAATTGTTTCTGAAGAAGTTGAAGGTGAAGCTTTGGCAACTTTAGTAGTAAACAAATTGAGAGGTTCTCTTAAAATTGCTGCTGTAAAAGCTCCAGGATTTGGTGACAGAAGAAAAGCAATGTTAGAAGATATCGCAATCCTTACAGGAGGAACAGTGATCTCTGAAGAGCAAGGTTTCACAATGGAAAACATTACTATTGATATGTTGGGAACTGCTGAGAAAGTATCTATCGACAAAGACAACACTACAGTTGTAAACGGTGGTGGTGAAGAAAGCAAGATCAAAGGAAGAGTTGCTCAGATCAAAGCTCAGATGGAAACGACTACTTCTGACTACGACAGAGAAAAACTACAGGAGAGATTGGCTAAATTAGCTGGTGGTGTTGCCGTACTTTATGTAGGTGCAGCTTCTGAAGTTGAAATGAAAGAGAAAAAAGACAGAGTTGATGATGCACTTCACGCTACAAGAGCAGCAGTTGAAGAAGGTATCGTTGCAGGTGGTGGTGTTGCTTTTGTAAGAGCTATTTCTGCTTTAGAAAATCTTCAAGGGATCAATGCTGACGAAACTACAGGGATCAAAATTGTAAAAAGAGCAATCGAAGAACCATTGAGACAAATCGTTGCTAACGCAGGAGGTGAAGGTTCTGTGATCGTAGCTAAAGTTGCTGAAGGCAGTGGAGACTTCGGTTACAACGCTAAAACTGACGAGTATGTAAACATGCTTGAAGCAGGGATCATCGACCCTACAAAAGTAACAAGAGTTGCCCTTGAAAATGCAGCTTCTGTTTCTGGAATGCTATTGACAACTGAATGTGTAATCACTGAAGTGAAAAGCGCAGAACCAGCTATGCCAATGGGAGGTGGAATGCCAGGAATGATGTAACAGCATGTCGCTGAGACAATTTATATATATAAACCGTTCTACTTTGTAGAGCGGTTTTTTATTTAAAAGACTAAATATTTTTTAGTTTACAATTAACTCCTAATCCCAATTATTTCAGACATAGGTTTCGTAAAGTTTTGAGTTTGACCTCTAAAAAACAGTAAAGCTCTGGGTTATATCAGAAAATATATACCCAAAAACAATTGTTAGATTTATTGAATTAATACAATTATTCTTAATAATTAGTAAACTTCCATTACCTTCTAGTTTATATTCAATACATCTACAAGAATTTCCAAAACAAAAGTTTAATAAGCTGTCATTACTTTTTGTACATGAATACTCAATAATCTCTTTCTCGTTAATAAAAATTCCACTCTCCATAAGTTACTAGTTTTAAACATATTTCAATAAAAGAATAAATTATGTAAATTTGGGCTGAATAATAAACTTGAAATATTTAAATAAAACAAAAATCGCTTTGCTTTTTAGCGAATTAGGCTGATTATAATAGTCGACAATAGTAATTTTTTTTTGCGCTTCTATTTCCCACTTGTCGTTACCCTTCAAACCATTTTCAATAATTATATAAACCATGCATAAATTTATAATCCTATTTCTAACAATCTTTTTGTGTGGACTTGCTAAATCTCAAAATATTTTTTCGGCTTTACAATTGAACACAGAACAAGAATATAAAACTCAAAAACCAAAGAAAATTATAGAAACAAGTACTTCTTTTAATTCGAGGTACAAACATGTAAACAGAGTTATAAAAACCTTTGATAATGCTGGAATGCTTTTAAAAGAAGAAAGGTACGATGAAAACAATATTTTAAAAACTAGACTAACTTTTACGAATGATACCATTCATAGAATTAAATTAACAAGAGTTTTGGAAAACTGGATGAGCTTTGGCTATTTAAAAGAAACTGCAATATATTCATATGATACCAACTTCTTTTTAATTGGTATAGCTGACAAAGACGCAAATGGGGTCATTATTCGAAAGACAAATTTCGTTTGCAATGACAAAGGACATCCAACTGAATTATCACTTTTTGATGGTAATGGAAACTCTATTGGCAAAGAAACAGCCGTATATTTTTATCATAAAAACAAAGTTGTGACATCTATAATGTCTAATGACAGAAAAATTTTATCCAGTGATACAATAAAAATTAGTTCCATTGAAGCATGTAAATTTCTTGCATTAGATGAAATTTACAATACTAACTGTGACATAACAAACTGGAAAAGACACAATTTGAACGGAAGTAAAACAGAAATTGAAGAAGAATATACTTATGACGGTTTTGGTAATTGTATCGAAAACAAAAGCTTCAAGGTAACGGTAGAAAATGGTAAACGTAAAAGAGAGAAAGAGAGAATACTTAAAAAAAAATATTTTTATTGACATAAAAATCTCAACATTCCCGCACGATTACACCCATTGCGCAAAGTCTCATGACTTTGTGCAATAATGATAAAACAAAACCGCCCACGCTGCGCAAAGTCTCCTGACTTTGAGCAATAAAGAATCCCCTGTCGTCGCGAGCATCCTGCTCGTGGCCAATTAAAATAAAATCTCCTTTTTACATACAAAAACACTCTATTTTTACAGAGTGTTTTTGTATGTCTAATATTGGCGTAACACGTAAATTTGAGTACTATACAATATAAACATAATGACAAAAATAATTTGTACTGTAGAAAACATCGACAATACCCCGATGTCATCGATTTATAATCCATCACTTTTCCTATATTTAAAACATATTTTCTACACAGAAAATCAATCAAACCAAACCTCAACGTCATTGAAAACAAAATTATTACTCCTTTCACTTTTCGGTTTATGTTTAGCGAACGCACAAACCCTAAATTTTAAACATCTTTCGGATATGTCAATGAAAAGAGGAGCAATAAGCAGTGCCATTGCAGGTGACAATATCTATGTGAGCAATGGGTATAAAGATACGGATGGCAATGCCACGATTATTGAAAAATACAGTATTAAAGATAACCGTTGGAGTGTAATCAATTCTACTTTGGTTCCTAAAAGATTCGCCAATTCGGAGACTTACGGTAATAAAATCTATATTTTTAACGGTTGGGGAAACAGTAATCTTGAAATTATAGACCTTGAAACTCATAAGAAAACGAAGGGAGCTATTAATCATGCCTACACAGGAAATGCAGGTTCTGCCATCCATAACGGAAAAATATATACGTTTGGAGGAAGTGGGCTAAACAATGCCGCCACCACAGTATTTTCTGATAGATTCCAATATTACGACATCGCTTCAGACACATGGCATCCATTACCGAATATGCCAACAGCCAGAGAAGCAAGAGGCAAAATTGTGAATGATAAGCTCTATGTCATTGGTGGCTTTAACGGTACATCATCACGTCTGGTCAACGTGTATGATCTTAACAAAAATAGGTGGACAGAGCAATATACAATGCCTGCTGCGATATCCGGTCATTCATTAGCAGTGTCCGGTCATAAGATCTTTATTGCAGGTGGTTATAATAATCAAAATTTTCTTGCCTATTTTGATACAGAAACCAACAAATTACATAAGTTATCATCCAATATGATTCCCAGGCGACACGCAGCTGCGGAAATATATAACAATAAATTATACATCATGGGTGGAAGTACAGCATCCTCAACCAAATCAGCTATTAAAAGCATTCAGGTTGCGGATATTAGCGAAGAAGCACTTTCCGCTAAATAAACGAATGAAGATGTATTTAAATAAAAAGTTTATCCTTGAAAATGTTGCTTTAGTTTCTGAAATGTTATTAACAGTAGAATGTTTAATCACTGAAGTGAAAAGCGCAGAACCATCGATGCCAATAGGTAGTGGTTTGCCGGGAATGTATAATAACGTCATTGTGAAGTTCAGCTTGTCCCAACAATTCTGGAAAACAATTTTATCTTAAATAAAAAACCGTTCAGATTTTTTCTGAGCATTTTTTTTCCACATAGATTGAACAATAGATGGAGAATAAAATTATTAATATAAATGAAAAATGATATGTAAATTTGGATTTAGCATATTAAAAACAAATAGTCATACAGAGTAATTATTAAGCAATATTACAATACCATGAGATTAATATTTATCTTTTCCATGTTTACAATAATTTTAAGTTGTAAAACACAAGATTCATTTGGTCTAAAAAAAATGAATAAAAATGAACGCTTTAGTTTTATTTCAACAAATGTAAAATCTAATGCTGGAGTTAATTTAGGTAATTTCATTTTTCATTTACAGCAATCTAATGTAGAATTAAATCCTTTTGAACAGCTTTTTTTAGAGAAACTAAGAGGTTCTCAATATCCCTATGATATTAATATTTTAACGAATTTGTTAATTATCAATAAAGAAAACATACCTGAAATTGAGCAAATACTAAGTTCAAAAATTGAAATCTGGGACACAGGAAATTGGTCTGATAATTTTTGGAACTTAATTGAAGAACATAATTTAAATGTGGAAAAACCCAATTATTATAATAAAGAGAGTACTTCATCAAAAAAATATAATATTTCAGCATTTATAAAAACAAAAATTGAAAATGATGAATTAGGTAAAGAACCTCTACTAATGGTTAATTGGAATATTATAGATTATGAAACAGGAAAACTAATAGAAACTTTAAATAAATTAGATATTAAACAAATCGATTATACTCCTAAGAGCGAATCAGTTGGTTTATATGGAAAAGGGGGAGTTGATGGGTTTTTGAAAATTATGACTTACTGATAATGATTTAACAAGATATCCCCTCGCTCGTTCCCTTTCGCTACTGCATTCTATGATAAATTCCAAATATTAATAATCCTACTCTGATGTCGCAGATTTGCAATGCGTGACTTTTAAAAATTATAAATATACGCTATCCAAAATATTATAAACCGTTTCAATTTCCAGAACGGTTTTTGTTAATTTTACAGTCAACAATAAATTATGGGTTATATAGAAACGAAAATTGATGAAGCATTCATTACTACTTTTCTGCTTCCGAGAGAAAAGGTAGTAACAGATTTTTTAATGAATGTTTTGAGTTCGCAATATCAATTTAGAGAAGATGACAGAAAAATCGAAGTAATCAGTTTGTATTATTACGCTGCCAATCCTTTGGCTTTTCTATTTGCTTTGCCCAATTATGAATATTACGCTCCGGATAAAACCACTCAGATTGCAGAATTGCATTTGAAAGATCATTCATTGGAAGACTACTCCTATTTTGATGTTCAGGAATTGTGTAAAACGGTTTTGGATGAAAACAATATTGATTATTCAGCCTATCTCAATGATGAAAATCACTTGGATTTTGCCAATTATTGGGAAAATCAAAACGGTTTGGAAATTGACTTCATTAAAAACTGTTGGAAAATTGCTAAAGAAAATACCCGCTCAAAAATGATCGGATTTTTAGAATCATCAGACAATTCAGCCGGAATATTTGATTTAGATAATGGTTTTGAACTTCCATTTGAAATAGAAATTGATGAGTATTTAAAATATAGAGGCCATCTGATCAATAAAGAAATTTAACTTGATAAAACAATTAATGCTTATTCACAATTTCTCATATTTTACAACTTTTTGTATTTCTTTGCTAAGTTTACGCCTTTGTATAACTTTAAAACGGTCAAATTTTAAGATTCTTTGTTTGCCTTTGCGTTAAATTATGGATCATTAGCAAAAAAGGATGTACATCAATAATTTCATATTGATACGATGTAATTTTATATTACAGCAACTTAAAGTAATATTCTTCCGTCATAAAACAATATTCTTGTGACCTAAAGTAGTATTCTTGCAACATTGTTTTATATTGGCACGATACAATTTTATATTATAGCAACTTAGAGTAATATTCTTCCGTTATAAAACAATATTCTTGTGACCTAAAGTAATATTCTTGCAATATTATTTTATATTGGTACGATACAATTTTATATTATAACAATGTAGAGTAATATTCTTTCATTGTAAAACAATATTCTTCCGGGCTCTTGCTTGCAACCAATTAACATCTTTCGAAAATTACTTCAAAAAACAGAACTGTTTTTAAGTAAAAAAATAAACGAATAGTGATATTTTTGACAATCTTAAAATACAAATAAAAAATGCCTACTTTTCCAGCAATAGCTTCCATATTATCAGCAACAGCATTAGCTGAATTTATAAAATCAAGATACCGCTTAGGAGAAAATGTTGATTGTAAATTGTTCAGAACAGGCGTTAACCATACTTATTTCATTTCTGATAATGAAACTAAATTTGTTGCCCGCGTTTACTGTCTTCATTGGAGAACGAAGTCTGAAATTCAGGAAGAATTAGAACTTTTACTCTTACTAAAAGATAATGATCTTGCGGTATCATATCCAATTCCGGATGAAGAAGGCAATTTTATCCAGGAAATCAATGCTCCGGAAGGCTTACGCTATGCTATACTTTTTACTTTTGCAGAAGGTAAAAAAATGCGATTCATGAACAGTGAATCCTGTTTTGCAGTTGGTTCTTTAATGGCAAAAATTCACACTATTACAGTGGGCAAAAAAATCAATAGAGTACATTATAATTCCGACGTTCTTTTACATCAGGCTTATCATCATATGACCTCTTTTTTTTCTGAAGATTTGGAAGAAATGCAATACCTCAAGAAAATTGGAGATCAAATATCAAACAGTTTCAAAGAAGCCGATTGGTCAGAAGATCAGCAAGGCATCATTCACCTTGATATTTGGTATGATAACCTGAGTGTAAATAATGAAAATGAAATCACCATCTTCGATTTTGATAATTGTGGAAATGGGGCTCTTATTTTAGATGTAGCTTATTTTTGTAAACAGCTATTTTTTATTGAATCAGACAAAAAAGAATATGAACTTAAAGTTCAAAGCTTTCTAGACGGTTATCAAAAAACAAGAAATTTATCTGATAAAGAAATTAAATTAATTCCTGAAGCCGGAGCCTCAATATTTATGTTTTATCTTGGTGTTCAGGCACAAAGATTTGATTGGTCTAACATATTTTTCACAGAAAATTATCTTAAAATGTTTGTTGGAAGAATAAAAAACTGGATGGATTATCATAAAAAAAATATAAACTACTCCTAAAAGAATGACTATCGCATAACCTCATTATTTGCAAACCGTTAGTAAATAATAAATATAACAGTCACCAATTACAAATCACCGACATTATTCCCCCATAGAAAACATGAATGAAATTACAGATAAAGAATATTTTTTTGGATTATTAGCAACAATAATATTTTTGAGTTTTTATATTAGATGGCAAACAAAAAAACACAAAAAATCAGACAATCCGATGGATATTGCAAAAAAATTAAAAAGTTATATCATCTTAATCTTTGTAATATTATTATTCATATTTTTCACAATGAAATTAATTGGGAAGTCTTGAAAAAAACATTTAGTCTTCATTAAATACTGATCAAGCATCTTATTTAATGAAAATCTATAAAAGTTTGCGAAAAAAATAACTCATTTATTTTTTCAATTACAGGTTCTGCAAACCTCAAAAACACTTTCATAATGGAAAACAAAAAAGACGAACAAATTCTGGATAACGGTCCGTTCTACCACGGTACAAAAGCTGATCTACAAATTGGCGATCTGCTCAATCCCGGATTCGAGTCGAATTACTATCCCGAAATCATTATGAACCACATCTACTTTACAGCATTACAAAACGGCGCCGGATTAGCTGCTGCGCTCGCAAAAGGTGATGGCTGTGAAAGAATTTATATCGTAGAACCAACAGGAACATTTGAAAATGATCCCAACGTAACCGATAAAAAATTTCCGGGAAACCCTACCCGCTCTTATCGAAGTACAGAACCTTTAAAGATTGTTGGCGAGATCACCGAATGGATTAAACTAGCAGATGAAGAACTTCAAAACTGGAAGGAAAGAATTCTAAAATTTCGGGGAAATCCAGATGCTGAGATTATTAACTAAAATATATAGCTATTTATAAATAAAGAAATTATAATGAATGTTATATTGATAAAAATCTGAGTTAAAGATTAAGTTAAAACTCTCATTAATTACAATCTGTGCCAATAATAACAATCAATATTTCAGAGTAAAAAATCACCAAATTATAAAAACAAATGAACTTTCCACCCTACGATAAATTCCCGGAAATTGATTCCGAAACCATCATTTTAAGAGAAATTCAGGATGATGATATTAAAGATGTTGTTGAAATATCTTTCTATGATGCAATGCCTGCTTTAACCGTTGAAAAAGCAAAAGAAATGCAGAATAGAATTAATCAGGATTACCAAAACGGTTCATCAATTCATTGGGGAATTGCCAATAAACAAACCAATCAAATTATGGGTACATTAGGCTATTATCGTGGATTTGATCATGGAATCGGAGAATTGGGTTGTGTTTTGAAATCTGAATTTCATGGAAAAGGTTTTATGACAACAGCGATGAAAATGGCTGCTGAATTTGGACTTAATAATATAGGGCTTACAAAAGTAATTGCAATTACAGACAAAAATAACAGTAACGCAATAAAACTTTTAGACAGAGTTGGTTTTATTAAAACGAGAGATCTTGAAGAAAATGAAATTGAATATCAATTTGTAAATAAATAGTAACCAAAATACTATGAAACCGTTTTTTAAATAAAGCGGTTTTGTTTTAATAAAAATCAAAGACTTTTTATTAATTTTATAACACCAAACTATAAAATATTTCACAATGAATCTAAAAACCTTAATGACTCACACCGTTCAGTACAACAATTGGGTTGTTAACAAGTACATCGACTGGCTTTCTACAAAATCTGATGAACAACTTAATCAGGAAGTTATTTCAAGCTTTCCGACCATCTTAAAAACATTGCATCACATTTGGCAAACACAGGAATATTGGTGGAGCCATATTGGAGAAAATAATGATTTTGATTTTGCAGCAACTTCAGCAATGACCGATAAAGAAGAAATTTTCAACGCCATGAGAAATAACTCTCGAAAACTGATGGAGTATGTAGAAAGTTTATCTGAAGAAGATCTTATAAAAAATGTGAAAATTGACTCACAATGGTTTCAGTGTGATTTTTCAAAATATGAATACATTCAGCATATCGTTTTACACGGCACTTATCACAGAGGGCAAATTGTAACGATGGGACGAAATGTAGGAATCACCGACGCACCAATGACGGATTATAATTTCTGGAATATTTATAAGGAAACAGATGTACCAAGTATGAACTAAGTACAAACAACTGAAATAATTTATTTTAATGATAAAAAATCAGCGTGTAGAAAAGGTTTCTTAAATTTCATAAACCGTTCAGATTTCTGGACGGTTTTTTTGTTTTTAAAATATTCATATTGATGTAATATGTAAATTTGATTTATAACAAATCACTGAAAAGCAAGACACAAACAAAAAAATTATGAAAAATTGTGGAATATTTTTAATACTTAGTTGCATTGGCATTGGTTTTATCTTTAATTCATGTCAGGATAAAAAGACAAAAAAAGAAACAGAAAGCAACAATATTAAAGTGGCTGATAAGATTGAAACCGAACCTCAAGAAATCCCGATTTGGAATAAATCAATTCCGGATTTTGAACTTATTAAAGGTACCGAATCCTATAATGACGGAATGGTAAAAAATGTCTCAACACCAACCATGACAGTTTTCTCTCCCAAAGGAAAAAATACAGGTGTCGCTGTTATTGTTTATCCGGGTGGAGGTTACAACAAGCTTGCAATTAATCTTGAAGGTTCAGAAATTTGTAAATGGCTCGCTTCAATCGGAGTTACAGGAATATTATTAAAATACAGAGTTCCAGCTTCCGGTCCGCATTATAACGAGGAATGCGATTGTGAAAAAGATCCCGTAAAACCATTGGCTTTACAAGATGCACAAAGAAGTTTAGGCTTGGTTCGTGCACGAGCAAAAGAATGGAATATTGATCCAAATAAAATTGGAGTGATGGGTTTTTCTGCAGGTGGGCATTTGGTTGCAGATTTGAGCACCAATTACAGAGAAAGAGCCTATCCTTTGACGGATGAATTTGATAATATAAGCTGTAAACCCAACTTCGGAATTGTTTTTTATCCCGGACATATGACATTTCATACCACAAAACCTTATGAATTAAATCCAATGATTCCGGTTGATCGCGAAACTCCGCCTACCTTTATTTTGCAGGCCGGAAACGACAACATTGATAAAATTGAAAATTCTTTGGTTTATTATATGGCATTACACAAAGCAGGCGTTCATGCAGAATATCATATCTATTCGGAAGGAGGTCACGCTTTTGGATTGAAAGAATCTGCACAAAAAATTCCAAATTGGAAAAAACTGCCAATTGCAGATTGGGAAGTTTTGGTTGAAAGATGGCTTAAAACAATAAAAATGACTCCAGATTAATCAAGACGCATAGAAAAGAAGTTTCTATCGAAAAAACAAACGTAAAAAAAATTGCACTAAATCATTTCACTTAAAATGAAAGCCAGAGAAGAAAAATTAAAATCCATTATTAATTGGTCAGAAAACAACGAAGATGTAAGAGCGGTTTTACTCACAAGTTCGCTAGTAAATCCTCTTGCGCCTGTTGATGAATTTAGCGACTTGGATATCGAACTGATTTTTGAAAATAATACCCAATATATTTCAGACAATAATTGGACGCATCATTTTGGAAATCCAATTGCGATGATTGCAGAAGATGAAATTAGCTTCGATGGAAAACATGCAATGAAAATGATTTTGTATGATGATCATGTAAAAGTTGATTTTAAACTATTCAGCAAAGACAAGTTTCTGCAAGAAGTAAAACTCAAAGAATTACCCGAAGATTGGGATATTGGCTATAAAGTTCTGATTGATAAAGAAGGAATAACAAAGAAAATGCAAAAACCCAGCTTTCAGGTTTCCATCATCAAAAAGCCATTAAAAGAAGAGTTCCAACGTATTCTCAATGACTTTTGGTGGGACACAACTTACGTCGCAAAATGTCTAGCGAGAGATGAAATATTTTATGCAAAATTTATGTCGGAAGCCAATATCCGAACTGAATATCTAATTCCTCTCATCGAATGGTATATCGCAAGTGAACACAACTGGAATATAACAACCAATAAATACGGAAGGCTGTTTAAAAAATATCTAAGCTCCGAAATGTGGTTAAAAACAGAGCAAACATTTTCAGGAAGTAATATCAAAGATAATTGGACTGCTTTATTTGCAATGGCAGATTTGGTTTCAGAAATTGGAACAGGATTATCACAAAAACTAGATTATAAGTATCCTTTTAAATTAGAAAAAGATATCCGGAAATATTTAAAAGAACTTCAAGTAAAGTAAAAGTATTTTAAAATGACTATTTAAGCAGAATTCCTTATTCTTTCTGAACAATATTTCCGTGTTTCACATTTTTGTTTAATTTAGTTTGATTGAAAAAATATTGGTTCAGAGTGAGAATTAAATCTTTCATTCTTTATATTTTTATCGTTAGCCAATTTTTTATAAAAACTGAACATCTCTACAATGAAGAATATTTTAATTATAATTTTAAGTTTAATAATCATTCAATGTTCAACAAACAAAAGAGCAATTTCTTCAGAAAACAAAAACCTAAAATTCAAGCTTGATACATTATCACTTTTTGACCAAAACAGAAACCGAAGAATTCCAATTGCTATTTATCAATCAAAAAACATAAAAAAATCTAACAAAATTCCAATTATTTTCAGTCACGGTTACGGAGAAAATAATGGGAGCGATTATTTGAAAGCTTATACTTATTTAACAGAGTTTTTAGCCTCAAAAGGCTACTTTGTCATTAGTATTCAACATGAACTCAAAACAGATGAATTTTTAGCAATGACAGGAAAACTTCAAGAAACAAGAAAGCCTAATTGGGAAAGAGGTACTCAAAATATACTTTATGTTTTACAAGAAATCAAGAAAGATTATCCCCAATTAAAATATAACGAACTAACTTTAATAGGTCATTCAAATGGTGCAGATATGTCTGTTTTATTTGTTCATCAATATCCGAGACTTCTGAATAAAATAATTTCAATGGATAATAGACGTGTGGAACTTCCGAGAACTTCAATCCCGAAAATATTTACCCTGCGTTCAAAAGATTATCCAGCCAACGAAAATGTATTACCAAACAACGAAGAATTAAAAAAATATGATATAACAGTTCAATTTACCAATATAAACCATAGCAATATGGACAATGATGCAAATGAATCTGAAAGAAACTATTTAAAAATGAAAATTCTTGAATATTTGAATAAATAAAGCAACATAACAAAGATTTTTGAATTAGGCATGCTAAAATCCTACAATTGTAAATACCCAACTTATTAACTATAATTCGTAAACCGACTACTTTCAGATTATTACTTTTAATTGTACTCGTTTCTCAAATTTACTTTTCTCAAATTAAAAAAATTGACACCATTAAAGTTGCCAATATCAACTATGTTATTGATTTATTTAAAAAGAAAAATATTGAAGACATTTCACAAAATGTGAATTTTCCCCTAAAAAGAGAATATCCGATTACGGAAATTAAAAATAGAGAACAGTTTAAACAACGTTTCAATGAAGTTTTTGACGAGGTACTTATTAATGAAATTGCTGATTCAAAACTCAAACAATGGTCAGAAGTTGGCTGGAGAGGAATTATGCTCAACAACGGAACAGTATGGATAGACAGTGATGAAGGAAAAATAATTGCGGTAAACTATCAAAGTGATTTTGAAAAAAAGCTGAGGAAAGAGCTTATCGATAAGGAAAAAGAAAATGTACACAGCTCGTTAAAAACTTTCGAAAGCCCAACTTACAAAATAAAAACTAAGAAATATCTGATTAGAATTGACGAATTAGAAAACAAAAAATACAGATATGCTTCCTGGAAAATAAAAGAAAAAGAATCATCAAAACCAGACCTCATTTTGAACAATGGAGAGCTGGAATTTCAAGGAAGTGGCGGAAATCACGTTATTACTTTTACCAATGGGAATTATATCTATAAAGTTTACAGAAATATTCTTGGCGAAGAAGACACACCCGACATCACCCTTGAAGTCGAAGAAAATGAAAAAATTATTCTACATCAAAACGGAACTTTAATAAAATAAAAACATGAAACCTACACCCCAACATAATGAGAGAATTGCAAAAATGACCTTTTCATCGGTTTATCCACACTACATTACAAAGGTAGAAAGCAAAGGCAGAACCATTGAAGAATTGCATCAGGTGATAGAATGGTTAACGGGTTTTGATGCTCAAAAACTGCAGGAACTCATTGACGAAAAAGTAACATTCGAAACGTTTTTTAAGAATGCAAAACTAAATCCTAATGCTCATCTTATAACAGGATTAATCTGTGGCTACAGAATTGAAGAAATTGAAAATCCGCTGACAAAACAGGCTAGGTATTTAGATAAATTAGTCGACGAATTGGCAAAAGGAAGAAAAATGGAAAAGATTTTAAGACAATAATCTGAATCGAAATTATGGCAAAAACAAAGACAACTTACACAGAAATAGACGTAAAAGATTTTTTGGATTCTTATGTTGACAATGAGCAGAAAAAAACCGACAGTTTACAATTGATAGAACTGATGCAGGAATGGTCTGATTCTGAACCCAAAATGTGGGGACCATCGATTATAGGATTTGGAAATTATCATTATAAATATGCAAGCGGACACGAAGGTGATGCACCGGTTATTGGATTTTCGCCAAGAAAAGCAGCGTTTTCACTTTACGTTTATTCCGATACTGAAAAAAGTAAATTATTACTACCAAATCTTGGAAAATTTAAAATGAGCAAAGCCTGTATTTATATAAAAAAACTTTCTGATATTGATGTTTCCATTTTGCAGGAACTCTGTATGGAATCAATTCAATACATCAGTGAACATCACGAATGTTCTTGCAGAGCCAAATCATAGGATTAAAAATTAATTTATAAATTAGAATTTTACAAAAACTTTAAATTAAATTCTAAATTTTCACAATGACCATTCAAGAACAAATCAACGAATATATCACAAGTCACAAAGAACCAAAACGCAGTGATTTAGAAAATCTGCATCAGATTATTCTTGAGCTTATGCCAAAATGCAAATTATGGTTTTTAGACGGCAAAAATGATGAAAACAAAACCGTTTCAAATCCAAATATAGGATATGGACTTCATCTCATGAAATATGCTGATGGAAAAACCAGAGATTTTTACAAAATCGGATTAAGCGCCAATACAACAGGAATTTCCATTTATATTATGGGGATTGAAGACAAAAAATACTTAGCCAATACATTTGGAGAAAAAATAGGTAAAGCCAGCGTCACGAGCTACTGCATAAAATTCAAAAAACTGAATGATATCAACATTGAAGTTCTTAAAGAAGCAATACAATCTGCTCTTTAAAATTCATAGTTTTAAGAAAATCAAAAAATTAAAACAATCATAGAATATTCTCATCATTCAAAATACTTGTATTTCTTTGTTAAGTTCAGACTTTTGCATACCTTAAAAACGGTCAATATTTAAAATTCTCTGTTTGCCTTTGCGTGAAATTAAGAATTATAGCAAATAACGTATTAAATAAAATTCGTGCATTCGTGGCAAAAAAGCTGAACACAAAACTTCAATCAACCACAAAAATCTTCGCAGGTGATTGAGAATAAAATCTGTGCAATCTGTGGAGCTAAAATAAATAGCCACGAATACACGAATTTTATTTTTAATGCGGTTGGTTTGAATTCTCATTAAAACCTCTTCTCTATTTCAAAAAACTTCCCGAAATTTACAGTCTGTGCGTTAAACAAAAAAATTAATGAATTAAAGAACAATTAAAACAAACATACAGTAAAACTTAGCATAAGTTTTCTTCGGGGCAGGGTGCAATTCCCTACCGGCGGTTACAGTCCGCGACTCCTTTTTTACGAAAGGACTGATTTGGTGAAATTCCAAAACCGACAGTTACAGTCTGGATGGGAGAAGAAAATGAAACAATCAATAAGACTATTTTGATAGACTTGTTGTGTTGTATTTCATTTCCATGTACCGAAGTGTATTTTAACTTAAAATTAAAATAACATGGAAAAATTATTAGAAAAATTCGGAGCTACTTCGAGAGAACGTGTAGAAAATGCACTTTTAAAATTACAACAAGGAAAAGGCATCCTTTTAGTAGATGATGAAAACCGCGAAAACGAAGGCGATATCATCTTTCCCGCCTCCACCATTACAGAAAAAGACATGGCACTTTTAATTCGCGAATGCAGCGGAATTGTTTGTCTCTGTATTTCGGAAGAGAAAAGTAAACATCTTAATCTTCGTCCGATGGTGGAAGCCAACAATTCAAAAAATCAAACAGCATTTACCATTTCCATTGAAGCCAAAGAAGGGGTTGAATCTGGTGTTTCTGCGAAAGACCGTGTTACAACAATCAGAGCAGCCATTGCCGAAAATGCTTTGGCAGAACACATCGCAAGTCCGGGACATGTTTTCCCTTTAATTGCCAGAAAAAACGGAGTTTTCGAAAGAAGAGGTCACACAGAAGGAAGTGTAGATTTGGTAAAAATGGCAAATCTTGGCGGTGATGCTGTTCTTTGTGAATTGACGAACGAAGATGGAAGCATGGCAAGGCTTCCCGAGATTATAGATTTTGCAGAAAAAAGAAATATGACCGTAGTGACTATAGAAGATATTTACGCTTATCGTAAAATGATTTTGAGTAACTAAAAACATAGGTTTAACGCACACCAACAGTCCACTTAAGATTACTTGAGTGGATTTTTTTTATTGATAATCAAAAATTTATGTAAAATATTTCACAAATAATTTATCTTTAATTAAAAATAAAAAATGAAAAAAACTCTCCTTATTTTAATTTCCACTACTGGTTTTTTATCTGCTCAAACTACGATTACAAAAGCATATAATGATCCTATTATCGGTGAAATCGTCAACAATGTTAATATCAACGGAACGGTTGATAATTCGGCAACAGGTAATAATGTGACCTTTACGAATACAAATTTAACAGCAGGCTCTGCATCTTCAGCAACTTATTCGGCACCAAGTTCCACAGAGATTTCTACTTTTCCGGGATCCACTATTAAAATGACAGGTGGCGGAAGTACTGCTTACTACAAACAAACCGCTTCAAAACTTGAAATTACAGGATTGGTAACTCCGGATGCCACGCTGAATTTTTCTACTAACAACGGAACTTTCATTGGTTATCCTGCAGCTTTTGGTTATTCTGAAAACGATACAGCTTCAGGTACATTCAGCGCAACTGCAGGATCGGGAAATTTTTCGGGAACCATTGCCATTTCAGCGGACGCTTACGGAACTCTTCTCATCGGAACGAAAACGTATCCAAATGTTTTAAGGATAAAATCAATACAGAACTTCAACCTTACTGTGTTTGGTTTTCCGGTAGGAACTATTGCCAATACAACATATGCCTATTATGACAATCTGCACAAAGCTCCACTACTAAGTACAACCAATGCAGTGATTACTGTTCAGGGAACTCCGCAAAACACCAATATAGCACAAGCTTTAAATGAAACTTTTCTAGCAGTTTCAGATTTAAAATTAAAAGAGAAACTAAGCATTTATCCAAATCCGGCGCAGGATTTTATTCAATTAAAGGGTAATACTTCAAAAGATTCTAAAATTAAAATTTATGGCTTAGATGGAAAGCTGGTGAAAACCACAGATGTAAAATCCGGAAAAATTGAAGTTTCAGAATTACCACCCGCTGCTTATTTCATTGAAGTTTCAGATTCAAAAACGACAAAAGAAACTACTAAATTCATAAAGAAATAAAATTATTTTTATAAAATTTGCAACCGTTCTAAGATTTTAGAACGGTTTTTGATTTAATGTTTTCATAAACTTATCTTCTTTCATTTGTCATCGTACACAATCGCTTTTATATCTGTTTTTAATTAAAATTTTAAAGCCATGAAAAAACTATTTCTTATTATCCCCTACTTTATTGTTTCTGAAGCAACAGCTCAGGAAATCGTAAATTATGAACCCGCATCGGCAGCTCCTTTGGATAAAATGAATATTATTAAAACCAATGTTACAGGATATGCTTTCAGAAATATTAATTTATCATACGAAAGATCTATTAACCGTTGGTTTGCGGTGAATGTAGGCTTCGGAACCGTTGCAGAAGGTAAAGTTCCGTTTATGAATGCTTTTTTGAGTGATGAGGATGAAAAAAGATTTCAAAATCTTAAAATAAAAGCAACCAACTTTACCATAGAGCCGAGATTTTACATTGGTGAAGGGTATGGAAAAGGATTTTATTTTGCACCTTATTACCGATATTCAAAAGTTTCTACCAATACTTTTGATTTTACTTATGATTACACTGCATTTAATACAACCATTCCAATTCCATTAAAAGGTTTGGGAGACGCTAATGGAAACAGTGGCGGTTTGATGGTGGGTGCGCAGTTTTTTCTTAATAAACAGCACAGTTTTGTTTTGGATTTTTGGATTGCCGGAGCACATTACGGATCAGGAAAAGGAGACTTCAGTCTGACAAGTGATATCGTTCTTACCCCCGAAATGCAGGCACAGCTAAAAAAAGAAATTGAAAACTTAGACGTTCCTTTTGTAGATTATACTGTAGAAACGAATGCAAATGGAGCCAGAATTAAAGTAGACGGACCTTGGGCAGGTTTCAGAAGTGGTTTTTCTTTAGGATATAGATTCTAATATTTTCAGCATAAAAAAAGCGCCTTAGAAATTTTCTGAGGCGCTTTTAATATTTTTAGCTATAGCATTCTTTAAATCGGGAAATCAAATTATCCATCGTGTGTCTTTGTACATAAACCGTCTTCACATCCTCATATCTTGGAGATTTGTAAAACACTTCATGGAAATCCATACTTCCGTTGCCTACTTTTACAATTTTTTGAACATCAATGTTCAATTTTTTCAATTCATCTTTTAAGACCTGAAATTCGTCTTGAATATTATTCATCTTTACATTTTGTTTTTAAGTTAGAAAATCATCATTTTTTTCATCATCAACCCCTATTAAATTCAATAGAAGGTTAAATTTTTAATAAATTTAGCAAATATATTTAAACCAGCAATGGGGTTTAGTAAATTTTTAATGATTTATCTTAATTACAAAAACTATACCTAACTGTTTAGTTATTAATGAAAAGTAAATTTAATGTGAACTCAATGTTAACAAATAGAGATTTAATCACGGTTTGCATAATTGATTCTCATTGAATCAATTAACGAACCTCAGTTAAAAAAAGAATTTTACTAATGAATAAAATTTCATGAAATCTGAAAAAAAATTTAACCTTAATCAATTTTAAACATCAAAAAGGAAAATAAAGCACAATGAATATCTTTACAACTGTTTCTCTGATTATTTTTACAGCGACTTCAATGTCAATTTCTGCACAACAATATGAGCCCGTAATTTTAGAAGCTAAAAAAGGAAATGAAAAACCTCACGCTTCCAACAACGAAAAAGTGAAGTATTTTATACAGTTCGGAATCATGTCACGAAACCACGATAGCTTCAAAGAAAAATACGGAGTATATGTAGTTTATGAAAACTGCGTTATCACTCCATTTATGTCTGAAAAAGCAAAAAAGAACAATCAGGAAATTTCCCAATATTTAACCAAAAAATATGGTGAAAGCTGGAAAAAAGATTTAGAAATAATTCCTTACGGTTTATAAACTCTGTTTTTCTTCCACCTCAACTTCGTGTCTCAGCTGTGCTTTGTATAATGCAGAATAATATCCGTTTTTATCTAAAAGCTCCAGATGTTTACCTTCTTCAACGATTTTACCATGTTCCATCACGATAATTTTATCAGCTTTCTCAATGGTCGAAAGTCTGTGAGCAATGATAATTGATGTTCTGTTTTTGGTAATTTTTTCGGTCGCTCTCTGGATTAATTTTTCACTTTCGTGGTCAATTGATGAAGTAGCTTCATCCAAAATCAATATTTTAGGATCTGATAAATAAGCTCTTAGGAAAGACAAAAGCTGTCTCTGTCCTAATGAAATAGACGAACCTCTTTCACTTACCACAAATTCGTAACCTCCGGGAAGACTTTCAATAAAGTCATCAACTTCAATTTCTCTTGCACCAGCTTTTATTTTTTCTAAAGTTACCTCATCATCACCAAATGCAAGATTTTCGTAAATACTTCCATGGAAAAGGAAAACATCCTGCAAAACGACACCGATATGACTTCTCAGATTATACAATTCGTAATCTTTAAGCTCAACATCATCAATGTAAATTTCACCCGAATTGATATCATACAGTCTTGTAATTAAACTGATAATTGTAGATTTACCGGCTCCGGTTGCTCCGACAATTGCCACAGTTTCTCCCGGATTAACTTTAAAATCAATTCCTTTTAAAACCTCCTGCTTTTCGTCATAAGCAAAACGAACATTTTTGAATTCTATTTTTCCGTCGAAATGATCTTTTTTTACAGTTCCAGTATTTGGCATTGCATAATCTTCATCCATCACGCCTAAAACTCTTTCTGCACCAACAATTCCACGCTGAATATTATTGAAACGGTCTGCAATCTGTCGTAAAGGACGAATCAACATCGAAATAAACTGAATAAATGCAATTACAACACCTGCACTGATGGTAATATAACCTCCATAGAAAAGAACGAAACCAATAAAAAGAGATGAAATCAATTCAACAACAGGAAAAAACAAGGAGAAGATAAAAACCGTTCTCAACAAAGCACTTTTTAAAGTGATATTAATATCATCAAACTTTTTAAATTCTGCTTTCTGTCTGTTAAACACCTGAATAATCGGCATTCCCGCCAATCTTTCCTGCACAAAAGAGTTTTGATTGGAAGTCCAGGTTCTTTCATCACCAAAAGCTTTCTTCAGTCTTTTCTGGAAAAATCTTGTGATCACAACCATTAAAGGTAAAATGGCAAGAGAAATATAACTCAGATGCACATCAACCTGAAACATCATAAATAAAACGAAGACAATTCTCAAAACATCTCCGAAAACCATTAGAAAACCGTCTGTATAAACCGTTGCAATGGTTTCTACATCACCAACTGCTCTCGTTACCAACTGACCGATCGGAGTTTTGTCAAAAAAAGCAGTTCTGAAATAAATCAGCTTATTATAAAGTCTTTCACGAATGTCTCTGATAACATTCTGCGAAATATAATTTGAAAAATAAACTAAAAAGAAATTTAAAATTGTTTCGGCAAAAACCAACCCAACCAAAGCATAAATATGCTTCATCATGAGCGCTTTATCTTTAAGCTTTGTGATGTCATTATCTACAATCTGCATTGTAAGATAAGGTCTGTATGTAGAAACAACCGATAATATGATGGAAATAATCAGGGTAAAAATAAACCAAGAACGAAACTTCATCCCAATGAAGAAAAGCCTTTTTACAATTGCCCAGGTATCTTGTTTTTTCATTATTGAAATTGACGTAAAGAATTGTTTTGAAAAAATTCTCTGCAAAAATACGGCTTTAAAATTTTACAGGCTTTACAAGTATGTAAAATTGTATGAGAAAATACAAGATCGTTTTATTTCTGAAATATTTACATTATTGTTTTTCAAGCCAGTTTAAAATATAGCCAGCCACTTCTTCCCAGCCTTTTTCTCCCGCAATAAAATGACTTCTACCTTCAAATTCTTTAAAATCTACCACGCTGTTTTTGTCTTTATAGGCATCTGCAATTTTCTTTGAAAACTTTGCGGGAAAAATGTGGTCATTAGAACCTGCAATAAATAATAACGGCTCGTGTGGTTTATTTAAATCTAATTTTGCTGAAGATTTAAAAAGTGGATCTCTTGCCAATTTTCTGCTTTCCGGAGCGGCAACAGTTTCATATAACTTATCGCTTTCTTCTTTAGAATAATTATTAAAAAATGCTTTGTGATACCATTCTTTAGTTCCTAAAAATGCTGTATTTCCTTTGAAGAAATTTACAACAGGCCAAACGATTTTCACGGTAGAAAAAGGAGCCATCACATTTTTTGGAGGAGCGCCGTCAATACTTACTCCGGCAACAGCTTTTCCCATATCAATTAATTTCTGAACCATCAATCCACCGAAAGAATGCCCTATAATGATTGGTTTTTCAGGAAGTGTGTCGATAAATGTTGACAGATTTTTTACCACATCATCGAAACCTACATCTTTCAGATCTGATGGAATATTTTTCTTTAAATCAACAGGATTTCCTTCGTGTCCAGGATTTGCAGGTGTATGTACTGTGTAGCCTTTTGCTTCGAAATAAGTTTTCCATTCTTTCCAGCTTGTATTGTTCACAAATAATCCATGAATTAATACGATTGTTTTTGTTTTCATAACTTTTATTTTTAGTTGGTTTTAAATTATGGGACAAAGTTCTGCGAATAAAATGAGGATAATTTTAACCTTGGTTAAAATCGTAAGAACTGATTATTTTTTTACCGTTAAAAAAATTAAGGTATTAAGTGATTTAAGATTTTTTTGTTTTGAAGAGATCAACAAAGTTGATTTTGATTAAGGAAATTTAGGTTGGAAGGTTTTTATATTTCAGAATTTTAAATTGATTCTTTTTTACTTTTTACTTTGGTTCTTTCACTGCAGCCCGGCTTGAACGGAGCTCTTTTTTCTGGGATTGCGACGGAGAAATTTTGCAAAGACTGCCTCATTTCGCTCGCAATACCAGAAAAAAAGCGGGAGTGGAAGACGGAAAAAGCTGCCCTAAAAAAATAAAATATACCTTCGAAAAAAATAATTTATTTTCCTGAGATTCTTTTTCGAATTCTACTCAAAGATGGTCCCTGAATTCCTAAATAAGAGGAAATATGATACAACGGAACATTATTAAAAATATCGGGATGCTGTTTGATCAAATCTAAATATCGTTCTTCTGGGGATTTTAAAATAAACCCTTCAATTCTCGACATCGTAACATTAAACGCTTCCTGCGCAAGAAGTCTGCCGAATTTTTCCCATCGATGCGACTGATGATACAATGCCAGTAAATCTGTATAACGAATAAATATAATGGAAGCATCTGTTAAAGCTTGTGTATGATAATCGCAAGGAATCTGGTTGATGAAACTTTTAAAAGAAACCACAAAACCATTCGCAGAATACAAGAAAACGTTCTTCTCTTCGCCCGTTTTTTCCTCAATCGTATAAGAACGGAAAACGCCATCAATAATAAACCCGAAATAGGTACAAACTGTGCCTCGAAGATTATAGAAATCTCCTTTTTTGTAGGTTTTTGGCAGCCAGTAATTTTCAGATAATTTGAAATCCTCTTCTGTAAGTCCGGCAAAGTGATTGAGGGCAAAAGCTAATTTGTCGATTTCATCCATAGTTATTCGTTTTAAAAATTAAAATGGTGACTCTGAAACTTCAGACCCACCATTATTTATTATAATTCTTTACTTCCTATTTCTTCAATTTCCAAAACCGGACTTTGAGTATTTTCTTTTATGAATCTGTTCTCAAGAATTCTGTATACTCCGTAAACACAGCCAATCGCAAACAGCCAACTGATGATATTAATTCCTGAAAAACCTGCGTAATTATTGTCATTCAAGGAATTCGGATCTGTAAAAGCAACGTACATTCCGTAGGAAAACAAAAACAATAGCTGGAATCCTAAATAAATACAGATCGCCAAAAGCCCGAAATGCCATTTTGTTTTACCAAATCTCTCGGCCAAACCTGCATAATAACGATATGCGCCCACAAGAATAATTATTGACATCATAGTTTTTAGTTTTATTGAATCAAATTTAAATCTTTTTTCCGATTCCGTCAATTTCTGATTCATGTGTTGAAACTGCGTCTTTTCTCCACGATTTTTCAAGATTTCGATGCACAAACCAAACAGTAAAAATAGAAGCAACCCATCCTAAAGTTGTAACAAGAGTCACAGAAAACAAATCCAACTCTTGAGAATTTAATAGCATTTCTATAGATTTATAAATCAACCAGAATAGTGATTGTACGCCTAAACAAATTCCCATTCCCAGAAAACCATATTTCCAATGAACTTTTCCATTTCTTACAGCCAGTTTTTGATAATATCTGAAAACACCAATGGCAATTATAATTGAAATCATTTATTTTTAATTTAAAATTCATAGCCTACATCCACCAAAAACAGCGCATGAGCCGGAGCAGAAGTTCCCGCAGAATTTCGGTTTTTATTTTCGATCACTTTTCTAATATCTTCAGGTTGTATTTTTCCTGAACCTACTTCTACCATTGTTCCTACAATCGCTCTTACCATATTTCTCAGAAAACGGTTTGCTGAAACGGTAAACTTCAATTCGGTTCCGTTTTGTTCCCATTCTGCTTTGTACATTTTACAGAGATTGGTTTTGTTGTCGGTGTGAAGTTTTGCAAAACTTGTAAAATCTTCGTATTCAAAAAGAATTTTGCAGGCTTCATTCATTTTATGAATGTCTAAAGGTTTTCGCCAATGTTGCCACGCCGAATCCTGCGTAAACGGATTTTTTTCCAAAGAAATATAATATTCATAGGTTCTGAAAGTCGCATCAAAACGAGCATGAAAATCATTTTTAACTTCAAAAATTCGTTTTATCGAAATATCCGCAGGCAAAAAACTATTCAATTTATGCGAAAGATGATCACTCAAAACCTGATCGGTCTCAAAATGGGCAAACATTTTCTTGGCGTGAACTCCGGTATCTGTTCTTCCCGCTCCTGTTGTTTTAATTTCTTCCCTTAAAATCGTAGAAAGAGCTCTTTCTAATTCTTCCTGTACGGAAATATCTTTTGGCTGAATCTGATAACCAAAGTAATTTTTTCCGTTGTATGAAAATTCTATAAAATATCTCAAAGCAAATCAATGTTAGATTTTAGAAATAAAATGTACGGAATAATAAAATATTGTCCTTTGTTTTACTTCTTAAACATTCCTGCAAAAATACTTTAATTTGATGGCAAAAAAAATTGTTAATTTATTTCGAAAACTGATTAAAAACATCAATTAACGGTTTTAAAATTCTTATTTTTGTCAGCGTATGAAAAGATGGTACCTCTACCCTTTTTCCTTAGGTTATCACATGGTTACGGGCATCCGAAACACAATGTACGATCTGGGAATTTTTAAGTCTACGAAATTCAAGACACCGATTATCAATGTCGGCAATCTTTCTGTGGGCGGAAGCGGAAAATCACCAATGGTGATGTATTTGGCAAAATCTTTATCAAAACATTACAGAACAGGCGTTCTTTCCAGAGGTTACGGAAGATTGACCAAAGGATATGATGTTACCAATTACGACAGTAATTACAAAACTGTGGGTGATGAAGCGATGCAGCTTTTTGAGCGTTTTAAAAACCGTTTTGTGATTGCAGTTTCTGAAGACCGAGTTCCCGGAGCAAAAAAAGTAATTGATGATATGGATCTTGATGTGTTGATTCTTGATGATGCCATGCAGCACAGAGCCATCAAAGCAGGATTCAATATTTTGATGACCGATTTTAATGATCCTTATTTTAAAGATCATCTTCTTCCGGCTGGAGATTTAAGAGAATCACGAGCAGGAGCAAAAAGAGCAGACATCATTATGGTCAGCAAATGTCCTGATGAACTGACTGAGGAAACCAAGCAATATTATATTTCAAGGATAAAACCGGAGCGCAGTCAAAAAGTATTTTTCTCATCGATTGGGTATGACGAAAATGTTTATTCAAGAGAAAAAATGCTTCCGGATAATAACCTGAATTATTACGACATTCTTTTGATCACAGGAATTGCCAATCCGAAACCTTTATTGGCACATTTAGCAAAGTTTTCGCAACGTGTAAAGCACTTGAAATTTAGAGATCATCATAATTTCACTGACGCGGATATTAAAAATATCATCGAAGAATACAAAAAAATGGGCGAATACAAATTAATCTTAACCACCGAAAAAGATTATGTACGCCTGAAAACTTTCGACTATCTTAGAGATATGGTCTATTACTGGCCAATTAATGTGGTGATTGATAAAAAGGAAGAATTCAATCAAATGATTATGAATTATGTAAGTAAAAAACAATAGAAAATCTGCGGCGAAAGTTGCAGATTTTTCATTTACTATAGATTGTTTCAATTCTTAAATTTAAGCCAATTCATACAATTTCATTTTTAATTTCCGGATCAATGTTTAGATTTGTAAAAATAAATATCTGCATATGAGACAGCTGTTAACTTTTATGATGTTGAGTATTTTCACTTTGGGATGTGCGCAAAAAACACCTGACGTTTCTAAAACTCAATTTTCAAAAGAAGCATTAAATCAAAAACTGGAAGATGAAAATGGTAAAAATATCAGCGTTCAGGAAATATTAAATCAACATAAAGGAAAAGTTTTGGTCATTGATTTCTGGGCTGGTTGGTGCAGAGATTGCCTTCAAGCATTACCAAAAGCTGAAGAACTGGAGAAAAACAATCCGAACATTGATTTCGTTTTCTTTTCATTAGAAAGATCAAAAGAGAAATTTGACAGCAGCCTTGAAAGATTTAATATGAAAGAAAAAGAAAACTACTGGTTTGCTTCAGGTTGGAAAAATGATTTCAATAATTACATTGACCTTAACTGGATCCCGAGATATATGGTGATTGATCAAAAATCTGCCATTGCAAAATATTATGCGATTTCTCCTGAAGATCCAGAAATACAAAAGACAATTGATAAACTTTTAAAGTAAAGTTGAAGTTAAAATTTAGGCTAAACTTTAAATCTTAAACACAGAACTTTTCAACAAAAACCATAGAATCCATATCTTTGTGATATGGATTTTTCTTTTCCGCTCCGCAAAATAATTCATGTTGATATGGATGCATTTTATGCTTCTGTGGAGCAGTATGATAATCCTGAATTACGAGGAAAAGCGATTGCAGTTGGCGGTGGTCATCGTGGTGTTGTTTCAGCGGCGAGTTATGAAGCAAGGAAATTTGGTGTCCGTTCTGCGATGCCCAGTAAAACGGCGAAAGAAAAATGTCCGCATTTAATTTTCGTTCCACCTAGATTTGCACGCTATAAAGAAATTTCAAGAAAAATCCGTGAAATTTTCTACGAATACACCGATCTGGTGGAACCACTTTCTCTGGATGAAGCCTACCTCGACGTTACCGAAAATAAAAAAGGAATAGAATCTGCCAATCAGATTGCAAAAGAAATCCGCCAGAAAATATTTGAAGAAACCGGTTTAACCGCTTCAGCAGGAATTTCAATTAATAAATTTTTAGCGAAAGTTGCTTCAGACATTAATAAACCCAACGGACAAAAAACCATTCATCCCGAAAAAATAGAAAAATTTCTGGAAGAATTGCCTGTTGAAAAGTTTTACGGCGTCGGAAAAGTAACCGCCAACAAAATGTTTAGCCTCGCAATTTATAAAGGAAAAGATTTAAAAAACAGATCTCTTGAAGATTTAACGAGACTTTTCGGAAAATCGGGGAAATATTATTACAATGTTGTTCGTGGAATTCATCATTCTGAGGTAAAACCAAACCGCATCCAGAAAAGCGTTGCCGTAGAACGTACGTTCTTCGAAGATCTTTTTGATGAACAGCAGATCAACGAAAAATTAGAAAATTTAAGCCAGGAACTTCATCAACGTTTACAGAAACATCAAATTCTAGGTAGATCTTTAACCTTGAAGATCAAATACAAAGATTTCTCACTGTTTACGCGAAGTTTTACCAAGGATGAATATTTTACATCGCCTGAACAGTATTTTGCAACTTCAAAAAAACTTTGGGAACTCCGTCCTTTTGATAAAGCGGTACGATTGTTGGGACTATCATTGTCACACCTCAACACCGAAGAAAAAAAGCAGGTTTCAGTACAGCTTAAAATTCCGTTTGAGGAATTTGAAAATTAAAATATTGATTTTCAACACATAATCTCACCTAAAACATTAACTATGAACCAAACCATGATTCAGTTTTTCCACTGGTATTCAGAAGGAAATGGGAAACTATGGAAGCAGGCAGAAAAACAGGCAAAATATTTATCCGAACTCGGTATTACATCAGTATGGTTTCCTCCAGCTTATAAAGGAACGAATGGCGGATATTCTGTAGGATACGATGCTTACGATCTTTTTGACCTTGGAGAATTTGACCAAAAAAATTCAACTGCAACAAAATACGGAACCAAAAACGATTATAAAAAAGCCATTCAAAGCTTAAAGAAAAATAATATTGAGGTTATTGTAGATGTGGTTTTAGGTCATAAAGCTGGTGGAGATGAATTAGAAAAATTTAAAGTAGTAAAAGTTGATGAAAACAACCGTGAAAAAATCATTTCTTCAGAAATTGAAATAGAATCTTATACAAAATTTACTTTTCCGGGACGAGAAAAAAAATATTCAGATTTTGAATGGAATTTCACCTGTTTCAGCGGTGTAGATTATGCCGAAGGAAAAGATTCACATATTTATAAAATCAAATCTGAATATGGTGATGACTGGGAAGAAATGATTGATGATGAAAAAGGAAATTACGATTATCTGATGTTCAACGACATCGAACACCGAAATCCTCATGTACGTGAAGAGCTGAATAAATGGGCAAAATGGTATTTTGATGAAACAGATTTTGATGGAGTAAGACTGGATGCTTTAAAGCATATTTCATTTGATTTTTATAAAGAATGGTTAACGATGCTCCGTTCCAATTCCGGAAAAAATATTTTTGCGGTTGGTGAATATTGGGCTCCCGGACAATTGAATTTATTGCAAAAATATATTGAAGCTACAGAAGGTTGCATGAGTCTTTTCGACAGCTCACTTCAAAATAATTTTTATACTGCATCCAAAGAAGGCAGTTCTTATGATTTAAGAAATATTTTTGCTGAAACCTTAACAGAAACTGACCCGATGCATTCTGTAAGTTTAGTTGATAATCACGACACACAACCTTTACAGGATTTGGAAGCGCCTGTTGAAGCATGGTTTAAACCAATTGCTTATGCACTTATTTTATTGAGAGAAAAAGGATATCCTTGCGTTTTTTATCCCGATTTGTTTGGAGCTCATTATAAAGATAACGATCGTGAAGGAAACGAACAGGAAATATTTTTAGATAAAGTAGACGGTATTGAAGAACTTTTAAAAGCCAGAACAGAAAATGCATACGGAATGCAAAGAGATTATTTTGAAGATGCCAATTGTTTAGGCTGGATTCGTGAAGGTGATGAAGAACATCAAGGTTGCGCCGTTGTTTTGAGTAATAAAGATGCTTACGAAAAACCTATGGAAATGGGTGAAAAATATATTGGAAAAACTTTTTATGACGCATTAGGAAGATCTCAGGAAAAAGTGGAAATAAGAGAAGACGGTTGGGGAGATTTTCCTGTTCCTGCAGGAAATGTGAGTGTTTGGATTCCTGAATAAGATCCTTTTTAAAACTCTCACTGATCTTGCAGATCGAGCAGATTTAAAAAAATATTAAATAGATCAGCGTAATCTGCAAAATCTGCGAGAGATTATATCTTCAAAGCATTTTTAATTAAAATAAATTTTGGCTAAAGCTCATATTGAAATTATAATTTTTGAATCGAGCTAAAGCCCGCTCCTATTGATATTTAAAAACAAAAAATCCAGCCTCTCAAGACTGGATTTCGTTTTTATTATTTCTTTAGATACAAATCAAAATAATCGGTCACTTTTTGCATTAAATGTACTCTGTCTTTCCCAACCACATTATGCGGATGTCCAGGATAAACAAAATAATCCATCTGAACTCCGTGATCCACTGCAGACTTGATAAATTTCATCGAATGTTGCCAAACGACCACATCATCCTGCGCTCCATGGATCATCAATAATTTACCTTGTAAGTTCTGAACTTTATCCAATAAATTCGAAGTTGCATAACCTTGAGGATTTTCCTGTGGAGTATCCATATATCTTTCACCGTACATAATCTCGTACATGCTCCAGTCGATTACAGGACCACCTGCAACACCAACTTTGAAAACATTCGGTTCTTTAAGCATAAAGCTTGTCGTCATAAATCCACCGAAACTCCATCCATGAATTCCCATTCTTTCAGAATCTACATAAGGAAGAGACATCAGATATTTCACACCTTGCATTTGATCTTTCATTTCTACGGTTCCTAAATTTCTGAAAACGGCTTGTTCAAATTTTAACCCTCGGTTTGCTGAACCTCTTCCATCCATTGTGAAAACAATATACCCGTTTTGAGCCATATATTCGTACCAAAGATTTCCTGAAGCCGGAAAAGTATTGGTCACCAATTGCAAATGCGGACCGTTGTACAAATAAACAATAGTTGGATATTTTTTATTCGGATCGAAGTTGGTTGGAAGAATAACTTTTCCATACAAGATCGTTCCGTCATCAGCTTTCAGATTGATATTTTTAATTTCCGGACGATCATAGTTTTTCAATGGGTTGTCCGATTTCAAAAGATTGGTCGCTTTTAACGTCGTTGTGTTAAGAATATCTGCAACTCTAGGGGTCGTTGCATTGCTGTAAGTATCATATAAATAATTACCGTCGCTGCTCAAAACTCCCGAATGCACTCCTTCTGCGTTGTCCATTCTCTGGGTTTTGAACGTATTCCAGTTGATTCTATACAGATGTTTTTCGGTAGGATTATCTTGAGTAGAAACATAATATATTTCTTTTTTATTTTCATTAAATCCTAAAATATCGGTAACCAACCAATCGCCTTTTGTGATTTGAGCAATAAGTCCTTTTTCTAAACTGTAGTGGAACAAATGATTATACCCCGTTCTCTGACTTTGCCAGATAAAATCTGTATTTGAATTCGGGAAAAACGTCAACGGATGCTGTGGCTCAACATATTTATCACTCGTTTCTTCGAACAATGTATTGATGAAATTTCCTGTAACAGCGTCATATTTATTCATTTTTAAATGATTCTGACCTCTGTTTAGAACCCCAACGAAAATAAATTTAGAATCCGGGCTCCAGGTAACTGCCGTTAAATATTGATCTTTTTCACCTTCTACTTTAAGGAAAGTTGTAGACTGATTCTTAATATTATAAACTCCCAATGTCACTTCATGAGAAGTTTTTCCAGCCATCGGATATTTTATATTGGTATTCACTGCAGGAGTTACAGACCAGTCAATTACAGGATAATCTGCAACCATGGTCTGATCCATTCTGTAAAACGCTATATTTTCAGAATTGGGAGAAGGGAAAATTCCTGTGTCAATTCCAAACTCGTTTCTGTGAACATTAGAAGCTCCGTTCAGAATATTTTCGTTAGAATCATTCGTTATAGCAACTTCTTTTCCGTTTTTATTGATGAATAGGTTATTGTTTTTTGTATAAACCAAAGTCTGATTATCTGCCAACGTTTTTACATTCGAAGGATTATCTCCTAAATTTGCCGAACGTTTTACTTTCCAATCACTACCCGATTTTTCCAACCAATACATTTGGTTATTTGCAGTAAGATAAGCTTCAGAATTGGTGATAAATTTTACAGGAGGAAGACCTTTCAACTTTTTATCTGCAAAATTTTTGTTAAGCTGATATAAAGAGATCAAAGTATCCTGCTTATTTGTTTTAAGATCGGTAGTCAAATATCCGCCTTTTACCGCCTGAATATATGATTTACTGTCGCTTGACCAAGAAAACTGCGAGATATTTTTTACCGCAAGATTAGTTCTCATCCCGTTTACAGCTTCCGCCATGGTAAATTTCTGGGTTTGAGCAAAAGCCGTTCCACCCAAAACAACCATCAATAAAGAAAATTTATATAATTTCATTGTATAAAATTGAATCCGTCAAAAATAAGAAATAAAAACCACCCGTTAAGAAATGTTAAAATAAAAAGATTATGAAAATGTATTTTAAACTTTAAAAAGGATTATATATTATAATTTGAAAAGTTCCTGAATAATATCATTTTACCGTTCTCAATCCACAAATTGTTATCTTTGTAAAAAATTTAAAACAAAAATATGAGCGTACACATCAGTGCAAAAAAGGGAGAGATTGCCAAAGTTGTTTTGCAACCGGGAGATCCGCTTCGTGCAAAATATATCGCAGAAAATTTTCTTGAAAACGCAAGATTAGTAAGTCAGACAAGAGGTATTTTTTACTACACCGGAACTTACAAAGGGAAAGAAATCTCTGTGGGAGCAAGTGGAATGGGCTTTCCAAGTATCGGAATTTATTCTTTCGAACTGTACACAGAATATGAAGTTGATACCATCATCAGGATCGGAACTTGCGGCGGATATTCGAGTGATGTAAAATTATTCGATATTCTTAATGTTGAAAATGCAGCCAGCGAAAGTACGTACGCAAAATATGCTTGGGGATTTGAAGAAGAGATTTTTTCTCACCAGGGAAATATTTATGATATCATCAACGAAACAGCTGAAGAATTAGGGTTAAAAGCTAAAGCAACCAACATTCACAGCAGTGATATTTTTTACAGAAAAGATCCTGCAACTCCAGCAATTGCTACAAAATACAATTGTCCTGCAGTAGAAATGGAAGCTTTCGGATTGTTTGCCAATGCAAAACATTTAGGTAAAAATGCAGCAACTATTCTTACGGTTTCTGATATTATCCCAACCCAAGAATTTATTTCGGCTGACGAAAGAGAAAAAGCTTTGAAACCAATGATTGAACTGGCTTTGGAGGCTGCCTTGAAAGTGATTTAATACAAATCAATTGATAAATAAAAAGAGCTTTACTTAATCAGTAGAGCTCTTTTTATATCCTAAAAAAATTTCTGGCGACTTCTGTCGTTTCATCGGCAACTTCAGAGATACTTATTTTTTTGAGATGTGCGATTGTCTGTGCAACATAAGGCAAAAATGAAGGTTCGTTTCTGCGGTTTTGCATTCTCGGCATATTTTTCGGAAGCATAAAAGGTGCATCGGTTTCAATCATCATTCTGTCGAGTGGAGCATATTTGATGACTTCTTCCAAATGTTTAAATCTGTTCGCATCACTTATGGCTCCGGTAAATCCTAAATAAAATCCTTTATCCAGATAAGTTTTCGCTTCTTCTAAAGTTCCTGTAAAACAATGAACAACTGCTTTTGGAAGTTTTGATAAATATTCGTCTGTGATTTCGTTGAATCTTTTGAAGGCTGCTCTTTCATGAAGAAAAAGAGGTTTATTAATTTCAATGGATAATTCCAGTTGAGCACGGTAGCATTTTTCCTGAATAGGTCTTGGTGAAAGATCTCTGTCAAAATCAAGTCCGCATTCTCCGACTGAAACTACATGATCTTGTTTTAATAATTTTCTTAATTCATTAATACTTTCATTGTTGAAAGATTTTGCATCATGCGGATGAATTCCTGCTGTAGAAAATAAAATTTCAGGATGATCTTCTACGATTTCAGCTGATTCTTTGCTTCCGCGGACGCTCGTTCCTGTAAGGATCATTTGTTCAACTCCATTGTCGAGAGCTCGGTTGATGATTTCTTCTTGCTCATTGTAAAATTGTTTATTGGTCAGATTGATGCCAATATCGATAAATGTGTTCATTTTTTGTTTGTTTTATTATTTATTAAAAAATATCTCGTTACATGTGCTCTGTTGATTGAGCTTTTGAAGGCTTTTTCAGAATAGAAACTTCTGTAATCAGAATCAATTGTTCCGTTGATTTCTCTTGTGATTTTAACCCAGATTACTTTTCGTCTTTTCTTTCTTTGTTTTAAAAATTTAGTGATTTCACTAAGCTGGTCTTCTATTGCTGACTTTTCAGTTCTCCTCCATTTTTTATTTCCATGCTTTTTCAAATAAGGTCCGATCTTACCATATTCGAAGCTTCTGAAAGTTCCTTTATTGTAAATGTTTTTCATAAAACATTATTTTAAGAATTCATAATTTCTTCAATCATATTTTTCAATTCCGGAAGTGCTTTCGAGCTACTTTCTTGAACAGAATGCAATGTTTTACTTCCCTTTAAAATATAATCAAAATAGGTGTCATTTTCTGGGTTGATTAATACAATCCATTTTCCCCGAATTTTTACGGTTTCTACAATGTTGACAGGTAAAGCAGTAGATCCGGAAGTTCCGACTACAAAAAGAATATCCGTATTATCAGCAATGTCGTAGGCTGTATCGAAATAATAATTTTTTTCATTATAACTTTCATCAAACCACAACGTATTTGGACGAAGCCAATTTCCGCATTTTCTACATTTCAGATTATCTATATCTTCCGCTGTTAAATCTTCCGTATATTCTTTAAATTTAACATTTTCAGGAAAAGCAATTGGTTCGCTGCATTCTTTCGAACAACGAACTTTTTGTTTGCTTCCGTGAATTTCATATACCTTTTGGGTTCCTGATCTTTGATGAAGTCCATCAACATTTTGAGTAATTAATTTAAATCTTTCTCCCAAAATCGATTCTATCTCTGTAATGGCGGAGTGCCCGTGATTTGGTTTAGCTTCTTCAATTAGTTTTTTCCAGAAAAGATTGTATTGCCAAACTTCTTCCTGATTCTGGCTGAAATATTTATATGTTCCGAATTCTTCCGGACGGTGATATTTGGTTCCTTTAATCCAAATCCCATCAATAGAACGATAAGTGGGAATTCCACTTTCTGCAGAAATTCCGGCTCCTGTAAGAAAAGTGATATATCCTTGTTTTTCTTTAAGTATTGTATTTAAAATTGATTTTAATTCTTCCATGATTTTGAGTTTAAAAGGGAAACAGGCAAGATTTGAACTCGCAACTTCTCGAGGTTTGAGACATTTTTCCATTTAAATTACTGCTTCCATTTGTGAACACAACAGGATTCGAACCTGTATTTAAAGAGTGAAAATCAATCGTTCTTCCATTAAACTATGTGTTCTTTTTGGGAGTACAGCGGGAGTCGAACCCGCAACCTCTAATCAGTGAAGTCAGTGTTCTTCCAATTAGAACTATGTACTCCTTTCGAAACACATGGGACTCGAACCCACAACATCTAGTTTGCAGAACCAGAGCTCTTCCATTGAGCTAACGTTTCTTTTTGGGGAGATAAGCGAGATTCGAACCCGCATCAATTCCGTGCAGGGAATAAATTTTTCCGATTAAACTATTATCTCCATTTGGAAAGCGTGTGGGACTCGAACCCACGACCTCCGCCGTGATATGGCGGCATTCTTCACTGCTGAACTAACGCTTCCTTTATATTTTACCAGTTATTAACTTTATAATTTTTCAATAAAACTCCACTAAAACAATTTCCGTTGATTCCTTCCACAATCGGATGTAAAATTCTCGCAGCTCCGTCTACAGAGTCTAACGGTGGGATATATCCCTGTTCAAATTGTTTTTTTCTCAAACTTTCTTTTGCTCCTGTAGAGATCCATCCCACATCAACCGCGGTCATATAGATCTGATCTTTTTCAAATTCTTTTGCAGAAGTCAGAGTCATCATATTCAAAGCGGCTTTCGTCATATTGGTGTGAGGATGAAACATTGTTTTGTTATCATAACTGAAGATCCCTTCCGAAGAAGTCACATTAATGATAAATCTCTCTTTAAAAGATGAGTCTTTCATTAATGATTTTAGTTCTTTAATTAAGAAATACGGAGCAATATGATTGATTAAATTGACCTCAACCAATTCATACATAGAGACTTCTTCCAATGTAGAATTCCAGCTTGTTTTATCTCTATTGTCAACGGGTTGTCCAAAACGTGTTAAAGCAACGTTAGTTTCTTCGTTCTGTGCATATTCAAGCTTTCCAATTTCAGTTGAAATTTCTGTTTTATTTGGAATTAATTTCTTGTCATTTTTAAATTCTACCAACATTTCGTTTTCACGTTTAATGATCGGCAAATAGTATTCATCAGGATATTTGATGGTTTGAGCTGCATTATTGATCAAAATATCAAGCGTTTCAAAATTTGATCTATAAAAATCTATAAACTCCTGAATTGCTTTTAAATTTCTCAAATCCAGACCATACACCCAAAGTCTGTCTTTCCAATCTTCATGATCAGCTTCCTGTTGCAAAGTTTCTAACGCTAAAGCGGGAAAACGAGTTGTTAAAACCAAATTAGCTCCATTTCTCAACAATTTCAATGCTGCCGCAAAACCTACCTTTACTCGTCCTCCTGTCAGGATCGCATTTCGTCCTGATAGATCTGTTGATAAAAACCGTTTTTCATAATTTTCATCGGCACATTTCGGGCACAATCTTGTATAAAAAGAATGAGCGTATTGATAGCTTTGATTACAGCAGTAGCAGTTTTTGGGTATTTGTAATTTTGTAAGTTGAGTATCATTTTTTTCGTCATCATAAAAATCAGAAACTCCAGCCAAAGCTTTTTTCATCAAAACAGATCCAGAATTGACTTCCAGATCATGGTTTTTCATTTCAGAATAACTTTCCTGACGGTTTTGCTTTTTAGCATTCTTATGAATTTTTGTAATTAATCCGGAGAACGTTTTATTATCGGGATTAAGGAATGGCTCATCTTTCAAGGCATTCAGAACCTTAAGACATGACTCCCATTCCTTTTGCGAAAAATTTTCATTAGAAAGATCCATTGCTTTTATTTTATGTTGACAAAATTAGCTGCGTAATACGCAATCTTTTTACGCAGTATTTTTTATTTAAAATTAATTTTAATTTTTCGTTATTCATTTATAAAACCTTCCAAAAAACCAATCAGATTTTTTCCGCCGTGGCTCCAACGAATTCCGTGACCGTCTTTTTCTCTTACTTCAAAAACCAATTCATGTTTGTGATGAAAGAAAACATTCCACCACGTTTTATGATTTAAAATGAAATTAATTTTCTCCATGGCGATTTGTCGTTTCTGCTGATTATTTCCTTTTACTTCGCCCCAAAATTGGTCTTCCATTCTTCCGACATGCTTTTCCCAAGCTCTTTGCGCAATGGTAATTTCCTGATTGAAAGATTTTTCACAAGCTTCTATCAATAAACTATTCAAAGGAGGAATTGCGTTTTCATCACGTAGACTTGCTGAGGTTAGTCTTTGTCCTAAAATATTCAGCCAATGTTCAAAAGGAATTTCTTCCAGTTGTTTTACTTTAACTGTATCTGAATTTTCAGAGTGTAAAATATGAGTAAATAAATTGAAACTGTCATCACGATCAATTTTAATTTCATCGTTAAAAAATGGAAGATCGAGATCTAAAGTTTTGTATTTAAATTTTTGAATATTCAGGCTCAAATTTTTAAGATGTTCTTCAGCTAAAATTCCCTGATATTTTTCTTTCCAGTCTTTTGAAAATAATGGAATATAGTCTTCAAATAAGTTCATGATCAAAACATTTTCACAAGATCAACAGACAATTTTTCTTCGTTGATCAAATACTTAATAAGATTAAACCAATTTTTAGAATGATCTAAGATCCAGGCATCAGAAGAAACGATTATTTCTGCATTTTCAACTAAAAATCTATCCGGATTAAATTCCAGTTCAACATTCCAATCAAAATTATTTTCTTGAGCAAGATCTAGAATTTTTTCTTTGATCCTTCCACTGTTTGAAACAGGTTGATCAAAGATCCAGATCAGTTTTTGTACCTGAGATCTTTGAAAAAATGTAGCAACCAATTCAATCGCTTTTTGTGTTTGATCGACTCTTTTGTAAGTTCCATGAACACCGGAAAGATCACGAAAGCAACCGTCGATTCCTTCAAAAATATAAGCTTTAGAAAGTAAACTTTCCAATAAAATCAAAACATTAAAGCCATCAAGGTAAATCGTTTTATCTTTTAGATCTGAAATTTGAAGTTCTTTATTTTTTCTGTTCTGAATCTGATCTTCAGAAGCCGAAGCTCCACGCAAAGCCTGAATTTGTCGGGCTTTCAATCGATAATGATTACCCACTAATTCGGAGGACGCTTTTTCTGCATAATTTCGACTCAGCAAATATTTCATATCCTGAATGGCTAATTTCAGTTTATCTATCTGCTTTTGTGAAGAAAATAAGGTGTCGTCGCCTGTATTTTTTCCACGATTTCTATTGTTCATATTCAAAAATATAATTTTTGGAGCAAATTATTTTATTTTCATTTAAAATCACATATTTGCGCAATCGATTACTCAAAATTACATTTTAGAGCTTGTTTTTGGGGAAAATGTTTTTTTCACAACCAAGATTATTTAGGTTTAAAACCAAACAGCACAAATTCAAAATATTCCTAAAAGACTGAAAATAAAGGCTTAAGATCAAATCCAATACTTCAAATTCACATATTCTTAAAAATTTATTGAGTATTGCCTAAAATTATTACATTTAAAGGTTAACAATTATTAATTCATTAATGAAGTTTATAGGATATGATGTTGGAAGCTCATCGATAAAGGCTTCTATCGTAGATGAACAGGGCAAAGTGATCGCTCATGCAAAATATCCGGAAACAGAGATGTCTATTGATTCTCCAAAGATCGGTTGGGCAGAACAAGATCCGGAACAATGGTGGCAAAATCTCAGAATTCTTACTCAAAAAGTAATTGCTGAAAGTCATATCGATAAAAACGAGATCAAAGGAATAGGTATTTCTTACCAAATGCACGGTTTGGTTTTGTTGGGAAAAGATAAACAGGTTCTTCGTCCATCAATTATTTGGTGCGACAGTCGTGCTGTAGAAACTGGTGACCAGGCTTTCAATGATCTGGGTGAAAAAGTTTGTATGGATAAACTCCTTAATTCTCCAGGAAATTTCACTGCTTCAAAATTAAAATGGGTAAAAGAGAACGAGCCCGAAGTGTATGAAAAGATCTGGAAATTTATGCTTCCCGGAGATTTTATTGCATTGAAATTAAGCGGTGAAGCAACAACAACCGTAACCGGACTTTCCGAAGGTGTACTTTGGGATTTCCAAAAATATCAGCCGTCAAAAACTTTACTGAATTATTGGGGAATAGATGAATCTTTGGTTTCAAAAGTAGTTGATAATTTTACGGAGCAATGTCTAGTTTCAAAACAAGGCGCTGAAGAAAGTGGTTTGCCGGAAGGAATTCCTATTCTGTACAGAGCGGGAGATCAGCCAAATAATGCTTTGTCTTTAAACGTCATGAACCCCGGAGAAATTGCCGCAACGGGTGGAACTTCCGGAGTTGTTTATGGAGTGACTAATAATATTCATTCTAAAGAATCTGTGCGAGTAAACAATTTTGCCCACATCAATCATACTCAGGAACAGCCAAGAATCGGGAAAATGCTTTGTTTAAATGGAGCTGGAATTCAATATAGCTGGTTGAGACATCAGGTAGATCAGAAAAGACATTCTTATCAAGAACTGAATGATCTGGCATCTCAAATCCCAATCGGATCAGACGGAATTATTGTTCTCCCATTCGGAAATGGAGCTGAGAGAGTTTTAAAAAACAAAGACATCGGTTCTTCTACTTATAATGTGAATTTTAACCGTCACAAGAGCGTTCATTTGTTCAGAGCCGGATTGGAAGGCATCGCCTACTCTTTCGTTTATGGAACTGAAATTCTAATGAACGACGGTCTTCAAAAAGGTATTATTAAAGCCGGAGGAGACAATTTATTTCGTTCTTCATTGTTTGCGCAATCGATTGCATCATTATTGGATACGGAAATCAGAATTTTTGACACCACAGGTTCTACCGGAGCAGCAAGAGCAGCAGCAATTGGAGCAGGAGCATTTGATACACTCAACGATATTTTAACAGAAAAAGATATTACCACCACCTACATTCCTGATTTTAAAAATATAGACCAGTACAGAGAAAGTTATGGTAAGTGGAAAAACAAATTGGAGCAAGTAATTACTAGTTAATGGCAATTGGCTTTTAGCTTTACATTCAATTGTTAGCGATTCATTTTAAACGATGACAAACTCGCAGCCCGACTTGAACGAAAATCCTTTTGCGAGGAGGAACGACGAACAAAAGATTGGGAGTGGAAGGCGGAAAAGCTGCCCTAAAAAATATAAAAATGCTTTCGACGCAGTCAAATAGCTGCCCAAATAAAACTCAACGATAAATTAAAAAAATCAATAAAAATTAAAATATATAATATGTCAGTTACATTAGGAAACAAAGAATATTTCAAAGGAATAGAAAAAATCAAGTTTGAAGGAAGAGAATCAGACAATCCGTTAGCGTTCAAATTTTATGATGAGAATTTGGTGGTTCGTGGAAAAACGATGAAAGAATATTTCAAATTTGCCTCAGCTTATTGGCACACATTCTGTGCAACAGGTGGAGATCCGTTCGGAGCAGGAACTCAGCAATTTGACTGGTTGACCGCTTCTGATGCAAAACAAAGAGCCACAGAAAAAATGGATACTGCATTCGAATTTTTTACAAAACTGGGTGTTCCTTATTACTGTTTCCACGATTATGATTTGATTGACGAGGCAGATAATTTCTTAGAATCTACAAAAAGATTAGAATTCATCACCGATTACGCTAAAGAAAAACAAGCTGCTTCTGGCGTAAAATTGCTTTGGGGAACTTCGAACTGTTTCTCAAATCCAAGATTTATGAACGGTGCAGCAACCAATCCTTCATTTGATGTTTTGGCTTACGCTGGCGGACAGGTAAAAAATGCCTTGGATGCTACGATTAAATTAGGTGGAGAAAACTACGTTTTCTGGGGCGGTCGTGAAGGCTATATGTCTCTACTAAACACCAATATGAAGCGTGAGCAGGAACATATGGCGAAGTTTTTACATTTGGCTAAAGATTATGCAAGAGCTCAGGGTTTCAAAGGGACTTTCTTCATCGAGCCAAAACCAATGGAACCTACAAAACACCAATATGACTTCGATGCTGCAACTTGTTTGAATTTCCTTCGTCAGTACGATCTATTGAATGATTTTAAATTAAATCTTGAAGTAAACCACGCGACTTTAGCACAGCATACTTTTGAGCACGAGCTTCAGGTTGCTGCCGACAACAATGTTTTGGGAAGCATCGATGCGAACAGAGGGGATTACCAAAATGGTTGGGATACAGACCAGTTTCCGGTTGATCTATATGAAATGACTCAGGCGATGTTGGTGATCATTCAGGCTGGAGGTTTCCAAGGTGGAGGTGTGAATTTCGATGCTAAGATCAGAAGAAATTCTACAGATCTAGAGGATATTTTCATCGCTCACATCAGCGGAATGGACAATTTTGCGAGGTCATTCTTAGCTGCTGATAAAATTTTAGAAAAATCAAAATATTCTGAGATCAGAACCAATAGATATGCATCTTTCGACAGTGGAAAAGGAAAGGATTTCGAAGAAGGAAATCTTTCTTTAACAGATTTGGCAACTTATGCTCAAGGTTTGGGAGAAGTAGGTAGAGAAAGTGGAAAACAGGAATATTTGGAAAGCTTAATTAATCAGTATTTATAATATTGGTTGATCGCAAAGGTGCTAAGATTTTTTCACTTTGAAAATATTTTAAGGCGCAAGAAAATCAGAGATTTTCAGCAAAGATCATTTTGATATTAATTGAATCAAATTATATCGTCGATTAAATTTTTGCGCCTTTGATTACGTCGAATCTAAGATTTGCGTAAAACCCAAAAAACAACAATTAAAAACTAAATCAAACTATGCAAATAATAGATTCTGGCCCTAACTATTCTTCAGGAACAAAGGCGCAGATCAATATGCTGTACGTTACTGTACTCACATTGGTCGCCACTTTGGGAGGGCTTCTGTTTGGATATGACACCGCAGTGATTTCAGGAGCCGAAAAATCGATCCAGGAATATCTGATCATTCCTTTGGGATTGAGTTCACTGGCGCACGGAGCGACCATTTCGAGCGCACTGATCGGATGTATCATCGGGGGTGCTATTTCCGGGATGATATCTACGAAACTGGGAAGAAAAAGATCATTGATGCTTTCTGCATTTTTGTTCTTTATAAGTGCCTTGGGAGCAGCGTATCCTGAATTTTTATTCTTCAAACACGGCGAACATTCGATGGGTGTTTTGTTGGCTTTTAATTTCTATAGAATTATCGGTGGAATTGGTGTAGGGCTCGCTTCAGCAGTTTGTCCGATGTACATTGGTGAAATTGCACCGGCTGAAATACGTGGAAAATTGGTTTCTTTAAATCAGTTTGCCATTATTTTTGGAATGTTGGTCGTTTATTTTGTGAACTGGGGAATCGCAAGCGGACAAACGGTAGAATGGATCAACGAAATTGGATGGAGATATATGTTTTTATCTTTAACCATTCCTTCTGCCCTATTTGGAATTTTACTGTTTTTCGTTCCTGAAACTCCGCGTTATCTGACTTTCGTTAATAAAGATGGAGAAGCGCTGAAAATTTTAACCAAAATCAATGGAGAAGCCCGTGGAAAAGAAATTTTCTCTGAAATAAAAAGCACCGTCGTTGAGCATAAAAGTGAAATTTTCGCCTTTGGAAAAACAGTCATCGTAATTGGAATTTTGCTTTCTGTTTTCCAACAATTTGTAGGAATAAATGTGGCTTTGTATTATGCGCCAAGAATTTTCGAAAGTATGGGCGTTCATAAGGATTCTTCGATGTTACAAACCGTTGTGATGGGATTGGTGAATGTTGTATTTACGGTTATCGCCATTTTCACAGTAGATAAATGGGGAAGAAAACCTTTATTGATCGTAGGTTCAGTTGGGATGGCGATTGGAATGTTTGCGATTGCGATCTTATCTTATTATCAAATCATAGGAATTGCCACTTTGGTATTTATCATCGTTTACACGGCTTCATTTATGATGTCTTGGGGACCGATCTGCTGGGTCTTGATCTCGGAAATATTTCCTAATAAGATCAGAGGAAGTGCGATCGCGATCGCTGTTGCAGCACAATGGGCAGCGAATTATTTAATTTCATCAACCTATCCATTTATGATGGAATTCAGCGGAGCTTTCACGTATGGATTTTATGGTGTAATGAGTGTATTGTCGCTAGTTTTTGTTTGGAAATGGGTTCCTGAAACCAAAGGCAAATCTTTGGAAGAGATCGAAAAGATTTGGGAGAAATAAAATAAACTTCAGTTTTATAATTAATTTGTGTGGGCATCGAATTTTTTCGGTGCTCTTTTTTTTAACTTTGAGCAATCAAACGAGTTTATGAATATTTTTAAATCCATTATTAATAATTTAAAAATTATTAAAGCAAATCAAAATATTGAAAAAATTAAAAATGAGTTTGTTGCAAAACATATTCAAATACACCAACTTCCAAAGGAGTTAAAATTATTTTTAGAAAATAAAACTGAGCTTGATTTTATTGGGATATACTCTAAAGGTGATGACTGTATTTATTTTGCAAAAACCGGAAATGATCTAAACATCGAATACGAAGCTGTTACCGAATCTCAAGTTCCATTTTATCACAAATTAAAATCTTTTGCATTTACAAACAATTTTAAGGTTGAAGAAATAGCAAATGAAGGTGTTCCCTATTTGAAAATAAAAACCAACACTTCAATTGAGGAAACATTTCTTCTGGCTAAAAAAATTCAACAAGATATCTTCGGAAATAATGATGAGACAAAATATGATATTGTTCCGTAATAATTTTTAGTCTTGAAAATTCACGAATAGGTTTTACAATAAATTTGATTAGATATTTAATATCAATTATTACTTTTAAATCATCCTTAACCGTTCTTCTTCAAGATCGATTTGGAATAATTGCTGACGAATTATTTCTTCATTAATTTTCGGATCTTTATTAAGTTCTGAAAGGTATTCACGTTGGGTTTCGAGCATTTCTATAAAGATAAGTTTTGTTTTCTCGTTCATCCAACTGTCGTCGGCGGCTTTAGCACGTTCTTCCCAATGTCTTAGGAAAATCTCTAAACCTGCATGGTCTTTCAATTCATTTTCATATTTCGTTTTAAGAAAATGATAAACATGTTGTTTCAGGTCTTTTTTTAATTTTTGTTTCGTTAATTCTTCGGGTTCTTCTTTGAAAACATCATCAAAAAACTGAGTACGTTTGATAAAATAAGGAAGCGTAAGACCCTGAACTAAAAGGGTAAGTAAAATCACGACAAACGTAATAAAGAGAATTAAATTTCTATGCGGAAAAGCTTCACCATTATCTAAAGTCACTGGAATTGCCAATGCTGCAGCCAACGAAACCACGCCCCGCATTCCTGTCCAGCCTAATAAAAGTGGCATCATCCAGCGGCGTGTTCTTGAAGATGCATGAGGTTGTACACTTGGACGAAAAATCATCGTAGAAATTAATGCAGCATAAGAACTGATCATCCTTGCTGCAATCAAAATTCCGGTTACTAAAATACCGTAACCGATAGCTGTTTCCAACGGAATTTGATCTTCCTTAAGTCCATCTACAATTTCAGGAAGTTCTAATCCAATGATAAGAAAAACTACACCATTTAGAATAAATATCAAACTTTCCCAAACACTGTATGCATGGATCCGGCTTGTACTGTTTAAGAATTTTAATCGTCTTGCCGACATAAAAAGTCCACCGGCAACAACCGCCAAAACGCCTGAACTGTGAAACTGCTCTGCGATCCAATACATCAAATAAGGTTCAATAATTGTCAATGCAATATCAGAAGGCGCATCAGTCGGAAGAAGTTTGTGAGCCTTTACAAAAAGCCATCCCAAAAGCAAACCAATACCAACACCGCCAATGACCATCCAAAAGAAACTCATCGTTGCGTCCATCCAAATGAACTGACCCGTTCCAACCGCCACCAAAGCGAATCGGAAAATGATCAATGATGAGGCATCATTTAACAAACTTTCACCTTCAAGAATGGTAGAGGTAGATTTTGGAATTTTGACAAATTTAGTAATCGCTCCTGTACTCACGGCATCTGGTGGAGAAACGATCCCACCAAGTAAAAACCCTAAAGCAATTGTAAATCCTGGTATAAAATAATTGGTAATTAATGCCACTGATAAAGCGGTAAAAAATACGACCAAAAAAGCAAAACTCCCGATAATACGCCACCATTTCATCATTTCTTTAAAGGAAATATTCCAGGCTGCGTCACATAATAACGGTGGAAGAAATATAAAAAAGATAAGATCCGGATCAATTTTTATCACAGGTAATCCAGGAATGAAACTGATGATCAAACCTCCAACAACCAATAAAATAGGGTAAGCAATTTTGAGTTTGGCAGCAAACATGTTTAAAACAACGATGACCGCAACCATTGCTAACAGAAAAGGTAAAAGACTGTGCATGATATTATTTGTGTTTTAAGATACAAAAATAGCGATTGCAATGACATATAAATGAAATTTTCATAACCAAATTTGATATTGATTATGAAAATTGTATTAGTCTAAAATATTACAAAAAGTTTGACAGAAGGGAAATTATCTTATGACTTCTAATTCTGTTTTACCTTTTGGAATGTGAAAATAAAGCATATACGTATTATTTTTAAACTGATTTTCACCAACTTCATAATTTCCCCAAAGCGGAGATCCACCATCTATATTATCAATTAATGTAACAATTTTTCCGTCTCCGTAGATCGCAACTTTATAATTTTCTAACGGCTGCATTTTGAGCCCCTTTTGTCCCCATCTTTGTAAAAAAGTCGATAAAAAATTGTCATTGGTTTTTTTATCGTAAAAGAAGGCTTGTGCAACCTCTCTTTCTGCCGTTAATTTTGCATTTGCCATTTCATCTAGTTTTCCATTTTGAAGCCATCCGTGAAATTTCTGATATTCTTTTAACAGTTGCTTTTCTAAAACTGTACTATTCATTTTAGAAAGATCCGTACTGTTTTCCCATCCACTCAAAGTATACGGAACATCAGCCTGAAAAGTTCCACTATATTCTATGTATGGTTTTCCGGCATCACTTAACATATTTTGACCACTTTTATCATCTTTTTTCAAAGGTGCCTCAAACTTTACAACTTTGCCAAATCTTTTCTCAATATCCCCATTTTCACTGAATCTTACGCCTTCGATTTCCATTTCAACTCTTGCACCAGGCTGGATAATACTCTGCGGAACTAATGTCACTTCGCCGTTGACCTCTTTTCTGTCTCTAACTGGATAAACTTTTATTTTCCATTTTTGAATCCCAGGTTTAAGAATGGCAATGTTGATCGGCGTGCTTCCACTTGAAGAACCGTCTCCAGGCCCGAAATATCGATCAACCGGATAATCGTTTATCAATACTTCATAGTTACAACCCCCAATAAATATCATCGCCTGATAATTAATACGCTGGTCAGTATGTTTAACATTTTTATATAAATTTCCAAGAATTTCTGTTGCTTTTACGTCCATAGTTTTTTTGTTTTGTCCACAACTTTGCAGGCTTATTAAACTGATTATTAAAATGAAGTATTTGTACATATTTTTTAAATTTATTCTTTTTTGGAAGGAAAATAAAATTTCCCCCACTTCTTTGGTTCTTTCCAGGCATCAATCGCCTGCCAAGTAAACTCGTTGGTGCTTTCTACAGAACCATATTTTGATTTTCCATCACGACTGCTTACTTGACCGGAAAAGCTAGCTTCACCTTTTATTTCTAATCCTTCGAAAGTCATTTCAGGAGCCAGATACCAACCATAATCATCGGTATCGATAGGAGCTTTCGCTGTCCATTTAGCTGTTGCTTCAGCACCCAATTTTCCTGTTACTATAACTTTGACAAAGAATTTCTTCTTTTCTATATTTAATTCTATCGCAATTTTTAATTTGAATTCCAAATCACATTTTAGTTCTGCAACTTGCTTGTCATTTGCATTGCGATCATCTTTATTGAAACTATTTTCACCGGTTTTGGTATTGAGAAAGCCTTGTAATTTACCTCCAAAAGTACCGGTTGCGCTTAACTCACAAGTAATCTTACTACCATCACCTATAATTGCCAATGTAATATCTGCTGCTGCTATTACTGCTAATGCGACAGGATGTGCTCTCTGTGCTAAAGCAAGGAAGTCTAATGTTGCAGTAATCCCAATGAGCGGTGTTAATTCTAATACTCCCTGTAAAACAACGCCAGTTTGATTATAAAACGGACCTCGCTGACTAATATTTTCTAAACTCCATTCAAATTGGGCTTCTAATTGTGGCCATTGTATACTGATAGAACCGATAGATCTGGTTAATTTCAGCTCATATTGTTTAGACTGGCGATCCATTCTTCGCTGAAGACTGTCTATATCTTTTTGAGCTCTAGCTCTATCTCTATCAGTAACCGAAGCTCTATGTCGGGTTTTTGCAGCGTTTAGTTGATCTCTTGTCTGCTCCAATTCACGCTTCTCCTTTTGGTCTTTTTTATCAGCGACGCTTTCTAAAGCTTCTTTATGTTTTGCGTCAGGCTCTTTATATTTTTCCTCTTTCTTGTTTTCATCTCCTAAAAAAACAGAGTTTATAAATTTTCCAATTGCTCCTAAGCTGTCCGTTAATTTTTGTACCTGCTTTGTAATGTCTGCAGTGGCATCATATTCATTTTCATCATCCCATTTTGCTCCTAAAGAAATCCCAATGCTTTTCCCCTCACCTGCGGGAATCCACTTTTGTGGTTCTCTTTTAAATTTTGCTTTTTTGGTATTAGCATATCGCTGGTTTCCCCAAAGTTCTCTTTCTACCGTAGAATTTGTGTAAGAAAGTTTTAAACTCCAACCAACATCTGGATATGTTTTCACAGAAACTGCTTGTTGATATCTGCAGGTATTGCTTTTTACCATATACGTGTTTGTAGGAACACCATTTCCTAACCAAAAATATCTAAATATCGGATGTACAGGAATTCCAGCAAGATTAATCGGCGTATAGTTATAAATATATCTTGCTTTAAACTTCAATTGCTTATCATCACCATCTGCTGTATATTTTTCTAATTTACCCTTAAAAGCGATTAATTGCTCATGACTCATATTGGCTTTGTCACCTCCTATCTGCACTTTTAATTTACTGTTGAAAGCGGTGCTGCTTTTTTCTTCTTCCTCCTTCGCTTCTTTTTCTACTTCTTTTTCGGGATAATCTATTAAACTCAAAACATGCTTTTCATGATCGTTCAAAGTGCCGTCAAAAGAACATTCTGTTGTATCTGTATCAAGATCTATTGTAATATCATGCGTATTATTCAATGGTCCTGCTACCAATTCAAAAAGATTGAGAGGAGGAATAGATTTGTCTTCTAACAAATCAATAGTACGTGTTCCGTCACCTACCTCAAACTTGTTATATCCACAAGGGTGAAATGCCTGAAAATTTGTTTCTATCTTATCTACGAATATCGGTACATTTCCTGTTTCCGGCATCTGTACTTTTACAGATTCACGACAATTGACCGTTAAAACCGAGTCTAAATCTTTCTTTTGATTACCAAAATGAATCGTTGGTTTGATAACAATCTGCACTTCACCGATACACCATGCCGGATCTATGAATACATCGACGACTGCCTTTTGAACATTAGGTACTATCGAAATATTTCCATCAGACAAATCCTGTTTTGGATCTACCAGATGTCCCGTTATCGTTCCCGCAGGAGGCTGTATACTTTTGGGATCTGAATAATCATAAATCTCAACTTCTGCTAAAAAAAGATCTTTAGAATCTACTACTTCATAAGTAGAATCGGGTTGATCAGGTTTTTTATTTGCATATACCTGAAGTACAGTTCCGTAAGCATTCGCCTTTAGCGTTTTACCATTTGCTTTAAGCTCAACTCTAATATTATGCCCATACATACTTTGTGTATAAATATGCAACTGAACTTTTGAGCCCGGAATAATCGGTTTATCAATCTTTAAAGGGGTGTTATCTTTACCATACCCATACCATTCAGCTATTAAAACCTGTGCATTTTGGCTTGCGGTGTGTACATATAAACCAGACTTTATATTTCCTGTAGGAGTAGAATTTTCAAAGAAAGGTTCAAGCCAAGCAAATCCTCCTCCATATAGATGTTGCCTAAGTGATAAATTTACTTCTTTTGTACCTAGAGCAATTGTTTCATTCCTTCCGTTTGGTAAACTGCTTCGTTGGTAAGCCAAATTCCAAGCCCATACTACAGATTCAAATTTCTTTTCAAAAGTGTCTAATTCCTGATTTAAATTCTTTAACAGATTATCTTTTGTTTTCTTTACATTCTCAGCTTTGTTTTTGGCGGCTTTTATATTTTCATTCATGCTTACCTGAGCATGAGTTACTTGTACACCGTTATGATTTTCCATCTCAGTCCATTTACCTCCTTCACTATATCTTTGATTAGCCTGATCAAATAATCTGTTTTGCTCTATTGCTAGATCAATGTCTATATTTTTTTTTTCGGTTTCTAAAGCTGTTATACGTTCCTGGATATTTTTTTTTCCTTCTATATATTCTTTAATTCCAACAGAAAACACTTGCCCTTCCTGAGTTGTCAAAGTTCTATACTGTTCATTAAAATCAGCATTATCTGGTTTCAAAACAATAGCGGTTAGTGTATTATTAGCCATTAATAAAGTTTTAAGATTCTATGTAATCTGTTTTTCTGATATATTCTCCGAGATCTGTAAAAGGAAATAGTTCCATCAAGACTTCTTTCTCTGCATTCTCCACATTTTGTGCAGATGCTTCCATAATTTGTCCGTGATTAATAATAGTAATACAATCCGGAGCACCAATAGGACAAGTTGCTTTACTATCTTCCAATAATGCTTTTCCGCTGTTATCCTGTAAAGTTATTTTTTCGTAGAAGCCGCTCCATTGCGTCACTACAACCTGACAAGGGCTATTATTAAGTTTTGCACAGCTGCCAAACAAATTTTTCTCAAACGTTTTACCAATATCCATATGGGTAGCCATCAATTTCTGGCTTCCATCTTTGTCGTTAATATAGCGTTTGCTTTGCGTCAATACCTTTAGCTTATCAGGTGCAGACCCAAACTTACAGCTACAAATAGCGCCTTGGCAAACAAGATGTTTTTCACTCATAATCTGCGATTTTTGATTGACTAATTAATTGAATCTTCTTAATTCATAAAGCTGAAAATCAACATTATGTTTTTTATCATTTTCAAAATAAGAAATAAACCCTGCTATAGAGTATACTACTTTTGTTTCTTTATCTAATTTGTAAAGTAGTTCTACTTTTCCTTTTTCCCGGTTTTCATTAAATAAATTATCATCCTCAACTCCGGTTATTTTTAAAGCAATTTTATTGCCTCTTGTAAATTTTTTCTGCAGAGTATATTGCATTTTATAATTAATCTGCTTTGCAATATCTGCATGATAAATCTGCAGTAAACTTTCTTTCTTAAAACCTGCATACGTCTGATAAATAGGCAGAAAAAATAGTTTATAAAACATATTCCGTTCCAAAAACTGTCGCTTTTTATTGAGATTACAAAAAGTATCATCAAACTGCTGAAGAATTTTATCGGTCGTCTCAGACTGATAGTAATCTTTTAGCTTAGGAAACGTTTCTTTTTTCCATCTTTCAGCAACCTCCTCCGCATTCACAATCTTACTTAATGCACCATTTCTTTCAGTTAAAATCTGTAAAGGATATAAAGTGTTATTGGCTTTTTCAAATAATTGCTCGATAGTCTGCTCAATTTTCTGGTTGTTTACATATGTTTTATCTTTTGTCAAGGTTAAAAGATCCATTGTTCGTTTTACCTTTATTTTGTAATGTATCTGAAGATCTTTTGGGGAAATTTTAATAATAACTCCATACTCTTTTTCCTCATTTCTAATTGGTAATTCGAGCGTTGTGTTTTTTAAGATTTTAATATCCTCCTCTTCATAATTTTTAAAAGGCAGATAAACATGCTGTACATATTTTGATAAATTTAAGCTCAATAATTCCTGTAATCCGCAGTGTTGATTATGAAATTGAATAACTTCCTGAGGAGTCATTTTATATTCTTTTGAAAACTCTTCCAGATTGAAGATACCTTCGATTTTTACTTTAGCAAAATTTGTTTCACTGCTCATTGGTTACTGTTACTGAAGTATTAAAAATAGTTTTTCAAGTGATTTTTAATTATAATCATTATAAGAATCTTTATATTCGCTTTCTGTCTTGAAAACTCTTGTACTGTCAGCTTTCAAAGGTTGGTCGTTCAAAAATATTTCAAAACTATTATTATCGGGAGCTATCTTAAATTCTAACTTTGCACTATTTCCTGCTTTTTTAAATGCCTCATTGGTCTTTTCCCAACTGAAATAAGCTCTCCCTACAAATTGCTGATCTTTTCCCGTTTCCCAAACGAAGCTAATTTCTTTCGGAATGGCTCTTTCTTTTACCGGAATATTATTAATCCAAGGGCGAAGCATAATTTCTAACTCTGCATTATAATAGTGAAAATTCATTTCAAATAATCGAAGGGCTTTATTTTCGCCGGTAATTACGGGCTTGTAAGCATATCTTATCCGATAATTGTCCCATTCATTTGGAGAAATATCTAAAAACCTATTCTTTCTCATTTCTTCACGTGAAATAGATAGTTTTGAAAATAATTTTTTCTCCAATTCTTTATCGTCTTTAATAACTTCGGATTGATAACGACCCAATTCTATCCGAACAGCCGCGCCATAACGCAACCATACGACAACCATGCCTTTGGGGGCAAAACCAAAAACCAGATTAGAAAAACTATTATAAGAATTGTAATTTGCACTGAAACGTTCATTTCTACCCAATCGCTTGTATTCTTCTAATGGGGCTTTATGCTCAGTTGTTCCTCCACTTTGTGCATAGGCCCGTTCCATATAATCTTTGATCTTATCTAACGGAAAATCAACTTTCAAACGATAAAAAGTATCTTCATATCTTGAAAAGTAGATAATATCTGCTCCGATGGGAGTACCGTATTGCTCAGTCCAACCAGATCCAGAATACCCCCATTCTCCAGAGCTGCTACCATAAGGCAATCCCGCACCATTCCCTTCTAAAGTAAAAATTTTATCCTGTATAGGGGTTACATCTAACTTATTATAAGGATGTGATATTTCCACTTGAAATTCAGGCAGTTTTTTTTGTTTCATATCTTGGCAACTTAGGTTTTGGGTTATGAATAAAAAATAGATTATTATTTTGACTAGGGATTTATCCATCTTGTATATTTCTTTTTCTGTATTTGGCTTCCAGTGCACCTTCTTTTTTAGGTGCATTGTTATTAGGATTTGGACTTAATCCAATTTGATTTGCTTTTACCGACCAATGAAGGTATTTATTTCTTAAAGTTTTTAAATCATCTACATTTCCTACTTTGCTTATATATGATAATGATTTTATGTCTTTTATATATTTAGTTGCGGATGGTTTTCTTCCCTCATTATACTCTTTTACATATTGGTTTCTGATTTCGTTACACTGGTTTGTATAACCTAATAATTGATTATATATTGGGCTCAGAAAAGGATCATTAATTTTATGGTCTTCAGTAATTCTATCTTCAATATACTCTAATCCAAATTGTTTTGAATAATGAAACATCAGGTTTAAAGGTATTTTGTCATAAGAATTAGAGAGTGTTCTGGTACCTACTAACCCATAATATTGATTTCCTTTATTCCACCAGCGATCATACTTCACATCTTTTTGATAGAAATATTTAATTTTTAGTTGGTCTTCAGTATACCATCCTTCTTCAATTACGATCTTTTTAAATTCCTCACATTCCTTATAGGTTGTTTGGTCATACGGATCAAAACGATTGCAATATAATACGGAAATTTCTTCTCCGTTTCCGTAAGATCCCCCAATATCGGAATGAACACCTGGAAGTGTAAACTCCAGCCCATTAATTCCTGTGCTGTTAATATTGGTTAAATCAAAATTATCTCGATATTCGTCGTCAGCAGCGATTTGAAGAACAAAATCTACTTTGTTGTTTCCAATTGTATTTAAGCCTAATTGCTTGGTGTCATTGTCAATTCCCATACCTCCGCGATGATTAAGACCGTAAGAGGCAACAGTATCATACAAACCCGCAAATCTGAATTTAATTTTATTGATTTTTAATTCCTTTCCCACAAGACAGGCACCGAAATACCCGTACTGATTAATAAATTTAAGCTTAGAACCATCTTTATCTTTGATGATAAATGTTCCTTCTGCACCAATATACTCGGGAGGGTAAATCTGCAAAATTGTTTTCCCACCAGAATAACTCATTAAAGGTGGCTTGGTAACTAAATGAACAAAATGCCTTGCGGCGGCGGCTCCTCTGCTAAAACCAAAAACAGTAACAGTAAGAGTGTCAATAATTTTACTTTTATCTGTAATTTTAGTGGCAACTGCTTCGGCTCCTTTTATACAGCCTTTCGTTACTTTACCTTTAATACCGGTTTCGCCTGTTCCTTGTATTACACCTTTTACAATACTATCACTTTCTTTATCTTCTGTCCCAATACCTTCAATATACCAACGAACTTGATTTACAGCGCTGGGATTTAAGGCATCGAAACCTCTTGCGACATTGGTATATTCATTATTATAACTATCATCTTTGTCACTGCTTGCTTCGTCGAAATCTCCACCTAACTCTGTATTGGTTTTATTATTCTGAGTTCCGTCAAAAAACAAATTCAGACTTATATCAATAGTATTAATGGGTTTATCATTGGGATTTACTTTACTGGGATTATTATAACTAACTCCTGTATCAGTCCCATTTTGTAAAACATTTTTTATCCCATTGTGAGCAATATCGCCTTTCGAGAAAGCCAATTGATCGCCTTCTGTTTGAGAACTTACTTTTCCTTCAACAAAATATTCAATACTCATGACTAATAGTTTTTAGACTTTTCGCCACTGTTATTTTTAACTTCCTTTTCTGCATGATGCTCAACATTTCCTTTGCTGCTGACTTCAATTCCTTGCAAGCTGATAAGTTTATGTTCTTTCTCTCCAAAGGTTTCCATATCACCCTTTACATAATGCGTTAGTTTACCTGTAACGTTGGTGAAAAAGCTTCCTAAAACTCCTACGTTTTTCATCGCTCCAACAGACTCAGAAAAATTCATTGTCACATTTTCTGTTTTATTCATTCCTACTGTATTCGATTGATTGGCTCCAACAGTAGTTGTCATATTTTGTCCCACAGAAATATTCATATTTCCACCGGCATTAAAATTCATATCATTAGGTGCAGTTACAGTAATATTTCCCTTACCATCCATAAAATAAGTATTACCACTTGGATCTAAAATGGTTACACTTCCTTCATCATCATTCATCAGAACTTTAATTCCACTTTTGGTTTGGATGGATCGCATATGATTATTGATTCCGCCACCTAATCCAACTCCGCCATGAAACATTCCGCCCATTACAAAAGGTCGGTCTGGATGATTGTGCACAAAGTTTACCATTACCTGATCACCAACTTCGGGAATCGCTACATAACCTCTATTTTGAGTAATCTGATCAGTTCCTCCTGCATCGGGACTCATCATTCGGATGAAATGAGTCGTGTCGTTCGTTTGCCAATCGAACCTTACCTGAACTCTTCCCTGTCCTTCAGGATCGGTGTTTGAAATGACTGTCGCAATTTGTGGTTGCGCAATAGGAACGGTGAATTCTGGTTTGGGTAGAAAGCCTGTATCGGATGCAATTCCTGCAAAACTTCCGGTGTAATGACCGATGGTATCTATTTCATGAGTTGTTTCTGTAATCATGATTCTTGTGAAATACGATGTTTCATTTGTATCAGGTTTTCTCATTTCAATATCCACAGAACATCCTGGATGTAAAAAAGGAACGGTTGTAGAACCTGAAAGATTGAAAACATTGACTGCTTCACTTCCAGAAGTACTTTTTTGTGAATATTCAACATCCAAATGAGTCGTTGCTTTTATTGGAGCAACTCGTAATGATGGAGTTTTATAAATAGCATCATTATGCTGATAAGCTGTTTTTGCTAAATCTCCAACATGCTGAA